>Ga0272441_10002956_pt1 | contig 33456 bp, 26 predicted proteins | sample SSMProp6N_FD_193582 | JGI IMG/M metagenome (GOLD analysis project Ga0272441, IMG submission 193582) | Marine sediment archaeal communities from Little Sippewissett salt marsh, Falmouth, MA, United States - SSM-Prop-6N | ecosystem: Environmental > Aquatic > Marine > Wetlands > Sediment ... | reverse complement strand
GAGGCCAGTATAAACGCTACCTGCTGATTGATGGTGAATACCGAGGAAGTTGCCAGGACCGGCAGCCACTGCCGCATTATTCGTTTGAAGTCCGGGTTCAGCATGAATCGGAAAGAAGGCAACAGCGTGTATCCCATTTTTCTGAAGAGCGGATACTGGAATATGATCTGTCCCGCCCCTCCGATCAGGACCCCTAATGCCATGGAATAGACACCGAGTCTGCGATAGAATAGAAGCAGGGATGAGATTACAGCGACGGAAAAGATGATCGGTGTAATTGCGGGAATGAAGAACCTGCTGTGGGAATTCAGGACCCCGATCAGAACGGCGCTGATGCTGATGAACAGGACGTAATTGATAAAATACTGAAACAGTTTGGTCGACAGTTCTATCTGCGTGGGGTCCTTGAATTGGGTAAGAACATGTTCGATGAGGGGACGGGCAAACAGTATGGAGATAACACAGATCGGTACAATGATCAGAATCTGAAACCCGATGAGGTGCCGCACGAGGAGCCTGCTCCTGTCATGATGCTCGTCTTCCTGCACAATGGCTTCTGAAATGACAGGAATGAAAGCAGATGAGAGCGCGCCCTCCGCCAGAAGTTTCCGTAGATTGTTGGGGACTGCAAAGGTGACGTTGATGATATCCGCCTTACCGGTAGCGCCGAAGAGTGCAGTTATGACGGCTGTACGAAGAAAACCGAGTAGCCGGGATATGAAGGTACTGGACATGACGAGAAAGGTCGCAAGGGTGCTCTGTCCGGTATTCTGTTCACGCATCGCTATCCTCTTGAGCTGTTTTTTTGAGAGAAGAATTGTTCAAGAAAAGAGCGTTTGAACGCATCGAACCTGTTGGCATGTATGCTTTCCTTGATACGCTCGAGGAAGCCATAGAGGAAGGTAAGATTGTGTTCCGTGGCCAGCATCGATCCGAGGATCTCGTTGGTCTTGAACAGATGCCGCAGATACCCCCGAGAATATTGAGTACAAGCCCGGCAGGTACAGCCTTCCTGAATCGGATTGGTATCGAGACGATGGTACGCCTTCTTCAGAGCAATCATTCCGTCGTCGGTAAATACAGCTCCATTGCGGGCTGTACGTGTAGCGAATACACAATCGAACATATCGATACCGTGCTCCACTGCACTCAGGATATAATCGGGAGTTCCGATCCCCATCAGATAGCGCGGTTTGTCAGCCGGAAGCAGCTCGGCAGTGTATCCGAGGAAATCTTCGAACTGTGAGAAACTCTCACCCACTGAAAGACCGCCAATAGCGATCCCGGGCAGATCGAGTTCCAGTATCTCCTCAGCACTCCGTTTTCTCAGATCACGATAGAAATTACCCTGGATAATGCCGAAGAGGTGTCCCTGCCACTTCTCGTTGCGATTAAGCCATCGTTCTTTACTGCGGGCGGCCCAGCGGGTTGTGAGTTCGAGGGCCGATAGGGCCTTGCGGTATGATATCTCCGGCGGAGTGCAGACGTCGAGACACATGGCGATGTCGCTTTTAAAGCTCTCCTGCAGCGAAACAACGTCTTCCGGAGTGAGAAGGTGGTATGCACCGTCGACGTGCGAACGGAAGCGGACTCCCTCCTCCTTTATCTTGCGGAACGGAGCAAGACTGAATACCTGAAAGCCCCCGCTGTCAGTCAATATATTTCCATGCCAGTTACTGAATGCGTGCAGACTGCCGTAGTGATCGATAACTTCCTGTCCCGGACGAAGGTAAAGATGGTAGGTGTTACCGAGTATGAGCCGGTATCCCATCGACTCGATGGTTTCGTGGTGTACTGCCTTGACGGTGGCGTTGGTTCCCACCGGCATGAATACGGGAGTATCCACCCTTCCGTGGGGAAGATCGAGAGTACCTGTACGTGCACTGGTGTGTTCTTCTTTGTGACCTGTTGTAAAAATCATGAGATGCCCTTCTATGTCTTTGCGAACTTCAACAGCAGCGCGCCTATGAAGGTAAAAATGATAACCGCTCCCCAGGCGCCGCTGGCCGGTTCAATAATACCCTGTTTTGCGAATAAACCCAAGATCATATCGCCGACATAGTAGATGACCGAGATAATCAGACTCACCAGCAGACTCATCAGAAGGATATTTTTCTTGAAACGGCTCCCGATTGATGCCGAGATCAGCACGACAATGAAGGGGGTGAATGCAAAGGAAAACCGTTTGTAGTAATCAGTGAGGGCGCTGCGGTATCCTACTCTGCCGGTCTTTCGGAGGGTCTGGATCCATTCCTGTGCTTCACGGTACTTAAGTTCATCGATATTCCTTGTCTTCCTCTGAAAATTGATCGGCAGGACCGTCATGGAAGGATCGTTGAGCTGAGGTATGAAACTGCTGTCGATTTCGATGACGACGGCCGACGTTTCCATGGGTTCCTCCGCGGAACCACCAGCACCGGAACCGTGAACGTCTTTTTCTTCGAACCGGCGTACAAATTGTGAGACATTGTAGAGGATCCACCCTTTATCTTCACTGTATTCGGCCCACTCGCATTCGAGGCGGCTTGTAAATCGTCCCTGTCCGTCCCGTTTTACGACTGTGAGTCCGGACAGAGTTCTGGAAGCATCGTTATAGTAATCGGCATGGTACACGTTTCGGTTATCCGCTCCGAGGACGGTGATATTGGTATTACTGTAGGATACTTTCTGGCCAAGGAGACTCTGACTGAGACTGTTTTTCTGAATGTAGGTGTCGATTACCACCTGCTCGTGGAAGTAGAAGTAACCGAAGCTGAACAGAACACCTATGGCAAGCAGGGGAATGATGAGTCGGCGGAACGAAATACCCGCTCCGAGAATTGATATCAATTCATTCCGGGCATAGAGATTGCCGAGACTGAATGCTATGGCGAACATGAGGGCGGGGGGAAGAGAATATGTAGCACACTTCGGCAGATAGTAGAGAGATACCAGCAGGATCTGAGAAACAGACGCGTCGTTGTTGAGGTATCGTAGAAGGTTAGCGAAGAGATCCACCATCTCAAGAGTCAGTATGAAGAACAAAAAAGCGATTATGAATATGGGAAAAAAGCTCTTCAGCAGCATGCCGTGAAGGGTTCTCATCTAGACATCCTTATTCTGTACAGGATCATGCCCACGGCGATGACCACCATGTTCGGCAGCCACATAGCCGCAGCAGGCGAGACATCCATCCGCAGCCCCATGGTCTGTCCGCCGAACAGCAGAGCCCAATAGAGGACCGATACGATCAGACCGATACCGAACCCCATGGATCGACCGCTCTTCCTGCTGAAAGTTCCTGCCGGAAAAAAGAAAAACACAAAGGCGAAACATCCAAACGGGATGGCCACTTTTTTATACAACTCGAGCTGATGAATTCGAAGGGACCTGCTGATGAAGTCCTGGTCCTTCAGTTGAATGTATGAATTGAACCGCTCTGCGAGATCGGTGATACCGCGGGCTGGTCGGTTCGGCCCGAGGGTACGCTGGTAATACTCCTGGAGAATCGTGTAGGCTGATCCGGCGCTGTTCCTGATGTGCTCCGCTCTGCGTTCACTGAGAGAGGATTTTTTCTGCTGTATTTCCCGGTAGATATCGATACTGCTCATTTCGCGCGGCGTCAACGAGGAAAATGAGAGATTTATATCCCGTAGAAGAATATTGTAGATCATCTCCTCCGCTGAAAAATAACTGTAGCTGCCCCGGCGCTTCGGTGACATTATGTGACCGAATGCGTTGGAAAGCGTCAAACCGACGACACCCCTCTGATCCATATTCTCGCGCAGTTCAGCTGTTTCAGCCAGTATTACCCGCTGGTCCCCATTATCGGTCGTGTCGATAATCATCAGATCATTGATTATTCCTCCGTCAATCGCACCGGTGACAAGAATCGTATCCTGATATTCCCGGACAGCGAATGGTTCGAGTTCGAGAGCGGGATTGGAATAGAGGATTTTGCGGTAGAGTCTTCCAAAGCTTATAGTGCCTCTCGGGAGAAAATAGTCGCCCATGATGAAGGAGACCAGAGAGAAGAGGAGCCCAACTGCAAGAAACGGTGCAATAATACGTCTGTAAGGAATGCCTGAAGCCCGTAAAGCGAGGATCTCATTGTCAGAAGAGAAACGGCTCACCGCCATCAATCCGCCGACAAGAGATGCAAATGGAAAGGTAAATGATATTATAGCGGGAAGAGAATATATAATCAGAAGAATGACATCGGTTGCAGCGACATCCTTTGAAAGAATCTCCTCCGCAAGGAGGAGAAGCTGATTCACAAAAAATATGGCAAAGAAAAAGAAAAAAGCCACCAGAAAGGAGATGAGATATTCGTGGGCGAGATAGAACGAGAGCCTGCTGTATCTGAACCGGCGGAGCAGGTCATCTCCCTGTCGAGCCAAATCCTCCCTCCCCCCGATCGGTTTCTGATAGACGGGCGTTCGGGTAAAACTCTGCGCGTATCACCGGAGAGAAGACAATCTGAGCGATACGGTCACCCGAGTTGATGGTAAAATCCGTATCACCGGTATTGATGAGTATTATCTTCACCTCTCCCCGATAGTCGGCATCGATAGTCCCCGGTGAGTTGAGTACGGTTATACCGTGGTTGATAGCCAGACCCGACCGGGGACGTATCTGAGCTTCATATCCCTCCGGTATCTCGAGAGAGATCCCGGTCGGAATGATAGCCCGCTGTCCCGCTTTAATTACGAGAGGTTCGGAGATAAAAGCCTCTATGTCGGCTCCGGAAGCCTGAGCCGATGAATAAACTGGTGTTTTTCCCGACTCAAAACTTCCATGAACGACGATTTTATTCATGAATCAATCTCTCCGTCGATTGTGCGGACGGGATGAACGGTCGGATCTGCCGTGGCTGTCCCGTTTGTCATTCCTGTCACGACGATCGTTTCGCTCACCTTCAGAGGCGTCGGCACCGTCAGGATCGATAGCATCGATATAGCTGAGGTTGAGACGTCCCATACGGTCAATTTCGAGGAGCTTTACAGGAATTTCCTGATTCATTTCAAGAACATCTTCAACAGCGTTGATTCTCTTCCGCGACAGCTTGGAGATGTGTACCAGCCCCTCTTTGCCGGGAAGAATCTCGACGAAAGCGCCGAAATCCATGATCCGTTTCACCACACCGTTGTACACTCTGCCGACTTCGGGGTCTTCGACAATAAGCTTGATCATTCGTTCGGCTTCTTCGGCCTGTGCCTGAGTCTTCCCGAAGATCATGATCTTGCCTGTGTCGTCGATATTGACGTCGGAGGAAGTCTGTTCGGTGATGGATTTGATCATCTTTCCGCCCGGTCCGATGACAGCTCCGATTTTCTCTCCGTCGATCATCATAGTGATGATCTTGGGCGCGAACTCTGAGAGGTCCTTCTTGGGAGCTTCGATGGTCTTGTTCATGATCGAAAGAATATGAAGCCTCCCCTCGCGTGCCTGTTCAAGGGCCCGTGACATGAGGTCCGCGCTCACTCCAGCGATCTTGATGTCCATCTGGAAGGCGGTTATACCGTTCTCCGTTCCGGTGACCTTGAAGTCCATATCGCCGAGGTGATCCTCTTCTCCGAGAATATCACTGAGAATAACCGCCTTGTCTTCGCCGGAAATGAGTCCCATGGCTATTCCCGCTACCGGCTTCTTGATCGGAACGCCGGCCTGCAGCAGAGACAGTGTTCCACCGCAGACTGTTGCCATGGAGGATGATCCGTTCGATTCCAGTATTTCCGAGACTATTCGGATGGTATAGGGAAAATTTTCCTTATCGGGCAGAACTCCCTTGAGAGCACGCAGCGCGAGGTGACCGTGTCCGATCTCCCTCCGGCCCGTACCCATACGCCCGGTTTCTCCGACCGAAAAAGGCGGAAAATTGTAGTGGAGCATAAAGCTTTCGTAGCTCTTGTCTCCGTCGATGTTATCGAGCATCTGCTCGTCATGGGTCGTACCGAGAGTCGTAACCGCTAGAGCCTGGGTTTCTCCTCTGGTAAAGAGGGCGCTCCCGTGGGTTCGCGGAAGAATGTCGATCTCACATGTGATGGGGCGGATCTCTTTCGGGTCCCTTCCATCCGTCCTGATTCCCTTCTCCAGGATGGAAGTGCGGACGACCTGGGTCTCCATCTCTTCCATGAGTTTGTTGAAGAGCCATTCGTTCTCTTCGTTTATTGCTTCAGCGTACTTCTCCCTGGTCTCGGTTATGAGATCAGATATTGCCTTGCTTCGGATGTGCTTCCCCTTCACGAAGCAGGCTGTTTCCATCTTCGGGTAGGCGTAATCCCAGATCTCCTGGGACTGTTCAAGCTTCTGTTCCGACTCGACGAGGGGCAGCTTCTCTACTCCCACCATCTCAGCAAGCTTCTTCTGTACCCGGCAGATCTCAGCGATGATCGGCTCCGCCATAGTTATTGCCTTAACCATGATATCTTCCGTCACTTCCTGAGCGCCGCCCTCAACCATGGTAATGCCGTCTTCGGTTCCGGAAACGACGATATCGAGGCTGCTGCGTTCGATCTGGTCGAAGGTCGGATTAATGACGAATTCGTCGTCGACCATCGAGATTCTGACCGCACCAACCGGACCGTCAAAAGGAATGTCGGATACCATCACTGCCGCGGAAGCGGCTATCATAGCGACAATGTCGGGAGGGTTGACCTGATCGGCCGAGATAACAGTCGGTACGATCTGAATCTCCCTCTTGAATTGCTTGGAAAAAAGCGGCCGCAGGGGCCGGTCGATGAGACGGCAGACGAGGATCTCTTTCTCCTTGGGTCGGCCTTCGCGTTTCAGGAAGCCGCCAGGTATTTTCCCGGCAGCGTAGTACTTTTCATTGTATTCAACCTGAAGAGGAACAAAATCTATCCCCTCCATGATATTGTTGCCGGCACAGGCGGTTGCCAGAACGGCGGAACCGCCGTATCTGGCGAACACGGCGCCATTGGCCTGTTTGGCCATTCGTCCGGTCTCTAAAATAAGTTCTTCATTACCAATTTTTATACTCAATTCATGAGCCATATGTTATTTTCCTTTATTTTCTTAAGTTCAATCTCTTCAAAATAGCACGGTAACTCTCAAGGTCCTTCTTCTTCAGGTACTTGAGGAGGTTCCTTCTGTGTCCTACCAGCTTGAGCAGACCGCGCCGGCTGCTGTGGTCTTTCTTGAAAGTTCTGAGATGTTCAGTCAGTTCTTCGATCCGAGCAGTCAACAGCGCAATCTGCACTTCCGTTGAGCCGCTGTCGTTTGCGTCTTTGCCAAACTCCTTTATAATTTCCTGTTTCTTTTCTTTAGCAAGCATGATTTTTTTCTCCTTTGCTCGTTAGTGTGTCTTCAAATTCGATACAAACCGCATCTTCGCCGCTCCTATGATTCCACCGGAGGCACTCGTCGTCTATCATGAGGGTAGCGGGAAATGTATGCGCGGGTGTGTGTATATGAACCGGATAGCTGCCCGGAGGCGGAAGCACCTGGTTCAATCCCATCTTTTCAATGGATCTATAATCGACCTCAATATCTTGAGGAATATCGGCCAAATCCAGCACGAAAGAACGGTCCATCATCATGACAGCCTCGTCTACCTTCCCTTCGCGTATTGAAGCCCGTATCCGAGTGCTGCTTATTGCCGCTCCGTTCAGACTCACTGGTTGAGCAATATGTACATCAACGGATGAATTATTCAACATTTTCCTTGCGTCATAAGCGCTTGTTCTTCCCTGATAACCGCATCTGAAGTTATCGCCAAGCACTATATAGTCCAAATTACAGTTCTGTCGTATCTGCATCAAAAAATCGTTACCTGACAGTTTACTAAAATCGTTGGAAAAGTCAATGAGTATTACTGTTGCTATACCTAACCGTGATAGTATTTTCAACTTCTGATGCTGTGTAGTTATATCTCCAGGAAAGAGATGAGGTTTGAGAAATCTGCGCGGGTTGTAACGGAATGTGAGGATGACCGGTTCTGTCTGCTGCCGGTCCACGAGACGATTGATGAGGCTCTTGTGCCCGATGTGGACACCGTCGAATACTCCTATGGACATCGATATTTTACTGTCCTTCAATGGACGGCTGCCGGTAAATACATCCCAGGAGAGTACCCTCATCGATTACCCCCTTCGGCAACCATGCGGTACTTCCATTCTCCGCCTTTCCATTCAACCAGGCCGATAAACATCTCCTGCGGGTCGAATAGGGCTATCAGTGTCTTTTGCTGTTCTTCGCTGAGCCATTCGGATTTGAAGGGAACGCCGTTTAGGATTTTTCCAGCTGATTCTTCATCAACTCGGCAAATTCCGACTTCGGGAAGAAATCCAATAAATTCCCTGATGGTCAGAAGGTGTCTGGATGGATCGAAGTCCTGCGGATCAACCGCGTCATCGACGGAAAAATCGCCGATGGCCGTCCGCCTCAGACTGGTAAGATAGGCGGACGAACCGGCATACTCGCCTATGTCTCTTGCGAGGGACCGAATGTAAGTGCCTTTTGAACACTCGACCTCAATGGAAAGAAACGGTTCTTCCCAGCTGGTAATATTCAGCGAATATATGTGAACGGGGCGCGGCTGTAATTCCACCGCTTCACCGGCGAGTGTTCTCTGATAAGCCCGCTTGCCGTTTACATGTACTGCCGAAAATGCAGGCGGAACCTGCATTATTTCGCCGATAAAATGCGGAATTGTGTTTTCTATGGTCTCCAGTGTCGGAACGGCCGTTTCACCGACAATTTCACCCTCAGGGTCAAGTGTCGTAGTGCTGGTTCCGAAACGTATGGTTCCTTCGTAGCGTTTGCTCAGATTTTCGAGGACCGAGATGAGACGGGTAGACTTACCAACAGCGACGAGAAGCAGTCCCTCGGCAAATTTATCAAGTGTGCCGGCATGCCCGACCTTACCGTGCCCTACCGCCCTCTTGATTCCGCTCAATGCTTTGAACGATGTAATTCCGGATGGTTTGTTGATAAGAGCCAGGCCGGTATCATTTACGATCAAATATCCAGTTCCTCAATTTTTTTGATCATCTTAATTCCATATTCCACGGAATGATCGTCAATAAATTGCAACCGCGGTGTGTTCCTTGTGTGCAGATGCTTTGCAAGACGGGACTGAATGAAGCCGGCGGCGTGGTTCAGACCGGCAACTCCTTTATCGAGTTCACGTGAATCCGCGAAGCTGGATACAAATACCTTAGCCGAACTGATATCACTCGACACCTTGACCTCTGTAACGGAGAGAGATGAAGTGACCCGGGGGTCCTTGATGATGCCCTGGATGATCATCCGGCTTATTTCTTCGCGGATCTGTGAGGCTATCCGATTCATTCGTATTTCAGACATAGGTTTACCAGCTTATTCTTATTCGAGGGTCTTGGCGATTTCCCTGATCTCAAAGACTTCGAACTGATCTCCTACCTTCAGGTCGTTGAAGCTCTCAATTCCGATACCGCATTCGTATCCTGCTTCGACTTCCCGAGCGTCATCTTTGAACCGTTTGAGTGACGATACCTTGCCGGTGAATATCTGAATACCGTCGCGAATAATGTGAACGCTGGAGTTCCGTTTGATCTTGCCGTTGGTTACGTAACAGCCGCCGATCACGCCGATCTTGGGTACCTTGAAAGTATCCCGTACTTCGACGTTCCCGATGACCTCTTCCTTGAGGTCCGGAGCAAGCATTCCTTCCATTGCGCTCTTTATGTCATTCACCACATCATAGATCACGTTGTATTTGCGGATATCGATCTTCTCTTTCTCCGCCAGTTCAAGGGCTTTAGGAGTCGGTCGAACGTGAAAGCCGACGATGATAGCATTCGATGTAGTTGCAAGGTTCACGTCGTTCTCGATTATAGCACCCGCAGATGCGTGAATCACACGTAGCTTTATCTCACTGGTGGAGAGTTTTTCAAGAGCGGTCTGGAGAGCTTCTACAGAACCATGAACATCACCTTTGATGATAACCTTCAGTTCCTGGATTTCTCCCTCCTGGATGGAATCGTAGAGGTTGTCAAGGGTGATCTTCTTAACGTTCTGAGCTTCACCCTGCTTCTCGAGTTCCTGCCGTTTTGCGCCCACCTGGCGGGCCTGTCTTTCATTTTCAGTCACCTGAAAAGGCGATCCTGCATCGGGAATACCCGTAAAGCCAAGTATTTCCACCGGGGTAGCCGGGGTGGCCTCATCGATTTTATTCCCCTTGTCGTCGAACATCGCCCTGACCTTACCCGGGAAAATACCGGCGACGAAGGCGTCTCCGACCTTCAGGGTGCCGCGTTCAATGATAACGGTTGAAACAATACCTCGGCCGTGATCAACCTTGGACTCGATAACCTTCCCTTCGGCCCTGCAGCTGTAATTGGCCTTCAGTTCGAGTATTTCTGCCTGGAGCATGATTGATTCGAGCAGTTCGTCAATGCCGATTTTGTTCAGCGCAGATATTTCGTTGAAGAGAGTGGTTCCTCCCCAGTCCTCCGGCAGGAGGTTGTATTCAGAGAGCTGCTGCTTTATACGGTCGATATTGGCTTCGGGCAGATCTATCTTGTTAACAGCCACGATGATGGGCACTCCGGCTTCTTTAGCATGATTGATGGCTTCGACCGTCTGCGGCATAACTCCGTCGTTTGCAGCCACTACCAGTATGACGATATCCGTTACCTGGGCACCTCGGGCACGCATAAGGGTGAATGCAGCATGGCCGGGAGTATCGAGAAATACGACTTCTCCGCTTCCGGATTTGAGCTTCACCTTGTAGGCGCCGATGTGCTGTGTGATCCCTCCGTGCTCTCCTGCGACGACATCGGTACTGCGGATGGCATCCAGCAGCTTCGTCTTTCCGTGGTCGACATGACCCATGACGGTCACGATAGGAGGCCGCGGTTTGAGATCTTCGTCGCGGTCATCTTCGGTCTCAATTATCGTCTCGTCATAGAGTGAAACGATTTTGACCTTACAGTTGTACTCGGAGGCAAGTATCTCGGCCGTCTCGGCATCGATCTGCTGATTGATGGTAACCATCATGCCCATTCCCATAAGCTTGCCGATCAATTCGGATGCTTTGAGGTTCATCTTGCGGGCAAGTTCTGAAACGGTAATGACTTCCATGATATCGATATCTTTGGGGACCGGATTCGCCTTCTTGTACTGAGGTTTGCGCTTGATCTGGAAGTCCTTTTCCTTCTCCCTGTCATGCTTTACATGATAGTCGGTCTTCTTTTTCGATTTGAAGAACTTCTTCGAAGGGGTCTTCTTGCCGAGTTCCTGTGCTGCGGGCGCCGACGGTGCTCCTCCCTGCGGAGTTCCAGGTTTCCTGAAGGTGCGGTTCCGGTTGTCGGGGCGTCCGTCACTGCGGCGGTTGTCCCCTCCTCTATTCCCGGCGGGAGCCCCGGGGCCGGTTGGACGTCTGCCTCGGAAGTTCCGGTCGGTAGGCCGCTGACTGTCAGGACGGCGGTCACGTCCTCCGGAAGCCGGTTCTCTTCTTGTCTGAGGGCGTCTTCCCTGCGAAGAATCTCTGCTTCCGCGCGGATCACGCGCCGTGCTGGCTGTGCGCGCCTGAGGGCCTTTTTTATCTGACGACGTTCCCTCCGCCCTGGTTTGCGGCTGGGTTTTTGCAGCTGTTTTTTCTTCCCTGGCAGAGGCACTCTTGGGCTGTTCCTGTTCAGGAGCCTTTCCGGCGGCTGCTGTTTCCGCCTTGGGCTGTTCTTCTTCTTTCTGCTCCTTGACAGGTTTGACAGCTACCTTCTGTGCAGGTTTCTTCTTCTTCCGTACCACGACGACCTTTTTCTTTTCAGTCTTCTTTTCGGTCTGACCTGACTGTGAAGATCCCGCAGCTGCAGGTTTCTTATGTTTAATGAGTGTTGCTTTCGGTTTTTCCTGATTCTTTTCCTGTTCCTCTGCCATAAAGTTCCTTTTTACTACCTCGTATATATCTAATTAAAAGAGTTATTCTTCTTCTGTCTCTTCTTCAGATTCTTCTTCCTGGATTTCAAAGCTTAAACCTACTCCGCAATTTGGGCAAGAGGTCATGTCTATTGTGATCGGCTGGCCGCATTCCGGACATTCGTACACCTCTTCGGCTGGCTGTTCCTCTTCGGAGTATTCCTCTTCAAAAGCTGGTTCTTCTGCTTCTTCGGATTCTTCCTCGTATTCTTCCTCTTCGATATCCTCTTCACTCTCCTCGATTATATCAAGGTCCTCTGAAATAATCGACTGTATGGTGGCAACATCCTGAGCGGTGATCCCCTCAAGGCGCGCCATCTCTTCGGGAGTGAGCTGAATAAGAGACTCGATGAGCTCGATTCCGTTTTCATACAGAATTTGAGCAAGTCGTTCAGAGATATCCGGCAGTTCAGCGATGCGGGTAATCTCCTCTTCGTTTTCTATATCACCGAAGAGAGCATGAAGTTCCTGTTTGCTCTTCTCGGAAATGTCCATCTCAGCGAACTGTTCTTCGGTTTTCACATCGATGTTCCAATCGACGAGACGGTTCGCAAGCCGTACGTTCAGACCCTGCTTGCCGATGGCGAGAGACAACTGGTTCTCCTTGACGACGGCAAGCGCCTGCCGCTTCGATTCGTCCAGGATGAACACGTTCTCGACTTCCGCAGGAGAGAGGGCGTTCTTGATGAAGAACCGCGGGTCCGTGTCGTATTTCAGAATGTCGATCTTTTCACCTTCGAGTTCTCGTACGATCGCCTGAATTCGCACCCCCTTCATCCCGACACAGGCTCCTACCGGATCGATATCATCACGGTTTGAATACACGGCCAGTTTTGTACGGTATCCCGGTTCACGGACGATTTTGAAGATTTCAACCGTACGGTCATATACTTCGGGGACTTCCAATTCGAATATACGTTTGACGAATTCCGTATGGGTCCGCGAAAGAACGATCTGCAGGCCCGAAGGGGATTTGGTGACTTCATAAATCAGCGCCTTTATTCGGTCATTCGGACGATATACTTCTCGCGGAGACTGGTACCTTTTCGGCATTATTCCTTCGGTTTTGCCAAGGTCGACAAAAATATTTCCGTTTCGCTCTCTCTGGTAATAGCCGATTATCATCTCGCCCTCTTTGTCCTTGAATTCAGAGTAGAGGGTGTCCTTCTGGATCTCCTTGAGAGTTTGTTTGGCCTTCTGCTTGGCACTCTGTACCGCTATCCTGTCGAAGTTCTTCGGATTGACCTCGATCAGGAGTTCATCCCCGATTTCACATTCATCGTTGTATTCAAGGGCTTCGTCCAGATCGATTTCGGTGACCGGATCTTCTACATCTTCAACGATCTTCTTCTGGGAGAACAACGATACTTCACTGCCGTCTTCACTGAAACGGACTACGGCATTCTCAACAGTACCGTATTTCTTTTTATATGCAGCTAACAGGAAGTCCTCGATCGTTTTCCTTACAAGTTCTTCCGGAATACCGCGGTCCTGGACCAGACCGCGGATAGCATCGGTTAATCCTGATGTCATTTTCTGTTATTATCCTCCTGCGCATAGGCCAGCTTGGCCTTTTTTATCTTCTCTATCGGCATTGTATATCTTCCTTCGTCTGTTTCCAGCTCGAGTTCATGTTCATCAACATTCGCAATAGTACCGTATATCCATTCATCTTCATTTTCGCCCAGGACATTGACCTGACGATCGACGAAAATGGAAAACTCGTTGGCATACTTTATTGTCCTGGTTATACCCGGAGATGTCACTTCGAGATAAATATCCTGGGACTGTTCCATGAGCTCTATTCTCGGCAGAATAGTCCGGTGTATGGTCTCACAGTCTTTCAGACCGACACCCCTGTAATGATATATCACCAGCCTGACCTGCAGCCTTCCCTTTGTCTGCTGCCGTGATAATTCAACCAGAGAGAATCCCATCCCTCGAACAACCGGTTCGATTTCGTCGAACAGCGGTCCATACTTTCTATTCCATTCCATAGCACGAAAAAAGGAGTCGTGGCTCGACTCCTTTTTACCTCCCTACATATTACTGTCATACTAAATGTATCATCAACCCTTCAAATAGTCAATAAGGCAACAAAGCCGCACCGTCTGTCCTAATACAGTGCCCTGGCAATCGTGAGACCATACACGTGAACTGCGCCATGAAGCCTGCAAACCCTTGCACACTCATTGAGCGTTGCCCCGGTGGTGAAGATGTCGTCGAGAAGGACAATATGTTCCATCCGATCCTTGCTCAAGCCGGTAAGGGTCCTCCGAAGAGTGATATTCCCCCTCAGGTTCATGGTGCGCTTCTGATACCCCAGTTCCTTCTGCGAACGGCCGCCGCTTCTGATCAACAGCCTGGCAACATCTACATGGTAGCGGGAACTCAGTATAGAACTTATCAGCTCGACCTGGTCCCAGCCGCGTTTTCTCACTGAACTTCCTCTGCCTGGAACCGGTACGATTAACGGACTGGAACATAGTCGAGGATAAGGATTTCCAATCGGAAATAATCTCCTCAATGTTCTGTTGATCAGAAATGCCAGGAGGTATGCCAGCTGTTTCTGGGATTTGAACTTGTACATCCCGACCAGTGTTCTGATCGGGTCTTCGTATATGAACATTGAGGTGTTGTATTCAAACTCGAAATCATGCTGCCTGCAGTAAAGACAGGTTCCGGAGGTGGAGATGAGCGGGCGTCCGCACATACGGCAGACAGCACCGTGTATTCTGGCTTGAAAGACCCGCTTCAGACAGTTGTTGCAGAGGCCGGGAATGACGGAATCGGTGCCGGTAAGTATACAATTGCAGAGCATACATCTGCGCGGGAAAACAACGTACAGGGTCTCTCTGATAGGTATACAGATACGCATACCCTGGTAAAGGGTGAAAGAACTTAATCTGCTTCAAGCTCCTTCTTCCACCGTGCAAGCATCTCAAGAGCCTGCAGGGGCGTGATCGTATTAACATCGAGCATGGAGAGTTCACGCTGAATGAATTCCTCCCGATCGAAGAGAGATGCCTGTCCGGGCGGTTCATGGGATTGCCCATGTATTTGAGAGTTTTCAGCGGTCGGCTGCTTCTCCGGAAGTTCTCCGGTAACTGAGTCATGCTTCTGTTCCGGTTCACCCGGAGCTCCGTCGGTTACGGGTACACCGCCGCCTCTTGGAATAGAATGCTCAACCGCTTCCAGGGTGCTGAGAATCTCCTGGGCCCTTTCGAGTACCGTCTGCGGGAGCCCTGCCAGCCTGGCTACATGGAGTCCATAGGAGCGTGCGGCTGAACCTTCAAGGACCCGCTTGAGGAATATGATTTCACCACCCTCTTCCCGGACATCCAGGAAAAGCCGCTGTATCGCCGGATCTTCCATGACGGTCAATTCGTGGTAATGCGTTGCGAAGAGAGTCTTGCAGCCCTTCGACAGAAGATACTCGCTGACAGCCCACGCAATTGAGAGTCCGTCGTGAGTACTTGTACCACGGCCGACTTCGTCCATGATTATGAGGCTTCTCTCGGTGGAAGTATGCAGGATGAAGGAGGTCTCATTCATCTCGACGAGGAATGTCGATTCACCTCTTGCAAGATTGTCCGAAGCTCCAACTCTGCAGAAAATACGGTCCACCAGACCGATCGATGCCTCTTCAGCCGGAACGAACGATCCAACCTGTGTAAGGAGTACTATCAGCGCAATCTGCCGCAGGAAGGTCGATTTCCCGGACATATTCGGCCCTGTTATGAGAGCAAAGCTTCTTAAATCCGTATCAATTTCGATTGAATTCGGCACAAAACTGCCCGGAGACGAATGCAGCTCAACAACCGGATGTCTTCCCCGCAGAATCGAGATACTGTTTCCATCATTGATCTCCGGTCTGGTCCAGCCGTGTACGGTAGCCGCATAGGCAAGACTCTGAAAACAGTCGAGGGCCGACAGACCTTTCGAAAGCGCGAGGAGCATGTCCAGATACTCTTTGACCCGGTTTCTAATCTCGATAAATAGTTTTTTTTCAAGCTCTATAATCTGCTCGGAAGCGTTGTTGAGCTGCTCCTCCAGTTGGTTGAGTCTGTCGGTCGTATAGCGTTCGCTTCCTACAAGGGACTGCCGTCTGATGAAATGATCAGGAACCTTATCGATATGTGATTTCGTCACTTCCAGAAAATGACCAATGATCTTGTTGTATTTGATCTTCAGGTTCTGAATACCGGACTCACGCTTCTCCTCATCCAGGTATTCGTTCAATACCTGTCTGCTGTTCTTCTTCATGTCCCGGAGGGTATCCAGTTCAACACTGTAGCCGGATCGGATGAGACGGCCCTCGTTCAGGTAAATGGAAGGATCTTCGTGGATGGCTTCTTCGAGAAGCGTGATCAATTCCTGCAGTTTGCCGCCGTCATAGTCATTACGGTCCGGGTCCTCCGCAAGTTTTGAGAGAACAGCCTGCGGCGGCAGGCTTGCTTCGAGTTCACGGGAATGAACCAGAGAATGCTTCACTGCCAGGAGGTCCTTCGCATGGGCCTTGTCCAGGGCTATTCGCGAGGTGAGACGTTCGATGTCCCGGATAGATGCAAGATGTGTCCGTAGTGAAGTGAGAAGCATCTGGTCCTTGTAAAAAAGGTCCACATAATCGAGACGCACATTGAGCTGATCTATACTTCTCAGAGGATGCAGGAGCCTCTTCCTCAACTCCCTGGCGCCCATGGCCGTGCGTGTGTGGTCGACAACTTCCAGCAGTGAATATGTTGAACCCTGATTGTTCATGCTGGCGACGATTTCAAGATTTTTCTGAGTGGCTTCATCCAGACCGACGAAATGCCTATCGTCGATTCGGACAATCCGGTGGATATGATGCATGACTTGACGCGAGTTTTCTTCTATGTATTCAAACAGGGCCCCGGTCCCGGTCAAAACAGGATCATTCTCTTCGAATCCGAAACCCTTGAGATTCTGCATCCCGAAGAAGCGCTTCAGGTATTCGTAGCTGTTCCCTGCATCGAACATCCAGTCAGGATAACGGTTGATTACAATACCAGGTCTGCCGTCCAGGAATCTGGTGAGTCCTGGACGTTCCTCGATCAGGGATTCCTGAAGCAGTATCTCGCTCGGATCCAGGCGATAGAGTTCCTCCGTGAGGAGCTCATCGTTGGGCCGGGACGGAAGGGTCCTGACGGCGCACTCCCCCGTGGACAGGTCGATGTAACAGAGCGACAGCCCGTTTTTCATGGCGCCGATGGAGACAAAATAATTATTTTTATGCTGATCGAGAAAATCCTCTTCCGTCACAGTACCGGGAGTTATAATCTCGACGACTTCACGATCGACGATTCCTTTTCCTTTCCCGGGAATACTCGTCTGTTCGCATATGGCAATCTTTTTCCCGGCCCTCAAGAGACGCGGTATATAGGAGTTGGCTGCGTGGTAGGGAATCCCGCACATGGGAGTTCCGTTTCTCTTTGTGAGCGTAAGGTTGAGGAGATGAGACACTTCTTTCGCGTCCCGGTCGAACATCTCGTAGAAGTCACCGAGGCGAAAAAAGAGGACCGCGTCGCTTTGCTGCGACTTAATCCTCCTGTACTGTTTCATCATCGGAGTGAGATCAGACATCTACTTCCGTAAATATTCCAGTACTTTGTCCGTAATATCAACCTCGTAGTTATAGTACAGAATGTTCGGATCCTTCTTCCGCAGAACGATCGAAAAGCCCTCCGTCTCGGCTATATATTCAACCGCGCTGATGATCTCCCTGGAAAAGTCCGATGATGTCATAAGTCGGTTCTTCTTGCTCTCGATACGCTCGGTCATGATCCGGTTGTATTCCTTCATGTACTCCTGCTGCTTGCGGATCTCTTCGTCGAGCTGGAGCGAAAGACGCTGGTTGTTCTCTTCGATGGCCGTCATTTTTCTCTGTTCAAGACGGTTGATCTCTTCCTTCTTTTCCGTGAGGGTCTCTTCCGTCTTCTCTATCAGCTGATCAATCTCTCTCCATGCAGCGGATTCCTGGAAGTAGTCGGATACGATCTTGGTAAGATCAACCACCGCTACCATAGTCAATTTTGCTGCAAACGCCGAACCGGCGAGCAGGAATAGTATCACTGCCGTCAGTGTAATTTTCTTCACGATTTACTCCTTATGGCGCTCCGGTTAATACCGGGGCGCGTCTAATTCTCTTTCTACATAAAATCAATGTTGATCGTGAGGACCAGCCGCATACCGGATGTCGGATCATCAGGATCGCTGAATATCGGTCCGCCCTGGTTCTCTATGTTACCATCACTGTCCAGTTTGAACAACTTCGTCAGATACAGGCCGAGGGGCAAATTCGGGATGGTGAACCGTATGCCCGCGCCGTAGCTGAAGTAATAATTCTCCGGACTCTCGGTTATAAAACCGAACTGCTGCCGGTCGTCCCAGACGCCAGTACCGCGGAAGAAGATGTCCGTCCAGAGGACCTGTTCGGCAATCGGTATTCTCAGTTCGAACCAGTTGTCCCATAGAGCCTCCTTGTCGTACATCCGGGTCCATCCGCGGGCCACATTCATGCCGTCCGTGTAGAGCAGATAGCTGGTGGTCGCTTCCACCCCGGTTTTCCATTCACCATCGTCGCGGTAGAACTGCGGGAGTATGAATGAGAGGGAGCTGTGCAGGGCCAGAACGGTCTTGAGATTCCAGTTCTCGAGAACGGGATAGTCGAGCAACGTAAAGAAGAGCTCTCCGGTGCTCTGGGTCTTCAGATAGTGGCTGACACCGCCGAGGAGACCTCCTCCGTATGTGAAGGTCTGTCCGAGGTAAAAGCCCTTCGAAGGTGCAAAAATGAAATCACGTCTGTCAAGTGAAACCCGGGACCACCAGCGGTTGTTGAAGCGCCACTCGTAAAGGTTGTTCCTTATGCTGGGATTGTAGGGCCGGTATTCGGTGGGATCGTAATCGATGTACGAAAGACCCGTACTGATACCGGTGGCCGCGCCGACCCTGCCGAGATCGGTGTACCATGTGTAGCCTGTCGAGAAACCGAGTGAGAATTCCCACTGGTCGTACTCCATGAGATAGGCATCGTCGATAGTCTCGCCGTCCTCCAGGGCCTGCTGATATTCTTCGTAGGAGTCATACGGGTCGGGGGCAGCCTGGTCGTTCTCGTACTGTTCTTCGGTAAATCTCTCATCGAGAATGTCCTGAGTTACACCACTGTTTTTCAGATGTTCGATGGAAAAGTTGACGCCGCCCGACCATCTGCGGTCGAGGAGCCAGTTGGTCTGATAAGAGAAATCGAGACTCTGTCTGGTCCCGGACAGCTCCGTGCCGACCGATAGACTTTCGCCCAATCCGCGGAAGTTGTTGTCCGTCCACTTCAGAAAGCCGATGATCGGGAACTGTCCGGCCTGCCCGGTGAAGGTCAGCCCGAAGTTGATGTTGGTGGTCTTGGCCTCTTCTACGGTGAAGACCAGGTCCATCAGTCCGTCCGCGCTTCCGAATGGAGTCTCCGGAACAACGTTGGAAAAGAGCCCGGTATTGTAGAGATTCTGCATACCGTTGATGACCTTCTCCTTGCTGAAAATCTCTCCGACTTCGAGAGGAATCTCGCGGTATATGACCTTATCTTTTGTCTTTTCATTTCCTTTGATAATGATATTTTCGATATGAGCACGGCCCTTTTCGACGATCGTGATTTCGAAGGAGATCGACCGTTCTTCATCGCTGCGGGTTTCTCTCTGGGATATCGAGTTGTAGATGTAACCGTCGTTGTAATAGAGATCGCTGATTCGGGTGAAGCTCTGCTGCAGCTTGTTGAGATTCAGGAGCTCTCCCTCCTCCAGGCTCACTCTGGACTGCAGCTCCTCGTCGCTGAAGAGCTGGTTCCCTTCGAACTCGATACCTCCGAAGGTCCATTGCTTGCCCTCTTCGATAAAAAAGGTAATAGCGAGGAAATTCCTGTTCCCCTCGCTTTCAACTACTTCACGGGTGACATCGACGACTCTGGCATCGATATAGCCCTGTTCATGGTAGTATTGTTCTATTTTCGCCTTGTCTTCTTCCAGCTGGTTCTGTTTGAAGATACCGCTGTTGAAAAAGGTCTGCTCCTTGGTTACGAGTTGTTTCTTGAGCGCACTAACCGGGGCAAAGCTGTTGCCCGAGAAGCTGATCGACCGCACCCGGGTCTGAAATCCTTCCACAACATTGAAGACCACTCTGACGGTGTTCTCCTCTTCGTCGGTTATAGTCTCCGAGGAGATTTCGATGTTGGAAAAACCTTTTTCCTGGTAAAGGTCCCGGATGGCGCCTTCGTCTACATTCAGCTTGTTCTTGGTAAGGATGTCATCTCTCTTGAGAAGGATCGTATCCAGTATCTCGGAATCACGTACGTTGCGGTTCCCGTTGATTTCGATCTGATCCACGATAGGCCGTTCACTGACCTTGAACAGCAGAATCAGATCTTCTCTCTGACTTGTCCTCGGGACCGCCTCGGCTTCTATAAGGGAGAAATAGTTCAGTGCATACAGCTTGCTCTGCAGATCCATAAACAGACTGTCCGAGAACTTCCTTCCGATGAAAGGTTCCACTATCGGATCGAGTTCAGATTGCGAAACGTGCTGCAGTCCTTCGAATTCTATTTCAACTATCGGTTTATCCAAATACCAGACATCATTCTGCTGAGCAAAGATGCCGGTAGAGAGAAGCACAATAACAAGTACAAATAGGTAGCGAATACGCATAGTATCTCCTTAGTGATCAATGTATCAGTATGAGAAGTCCCAAGAAAACCCCAGGCTGGTGTTCTGAAGGCTGTTCATTGGTTCTTCAAAATCAGGGCTTACAGAAAAATTGAGGAGGAAGAATGGAGTTTTCCATTCCAAGCCGACCTCCATTGATAAGTCTAACTCATTTTGTCCGAATTCTCCTGCTGTAATAGGATCTTGCTGTATCTGCACCAGAGCCTCCAGAAAAAGATCGTTCCCCAAGTACTTTCCCAAGAACAGGGTCGTGTTGTCAAGATATCTGCCGACGGTTCCCTCTGATTCCGGGTCCTGAGCTATCTCCTGGTTCAGCACCCTGTCGAGTATCACATTCTGGATCATCTGGGTGCGTATGGAGAAGAGGTCGAGATTGAATACATCCTTCATCTGCTGTTCGAATGAACGCACGATGCTGAACTGGCTGAAAATATCCCCTGTTATGAGGAGCGCGGATGTCAGCTCGCCCTGGGTCTGGTCGAACTGAGTGTACAGGTTCGTCCCCAGAATGCTTGCAATCTCAGTCGTACTGAGGGTCGGGTTGGCCTCGAAACGGGGAGTGAATGAGCTGAGAGGTTCGTTATCCACGATCAAAGAGATCGTGACCGGGCTTCCGCTGTTGTCGATTTCCTTTATCTGCGCGTCTACTATGAGCAGTGGATCGAACTTGTCCTCATTCTCGTTGAATGTGATTATCCCCTCTTTGATGTAAAAACTGCGCTGAAAGTAGTAGATTTCCCCGCTCTTGAGGTTCATCTGGCCCCTTACCTGGAGAGAGTCGGTGATATTGTCATAGTAGACCGTCATCATCTGCTCCGTGTCTGCGTTGGCCTGAATTATGGGAAAATTCCTGCGGGGCCAGAGGAATTCCACCCTTCTTCCGGTCCGTATCTTCAAGTCGACCACCAGCGGATTGGCCCGCTGCGGAAGCGCTCCTTCCTGCCGGTCTTCGAGGGTGATTACACAGTTGTTCGCTGTGAGGTCGCCTGAAATAGTTGAAGTCGCCGGCCGTAATGTATACTGAAAGGTCCCGGTTGCAAAACCATCGATATTCAGGCCCGAAACAGTGTCGCGGAACAGTACGGGAAGACCATTTGGAGAGAGGGTGCGTACATTCACATCGATTGTCTCGAGGTTCCACCGGTCGAAGGAGAATCCTCCGCTCAGCACTGCATTCCGGTCGCCGACCTGTACCACCACCGGTTCAACCACGGCCGTCTTCTCTTCTATCGAGACGGATGTGTTAAAAGGCTCCACCGTCCCGTCTACGTACTGCACACGTCCCGAAAAGCGGTCGACATTCAGGCTGCCGTCAAAATTCGGATCATTGGGTGCTCCGGTAATTTTCAAGTCTCCAATTATCCTGCCGCCGTAGAAGTCGACGACCTTTACCCCCAGAAGCTGCAGGAAATCCGCTTCAATGAGAAGATCATCGACATCGACGCCGAAGTTCTCTGCATTCCGGTTGCCCTCGGCTTTGAACCGGACCGGCAGCGGGTCCGTCAGTCCGAATTCGAAATCCCCGTTCCGGCTGAACGATCCTTTAAGCGCGTTATTCGGGCCGCCTTCGAAGGCGAAATTTTCTGCACTGCGCACCACTGATACATTCCAGTCTTCATGCTGCTTGCCGAACATCTGTATATTTGTGAGGAGTACTTCGGCATCGAATCCGGATTGCGGCAGCTGTGCAAATGTGAGGGGTTCCGGACCTTTATCTATTTGTCCGCGAACGGTAAGCTCCGCAGAGGACTGTCTCTTAACAAAAATACCGCGGTACTGTCCCTGCATCTGCAATAGTCCGGTTCCCAGATCGAGCGTGCCCTCACCGCGCTGCAGAATATTGCTGTTGTATTCGGCATGCAGATAATCCACATCGAGTATTCCGTCTGCATAGGCGCCGACACTTTCCACCTGAACGAGGTTCTGCTGATACTCTCCTTCATCGAGGTTCAACGTATAGTTGATTCTGGGAGATTCCATATCACCGCCGATAACAGCTGAACCGCTCAAACGGCCTTCTATCGGAAAATTTTCAATTCTTGACAGCGGGGCGTTACGCAGCCGAACATCTGCTTCTATCTGTGATCCATTTCGTGATGCCGTCAGCGAGTAGAGCTCCTGGCTGTTCCGGCCTGTCAGGGTAAACTGTACCTCACCCTCCAACGGGTCAATTGACCGATAAAAACCCTGTCCGCTGCCGGAGAGTTCTGAGATTGGATCTGAGTACGTTACTCTGTTTAGCTGCAAAGCTCCAGGCCTGAAGCTGCCCGACAGTGAGATCCTGTTCTCCTCGAAAAGTCCCGGCGCGTTATTGAGGGTGAAGTCCGGCAGCTGAACACTCCACTCGTACTGGTTCCTGAAAGTACCGCGGCTGACAAGGCTGAGTTCGCTTATTCTTCCAGGTACGAGCGGAATCGGCATATCTTTTGCCTGTGCAGAAAAAGCTGTAAGTCCGGGTCTCAGCATCAGGGTCACAGCAAGATCGTGATTCCCCCTGAGGATGAGTGTAGAAGGCTGGTAGTACATACCCTCTATTTCGTAATAGACCGAGTTCACCGTTAAAGCGGTACTGAAAGAATACCGATCGTCCGCGTTTTGTGTAATCTCGAAATCACCGCCGGCATCGTAGTCTTCTATCTGCAAGCTTATATCGGTAAGTCGGAGACGCTCGTTATTTCCGTTAACTCTGCAGGAAGCCACCTCCGCTCCTTCACCATCTTCTATTCTGAAGGGAAGCAGGGAGAAGGAGAATCGGTCGAAGTTCGTCGTAATGTATGCGTCGGTATACATGTAGAGATCACCGAAGCGGGAAATGTATCCGGGACTATCAGGTATGAACTCACTCAAAACGGGTAGTATCGGAATAGTTTCTGCCGTCAGGGACAGTTCAAGGAAACTGTTCCGGCCGAAGACGAATGTACCGTCTGCAAGAATGTTGGGAGCACGATTCTCGCTTTCCGGTTCTCTGTACAGGGCCTGGAAGTTGAAACCGGCCTCTTCGTTCCCGAGGGATCCTCGCAGGCGTATGTTTTCTATCGGAACCCTCCCGACGGAGACCTTGTTCGAAGAGATGAGAAAGTTGCTGCGGGTCCCTTCAATGTTCAAGCTTCCGCTCAGAACGTTGTCCTCACTGAATACATACCGGCGGATGGTGAGATTCCCGACGGCGAAGGGATCCCGAAGCATAACCTTCCCTCTGAAGAACCCTGACAGCTTGTCAGAGACTACGGAAAGATTGTCAAAAATAACGTAATCCTGAGTTCCGGAGCCTTTGATTCCGGCAACAATCGGAAAAGGAAGAAATTCATTGTCTGCCTCTATTTCAAGATTGCTGCTGTATGCAATATCTCCGGTGCGGGCCATGTAGCGGAACTCAGCCTCTCCGCTGATCTCTGAATTGAGCCAGGCGGAAACCGGATAGAGATCTTCATTGGGCTGAATGTTGTCGGTCGGGACGAATCCATCGGAGGCAAATCTCGCGTGTACTGTCGAATCCCCGGTAAAATACTCCAGAAGGAAGTCGTAGGGAGAACTGTCCTCTATCTTTCGCAGAACAACTGTGTCGGGTGTACTGACGGCCTCGAGCGTAAGGCCCTTGAAGTTCAACAGATTTGATTCAAAATTTTCCAGCTGGATCCGCCCGGAAATTTCACTGCGGCTGCTGAAGTACTGTCCCGTTATCTCGAATCTGCCGGATGCTTCGTTCAGGGAAAGATCTCCGATTGCACGGGGTTCACTGAAAAAGGCCTTCCCGTCTCCTCGTACGCGCAGGTCCGTTCTGTTCTCCCTTATGTTGAGCTCGAAGAAGAGACGGCCGAGGCTGTATTCCTGTTCGGCGGTTGAATATTCGACGGCGATATTTTCCCCGATGACGTCGAGCTCCTTCGGCAGAAACCGGTTGTCGGCGATGCCGGACCTTCCATCACGTCTTCCCTGATTCCTTATCAATTCCACAAGCTGCCTGTCGCGTACCTGGTCGATGCTGAAAGAGGAATTGATCAGTCTGACTTCCTTTACGGCACTTTCTACATTCCCCTGGATGAGCTGTCCGAGTTTGTAATAGATCCTCACTTTGCCGATAACGACGTTGTCCTGACCATCAGGAGTGAAGGTGGCTATCCGCACCTCCCGGACCTCGAGATAGAGAAGTAACGAAGGGGATATGCTTTCGTACGCTATGGATCTGTCGATGAGTCTTTCAAGAGATGAGATAGTGCGTTCTTTCAGCCGGGTCATGTACTGATCGATCGAAGTCTGAACGGGAAGAAGCAGAACGACCGTAGCCGCCGTCAGGAGTACGAAGATGAGTATTTGAACCGGTTTTATAAGTCTTGTATTAAGATTCAGTTAAACCACCCCATAGATTGAAAAAACTCCATAGCTACACCATAACAAATTTAACGTGAAATGTACTTTTTTTACAATAAAAGATGACAGAATGAAGTATTTTGATTACTATTATCCAAAATAGTGATGAAAGAAAACCCTGATTTTACAGTACTGAAAGGCTTTATTGTATTTGAGGGCCTCGACGGCGCTGGTACGACTACACAGAGCCGTATCCTTGCAGAAAGGATGCAGCAACACGGTCAGCCTTCAATACTCACCTGCGAGCCTACCGATTCCTTTATCGGCAGAGCGGTCCGGCACATCCTGCAGGACAAAGAGATTGTTGCAAAGGGAACGCTTGCGAGGCTCTTTGCGGCCGACCGCAACAACCATCTGTATCATCCCGAAAACGGAATTACAGAACACATCAGGAATGGCAACAAAGTCATCTGTGACCGGTATCTTTTCAGTTCCCTCGCCTATCAGTCCATCGACTGGGGTTTCGATGAAGTGTGGGACCTCAATTGCGGATATCCCCTTCCGGAGCACCTGATTTTTCTCGATGTCTCCCCTGAAGAGGGGCAGCGCCGTATTCTCAAGCGGGACACGCCGCAGGAGATCTACGAGAAGAAGGACCTGCAGGATAAGATACGGGCCAATTACTTCCATACATTCACCCTCTTCGAACACACTTCGATGGTGCTTCACATTTTCGACGGCACCCTTCCCGTAGATGAATTGCAGGAGATGGTGTGGAAACGGGTAAAACCTTCCGATACTAGAGGGTAATGAGGGTTTTATCAGAATTCACATCCGCAAAATACAGATCGATATGGATGGCGGCAGTTCTATTCGTTCTTACAGCCGCTCCTCTCTTTTCCTACAATATCTATTACGCCGAACAGTACTACAAGCTCTACCATCAGAATTTTTACCAGTATCCGGAAAACTTTGAGGAAAATATCTGGTATCTCGAACGGGCCCTGCAGCGGCCCTTCATGAATCCGCTGAATGCGCTGGCACATATCGAGGACAAGTCCGAATGGAGGAGGTACCAGGCCCTCTTCTACCTCCATGTGAATCTCGAGATGGTAAAACAGTACCGCCTCTGGGCCGCGGAGTACGACAAACGCGTGGCGTACTTCTACAACGAACCGTGGAAGGATCAGAATCTGGAAAGCCTCGAGATAGCCGAACACTACTACCGCACGGCCCTCTACTACTGGGACCAGGCCCTCAACTGGTGGGCCCGTCTGAGTTCATTGCCCTATCAGCATCTCGATGAGATCCAGTACTGGGAGGATGAGAGAGTCCGGATAGAATCGGGAGATCTCGATTACGGGGATATCATTGAAACGGACCTCAAACGTCTGTCACGTGTGCGGAGAGATTTCGAGTCAATGGATGAAACCACCTATTGAATCCTGTCTACTGAATCAGCATAGCGTCGCCGTATGAGAAGAACCTGTAGCGCTCTTTTATCGCTTCACGGTACGATTTTTCAATGAGGTCCTTCCCCGCGAACGCGGACACCATCACCAGCAGCGTCGATTCAGGGGTGTGAAAATTCGTCAACATCATGTCGACCGCCCGGAAGGTGTATCCCGGATAGATATAGAGATCCGTACTTCCCTCTCCGGAGATGATTTCCGATTGCCTGCATGCCGATTCGAGAGTTCTGACGGAAGTGGTGCCGACTGCACAGATCTTCCGGCCTTCCCTTTTTGCCCGGTTGATCCTTTCCGCGCTCTCTCCGGAAATGAAGTACTGCTCGGTGTGCATCCGATGAGTCTCCACTTCTTCGGTGCGGATCGGCAGAAAGGTACCGATGCCTACGTGCAGCGTAATATGGACCACTTCGATTCCCCGATCTTCAAGCTGTGATATAAGCTTCCTGGTCAGGTGTAGCCCGGCTGTCGGAGCGGCAACCGAACCGGGTTTGACTGCGTAGACCGTCTGATACCGTTCGTAGTCTTCGGGAGTGTCCTCCCTGCGGATGTAGGGAGGAAGCGGGAGATGTCCGTACTCTTCGAGATATTCGTCATCGATGCCCGGATCGAATTTTACAATCCTGAATTCACCTTCAATGGATTCTACCGCCGCATGTACGTCTCCCGGCAGTGTATAGGTCCGTCCCGGCTTCTGGCGTTTCGCCTTCGAAACCATGCATTTCCAGGATGTCCGGTCGACAGGTTCCAGGAGGAGGAATTCCACTTCGCCTCCGTACTCGGTCCTCCCGTAGATCCTGGCCTTCCTGACCCGTGAGTCATTGATAACGAGAACGGTCCCGGCGGGCAGAATTTCTGGAAGGTCGGTAATTGAGAAGTGTTCCACCGCAGCGGACTCTCTGCGGACCCGCATGAGCCTGCTGGTACCGCGCTCTCGTACAGGATTCTGGGCTATTAACTCTTCGGGCAGTTCAAAAGAGAAGTTCTTGGTCTTCATTACGTTTCTTTTCGATCTTCAGGTGTTTGTAGGCCATATCGGTGGCCATCCGTCCCCTCGGGGTTCGCTGAAGGAATCCTCTCTGGATGAGATAGGGTTCATAGAAATCCTCCAGGGTCTCGATTGCCTCCCCGACCGAAATGGCAAGGGTTTCGGCGCCCACCGGTCCGCCGTTGTATTTCTCGATAATGGTGAGCAGAATTTCACGGTCCTGCTTTTCAAGACCGAATTTGTCGATCTCGAGACGTCCGAGTCCTGCCCTGATGACCTCAGTGTCGATCCTCCCGTCGCCGAGGACCTGGGCGAAGTCTCTCATTCTGCGCAGCAGCCGGTTCGCCACCCTGGGAGTTCCCCGGGAGCTCTTCGAGAGCAGATCTACGGCGTCAGCTTCTATTTCGATACCGAGAATCGAAGCGGTTCGCCGGATAATCCTCATTATGTCTTCGGCGGTATAGAAATCAAGACGAACGGAGATCCCGAAACGGCTGTACAGCGGTCCGGCTACCTGTCCCGCTTTGGTTGTCGCTCCGATGAGGGTGAACTCGGGAATCGGTATCCTCATGGTGCGCGCTGAAGGGCCCTGGCCTACCACCCAGTCGATCTCGTAGTCCTCCATGGCGATATAGAGCATCTCCTCCATGTTGGCTTTCAGACGGTGGATCTCATCGATGAAGAAGACCGATTTCTCCGTCATGGTGGTGAGTATGCCCGCAAGGTCCTTCGGTTTCTCGAGTGCCGGAGCAGAAGTGACTTTGAAGTCAACCCCCATTTCATTGGCCATGATACCCGCAAGGGTTGTCTTTCCCAGCCCGGGAGGACCGCTTAAAAACACATGGTCAAGGCTCTCCCTTCTTTCCAGGGCGGCTTTGATGAAAACGGCCAGGTTTTCCTTTACGGCGGTCTGCCCCTGAAAATCACGGAGGTAGTGCGGCCTTACGTACTGTTCATTCGAGTCTTCTTCCTGGCTGTATGCACCTGACAGGTACTGTCGACTTTCCATCTCTTTTTCAGCTGTTCGAACTCAGGTATATGATTGCACGGCGGAACAATTCATGTTCGTGCTCATGTACCGGTAGTGTATCAGATTCCAGCTGTTTGGCAACCTCCTGCAGGGCCTTGCGGGCCTGACGCCGGTCGAATCCCATGTCGTTCAGTGCGTTGACCAATTCGGGATATCGCTCACCCTCCTCCTGCTGTCTGGCTGTGAGGAGAGTGCCCCGCAGGGCCAGAATGATCTTGCCGGCGGTCTTTTTGCCGACCCCTGGTACATGCGAGAGCATATCCACCTGTTCCTGGTCGACCGCCTGCATGAACTGGTCCGGAGAAAGTCCGGAGAGTATACGCAGGGCCTGTTTCGGGCCTATGCCTGATATTTTTATCAATTCAAAAAAAATATCCCGTTCCTCGATGCTTGAAAACCCGTACATGACCATAATGTCCTGCCGGTGATGGAGGTAGGTGAATACCCGTATCTGTCCCGTCTTCGATGCCAGGTCCTGCATCGTATGCTGGCTCACTTCGAGGGCCCACTCGATTCCGTTGTTCTCGATATAGAGTGAATTGCCGAGTTGTCCGGTCAGCCTGCCGGATATACTGTGTATCATCCCGCACCTCCCTCAAGGGCATTCGAGAACTGGTACATGTGAAATGCACAAATTGCAGCGGCCAGTGCGTCGGCCGCGTGGTCCGGATCGGGTATTTCCCTCAATCCGAGCATTACCCGGACCATCTCCTGTACCTGCTGTTTTTCCGCCCTTCCGCTGCCGGTGAGGGCCTGTTTAATCTCGAGAGGCGTGTATGAAACGCATTCAGCTCCGCTCTGTGCGGCTGCCAGGAGGATTACCCCCCTCGCTTCGGCGACGGGAAGAGCGCTGCCTCTGTTCCGTGCGAAATACAGTGTTTCTATGCCCACCAGCTGCGGCGCGTGAACGGAGAGTACTTCTCTCAAAGCTTCGTAGATCTTCAGAAGCCGCAGGGCGGGAACTTCACCGGCCTCTGTATTGATTGTTCCGTGAGCCACATGGGAGACTCTGTTCGGGCTCCCTTCGATCACTCCCCAGCCGGTGTGTGCTAATCCTGGATCAATCCCTGCAACACGGATCATTCGATCGCATCGGGATCGAAGTCGTCGGGGATGTCCAGATTTGTTGAGACGGACTGTATGTCATCGTGGTCGTCGATCATTTCGATCAGCTTCACTGCTTTTATAGTCGTTTCCTTATCGAGACTCACGGTTGCGTCCGGAACCATGGAGATCTCGGCCCTCAATGGAGTGAATCCGGCTGCTGTGAGGGCGTCGGAGACGGCGGAGAAGTCATCCGGATTGGTCGTGACATCGATCTCATCGCCGGTGCGGGTGACATCTTCGGCGCCGGCTTCCAGGGCCGTTTCAAAGATATCATCCTCTGAGAATGCTGCTGCATCGAAGGAAATGATCCCTTTGCGCTGAAAAAGATAGGAAACACATCCGTTCTCACCCAGATTGCCGCCGCGCTTGGTGAAAATTGACCGTATATCGGCGGCGGTCCTGTTCTTATTGTCAGTCAGAGCTTCTATCAGTATGGCGACACCGCCGGGACCGTATCCTTCATAGGTGAGCTCGAGGTAGTCGACGCCTTCGAGTTCGCCTGTCCCCTTCTTGATTGCCCGTTCGATATTGTCTTTGGGCATATTTTCGTTCTTCGCCTTGGTGACGGCGTTTCTCAGGGAAGGGTTGGTGTCGGGATCGCCTCCGCCGTTCCGGGCGGCAACGGTGATCTCCTTGATGATCTTGGTGAATATCTTACCGCGCTTGGCATCCTGAGCGCCTTTTTTATGTTTGATTGAAGACCATTTATTGTGGCCGGACATGGGTTCTCCTTCTTTCGAAATATAATGGAAAAAGTATCATAATGTTATTTCTCAGTCAAGATTGGCGGTGTTTCAGGGTGTTTCAAAGGGCGGAGTGCGGCGGCGTCAGAGCAACTCAGCGATCTGAAGGGAGCGGCCATTCAAGGTCCGGCGTGCACTTCTCCGCTTCGACTGCAGCCTGCAGAAGGATGGTGTCGAGGAGCAGCATACCTGATTCGGTGGGGCTCAGATACTCCGGTTCTTCCCGGCTTCCGGCGCCGTGAAGAGTAAGCAGGCCTTTGCCGAGGGCCCATTCCATCGTACGGGGGATTATGGTCTTCAGGTCCGTCCCGAATATTCGGTAAAAATCTTTCAGCCTGATACCTGGTACAGTTCTCAGACCCATCATCAGGAACTCGAGAAGGAATTCATTTTCAGACAGTATCTCCGCTTCCAGTGCATCCCGGATCTTGTCTGCAGCGGGGTCCAGTTCATCGATAGCTGTTTTTGGAAAAAAACTTCCCATCAGAAATCTTTCGAAATTCCTGCTTCCCGACAACCGTATCGGCAGATTCCCTCCCGCGCATCCTGCGTACGGCAGGGTCGACACCGCACCGGGACCTGCACCGAGGTACGGATGCATTCTCCAGTAGTGAAGATTGTGCCGGCTGGAGCATCCCGGTCTGGCGAAGTTCGACACCTCGTAGTGCGAGTAGCCGGCCGCCCTGAGCATGTCCCAACCGCGTCTCAGCGTCACGGCGGACTCTCCGTCGTTTCTCCGGCGGAAACTGCCGGCTGCTTCCCGGTACGCCAGCGGCGTATCCGGCTCGACAGTCAGATGGTAGAATGAGATATGATCAGGACCGAAGGCCGCAGCTTCCCGGAGATCCTCGAGTGAGGATTCATCGGTCCGACCGGGCACGGATGTGATAAGATCGATATTCCATCTGCCTGCCCAGATGTCGCTTACGAGTTCAACGGCGCTGCGGGTCTCGGCGGCGGAGGCGTTCCGGTTGAGGAAGCGGAGCACTTCTTCGCTGAAGCTCTGAACGCCGACACTGATGCGTGATACCCCGGCTGCCTGCAATTCGGAGAGCTGAGAGGATGTTACATATTCAGGGTTCAGTTCGACGGTCCACTCGCTTACATGTGTCCTGTCGCAGAGAGCGGCGCATTGTTCCAACAGGTCTGTGAAGATCGCAGGATCGAGGCTGTTCGGGGTTCCTCCGCCGATATGGACCGTACCGATGGTCTCCGGGGCGATCTGCCCGAGAAAGCAGTCAATCTGTTCGAATGTCCGGTGCAGAATCCGGCGTTGGACTTCCGGCGGCTGTCCCGCCAGCGAATAGAAATCGCAGTAGTCGCATTTCGCCCTGCAGAAGGGTATGTGGATATAGAGGGCCGGTAAATACTGCATTGCAGAAACATATCGTTTCATGGAACTGCTGATCAGAGAAGAGAAAATCCGGGCCAGAAGGAGAGCATCACTCGTGCTTTGATACGTGAAAATTCGGTTGATTTCCAGTGTACCGAAGCCGCGAGACCGGTGCGGTTGTCGGGAACCAGCAGATACTCGCCTTTCTTCAGGACCATTTCCGGCTGGTTCCCTGAAAACGGCAGCTCCGCTGATACGAAATCACCCTGTTCGGGTACCTGAATTACGTATTCATCCTGAATCGCTTCGAATTCATCGATGAAATAGTTACTGTCGGATGATTTTATCTTGACCCTGAAATTTTCCAGCTTCACGGTATCTCCGGGCACGCCTATGACCCGAAACAGCTGATACCGTGATCCGTAATACGGATTACGGTCATCGAAAATTGAAAGACGGTTGAAGGTGAAAAATCGGGAGAACGAATTCAGAATCATGGTGTACCATGAGGAACTGCGGTCAGGGTTGTATGCCGCCGCCGCCAGATCTCCGCGTCCCGGACTCCTGAACGCAGGGAACCGGTAGTTGAACAGGGGTAATTCAGGACCGTAGATCAGAGGGCTGGCAATGTACCGTTCAGTCTCACCATTCTGATTATTACGGGTATAGACCTGGATGAAAAAAATACTGACGATCTGATAGAGTAAAAAAACTACAACTATCAGGCGCAGCAGGTACAGAAACAGTTTCCTGAGCGCACTCTGGGGCTTGTAGCTGCGGTAATACCGCAGTGCTTTCGATCTCTTCGACATCTAAAATCCCCGCATTCAGTGGATGGCTCCCATACGGCCGAGAGGCCAGTAGATGAACATCGCCCTTCCCAGGACTTTCTTGAGCGATACCGGACCGAAATAACGGCCGTCACGGCTGTTGTCCCGGTTGTCGCCAAGGGGAAGAATGTAACCCTGTCCTATATACCAGCCGGTATCGAATTTTCTCCATAGACCGCCTGCCCGTCTGTCCTGCGGATTGAGTCTGTAGAGCATTTCGGTACGGTATTTCATCCATTCAAACATATCGGTTACGGAAGGCATCCGGCTTCCCTCTGCAAGAAGCTCCTCCGGAGGATTCAGATTCATGGACAGATAGGCGTCGCTCCACGCCGATGCCTTGATCGACGGGTAGGTCTCCTGTTCGATGATTCTGCGGGTCCTGTCCTGCAGTCCGGCCATCCGCCTGAACTCGGCTTCTCTTATCCATGTCTCGAAGCCCGGTGGACTAATCTCCACCTCCCCCCGAACAAAACGGATCCTGTCCTGCTCCATTCCAACCGCACGCTTTATCAGGAAGTGCGGACGCGGGTTCCCGTTCTCATCCTTGTCGATATCAACCAGAGAGAGGGTGAGCATGTAGATCAGCCGTTGGAATGTGTCGAACAGCGGGCCCTTGGAAATATAAGTGGGACTCTCGAAGATGATAATCTCATCCCGCTCCGGCGAGGTGAAACCCGGCAGCTTGACTGCTCCCGGCACCAGTTCCGGTCCGTAGATCATTTTGTTGACGAATATCCGGTCCGTAATCTGGAGGGTGTTCTTCATCGATCCCGAAGGGATCTGATAGGCCTGTGCGGCATACTGATTGATGATCAGGACAACGATAGCAGCCCAGAGGAAGGCCTCAATCCAGTCAACAATCGGGTTCTTGGCCTTCTGCTTCGCTCTTATGAGTTCCCGCTTTCTTTTCCTGCGGGTAAGATAGCTTTCCGTTATTTTCTGTACGGCGCCGTACCACTTTTCCATGCATTCTCCTCGTCGACAACACAATATGTACCACAGATACGTCACATTGACA
>Ga0272441_10002955_pt1 | contig 33458 bp, 16 predicted proteins | sample SSMProp6N_FD_193582 | JGI IMG/M metagenome (GOLD analysis project Ga0272441, IMG submission 193582) | Marine sediment archaeal communities from Little Sippewissett salt marsh, Falmouth, MA, United States - SSM-Prop-6N | ecosystem: Environmental > Aquatic > Marine > Wetlands > Sediment ... | reverse complement strand
ACTATGGTAGTAACATGATCATTAATCGTTGTGATCCCATATCCAGTATTACCACTAAGGGCTGTTATATTGTCTATCGTATTGTTATAGATATTAGCAAGTAAATTGTCGCAATAAATTCCATGAGCATCGCCGCCAGCTGTCATTTGAAAATCGTAAAGAATATTATTTGTAAGAGTTTTATTTCTGCCTGTAGCAACTATTAAAGCTCGAGTGCCTGCGATGCTATATTCTCCTCCATGAATCAAACATCTCTTAACTTCGCCTACTAAATTACCCATATTAAAATACAAGTGGCGACTCGAAGAAGAGCCAGTACCATAGAGCTCTATATCAGATATTTCTACGTCCGCATCCGTTCCCATTGTTGTTATATATAATATCCTGTCAATATTCTGCTCTATCCTGGCTCCTGTACCGGCAGTACCGTCGTGTCTATCGGAATCAGCTGCCCTGAGCGTAACCTTGCCTAAAGCAATAGATGTCGCACTAAACGTAGCTCCTGCTGTAAAGGTAGAATCGTTATACATTTCTCCTATAACATGGTCTCCTTCGAGATATAAGGTAGCGTCTTCAAGATCTGCTTCCCAGGCCGCTACAGTGCTGTAATCTCGAGCAGTCGTACCTATTGTCTTGACTATCTCTTGAGGACCTTCATGTGCTCCTATGGACCAGCGTTCTGGAGAAAATCCTTCACGGTCAGTACCGGTTATATCTATATTAATATCAAGCGTATTACCCAAATCTGTTCCAGCTCCAGCCGCATCAGATCCTAATTTAAGACGATAGTCTTCAGCACCAACTACTGTACTGGTAAATTGATCGACATAAGTTTTATTTGTTAAACCGGTTGTACCTGTCGCATCTTCAGATATAGAGGTAAGAAACGACGCATAACCAGCTCCACTGCCATTATAATCTTCTACAGTTCCCGCCCCACTAACGTCCATAACAATACAATTTTTAACATTGCCCGAACTTGCGGGAATACTAATGCCATAAACAGCAATTCCGCTATAGTTATGTTTAACGTTGGCTACCGTACAGTTATAGACGTCCATTTTATCGTCACCGCCTATTCCATATGTGCCACTGCTGCCAGAAGTTGTCAGATTGTCTCCAACACGATAAACAATTGCATTACATACAGACATTGGCCTGCCTCCAGCATCAATCCCATGATTGAACCTTCCGCCTGACTTGTAACATCCATATATCAAGAGGTTTCGGCATACCTGTTTGGTACGGTTTGAAGTATCTACTAAAGTGGTTTGTCTAATTGCACCACCATTATCTGACTGATTACCATTATGGTCTAATTCAAGCCATTCATAAATTTGACCATTAGTAGGATTACAAGCAGCTTCTATGAGATAAGTTGAGCCGCTACTGCGAACGATCCTGGCGCCTGTACCAGCAGTTCCATCGTGACGGTCGGCTTCTGCGACACTTAGTGTGAATTGATTTGGAGAAGCATCATTAAACTGAACACTTTCATCAAATACGCTATCGTTGTAACATAAGCCTATAAGTTCTTTATCAATGAACAAACCCACGTCAGCTTCAAAAGCAGAAATAGTAGAGTAATCTCTAGAAGCAGTACCTATTGAAACAATCCAGCGATACTGAGATGCTCCAATATCCCAAGTAGTGTCGTAGGAGTCTCTGTCTTGCCCGTCGATGTCAATGCCGACATCATTGGTGCCGCCAAGATCTGTACCAACTCCAAGGGCATCCGCGTTTCTCTTGAGGTGTAAGTCTTCTGAACCCTCTACTGTAGAGACATACTGATCTGCAGGAGTCACGTTTCTTAGATCAGACTCGGGACTCGTAGCATCAGAGCTCATGTTGGTCTGAGTTGTTACATTACTGAAGGATGACGGCTCGAAATCTTGAGCGGTACCAGCGCCATCGTTTGCTGTTGTGGTCGCGAGGTTATTGCTCAGCGTCCAGTCGGCATCATCGCTCAACATACGAATGCCAGCCGCATTGCCCGTACCAGTCTGTTTATACAAATTATGAACAGTATTATTGGCCAATACAGATCCAGCCGCTCCACCACTCACTTCAATACCATTACAGTCTGCACTATTGTTAGCAGTATTTTCAACATTTGTAACAATGTTGTTTGTAACATGGAGGTCAATAGTATTCGCAGTTGCGATAAGTATTCCTCTTGTGTCGCTTGACGTCGACTGAGAATGGCCATAGACAAGATTGTTCTGAACAAAGCCAGAACACGAAGCTGACGATATAGTTCTTATTGGAGCAATAATGGTCCCACTTGATGTGACTTTCATCCATGACAAATACCTGTCTACGCCATCCAAGTCCAGAGTTATCGCATAGAAAGTACCGCCGCCAGACGAATCGTTTGTTACGCCAGCTCCTGCTGTTGTTCCATCATGTCTGTCGTCATCTGCCGCAGTAAGAAGAGTAGAGCTAAGACCAACTGTGCCGCCGCTGTCTATTGTAACCATCTCGTCGAAGGTCGAGTCATTATAGCACATGCCTATAGCGTCGTCACTAGCGCTATAAATATTTGTATTATCCAGATCAGACTCCCACGCAGTCATAGTAGAATAAGCGCGGATCGTAGAGCTCGGAGACCCGTAGTCTGAACCAGAGCTCGAAGAAGAACTGAGATTATAAAAGCCGACAGGTATTTCATCTGTCTGTCCAAAGTCAACAACTTGAAGAACAGCTCCGTTTACATCGGTGATGCGGAATGTATTACCAATGGCATCAGTAAGGATATCTCCTACGCCAGTAGTAGATGGAGAAGCATCAAGCGTAACTTCGTAATAGGTAGTCTCATCTGTAGCGTCAATAATTGTGACGAGCTCTTCAGAAGCAGTACCTATAGACAGGGTGATCTCGGCCATTTATCTGTCCTCTTATTTAGGATTTATAACTTTTGGCTCCAGTGCTGCTTTGACAATCTCTTTATCTTTAGTCACAAGAATATCTTTACATAAAAAAGAAGAGTCGTCTCTATAGTCAAAGACAGCTACTTTAGGATCTCTAATAGCGGCTAGAGAATCTCCAGAGATCTCAGGCAATTTCCAGTATTCGATATTGGTTTTACGCTTTTTGAGTACGGGTGCTTCCATTTCTCCTGTCTCTTCGTTGAGAACTTCATCATCGTAAAGAGGTTCGACATAATTGGCAGCTTTAGCATCATCGAAATCGTCTACTTGTAGAGAAATAGCCGTTCTAGATTCGTTTGGAGAGAACGGATAGAACTTGTAATCAGAATGATTGCGGCCTTTGCCGGTCTCAGACTGAATGGCTGCCCATACCGTATCTAGTTCAGCTTGAGTTACTTTTGTAGTACCTCCATACCAGACTTCTGCTCCAAGAACACCAAAGATAATATGGTTGCCATGTCGTACTCTGTTACGTATAAACTCATCAACATGCATGTATTCGCCAGTTTCAGAGTGTGGCGTATTTGTAATCAGCCATTCGTCAAGAGTTTCGAGATCGGTTTTTAGGATCTCATCTTTACTAACGCGAGTGAATTTAAACTTCTTAGTAGTAGAATACATGAGCTCGCCCAGCGTGCCCGTAGGACGCAGTCCGTCTCCAGTAAATCCGAAGTTATTCAAGTTACAGACATGCTCCATATGGACTTGTCCGATTCTGCGATCATTAAAAGCCTCGCGGACATCTCCGTCCTCATAGGTGCCTCTAGACCCTACAATTAATCTAAGTTCAGCCATTGGTAATTACTCCTTTAATCTAGTGAAAAACCTTCTATTAATCCAATATATCTCCAAGTATCTGTACTCTCATGGTAACAGAATAAAAGCTCGTCTGCAGTACCCTCTGTTGGCAATACGTTGCTTGGCAGAGCGCGAGTTGTAGACCCAATAAACTTGGTATCAAATGTCAAGCCTGGCGTAGAGCCAGCAGAACTGGAGCTCGAATATATGCCTCCAGGCCTAGAGACTCTGAAGAGTAAAGTCATGCCATCTACGAGGGTTCCAGTAGGATTCCCAATCACAGCTTCTTCCGAGCCAAGCTCAAGCTCAAAGATATCTGCTTGATCTCTGTCGATCGGAACAGTGTCGTCTGCATAATCATCAACATCTATGCTTGCTACACGATGCTCACCAAACTGCATCAAATTATCATACTTCGTATACTGGGCAGAAGTCAGGTGATAATATTCACTTGCCGTACCACCTTGAAGACCTCCAAGCTCATTATGGCTGGTGGTTAATCTGCCTGAGATAATCCACGCTCCAGGATCATCACCGCTTGAAGAGGAGCTTGCGAGAATACGCTCGTAAACATCGCTGGTATCAAGATCAAGATAGAAGTCATCGACTTCTCCCAGGTCATCCGTAGGAGCTCCATGACCTACATACCACCTATTTCCATCCAAGCCGTCTACACCATCAGCTCCGTCGGCCCCTGCCGGACCAGTTTCTCCTTGGGCTCCAGATGAACCGGTCTCACCGATTTCTCCCGTATCTCCTTGAGGCCCTTTAAGATTTGCTATAACAATCCATGCCCCTGGCTCTAAGCCTGCTGAAGATGAACTGGCAGAAATGCGTTCATAAACATCTCCATTATCTGTATCGAGATAAAGGTCTCCCACTCTACCGAATGTATCATCAGGAACACCATAGTCTGTATACCAATAAGTTCCGTCTACACCATCTGCTCCGTCGGTTCCATTTAATCCGTCTGCGCCATCGGCACCGGAAGAACCGGTTAGTCCGATTGGCCCTTGAGGCCCTGTTTCTCCCTGAACGCCTTGAGCTCCAGACGATCCTTCGGGCCCAATAGGCCCTTGCGGTCCTGTAGCTCCATCTGCACCGTCCGCTCCCGAACTTCCAGCTGGGCCTGCCAGACCCTGTGGTCCTTGAGGGCCTATGGCTCCATCAGCTCCTGAGCTTCCCTCCGGTCCTGTCTCGCCTTGTATTCCCTGTACACCTTGAATCCCTTGTATTCCTTGTATTCCTTGAGGTCCCCGTATATTTCCAGCATATATCCATGCTCCAGGATCGTCACCAGAACTAGATGAGCTGGCTAAAATACGCTCATAGATATCACCAGTACTTTCATCAAGATAAAGGTCTTGAACAATACCAAAAGTATCATCAGGAGCACCCGTTCCTACGTACCATAAAGTTCCACGCTGTCCGTCGATACCATCAGAACCATCCGCTCCATCAAGTCCATCTTGACCGTCAGCACCGGACGAGCCGGCTGGACCTGCCGGACCTGTTTCTCCTTGTATGCCTTGAATACCTTGTGGGCCTTGTGGGCCGGTAGCTCCCGTTGCTCCAGAAGAACCTGCTGGTCCTGCTGGACCTATAATATTTGTTTGATATATCCAGGAATTAGAGCCTCCAGAAGATGAAGATGCCGTTAATTTCTGATAGACATCTCCAGTAGAATTATCAAGATATAGATCGTAAGTTTCTCCGAGAGAATCTGCCGGTTCGCCTACGCCTACATACCACCGAGTATTTGTTCCTTCTAATTCAAGCTCATCTATTCTGGTATCTAGAGCGGTTATTTGATTCTGAAGACTGACATCTGTAGATTGAAGGTCTTCAATATCAGAAAGAACTTCATCCAGAGAGTCATTAAGAGCAGCTACGGCGGTTTGCAATGCGTCAATATCATTACGCTCGGTCAAGAGCATCATGACATTGGTTGTTCCGTCGGCAATATCGTCTGCCGTTATAGACCCATTATTTATGGCTTCTATAATGGTGTCGTCAAGATTGGTAGTGAGGGCAAGCAATTTTTGAAGAGCATCTGTTAATGCTGATTCAATATTCTGAATGCGCTCATTGGTGATAGGATCGTCGTCGGTAACATCACCTGTATTTTGCACTCCACCCACGCGCGCAAGAGCGTCGAGCATTTCCTGCGTAGTAGGCCTATTTATAAGCGCTTCTTGAAGCTCTAAAACCGATTGCTCAAGTTGTGAATTAGTCATTACCATGGGATTTCCTCTATTGATTCACACTATGTAAATTATGTCTTAATACTCTTTCTATTATATCGTCAAACTTCTAAAAGCCAATGCCCTATACATTATGGGCCATCGCTGACAATATTTGAAGCATCCATATTTGTAAATGTCCCGTCATTTGTACTTTTGCTGTCGTATGCAGTCGGGCTGGCGTCGCCATTACCACACCTCCACCAGCTGATAATATCATTCCAAACAGTTGTATCTTCCAGATCGAGCGGAACGCCTCCATTATAAATCTCGGCACGTTCATCGCTGGTCAGCTTCTTATTAAAGAGAGCTATATTCTGTAATCTTCCGTCCCACCGATGAGTACCGACGCCCAGCGGTATCTGGCCAATATGTTTGTTAGTTGAAGCTTCTGTTTTATACGTTCCGACACCTGGAGTCTGCAGAATATACGACGCTTCTATATTATTAATAAATATTTGAGCAGTTTTAGCGGTAGCATCCCAGACTACGATGACGTGTTGCCATGTTCTGTCTACTGATCCGTAGTTAGACTGATATGCGGCGATAGTTGTCGTCATTGGTACTTGGAAATATATAGATCTGTCTGTAGAAGGAGTGTTGGAGAACGTTCTTAAAGACCAACCATTCCCACTAGTGTTATATGTGCCAAAAATAGTACCCCAGTCAAGAGTGGCAGTCTTATCGTCTTTGATCCATGCGGATATTGCAAAATCGCCCGTAGGAATATCATCCAAAGCAGCAGGAGAGCCCAGATCTATGTGCTCATCAGATCCGTTAAGCTGAAGGGATAGGTCGTAAGTAAATCCGGCAGAGCTTGAAGACGCCTCTGCGACAGAACTGGATGAAGTTTCCTCTGCTGGAGTCGCAGAACTGGATGAAGCCTCGGCTCCTGGTGCAACAGAACTGGAGCTTGATACTTCTTCGGCAGGTGTTGCAGAACTAGAGCCAGATTCTACTGGAAGTGCCGTGCAAGATCCTCCGCATAGAGCCATCTTAAGCTCAGATACCCTCCATCGATTACCAGCGATAGGGTCGTCTTTAGCAAGGAGTCTCCAATACCTATAAGCTCCAACGTCGGGAACATCAAACATAACTGCGCGATTACTGCCACATGGATCGACATTAACAGACGCTATGGCATCATGCCATGCACTAGCGTCGTCGCTGTACTGGACTGTTACATAGCTTATCCTAGTATTTGTATCAGTATCGTGTACCAAGGTAATACTTCGGACAGGACAAATCGCCTGTAAATCTAATCCTATCCAGGCTTCACCGGAAACCTCGCTTCCTATCTCTTCCGATTCCCAGTATGTATCTATATCGTCATCCACTACCTTGTCGGGCCCGTGTACTCCTCCACAGCTTGTTGAAGACTGAGACGATACAGAGCTACCATCTTCAGGATGGACACACTTATCTATGCCAACGCCAGTAGAATAGTCTGTACATATTCTAAACATATCGAAATCATCATCAATACCATATACTGGAATTGTTCCGCAATTTTCATAACCATTATAGCCATTACAATTAGACTGCCAGGAAATTATATTAGGAAGATTGAGTCCGTTTGCCCTGAGATAGGATGTTGTGCCACAGTCAACGTAGGCAGCATCCCAGCAGTAATCGCAACAGAAACTGTCGTAATCACACGTATAATCGCCCGCCCAATCAGGAGCACCGTACCCCCAATACACCCCATCTGTATCTGTATAAATTCCATAATACGTATCAAGGCTTTCCTGCTGTACATACTTGCCTTCATCATCTTCTATCGGATCTGTCAGTGGATCATAACAATCTTCAATCAGATCAATATCATTTCCTCCACTATCTTTCATATCTCCAACAATAGTATCCCCTGCATATGGGCTTCCTTCGCGTACAGCATAGAACTCTGTTTCACAATCATCGTGACAATTTTCTACTTCTCCACAATCAGTACTTGGGCATGTAGGATCGGTTGTTTCTCCTGTATCGCACGCTTCATAATAAGCCGCATCTAAAGCATCGCCTTCTGTTGCGACATCGCTCTCGCTTCCGCCTGGCAATGCATATATCGTAAAATCGCTATAATTACATGAATCTACAAATTCAGTAAAATACAGGCAATCATGTTCCGAATCGTACCAGTATGCTTGAACCTTGGGAAGCGTAGCATAAGTCACTTCGTTTTCAGCGCATCTGGAACCTGCATCATAATAATATTTCTGAGCTCCAAGTTCCACCCAGCAATCCTGCCACCATGTAGGATCGCTGTCAGACAATGGCGTGGAAGATTGGAAATCATGATAGCCATCATCAATAGGCTGCATCCTATGGGTAGCATTAGTTTCAAAAGTTGCCAGTACAAAATTGTCTATACAATCTTGACATGCCTCCACTACGCTAGAAGAACTTGAAGAGTCAGAAGACTGAGACGATTCCGAACTGGATGATTCAGATGATTCAGAAGATTCAGAAGATTCGCTGGAGTCTGAACTGGATGACTCGGAAGAGTCGCTAGAATCTGAACTAGAGGACTCTGAACTGGACGATTCGGAGCTAGAACTAGATTCGGAGCTTACACTAGAATCGGAGCTGGAAGATTCAGAACTCGAGGAAGACTCTGAGCTGGAAGATTCCGAGCTTGATGACGATTCCGAGCTTGATGACGATTCCGAGCTTGATGACGATTCCGAGCTTGATGACGACTCCGAGCTGGAAGATTCAGAACTCGAGGAAGATTCTGAGCTTGATGATTCTGAGCTGGAGCTAGATTCTGAGCTTGAGCTTGACTCTGAGCTTGAGCTGGATTCTGAACTAGACAAAGATTCAGAGCTAGAAGATGATTCGGAACTGGAACTAGACTCGGAGCTGGAGCTGGATTCTGACGATGAAGAAGATTCGCTTTCTGATTCCGAGCTCTCTGATGAGTCGGAAGATTCTGAACTCTCTGATGAGTCCGACCCAGATCCTGAACCAGAACCAGGCTCCGAGGATATGGGAGGTGCTGCCGAAGAAGAACATGGCTCACATTCAGGACATGGCCATGGATCTGACAGGGCTCCTCTCCTACCATCGTCACCCGCTGGACCGGCGCTTCCGTCGGAGCCGGCTGGAGCAACATATGTTTCTGACTGAGAAGGTCCCCAGAATAATACCGCAGATATCATCCCGTCGTTTCTTGTATTTTCAAACAATTCTATTATCTGATCGGCAGTAATGCTGTTCTTTTCAATAAAGTCTTCAACCGGACTGAAGTTTGCCTTGGGGACATAATCCCACTTCTTTACCTTGACCAAGATAGGAGTTGGAGGAGTTTCGTATCGAGGTGTGTTCCAGACGTGGCGCCCCCGCAACAACTCTTTAAGTTGATCTATTTTCTCTTGCAGTCCTACGCAAGTGCATTCTTCAGAGCTACTGGAGCTTGTCATTCACAATCCCTGCATCGTGGTTGTATACACGGAGGTCCTGGAGGACCATCACGACCGGCGGGACCTGCAGGGCCATTAGCGCCTGGAGGGCCGGCGATAATAATTGGAGTGGCCGGTCCCCACAACAAAATAATCGTTAAGATACCATCGGTACGACGCTCGTGCGTTATCCCAACGATCATATCTCTGGTAATATTGTGTTTAGCAATATAGTCATCTATAGCAGATGTATTACCCTTGGGTGTAATATCAAACTTCTTTGTCTGAACTAAAGTCGGCCTAGTCTCCAGCTCTATGTCAATAGGAGTCTGATAATCCACCTTACCCTGTAGGGCGTCAATAATTAAATTCAATTGGGTTTCGATATCTGAGCATTCCATTATAGCTTCACACATAAATCGGGTTTATAAATCCACGGAGTAACAGTCGTTTTATCAGTTTTATCCAGCCCATACTTGTTTACTAGAAACCTTGCAACTGGCTCAGAAATCGCTCTCAACTGTGCAACATTTATCTGATGGTTATACGTCAAGAGATTAATAGCGCCATAAGAAAATCTCTGATCTATTTTAGGTCCCAGAATAGCTGCATTTAGAGCGTCTATCATCATATCCAACAGGGCTTCTTGAACTGGCATTTTAACATCGTTCAGCAAGGCTATTCTCCTTGCCTTCTTTAAGCGTTCAAGAGCTCTAAGAGAAGCCGTGAACCATTTCTGATGATCCTTGAACATGGGTTCGTGATCGCAGGCATACATTATTAAGTAGCCCGTATACATCTCATGCATAAATTCAATGTCTATTGCCATTTCTGTTTGACGACAACGCTCATAAGCTACGTCGGATAGCTGAGCGATAGCCGGAATTACCTTCAGTTTTAGAGGGATGCCGATATCTATGACAGAATATAGAACGAACAGCGCCGTATGCGGATGCCATTCACCTACACGATCTTTTAAATAGCTTTCTACTCTAATCTCGTTAGCCCTGCACATTTCCAAAAGAGCTAGAGCAAATACGTGGCAATCGGAAAGACCAAGCGCCTTCACTCCGACTCTTTTCTCATAGACGTTTAAGATATTAGGGTATGTTGCCTGAAGGTTTTCTATCATGGGCATAACTTCGGGCAGACATTTGTTATTGTCCTTCATTAGTTGTCATCCTCAACTCCTGTTGATTTCTCAAAAGATCTTTCTACAAAGACGCTGAATGCGGTCTTATGGATGAACTTAAACTCGTGAGTATGTCCCTTAAGCCATTCTACTCCCCTGTAGAGCTCGTTAACATCTGAAGCTAAAATACGGTCACCTTTCTCAAGGATGGTATTGAGCTCAGAATCTCGCACAGTACTTTTAACCTGGCGCACGTTGTAGCTATCGGCCGAGGCGCTCGTGCCAGAGGTGAAGAGCGTCCTGATCGACTCTCCGTCGACAGGCTTCTCTGTCTCTCCGGTTTCATGCTTCAGATCGACACCTGCAAACTGATAGATAGTCCCACTCTTGAATCCGTGTTTGTCGAAATCTTTTTGGATAGGAGTGAGGTTCTCTATATGTTCTGTTCTATTCATAAAATACGTAACTGGAGATGCCAATTTTGAACCTGCTCTATCGCTGTCCGCACCTCCTGCATCGTTACGTTTTAATGCTGTATTAAATGATTCTGGAATCGCGGGAACATCTCCCAATGAGGCTCGGGTATCAAGATCTACTAGAACGACGCTGTGGTTTTTAAGCGTAAATCCGTGCGAGATATGATCGCGAACTTCTCTGGCCACACCATCTACTACTATGGATTTAAAGTCGAATCCACTAGCGTGAGACATTTCTGTAGTAGACTGAGGCGCTTCTGCTTCTTTGTATTTCCTAAAACCCTTAAACGCATCTGTCTCTGCCACTTCCCACCACTCAGGAGTCTTGCCGTCAGTCAGGTCGTCCTCGAGATATATTTTAACTCCGTGATACTTAGGGCTTTCTGTATCGCCAAAGGTGTCGACACAAATTACGTCATGATTAGTTGTTGTGCCGTCAGTGTAGTGGACAGTAATTATCCGTGGGCCGATATAGACGTTGAGATTGCCTCTTGCACCTATATAATCATAAGGAATTGGTTCCAGGCCTCCCCCAGAAGAAGAAGAGGTCATGGCTGAAATACAACTTCCAGCAGGCCGCTCTCTACCGTAAGCAGTAATAGGGAATTTGCCTGTAATATTTAGCCACGAACTTTCTATTAGATATGTGTCATCTCCTTGAATATTCTCGTCTGTTAAGAACTTTTTATATCTCATAGGAGAGTCGCCACCTATGTCGTCTAAGATATCATTGTTCGCATCTAGGTTTAATGCCATAATTGGGAGTCCGAGACAAAGAACGGCATCGCCAGAAGCATAATCGAACTTCTCATTTATATCTACCCTGTATTCTCCGAAGCGCTGAGCATTAACACACTTAAATCTGTCTCCATAGTTAGCCTCGCCCGTTGTTGCTTTGAGCTCATCGTCTATACGATCCAAGCCTGTTTCTCTAACTGTCTCTATCTGGTTTCTTGTTGCCGGAGCGGTATCAAGGATATCCATAATAGTTTCATAATTGTCAATCGCAGTTTCGGGCCCAATCTGCATGATATATGCTTCGTTCTCGCTCGCGTCAAGCTGAGAAATGATGGCAGTAATACCAGCCTGCTCATATTTGTAGACACTGGAAGAAATGGCCGCAGATGGTGTTGCGTCTGAAATATCCTCTGCAACTTGTATAGAATCAGATCCCACCACCGCTTTAATACGATAAGGATCATCACCATTATATCCAGGCACAACAAGAAGATGGCCTGGAGCCAATCCCTGCGTCGTATCTACAACGATAGTGTTGTTGGTTTCGCTAAGGCTTTGGACATTTACAGTCGAACTGCCTGTCAGCTTTAATATGGATCGGCCGAACGTTAGATAAGACGATCCAGAAAGATCTATGGATAATTCCACCTCGTGCAGATCATCTTCATCGCTTGCAGGAATGATCACGTCACCACACAGATGTAGAATAAGATTGCCTTTTCGATCAGATACTGCAGCATGCACAGTCCACATAGAGTCTGTATTGGCAATCGCACGGTCGTCAAACTCGCGATACGGACTTGCTTCAAGCCAGATTTCTACAAGATTTTGCATAGATTCCTTCAGCTGTTCTGTATTCCAAGACTCGTTTCCGTCTGACTGACCCTGATCGTCCAGCTGGAAGTTGGCATTTCTAAAGTAATATCTATCGTAGTCAATGTCGGTTTGTGCTGGTTCGTTGTCGATAAGTCCGCGACCGTTATCGTCTCCGCCTGTTCTTGCTATTCCTTTCGGGCCGTCCGAATCGTAATAGCCCTTGCCGTCGCCGACGTCTCCCTCCATAACCATGGGTGATACAGATCCGAATACGTCCCCATCTACTCTGGCGAATACATTAACAAATAAAGTTTCTTTCTTTAGATTTCCATTCCAATCATGCTCAAAGTAAAAGTTGGGAAGCTCTGAGAATGCATGCGGGCTTAACGTTGTCCCCAAACAGCCCGACTTGCCCATAGACAAAAGATACGCACGCCGACGATATTTATTGGATGCTGAATTAATGTTGCTCAGCCCCTTCGGTATAAAGGAAATACGAACATACCCATGATTGCCAACAAGGTGTTCTTTTATGTCGTAGACCGCTGCTGGGTGATAAGTATTGGGATTATATACCGGCCCGATAGGATAAGCCGCTGGAGCCGCGTCTGTATTATCAAGTATATTATAAACTTCGCCATCAAAGATGGCTTCGTCAAAGTCGTGAGTTGGGTGATCGAATGGCACCAGCTTCATCTCCTGAGCCAAAGTAACTGAGCTTGCCACCACTCTTGCTCTTCGGTATACTTCTTGGCCGCTATAAGACGTGTTGGTTAGCTGTGTTCTATATTCTACGGCGGCGCTATTAAACCATGGATCTTCAGATAGCTTTGTCAGATCGACCATCAATTCGTGTTCGTCTGTTGCTCCTGGAGCTTCTGAGATATAGGCAGGATATCTTTCATCTGTAAAATCAAATGTTTCAAAGTCCTGATAGAAGATGAAGGTGTCCAAATCAGAAAAGCGAACACTATAATACCACGAATGCTGAAGCAGCGGAGTCTCTAAGCCAACAACATTCCCGCCGTACAGATAGCCGGCAGTACCTAGAGTGTCTATAAGATCGTTTACATAATAAGCAGGTAGCAGATCTTCATATTCTGGGCTGATATCGAAGGCGGTTCCTTCCTGGCTATCCTCCGCATGTTTACCATCGAGGCTCTTAAAGTCTATAGTCTGGAGAACCATATCGTGAGTATGGTTTGCATATGCAACCAGGGCTCTTCTAAGTTCGTTGATGTGCTCGCCTTGAACGGGCGTTGCTTCCGCTCCAGATGGCATAGTCAATCCCCAGTTATTAGATACGTTGGCGCGCAGCGCTGGAGTAAGATTGCCTATCCAGTTGGGAGTCATGTCGGGATAGACGCGCTTAATAAACGGAATAGTATATTTAGTGGCAACGTCCTCATTTGTAATCCTGTAGCCAGTGAACATGTCTGGATTAAATGGCTTCTCGAGCGCCCATTTAGGAGGCTTCGTATAATCAATAAAGTGAGCGCCTCTGTTTATGGTGGCGTACCCCTTAAATTCCGATTCAGAAGTTATGGCGCCGATATATTGACGCGGATGTCGTTGGCCGCCGTCTCCATATCTATTGCGCCATTTTATAGTTTTGTCATACCAGTTGTGGCTAAAACTGTGATTGTGTGAGCTATGTTTCTTGCGATATGTTCCGTCTTCATCTTTACCCGTAAAGGAATAGCCCGCCATATCCTGATATACAAAGTGAATCTTATGAACGTGTCTGTAGTGGAGCTCACAAATACGTCTTAATTCATTTATTCTATTTGCCAATACAAGATACTGAGCAGCCAATTGTCTTTCGGCCGCTGTGTCCATAGGAAGCACTGCGTTTAAAAGAGATTCGGGAGCAGAGAGAGCATAATCTCCATCTGTTCCATATTGAAACGATTCCTTAACTAAGAGTTTTGGAGAGAATGCAGAATCAAAATCTTCATTCACCTTTATCAGGTTCTCTGGAATAGTATAATCCCACTTTCTGTCTTGAGGAATAACCGTCTCGTCATTGAGCATCTCCATGATGCCCTCTACGGTGTTGGCTCTCGTATCTCCGAGGGCGGCTCTTTGTGTTACTATTTGCAGGATAGCGTTAGCTTGGTCGTCGCTAGGATATACAAGAACGGGTTGCTCGGTCCAGCCGATGCCTTCGGTTTCAAGATCTTGATAAGAAAGACTTGTCATTATTACGCCTCGGTAATTGAAGTATCTATTACTATCCCTTTGAGAAAGTCAACAATAGAATCATTTACAAGAAAGCAGGTCAGTCTTATTTCATCTACGTTGCTGTCAAAAGTCAGTGCCGTGCTGATAACATCGTCAGTTTCAATTTGAGCTCTCAAAAGATGAGTGCTTTGTGCATCGACTACGTCGCTTTTATATCCTTCTATATTGATACGTTCGCACTCTCCATTAATACGGATAGTATCAATGGCTGTAAATTCTTTTCCTGTTGGTGCTGGAAAGCTAAGGATAATATGATTATCATTAGTCGTATCTGGCGTAACAGAAATAGACGTATCGTCCCATGCGACATATTGCAGGTCAATTTCTTGGAAGCCTACATAAAAGGTTTTCAATCCATTTTCTTCTACAAAGTTGCGCTGGGTAATAGCGAGCTTCAGTTGCGTTGTTCCAGATATGATCGGAAACGCTAATGGGCCAGCATTTTCAACCGTACTATCTTCAACCAAATTGTCTGCATTACCATCGTAGATGGAATCTATATTAAGGCCCATTCCTGGGAAGGGAACGGTAACAAGAAAGTTTGGGTCTGTGCCGAAAACATTTGGTACGTTAATAGTTATAGTTAAAGATATTTCGCTAATATCATCTGATGCTGGGAATGCATATTTGCGATACCAGTATGATTGGTTATTCCCGTTAAACATATTTGAAGTATCGGCTTCGGTCAGTGTAGCGGCGGAATAATCTCCACCCTCGGTGATAGTTGTTGTAGGGTCTCTGCTTACTATTACTTGGCTGTCCAACAATCCTTTTTGATAGAAGTAATTGAGAACGTTATTACGCGGAGGATATACAGCGCCAACCATTGGCAAGTGAAATGCATGCCTTTCTACATCTCCTTCGTACGAAATGTTGTCTGTACGGTAGAAAGAAAATGGAAGAACCAATGTCGTTGCATCTGTAATCTCGTTTCGTAATACATCTTCTGCTTCGTTAGCAGATGTCACGTTGCGAGTGAACGCATATTCTCTGGCAAAGATTGCTTCGTGTATAGACTGATTGTTGTATAGCTCATTTACGGCATTTGTCAGGGTCGTGAGATCATAAAATATCTCATCGAATGAATCCTTTTTGTCTGCCGAGCTGTTAGGCCCCCTGAATGGAAATGGGCGCTTTTTAGTTTTAAGGCTGACAGGAAAAGTCATTAGTATATCCTCAATGTAAAGTTGTTTAATGCTGGCGTTAATGAGCTGTTAAAATTAACACTCCTGCTCAGTGTTGCTCTAAGCTGAATCTCTGCATGTAATAGATCAATTACATCTGTATCGCTATTGTGATAATCGTACTCTATCTCGAACTCCTCTCTCTTCTCATCTATCAAGGAGGGGTCGGAGATAATACTGCCAGACAGCGCACTACTGAGATCTTCGTTCTTGAAAATGTTATATAACCTATTGTTGACAAAAGCATTATCGTTAGGATCAAATGGGACCACAATTCTTTCATTAATTATAGTAAAATGCTTGTGTCCTGCAAGCCTTGATGATCTGTAAAGCCGTTCATAATCAACATATGATAGAGGATCTCGTATCGCAAGCATCCTGTTAAATACATCGGTAACGCTGAATATGCGCCGACCGTTCGTATCGATCGCCCCAACAAATTGTATTAATCTGTCAATGTCTTTGGCCTTAATTGACACTTCGTGCCAGCCTGGCTTAACCGTTAAAACTGAGCCAACACGCATTTCAAGACCATCAAAAGAAACGGTCTCGCCGGCATTCTTGTCAGGGGCGTATGCAGAATCGCCAAAGCTGGCTATTTTTATCTGGACAGTTTTATCCTGCGAAGCCTTTAGATGACACTTGACTGTATGTAAACTCTGTTTACGCTCTTTGTACTTATATACTACATACAAGTCTTTCGCTATATCTTCTTTGAGAGAATGGATAACACCATTTATGTATTTAAAATCAATCCCTTCTCTGAATGTAGCGCCTGTCTGACTATCAAGAACCTGCACCGTTTCTGGCATAACTTCTATCTTTGAGCTAGCGGCAGAGACCCTATACTTGACCTCAATAGAGTCTCCCTCATTGATAGTTACTGAATCTTTAAACTTGATTTTATCACCCATTATATACTTGACTTCTGATGTTAAGTCCTGAGACAAAATCTCCCAAGATCTTACCTGATAAGAAGTTGCTTTGGGAATGGTGCTGCCGAGTTTGGTCGGATTGGTTATAACCAAAATAGGTCTTCGCTCTCCATTGGAATCATAGTCTGATATACGATTAACTTCATACACCCCACTAAACGTATCTGTCGTAATGCGTACCGGAAATGGTACAATTAGATCGTCTACGTCATTGACCTTAAACATATCTGACGCCTGCGCAACGTGCTTGGGGTTGGGGATGAGATGAAAGCTGTCGGATTCGTGACCTTTATTCTCTGGCTGATCTACGGTCTTTAAAGAGTTAAAGATAATCTTAGATACGGCCTTGATCGGGATAGTTGTTTCAATTCGACTAGAACTCGCGAGAGATTCAACAACGTCGTCATCTCCTTTAATGGAAACGTCATCCGTGCCTTGTGCGGACCATTCGTCTACGGTCGGGATGAGAACTCCGACCTCGTCTACTTCCACATCATTAAATGTTAGCTGAGATCTGAGCGTCAGGCTGAACGTTACAGACGTCCCGTCCGTGAATAGGAATATGATATTTTCATCAGGCTTACAGTCTGCCAGATAAGATGCTTCGGACTGCCTTGCGACAATAGTATATGGGTCGCTAACTGGAATGGCCAGCGTCTCAGTTACACCTGCCGGCTGAAGCGCAGGATATTCTGTGAAGTCTTCTACGAAAAACTTGTTGCCGCTTCCACTGGTTCCGAATCCAATTGGTTCTTCAAAGGACTTACGAGTAATACGAGCAATAGCGGCCGTGGGGTTCGTCTCGTCGTATTTTCGCACAATCATTTCCTGTCCAGCTTCATTGAAGTCTATCTGGTGCCTCATTGCTATAGTATCGCTTGCGATATAGCGAGCTTCGCCAACCTTATAAAAAAAGAGCTGAGCGTCTTTATCCATTCTCAGGTCTATCCGAGTTTCCGCAGTCTCCGTAACAATGTTGTCGCTCTCTACAAATTCCCACGCATTGATACCTCGATAGAGTTTGGCGGACCTTGTTAGAATGTCGTGATTGCTTTCTACGGGGCCAATATCGTAGAACTCAATAAAGTCCCTGGTATTGACAAGGGTTGGCGTATCGTTGGGAACAGAATCCCAATAATGACTTGTCCCCGCTATTTCTATCTTGGAGGGATTTTCTTTTGACGCCCTATATTTAGGAGTGATAGACATCCAGTTGGTCTCGGCCCCTAAAGAATCCTTGGCTTTTATAGCATACTCAATATCGCAGCCATCGGGAACGTCTTCACTAGCAAGTAGTTCAATAGAAGAAATGGAGTTCTCCAGATCGGGAGTATAATACTCTGTAGTCATCACTCCCGATAAATCATAGATGTCATTAAACAGAGCGATCATCCTGAACCCAAACACATAGTCGCTTATGCCCTGACGGATATAGGGTGGTGAAGAAATGGTTGCCGATATGCGAACGGTATGTACTCCTGCCTTTTCAAAGCGCCATTGCAGTTCGTTGCCGCGAGTCTGCTGTTCTGCCAGAGGAACATAGAACGAACCGTCTTCAGATATCTCAGGGGTAATAGTCATTGGGATGTCTGAATTGGGATGTATGACGAGCCGCGATACCTGTTTATGCTCTATTGGAAACACAAACCTAATGGTTACTGGCCCAGTATAATCCCCAGTAGATACTCTGTGTATCCAGATATCGTCAATATCAGTTGCGGCGTTGGCAAAGGCTGTTCCATAGTGAGTGCCAGATGATAAAACCTGCTCTACCGTAGGCCCGCTGATATCTATGTTGGGACTATAAGATCTGAGATTCGGCAATTTAATACGGCGACTTAGATACGGTTTACGGGGAAGAATAACTTGCCCATGACCAAGATCGATGCTGGCCGTCGTATTGTCCAGGTCTACATTCTCTGTATCTGTGAAAGTCTCAGAGATATAATCAACACTTTTGTTTTCTGCAACCGCCAGCAATTCCTCTAGCTGAGCCTTGATATCGGACACATCTTTGATCATCTTCTGCTGGCGTGTCACGTTTTTGGTAAACTCCACCTTGTTCTCAACATAATAGCGGCGCAAGATCTCTCGTAAAACCTCAATGTCAAAAGTCAAATCGCTAAAGAATTGATCCAGATCTTTAGATGGTAATAGCTGTCGGTCACGAACCGTGACAAGCCCCGCTGTAGGCTCTCCCAATTGAGAGACCATAGTTCTGGCAATAGCTGCTATCTCTCTAGGGTCGGGACGCTTTCCGTCCTTCATGAGTTCTGCGGTAAGATTTTTAACCTTCTCTTGAAATTGTACCAGCTTTACGTTCATGCCGTTTTAACCTCTAATTGATATCCCTTAAGAACGGGAGTTATATTGTTTATGTCTGCCGGCCTCTTAAGCACTGCTTTAAACCTTATTTGAGATACCGTCGTATTGGGCCTTAAGATAAGTGGCTTATCATTAGCGTCACGACCAGCCCCGTAGGCAGCAATGGGATGAAAGGTGTTGCCGTCAAAACTTACCTCATAGTCTATCCATGACCCAGAAGAAAAGACCGACGGAATTATTTCGTCAACCCTCAGCTTGATTTCTTCAACCTTACCTTCCACAAGGAAAGGGGCGGATATGAATTCAGAAACCTCCTCGTATACCACTCTGTTTACCACGAGTTCGGAAATACCAATAGCCTGATGAGCTCTGTCTTCCTGAACTATAGCAGTAAAGTTGGAAGGTTTGATCGACCATTCTCCACCAATCCCTGTTATTGCTTGAATCAGTTGGCCAGTAGGGATATTTATATCTTGACGAGAAGACAGTGCGATAGATTGCAGATAGTCAAGATCTATCTGTCTATTTTCAAAACGCCTTGTGTCGGGATTCTCTCTCCCCACAACCATTCTCAATTTTGGATATGGGACAACCTCGGTGTGTGCCTGAGAAAGACTAATTAAAAGATATTGAACCTCAATAGGATCAAAGGATACATCTACGACAGAGTTATAGTTAGAATTGGTAGGAGCGCTCGTGGCCTCTGGCCTGTCTACTGTCTCCAGCCTATCTGGCGTAAGCAAGTTCTTGTGAACCTGAATATCAGATAGCTCTCCAGAATTAGCGCCGCCTCTTATCCCTACAATATCAATAACATCTCCCTGGTGGATCAGATATGGCGTCAGAGAGATATTGCTAACAGTATGCGTGCCGCCCAGGTTTAATAGAATATCTACCTGAAGAGGCTGTGTGTCGTTTGTGGTAGATGTTTTGACATATTCACAAATCCAAGCCGTATCTATAGCTCCGTCAAACACCTTGAATCTATTGGCCAGCTTCTCGGTTTCGGTAGCCTGCTTCATTATGAGTTTGGGCGGATTGGTCTTTATCTCCAAATTGAACGAGGCTCCTTCGGGGATGACGTTGTCTGCATATCAGTAATAGATGCCTTCATAGAAGAAGTTAACCGGAGTTTCATCGTTAATATCTCTTACGTTTTCCTTGTTAGACCTTAGAACCTTAAAGTCTGTAGGAACAATGCGCTCGCCCGTGGTCTTATTCAAAGTTACTGCGCCTAACGTATTGTCTACAAAGGCTTTAGGGGCATTGACCGGAAACTCGGGATCATATCTTCTATTAGACGTGAAGTTATCAGATATAAACACAGTGTTCGAGAAGCCTCTGTTCTTTGTCGCACTTTCCAAAGAGGCAAGCATCGGTTGAATCTCATTGATTTCTGATTGAACCAAATCGAGCATAGTCGTTGTGGCATTGTATTCTCTAGTTACAATCTCAGGGATATCAGAGATTGCTTGCCTTGAAGATTGCACGTCTTCCTGAAGCAGGTTGAGCCGCTCATTCATGTTCTCTGTATCTGGATATTCTAAGGCTTTGAATTGACTGGACTTAACGTCGCTCAGGTCGTTTATTGCATCAACTAAATCTTCTATCAAGCTGCCCGCAGATTCTGCAGATTGATTTGACACGTCTTCCAGATGCTTTTGCTTCAGCTCTTCATGAGGATTGATTGTCAGAGGATTTGTCATTAGATTGTCCTTGCCTTCATAAGCAGCGTCATGTCTTTTAGCTCGGGAGTTACCGTAAGGTCTGCCGTAGTGGTCCGCCTTAGCGTGACGACTGGCCGCACATATTCGGCCATTACATTATACTGCACTTTGATTTCTTTGCCAGTTATTCTTGTTCCAAAGATTATTTCGTTACCATCATGGATGTACTCGTACACCGTTCCTCCAAATGGATTTCTAGAGAGAGTCTTGTTTTGGCCAGTAACATAATCTGTGACATTGATTGCCGGAATCCTGTCTATAGTTACTTTTATCGGCTCGTATATCTTATTGACGTTCTCTGCATTTCCATATGCCAATCCATCGAGATAGGAAATCTTGGTTGTGCTGTCCAAAGCATTGACATTAAGGCGAACCCTGGTGTCAAGATCGTTAATGTATGCTCCCAGCACGGTATTGATTCCTCCGGCGTAGAAGAACTTGCCTTCAAACTGATAGAAGTTAACAATATCATTCACAATACTGTATTCAATATGAGGAAAAGTCTTTAAAGAAATGCGGCCCGTAGGCGTTGTTTCAGTAAAGGACTCGGGCTCTATCAATGGAATGGATAGGAAGTTATCGTGAATATAGACCGGAGTACCGCCAGATCCTACGGTATAAGAAGCCGTATATATGTTAGACATATCTGGAGTGAATTCAGGAATGTTCGTAAACAGAGTGATCGAAGATGTTGTTGCATAATAATAATTGTGTGGTAGTTCGTTTCCGTTTTCATAGACGGTCACCTGTTTAGTATTATCAACAGCGAACCTAGTAATACCGGTATATGAACGGCCGAAGAACTGAAGAACCTCAGTTTCTACAATACCCTCACTGTCTCTCGGTAATATGGGAATACGTCGATCATTGCCTATCTCTATGTCGTATTCTACTGCAACGTTTTCTTTGGCCTGCTCTGTTATGTCAAGCTCAATACTAAATATGTTTTTGTTGTTCACAAATCGTGGCCCTGCATACTGGCTTTCCGTATCGTATTCAACATGATATATGGATATGTCAGAAATACCAAAAAGATATTCATAGCCCTCAAGAGATAATAGTTTCTCAGGATCAACGCGGACGGCCGATATGATTGCATCTAAGAGATCTCCGCGAATAACGTTGCTGCGCAATTCGGGCTGAGAATAGTCTACTTGTGCTACGGCTTGGCGTATGTTTTCGCGAACAACATCTTCAGTTATCTCTTCATATGTGGCTGGCATTAATCGGTTTCTATCGGTAGAGTTATACTGCCTTAGAGATACTTGAATGTACCTGGCAGATATCTCTGAGAATAAAATGGGAACGTAATCTGTATTCTGAGTCGCAAGTGACGTAGAGAACGTCGGAATTGTAGTGTAGTTAGTTCCGTCAGTACTGTACTTTAGATTTTCAACTTTTAATGGATACGACGCAAATGGCAATACATAGACAGCTGAAATATTCTGAGTAGATCCCAGTTTCAGAGTAATAGTACAATCCATATGTCCAGGATTTGTTTTAGACATAATCATTGCCTGCCAAAATGTTTCAGGATCTGGATCTACCATATTCTGAATGTTTCCCACCGTAAATATCTCGTCATCGCCATCAAATGAAACCGAGGGAGTAATAGTGGTCTTTGAAGCTACATTTGTCACTTTTGTTGGCCTGAGAGTAAGTCTGCCAGATCGAGAATCTATGACGGCAGTATTCTCTGCAACAGAAGCGTTTCTTCGATCTGAGAATGTTATCTTTCTGATATCATCATACTCTGGATTGCCGTATACCGCCAAGTGGCTCTTGGCATCAGACTTAAGTTTCAGGAACGAATCTCTCACAGCATTAAACTTCTGAGTTGCCTTATACTTTTTAAAAGAAACCGCCTGCTCTGCATTGAGCAGAGACCGATACAGGGAGTAAATATCGATATACAGGCGGTCGATGATGTCGTTGAACTGGTCTGCCGAAAGCTTTTCTAAAGGAATAAAGTTCCGCACGGTGTTCGCCAGGCCGGCGGCCTTTATTGACAAGGCCAATTCTCCGAAACGCTGCTCCCTTAGCTCTGGATGCAACGTACCCTCTGCAGTTCTCTTGTCCAGCAATTTCTGCACAGCCTCTGATTGAGCAGGTTTAAATATTACATCGGGTTGTTTGTCAAGCATTTAATTTCCTACGAAGAAGATGAATTAGAGCTTGAAGAACTTGAAGAAGAACTGGCTTCAAATGGCTCTTCAAACTTCTGATAAATCTTGGTTCCTATTGCAACGTGCTTCCCAATAACATTAGAGATTTCACGCTCTGTAAATTGTTCCTTGACTTCATCCTCCATTGTCACCTCGACAAATACATGAGGAATATTCTTGCCGTCATTATATCCTATGTCATTAAAACCAACAACATTAGGATTGTCTTTATAGGCTTCGTCAAAGTTCTTGTTTTCAATCACTCCTCCGCCACGCTTTCTGACATCAGTGATTTCAATATCAGATGCAGGGATGCCTTCTGTTATATGATACGTGCCAACTAGCATATAGATCTTGTTGTTATATCCTATCAGCTCGTCCGTCTCGCTGAATGCAGCTACTTCTCCAGACGGGCTTAAATACAAACTGATGTAAGAGCCGATATAATCTTTGAGATCTATGTTGGCAACAATATGGTTCTCTTCTACGTAGTGGTACTTTATATATTTGTCGACATCAAATTTGACCTTACGACTAAATATAAGTATGCCATTATGTATGTCAAAATCTATCATACTAGATGTGATGTCTTCTGTCAGCTTAGTCCCCACTCTCATGGTGAACAAGGGTTCGTCTGTAGATGGGTCTACATACAATGGTCGCTTGCTAACTTTGAACATATTCTCTGCTATCTGCGCCGGAGTTTCACCATGTTCCTTAACCGGATGAGCGTTAGCTTCGTTTAGATAATAAGTTTGTGTTGACGCATATGGGATTCCATCCAGAAGCAGATAGGAAGCCTGTATATCTGTTACTGTTTCGTATACTTGAGTTTCAACAACTTTCACTTGGGATATACTAAGTGGGCGACTCATGAATCCTGGACGAACAACCGCTCTCCATTCCCCGTCCGTATCTTCGAATGACGGCTCAAGACCCACAAGATTGTCATCAACATATTTAATATATAAAGCTGCTGTTTTAAATATGACTTTGCGATCACAATTATTGGGGGTTTCTGCCGTTTCAATCTTCAGCGCATCGCCATCTATTACGGGCACCAGATATTCTGTATATAGGCCTCCGTATGGCATTGTTACAGAAGTCAGAACGCGCCCTTCATAATGCGTACTGATGTTAACCGTTGCAACTAATTCTCCCGTAGTCTTCTTGCCAGATGGGCCGTACGTTATCTCTGTTGGGCCAATCTGTACTTTTGAAACAGTAGGGAAAGTAACAATTGCAGGCCCAGCAAATGTCTCGTGGCCATCAAAGAGATATAGGAAATATCTATTGAGATCAACAACTGTCTCTGCGTTAGTAAACAAGATCGGATATTCATCTGGATCACTGGTCGACAATACTACATTAAGAATAGAGGTTAATGCCTGATCGTAAGTATATCCTTGATAAATAGACAGGTCGTCTGGCAGCAATGCGATTCTGCTATATCTACTTAAATTTATATTAGATGTATAGCCTTCGCTCGTATACGATATATTATATACGGCATATTCGTCGGACGGCCTTATCTCCACCCAAAACGTCTGAAGAGTCAGCTCTGTATCTATGGTCCCGCTTGAGGAATTAAGACTGGATGAAGATTGCATTATATCGGCTTCGGCCACTGTCGTCAATTCAAACTCTACCCATCCGGCAGTCTCGGGTATATCTGAATGAGATTTGCTTGCAACAGCAAGTCTTTTATGCACAGAGCCTTCGTAGTCTTGATGTACAACAATGTCAAAAGTTCCTCCAACATTGCTGGCACGTTTCATATGTATGTATACTTTATTAAACATCCTGACCGCATCTGTTTGTACTTTCATCAGGTAGGTGTAGCCATTAGTTACTTCCAGCGACTCGCCATTGGCAACCAGTGAGCTGGACGCGATATTGTCGATCATCGGGATTGATGAAAGTCCAGCGCTGACATACGAATAGGAAGATAAATCGTCTATCTCCTGATCAAAGTCCAGGATATATGGAATCATTTCGACTTCATCTGCAAAATATTCATCTGCCCATGTTGCCAATTTAGGTCCATCATAAAAGATGTCAAGGATAGGCATGCCATAGTTAGTTCTAGGAGACTCCGGCCTTCTGCTTACATTGAGAGCGTTATTTAATATTATCGCCTGAATAGGTGTCGCGAAATCGCTGACGGAAACAGATATCGTAGTATCTGGCTGACCAGTGAATGACACGACATAATATTCCATGGTCGGCAGCTGTATGTCTGTATCGGTGAACGAGTTGCCAGACATTACCATTGGCGTTCCATCTGATCTTATTATAGACGAAATGGTTCCATCACTGGGGTTCTGCAGAGTCGCTTCTATGTCGTATACTCCTGCTTGTAGAGTCCCTTTTCTAACGTCGGTAACCTCTATATCAAATTGCGGATACACTGCTGTCATGTTCTATACCTGATAAAATACATTTCCTTGATCCCAATATCTTCTATCGAAGATTGAGGTCGTATTAACAAGCCTTTTGAATGATCGATCTTCTTTACGGTACACGATGAATCGGCCATCCTCTTCTTGAGATCCTTTTTCTAAATAAACCATTATAGTAAAGAGCCCAGATACGAGATCATAAGCATGACTAACGTTGAACTTTAACTCTAAGGGTTGTCCGTTTAAATCCGTAAAGGATATGCGGCTCAATATGGTATCATGAAGGATCTTTTCCATAGATGCCAAAGTAATCTTCTCGGCAATTGTTCTTGATGCCTCGGCCTTACCCAGTATCGTAGCATATTCTGTCTCGTTTACCGGCATTATCATATCTACTTCTTCTAATTCAAGCTTGTAGAACAGAGCAATTGGAGCTCCAAAAACAGGATCGCTGGTCACATTTGTAACAATTGCAGTATTGGACTCTAGCTGCGTGTAACCAATTCCCAAAGAAGCGGTTGGATTTTGTACGCTGCTGGAAGACGCTGTGGCTGTTGGGCCCACGATCAGGTTGGCCAGCAGTGTAAATGAATAATGATACAAGAACGGATCGCGCGGCAACTTCTTGTTGTTCAGCCCATATGCCATATTGACATTTTCTATATATGCCGGAACTTCTCCGTCAAAATGAGCCAAGGGGACACCATACATGAACATCCTATCTCTGACTTCAAAGGCAAGAGGAGATCCTTCAGCGGCAGCACTTGACGTAGAGCCCTGCTCTTCTGCGGCAGAGCTTGAGGAAGAGCTGCTAGACCCTTCTTCGGTTTCAACACTAGAGCTGGAAGACTCTTCTGCTGATGAGCTAGCGACTTCTTCAGCGCTCGAACTGGAGCTTAGAGTAGTTATTACCGAACTTGAACTCGATTCTTCATCAGCGGCACTAGAGCTGGAGCTCTCTGCTGCTATCTCCGAACTGGAGCTCGATTCCTCGTCGGCAGTCGCACTAGAACTTGAAGACTCTTCAGCAACGGCGCTTGAACTCGACGACTCTTCTGGGGCGACAGAAGAGCTGCTTGATACTATCTCCTCCTCTTCTTCGCCAGTGTCTGAGCTTGAACTATAACTGCCAACCTCGTATTGGTCTGCACCTATATCCCACGAAGCTACCTCGGTTCTGTCTCCTCCATCAACGTCAAGAACAAAGCCTTCCGAAGTTAAATCGGCACCAGCACCAATAGCATCTGATCCTGGAATTAAGTGCAGATCCTCAGCGCCTCGAGTAGTCGACACAAATTGAGTGGTTGGATTTACGGAAGTAATCGACCCTGATCCTGGGGCAGTATTGTCTTCTGAAATATTTTGAACAGCAGTAATGCTAGTTGTATTCTCATAATCAAGCTCATAACCATCTTCTAAATGAGTTACGTTGGTTACTATGTTGTTCTTGACTACGTTGGTGACAACGTCTTTAGTTCTTATGCCTCCTGCGATCCATTCTTGAGAAACAATATCTGTGATTGTGTTGTTATATATTCTTACGTTATCACAAGCGGCACATGAAATACCCTCTCCAACATTGTTGGAAACATTATCTATCCTGAAGATAAAGTTATTTGCAGCAACATAATCTGCATCTGCACTTCTTAAGAAAAGACCGTTAACGTTCCCGCCAGAAGACTGAACGTTATCATATATCATGTTATTTAGAAACTGTATTTCGTCATCACTGGTGTGGGTACCCTGACTTTCGACGCCGCGAGTAGCGTTAGTCAATTCCATCCACTGAACAGTTAAGCCTACGGCATTGTTCTGAGTAACACAGTTGCTTCCGCTAGCATTGATTCTGGCTCCTGTATTTCGAGTACCATCATGCCTATGCCCTTCAGGCGCTCTGATTATAGTCTTTTCTAATCCAACAGTATCACCGCCATTTATGACGACTCCGGCATAATCCGAGCCAAGATCATATACTTCAGCGATTGCTATATTTCCCGAGTCGTAAATATCAACATTATCAAGATCCGCTTCCCATGCGACCAAAGTGGTATAATCTCCCGTACCATCAGACTTAATTGTCTTAATGACTATATTGCCGGTAGAACTTGAACTTGTGGCTTCTTCCTCTTCTTCTGATGCAGACGAGCTAGAGCCCGCCTCGGCACCAAGTCCATATTGATCTGCACCAATATCCCACGACGCCTCTCCCGTTCTGTCGCCACCATCAATATCAGTCGTATACCCCAGACCAGTGAGATCGACACCCTCTGCGATAACTTCGGCTCCTGCCTTCAAATGTAAGTCTTCAGAACCTTCAGTAGTTGATACGTAGATATCTGCTGGGGTAACATTATCGATACTATTAGAGCCAGCAAAGGTGGTATCGTCGCCAGCATTATAGTCTTCGTCGGCGGTATTGTATGTTACGTCATAACATTCGGTTGTCGCGCCGTTGGTGATATTAGTTACGAGATTATTCTTGATAACATCACCAGCATCATTATTGACATTTTGGATACCAACACCATCTCCGCCTCCGCTGCCGTCCATATCATTCATTGTATTATTGATGAACGTAACAGAGTTTACACCAGTGAGAGTAACAAAGCCCTTAATTGCATGGCTGCCATCTTGTCTAAAGCGGAAGAACATATTATTGGCGAATATAACCGTACCTTTCCTCGCTCTCCAAGCCAGCCCAGGATTACTATCAGAACGTGTACCGCCATAAATCAAACAGTTTAGAACTTCTACAGTTGTCGATGCAGTATCTTGTCCATCACTACCGTTTTCACCGCCGAAGTCACGAAGCTCAAGCCACTCAATCTTAGTATCAACATCTGTGTTGACGTAGTGATCTGAATTACTGTCACAGATAACGCCGGTTCCAGGCGTCCCGTCATGATGACTACTGTCGTCTGCTTTTAGCGTAATAGAATTAAGAGGAATGCCTTCTCCTGCCGCGCCACCTATTAGGGCCCTGTCGTATACAGAGCCCAAATCATACACGACACCTACCGCATCGTCTCCATTGCTGTAAACGCCGCCGTTGTCGAGGTCAGATTCCCATGCGGCAATAGTAGTATAATCGCCGGAACCGTCTGATTTAATAGTTTTGGTTACAGTACCCATTAAACATCCTTGCGTTTAGTTTCTAAGCGCCAGTAAATAATCATACCCTTTTCACGATAAGGTATGGCATCAACTATATTGTATTTGTGCATGACATAGTTTTTGTTAGATGGATTGCCATAGATATCCGTCTTATTGCCATTTGTATCCAAGTGGATCTCCATAATTCTACTCAGCTCAGACTGCTCTCTGGCAGCTAAAGAATCATGAGCTACAAAGAAGTAAAGCATATCTGATCTGAACTTCTGAGGCGACCCGAGAATCTCTGGCCCATCCTCATACGATTTAAAGGCCAGGACTTCGCGATCATTATACAAGAATCCTAGCTGATCGCAAATCTTGCAATTTGGATCGGGCTCGTTGTGCCTGTCGTCTCTTAGAGAAATACACTTGCAGCGCTTAGTTCTATCTACAATTCTAAGAACATGAGGATAGCCAATTTCGCTTAGCGTATTCTGAAACTCAATACGGAAGTTGGTAGCATCCATACGTTCATCAAACGTTTCTACAAATCTGCTTGTATTATCGTATTTATCGAAAACCATTGTTACCTCGCTTTCCTCATGGCCTTATGATTCTGAGCCTCGGCTTTACCAAAATGATCATGGCCATCTCGGACTTCGTCTACGAATCTGGAGTTGGAGCTTGCCTTTTTAATCTCGTCTTCAACAATCTCCCAGAGCTTACGATCTGTACCTGGTACCACTTGCTGAAATACGGGATTCTCTTTAACTTTCTGAAGTCCTCTTAATGTTTCCTTGAGGGCTTCATAAGACTGTTTGCCTAGAATATGAAAAGTTTTAAAAGCTCCAGACCAAAAGCGCTTTACGATTAAAGCTCCGCCAGGTACGAAAGCTGCAACCAGAACAGATACGCCAATAGCAATAAGTAGCCAAAGCTTAAGCGTTCCGATAACACCTCTTTGTTTCTCCACCTCGGCTTTAAGGTCGTTGATGGATAATTCATAGTCTCGCATCCTTTGCTGATACGTATAATTCTCTTCCTGAAACTGTAGAATCTTCCCTCTTAATTCTTCGATCATCTTGTTCTGTTTACGCTTACTGAGCTTGCCAACAGCCTCGGGGGATGTTCCCACAGAGCTCTTGAGTACCTGAACTTTTTCCTTGGCACTGTTGAGGCTTTCATTCATCTCGGTTCTGGTCATGGCTTCTTTGGCTGCAGAGATATCATTCTCAACCATTGACAATATATTCTGTTCGCCCTTGACAATATCCCATGGTTTAACCGGAGGCTTGACTTCACCCTTAATCTTATTGGCCTGCTTTTCTGCCTTTTGAATAGCGCGCTCTTCTTTGCTCTTCCAGAATGGCAGTTTAGGAAAGCATCCTCCCAGAGGTAAAAGCATAAAAATCATAATTAATACTGTCTTATTTCCCATTATTCAGCCTCACTAAAGCTTTTGTTATTTCATCTAATGCCTCAGAGACAGTAGATACTTGCTGAATGCCCAGCTCGGGAGCAAGCTCTAGTAGCTCTTCATTAAACTGATAATCTGCACTCGCCTGCAGCGCCATCAGTGCTTCGAACACTGTTGTCTTCTTCGTAAACCTGATGTCATTAGCATGTACTTGCCCGTACAAAAACCGATGAAGGTCCTCTAGGGCTTGCTTCAAGTTCATGTTCTTGAATACTGGAGACATAACCTTGATAGACTCTGCCGTAATAGGGGGTTGCTTTCTGGGCTTAGCCTCTGATGCGGGCTTGTTCTCAAGCCTGACAACCCTCTCGATTATATCGGCCAATACAGTGCTTAATGGAAATCCTCCATATTGAAACACGTCGACGCTTATCTTCTTCTTTTTATTCATATATTAAATATGTACCTTCCGTTCCGCTTACTCGATGCGGATTCTCAAATCTATTCTTATGACTATACAATCCACTTGTCTGTGAAAGAGGCTGACTCCCATTCCACTCTCTGATAGAGCGATAAGCATTGCCAAGTTCTGGTGCAACGTATGAATAAATATCGATGATCGCTGCATTAGCATTGTCAGGAAGAGCGCGATATACATAGAATGGAATAACGACGCCTTCATAATTGACCCTGAACAAGTGCCTGTATTGTAAAGTTCCAGATTGATAATCTGCTACGATTTGCTCAATGGCCGCCTGAGAGAACTCTGCGGCGCCATTGGAATATACCATTTCATATGGACCGACATTTCCGTTATAAATATGGTCAAGCCCAAGATCCCCGTCAAACATATCCAGTGCCTGGCCTATGGTTAAGAGCCGGTTGCTGGTGTTATATATGAAGTCTGTTAAATTGAATTCCGTATACCCAGCAATCTTGCCGTCCTTATCTCCAATAACTAGGTAGTAAGGATTGTCGGCGTTGTCGTCTTCCATTATTTCACGGAAAGTTATGTCGTCTTGATATTTGAGAACAACATCTGCATTATATTGTACTTTGTACATAAACACAGGGAGGGTACATATGGGCATCAGCTCTTCATCGTCAGTATCTTTATAGAACAATACTATATCTATTACCTTATAGAGGATGCCTTGATCCTCCGCCGCATCATCGAAGAAGTCTGACGGAATATCGTCGGGATCAAATACAATATCGCCAGCCAACTGATTAGAAGAAGAGACGTATCTATATCTATTAGACCCATTTGCTCCAGACCAAGTAACTCCCGCATCGGTTCTATCTGATGCGTCCCACCTACCGGTGTCGTCGGATAGAGTATCAGTGACATCGCTGTATGCGCCATTGTAATATGTATAGAGCTTGAATTCTACTTTGTTATTAAAGTCTAGGTCTAAACCGGTCTTGGCATTGATGGCCTTTATGGTGAAGTCGAAAGAAGCAGTCCCAGGAATAGAGGCGTCGCCATAGATATAAGGAGTATCGACAGCTTCTCCATAAGTTACGGTAACTGCATGATTCGGTATAGCTTCTATCGTGTGGTGTCTGCGATAGAACGTGGCCGTCTTGATCCTATTGTCTTCTATCTTAAAGTATGGCTGAGTTGTTTCATCCGTAATGGATTCCACCGTTGGCGTAAGCGATAGGTCAGAATTCTTAACGGTAGGTATAAGATTGTATTTAACGCGCAGTCGTCCAGTAGTGGTCAGCTCGCTAAAGCTTCCACCAAGAGCCGGAGTGGAGCGAGTAGCTTTAACACTATCGGGGTTTACGTTAATCATCGGTCCGATCAGCTTAATGGTCCAAAGCTCAGAGTTGTATGCTGCGATTATTTCATTCATATTGCCCACGGCTTTAGGCATGATGTCATAATATGCGTTCTTTATAATCCCCTGCGGAGCATTCAGCTCTATCGTGCTTGTAGTAGGAAGCGGATTGGCATAATTATTTTCCAACGTACTTGTCTCGGGCCCTGCACTGGAAGAAGATGCGGAGTTGACATTAGTAATATCAGAGATAGAGATGAGTGAGTCCTCCGACAATACGACCTCTTCCGCTATTCTTTCTTCGAAATGAGAGAAGGAGCGCTCCATATTGGTTTCTATTTCACCAAGAGCTTCTTCCATTCGCTGGACAATGTCGAAATAACCAACGTTGCCATACCTCACGATAGTTTCCGTATGGTCGAGCCTCTTTGCCTCTTCATAAGCAAGTGCCCTGTTGGCCGAATCAATCATGAGTGAAGTTCCGTTGAACAGGTCTCCTGCAAATGTATAGGGAGCGTTGAGCTTAATAGTGTCGCTGTCTTCGTCAAAAGTCTCGGGAACATATTCTGCGTTGATCACAATAGCGGTATTACTAGTATCCATGATGGTATGTTTCCCGTCATAGTTATCCGTACCAGCAATAGTTACTATATCGCCAGTCCTAAAGCTATGTTGAGTAGTGGTTGTGAGCAAGATCTCTATGCGAGTTCTTGTGTCTCCGGCGCTAGTGGCTGATCCCGTTATGTTTTCGTCCAGTCTGCGGACTATAGACTCTGGAACTGTAACGTCAGAATGACCAAAGTAATCAGTATAAGTTTCCAGCTGCTGATCGAGCCTGATCCAGGTATCATCCAGATAGCTTTCGTATCCTCCAAACTCTGCAAGATCAAGCATCGTTGCATTTTTAAATAGATTAAGCCTGCGGTACGTAGGAAACCCCGTCAATTCAGAGACGACATAGGCACATCCAGAACTGCTCGAAGACGACGACTCGGCCGTTTCCTCGTCTACTGGACATGTATATTCTACTGGCGTTTCGTTGATATAAATCTTATAGTAGTAATTACCAAATACATTTAGGCCAGGACAAAACTCGTATGGTCCCGCTGAGCTTGATGGGATTTCACAACTAGAAGAAGAGCTTGAGAATCCAGAAGACGAACACGAAGAAGAGGAGGACTCAGAAACTCTATCATCTATACCGCATACATCAGTTGTGATGTCTTCGAAAGTAGTCCTAAACATGACGTCCTTCTTAGGGCTTCTATATAGCCACCCAGACGCATCCAGCAATGTTAGAACTCCATTGCTGAACTGCTCGCTGACAAATGCTCCTGACAGGATAATTAAATTAGTTGACGGCGCCTGTGCTACAACGTATGTACCGTTATAATTGTCTGTACCAGTAATCTTAACTGTATCACCCAAAGTTATCCTGTGATCTTCTATATAAATACCAAACTTTTGAGCATCTCCAACATTGACCGCTTGACCTCCTGCGAGACTGAATTCAAGCTGAGGCATTGGGTATACAGACGTGAAGCCTGCTCCCGCCCTATCGTCATAGCCAGAACCTGCGCCTGCAAATATCGTATACCATAAATCGTCAAAGTCCAGTTCGGCGGTGAGCGCCGCCGCTTCTTCT
>Ga0272441_10002954_pt1 | contig 33461 bp, 33 predicted proteins | sample SSMProp6N_FD_193582 | JGI IMG/M metagenome (GOLD analysis project Ga0272441, IMG submission 193582) | Marine sediment archaeal communities from Little Sippewissett salt marsh, Falmouth, MA, United States - SSM-Prop-6N | ecosystem: Environmental > Aquatic > Marine > Wetlands > Sediment ... | reverse complement strand
GAAAGGCTCCTTTTCGCTTGGTCAAGTTGTTTTGAATGAAAAACTTATACCAGCAAAAGGAGCTTTTTTCAATCCGGGCGGTGAGAAATGCGGGTTAAGCGGTTTCTTCCCAGATTCTATTGATTTGCGTCAAAGGCAGGACCTCGACTGATTTCGTCAATGGATAAGCGATAGTGCCCGGGTACACCACGTAGGAGGCTTTCGGTTGAAGGTCTTTTTGTGCCGACCAGAATCCCGCAGTTAATTTTGGCGTCTGTGAATGTTTGAATTCAACAAGAATGACCATTTGTCCGGGTTGTGGCTGTAAAATCAAATCCACTTCCGCCCCGGCCTGTGTTCGGTAAAAAAAGGCGTCCCAGCCGCGGGGAATTTGATTGAGGATTTGTTCCATACAAAATCCTTCCCAGCTCGTTCCGATCGTCGTATGCCTCATCAAGTCATCAAATGTATTTATTCCAAGAAGCGTATGCACTATCCCGCTGTCTCCAATATAAATTTTCGGAGTTTTAACGAGCCGTTTTTTTATATTGGCAAAGAACGGCTGAAGCTGACGAATCATGAACGTTTCCTGTAAAACGTCGAGAAGCTTTCGGATTGATTGCCTCGAAAGTTCCATGTTGGCCGCCAATTGACTCAGGTTCGCCGATTGACCATGTGTATGCGCTAGCATTTGCCAGAGTCGCCTCAACGTCATAGCCGGGATTCTAATATCATAACCCAACACGGATAAATCCCTTTGAAGATAGGTCATAATGAAATCCTGCCGCCATTGAATGGAAGCATCCTCGGATTTGGCAAGTGTGCTCGGGGGAAATCCGCCTCGAATCCAAAGCAAGTCCATTTTATCCGGCGATAATTCCCTCAGTAAAAACGGCGACAGACGATGATATGCGATTCGTCCGGCTAAAGATTCACCGGATTGCCGGACTAAATCCGGACTCGAAGAGCCGAGCAGCAAAAAACGCCCGGGGCGTCTGTCCATATCGATCAAACTGCGAAGCACGGGAAAAAGTTCTCTTCGCATCTGAATCTCATCGATGATGACCAATTTTTTGGCATGTCGAGATAAAAGCCGCTCCGGTTCCGACATAGCCGTATAATCGGAAGGCAGTTCGAGGTCGATATACAAATTTTCCTTTGGCCAACGGTCGGCAATCATTTTGGCCAGCGTCGTCTTGCCGACTTGCCTTGCCCCGATGAGTCCAACCGCCGGAAAACGCTGCAAAGACTGTATAATCTGATTTTGTAGAATTCGCTCAATCATTCTTGTATATTGTAAACTATGTTTTACATATTACAAGAAATATATCGGCATTTTAGCGAATAATTATGACTGAAAGTGCGAAAATAAGGATTAGACAGTACCACCTGTTCCGGATTAGGCAACGCCTATGTTTTACGAGAAAATCATCTACAGATAATTTGCTATCTGGTATCGAGAATCTTAATCCGAGAAACAAATTACTTGGTTTGTTGTGATTTTTGGATTTTGGCCCAGGTGTCGCGGAGGCCGACGGTTCGGTTGAAGACGAGCGTGCCTTCGGCGCTGTCGGGATCGACGCAAAAATAGCCCATGCGCTCGAACTGATACCGGCTCAAGGATTTTGCCTCGGCCAGCGACGGCTCAACCCGGCATGAAGTTAGGACCTCCAGGGAGCTCGGATTCAGATTGGATTTAAAATCCTCGCCTTCTGCGACGTCGTCCGGGTCTTCCTTTGTAAATAGATGATCGTACAGCCGGACCTCTGCTTCGAGTGCGTGTTTGACTGAAACCCAGTGCAGCGTCGATTTGACCTTGCGTCCGTCCGGCGCATCCCCACCACGTGTAGCCGGATCGTACGTGCAATGCAATTCCACAATGTTACCGGTTTCATCCTTCACGACATCCGTACACGTGATGAAGTAGGCGTAGCGCAGACGGACTTCCCGGCCGGGGGCCAGACGGAAGAATTTCTTCGGCGGTTCTTCCATGAAATCCTCTCGCTCAATATACAGCTCGCGCGAGAAGGGCACTTTTCGCGTGCCGGCGCTTGGGTCTTCGGGATTGTTGATCGCGTCCAGCTCTTCAACCTGGTCTTCGGGATAGTTGTCGATGACGACCTTGAGCGGCCGGAGCACCGCCATCACCCGTGGGGACGTCTTGTTCAGGTCCTCGCGGAGGCAATGTTCCAGCAAAGCGATATCGACGGTGCTGTTGAACTTATTGACGCCGATGCGCCGGCAGAACTCCCGAACGGCCTCGGGCGAGTAGCCGCGTCTGCGAATGCCGCTGATCGTCGGCATGCGGGGATCGTCCCAGCCGCTCACTAGGCCGTCCTGCACGAGCTGCAAAAGCCGTCGTTTGCTCATGACGGTATAGGTCAGGTTTAGTCGGGCGAACTCGATCTGCTGCGGATGATAAGCACCCAGCTCATCGAGGAACCAGTCGTAGAGGGGCCGGTGGTTCTCGAATTCCAGCGTGCAGATCGAATGTGTGATCCGCTCGACGGAATCCTCCAGCCCGTGCGCCCAGTCGTACATCGGGTAGATGCACCAGGTTTCGCCGGTCCGATGGTGGGCGGCGTGCAGGATGCGATACATCACCGGGTCGCGCATATTGAGATTGGGGTGGGCCATGTCGATTTTGGCGCGGAGCGTTCGAGAGCCATCCGGAAATTCACCCGCTTTCATTCGCTCGAACAGATCCAGATTTTCTTCGACGGAGCGGCTACGATAGGGGCTGTCCCTGCCCGGCTCGGTCAGCGTCCCACGGTACACTCTCGTCTCCTCGGCGGTCAGGTCGCAAACATACGCCTTACCCTTTTGGATAAGCTGCACGGCGTACTCGTACATCTGCTGGAAATAGTCCGATCCATAATACAGATGCTCGCCCCAGTCCCAGCCGAGCCAGCGAACGTCTTCGATGATAGAGTTGACGTACTCCTGCTCCTCCTTCTCCGGATTCGTATCGTCGAATCGCAAATGGCACCGCCCGCCGAATTCCGCGGCTATACCGAAATTCAGGCAGATGCTCTTGGCATGGCCGATATGCAGATACCCATTCGGCTCCGGCGGAAAGCGCGTCACCACCCGCCCGTCCCATTTGTTCGTCGTGAGATCCTCGGCTACAATCTGTCTAATAAAGTCCAACCGTTCCTTGGATTCGTCTTTAGAATCAAACATTCCATTTCCTTGCAATACTTGTTGAAGTTCCTCAATGCCTTCGTGACTAAAGCCAGAGGCAATTAAAGTTGTAGTATAATGCTTTGTACCACCGATCCAGTAGCAGTCTAGTTTCTTCGCAATTCGTTGTGAGTCAGGATCCAGTATGATCAGTTTCTTTTTGATTTCCAGTTCCTTGTTAAGAAAACTCGTTAGGATAAGCCACAAGGAATTATCCTCCTGTCTTAGACTACTCCCACCAATCACCAGATTCTGTGCCAACGCAGCACGAACTGCCGTCTTGTTAATCATGTCTGCAATTTGTACGTGAGGAATTTTGACAAAGCTTGGGGCAATTATATAGCGACCTTTATCATATAAGCAGCCAAAATGTTTGTTCTTTGCAGAGCGTGGAAATATGCCCTCATTCTCATCTACTTTAAAGGCGATAGATTTCTTATTTTCATTATCTGCAAATCGTTGCATTCTGAAGTTTTCTGAGCCGTGAATTTTGTAAATTAGTATGTTCTTGGAGTTGTCAGGGGAATCTAGAAGAGGATTTTCTATGTTGACGTAGCCTTCCTTAGGCGACCACACTTTGCAGAAATCGAGCAGACCTTCAAGAAAACAATCATAATTCGTAGTTACGATATCATCGCTTTCGCGTAAGATGCTAAGTGCAAACTTCTCCAACCAAGCATTGTGATCCAGTTTATCTTGCGTAAATCGGAACTTGGCAAAGTACTCACAAAGGTCCGTTTCGATGGACTTGCGATCCCGTTCCAGAATATTGGATTCCGTCTCAACTATATCTGTATCAAGCCTGGTGAGCAGTACTTCGATGTCTTCTGTCCCATATTTCTTGCTGTACAGGCTTAACTTCGATTTGGGATTTGAGCTAACGACCGCATGGAATAGGTCCTTGTTAAGTGGCGCATTCGGAAACACAGCTTTGGTGAAGCCTGCTCCGATTAGAAACATACTATTAATTTTTGGTGTTTGTGTTTCCATTAGCGTCACGCGACATGAATCAGCTCCCGCTCGATGGCCCGCCGAATCTGTGGACGCAGCGCTTTGTCGGTCACCAGGTCGATCTTCACTCCCAGTAAATCTTCCAGATAAAACTTCAGATCCATAAACAGATCGAAACTTCCCTCGCGATCAAAGGCGACCAGCACGTCAACGTCACTGTCGTCTGCGGCTTCATCGCGCGCGATCGAGCCAAAAATCGAAAGATTCCTTACGGAAAACCGCTGCCGGATCTCTTCGATGCGTTCTTTAAGTTTTGTCAAAACAACCTGCTTATCCACACAACATCTCCTCGCCACTCAGGCTATAGCTTAGGCCCTTCCTTGATAACCATAACAGATCAAGTATATTGGATTTAGCGCTCGTATCAAGAAAACGTTTCGATGACATCGTTTATTCAGGATTTTCTTTTTCCGGTCTGAAGCAGACGAAGGAGGTCAGGATGAGGACAACGCCGCAGATAAAGAGCGTGATCCTGTTCGGCCGTTTACGACAGCGCACGAGCCATCGGGGCATTGCCGGCTCGGCCTGTTCCGCGGCCGACGGCTTTGTCTCGTCACTCAAAACCTTACGGGCGGCGGCCAGAAGCTCCGCCGTGGCTCGGGGATAGACGGTGTTGGGGTCCTGGGGTTCCGCAACGCCTTCCGGCCCGAATGTGGCCCGGGCGATACGCCGAACCACAAAATTGGGATCCTGCTCCCACTTCTCCAGGAGCACATCGTATTCCGTGTTCAGCGATCTGAGTTGATTCAGAGACTCCCGCGATTGATGGAGAAGCTGCTTGTGGAGGTAGTACTGCGCCAAGTCCTCACAGAGGATGGAACTGCTCAGCGAAACCGCACCAACGCCGAAAAATAGGACGAACAAAATCGCTCTGATGATTTTTTGTGCCAGCATAAGCACGATGAGCTTATCGCCTTGTCGCCGCGGCGTCAAGATTCGATTGGATAGATTGCCGGGGCTTTGCTTTGAAAAAACACTTTTTTCTCGTCGCATTCTTGCCTTAATACTGCTCTTATGGGTAGAAGCGCTTCAGTTTGGAAAGGTTGTAGAGTGCGAGCAGACGCTGAGTTGGTACGGGCCGTTATAGATGGTGAAAAGCAGGCTTTTGCCGTACTGGTCAAACGTTACGAAAAGCCGGTTCGTGCTATTGCCCTCGACGTTCTGGGCGATCGCCATTTGGCCGCGGATGTCTCTCAAGAGGCTTTCGTGAGGGCTTACGAACATTTAGCCGAGCTGAGAAGACCCCAAGCCTTCGGGCCATGGCTGATGAAGATAGCCCAAAGGTGCGCTCTTGATTCGTGGCGTCTCAGACCCAAAGAAGCGCGGCTTGAAACAAAAGTCATTACTGTTATAGAAGGGCCGAATGGCCAGCTTGATGAGGACAAACAAAGGCTTTTGGCCGTCATCGGCAAGCTGCCAAAGTCCGAAAAACAGGTTGTTATGCTTCGTTACCTCGGCGACCACAGCGTCAAGGAGGTCGCCGATATAGTTGGCCGGAGCGTCGGCACTGTGACCAAACAACTATCACGGGCCCACAAACACCTAAGAAAAATGTTAGAGAGGTCGGAAAAATGAAATCCGAAGAAACGATTGAAAAAAAACTGGAAAGATTAGCCCAGGTCATCGGCCCTGACGAGAAGCTCATAGAGAACGTAATGAGCCGGATCGACATTGCGCCGATTGACGTTCTCTCGATCGGTCAGGCAAACAATATTTGGAGAAAAATCATGAAAAGCAAAATCACCAGACTCACCACTGCAGCGGTGATAGTCATTGGGCTCGTGCTATCGATAATCTTCCTGGACAAAACAGTTGCACCCGCTTATGCCGTTACCGACCTGCCGGGATTGTTTGAGCGGGCAAAGGTCATTCACATACAGGGATGGCAACACTTCCCGGGACACCGAATGCCGGACGGTGAGGAAATACCACCGGTCGAAATTGACAATTGGATAGATCGGGAAGGGGGTCGTTCCTGCTATACGGGAACCGGACTGAGCGTGGACAAGAACGGCGTTAGAGTAACCGTCTCCGAGGCCATCTCAGACGGACAATACAAGTTGATCCTGAACCATACCGAAAGGTATGCGGTGTTTTTCAGTATAAGCGACTACCAGCGAATGTTGGAAACATATCGTACTTCAGGAGTGTTTTCCGGACAGATATTCGACGATATTGAGCAGTTGCAGAATTTCGAGCCGGTTGGTTGGGAACGGATGGACGGAGTCGAATACCAGGTCTGGCAACGGGAGACGGCACATGCCATTACGCAACACGCAGTCAGGCTCAAGTTTTGGTTGTCTCCGCAGACCGGAGAACTGGGTCGGGTTCAAATTTGGTCGAGAGTGGATGAGGACCAGTGGGAATTAAGCAAAGACTACTTTATTGATTATGACGTGGTGGTCCCTGAGGGCGTTTTCACGTTGGAGCCCCCTGAAGGCTACACATTGAAGAATACGATGGAGACAGCTATTCCACGGGAACTCGGCAGCGATGGAGGTGTTGGCTATGCAAATTTTTCGGCGACGACACGGATAGGTTTTCTGATGAGCGACGGAAGTGTAGTTGTGGCATGGGAAAGTTTGGATAAGGAATCGGAAATCCCACAGGATGAGTTCTTCACAGGGCTCGAATTCGGCGGGCCTCTACCGAGATTGCCAGTGGAGATTTACGGCCTGAAATCCTCAGGGATTGGCAGCGAGCTCACGTATACGGGCTTCCATCTGACCCATACCCAAAAGGCAGACAAATTTATAGAATGGAGCCTCTATGTTCCAGACGGCACACCGCCGACGAGCGTCCGGCGATTGGGTTGTGATGTACTATACAGATTTAATATAGAACCCGAACCAAAGTGGAGAATAGGTCTCACTGTTAACTGCAACCTGCTGATTAAAGGCCTCGAAGATTTTGATAAGTGGGTTCTCGGAGCGATGGCCGAGCTCAACGATGGCGGAGAAGCTCCGGAAGGCATAACTTATGAACGGGTTCTGAAGTTAGCCGAGCAAGTAAGAGAATCGTTTGCCCAATCGACGGTTGTGGCGCCGAACAAGAGGCCAGCCTTATAAGGATCGGCCTTTTTATTATAGAAAAGCGGTTTCTTGTGAATTTTTTGAAAATTTTGAAAAAGATTGTAACTTTTTAGGGGGTTTCGCGTCTATAAGTAATAGAAGTACATAATAGGCCGTCCACAATATTAAATGCCTGGGACGAGCCGGCCTGTGAAACCAACAGGCAGCTCTTTAGGACAAAACACATGCGTCATCACCCTCCTTCAAGAGGCCGATGCCCACAGGGTCGGCCTTTTTTATTATTTAACGACTTCACAAAAGCCGATAGCTAATGAACAGTCGCGCACCGAATTCGTTTGAAATTTCGGGCGTGAAATTTTAGAGTGAGCGTACGATGAGAATTCCGCTGACCAAATATGGTTGGCCGCAGGTGGTTGTCTTCCCGGCGGTGGTCGTTCTTTTAATGGCTGTCTTTGCGGCTTGTACGAGGGCGCTTTTAGAAGCTTGGATCATTTTCGTCGTGGAGGGGATTCTTTTTATCGTTTTGATATGGATTCTAATGTTTTTCCGCGATCCACAGCGCCAGTGTCCGTCGGATGAGGATTTGTTACTGGCGCCGGCGGACGGTAAGATTACCGATATCGAACAAATCGAGAGGGACGATTTTATCGGAGGGCCCGCCCTGCGGATCGGGATATTCCTGAGCCTTTTCAATACCCATATCAATCGGGCGCCGTGCAATGTAAGAGTCGAAACCATCACGTATAAAAAAGGCCGGTTTCGCAATGCGATGAATCCGCAATCCGGGCGGGTCAACGAGTCGAATACCCTGGGCCTGGTCAGAACGGACGATCCCCAAGACCGGTTGGTGGTCCGTCAGATCAGCGGGGCGATTGCCCGTCGAATCGTCTGCGATACCGCTGAGGGACGGGAATTAGCTGGCGGCCAGACGTTCGGGATGTTAAAGTTCGGTTCCAGAACCGAACTGTATGTGCCGGTTCGCGTAGATTTAACGTGCCTCGTTCGAATCGGGGACAGGGTGAAAGCAGGCCTGACGCCGCTGGTAAAATACGAAGAAAGATCAAAAGTCAAAGTGTAAAATGCAAAATTGAGGAAGTCATCCGCCTTCGGCGGGTTCCACAGTTTTAGGTTTTGATTTTTAATATTTGAATTTTAATAAAGATGTCAAGGTCGAAAACCAGAGAAGCCAGAAGGGAACTGTTCCGCCGCGTGCGAAGGCAGAGGCTCCGGTACATCACCATCCTGCCTTCCCTGATCACGATTCTCAACGGCGTCTTCGGCTTCGCGGCCATTGTGTTCGCCGCGGAAGGTGCAACGCTCAGTGCTTCCGCGACTTCGGCGAATCAACAGATACCCTTCTTTACGTTTGGGTCCACCACGTACTTTGCAATGTCCGGCTATATGGTGCTGATAGCCATGATTGCCGATTTGCTCGACGGACAACTCGCACGAAGGGTCAAGGGCACGTCCAGCTTCGGCGGCCAGCTTGACAGCCTTTGTGACGTGATCAGTTTCGGGATCGCGCCGGCATTTTTGATGCTCAAGATTCTTGAATGTGAGCTGCGAATCGTCGGTTTCGCCGATGAAAATTCTCTCCAGCGCTTTATCTGGGTGACGGCCGCCGCCTATATCAGTTGCGCCGCCATTCGATTGGCCCGATTCAATGTGGAAAATGCGGAGGATCCATCCTCTCATATGAGTTTCCTGGGTTTGCCGTCCCCGGCGGCTGCGGGCGTCATCGTCAGCCTCGTCATCTTTCACGAGGAAACGTTTCGAACGCTGGCGATTATCTGTCTGCTGCCGTTCCTGGCGCTCGGCATGTCGATCCTCATGGTCAGCCGAATTCGATACCCCCACGTCTTGAATCAGTATCTCAGGGGCAGAAAACCATTCGGGCACCTGATCCGAGTGTTGCTGCTGTTGGCGTTTGTGATCTGGAACTTGCAGGCGGCTTTGGTCTTGATCTTCTGTGGTTTTGCCGCGAGCAGCTTTGCCAAGTGGTTCTACTACAAGGTCTTTCTCTCTCGAATCCTGAGAAAATGGACGCAGAAGGATGCGCCGGAACAGACGACTCTCATGCCGGCAACTCAGGGGGCGCCCTTGACGATGGTGGATGAAGGTCAGACCGACGAGAAGGATCACGATCCTAAGGATGAGTAGCCGGATAGGCTATACCCCGGTTGAGACCGGTTGAGACTCTTGTTTGTTCTGATCCTGCTGATTCATTTGATAGTACTGCTCGACAATACCGATCAATCGGTTCAGAATTTCCCGACCTTCACCGCTTGCCTCCAGGCCGACAATCTGCAATCCCAAAGAGGCGTCCCGACCGTCTGCGGTCGGTAAGATGTTTCTGATCTGGGCGCAGAGCACGATCGGCGTCTCGTACGGCATGGGCGTAAATCGCAGACCGATGAATTGACCTTTTTTAAATTTCGCTCCCGTGGTGAGGCTCTCGTGAGACACCACGATCTGAGCACCGCCGGCGGAGATATCCACGAGCCTGCCGTGGCCGCCATGACGCATCGGGTCGGTGGCCTCCTGGGTTTGTTTTGTTGCTCGATCCTTGCCGTTGCGATGCCATAACAAAACCTTCACCTTCAGCGAGTCGGGCACGTTCACGCGAAAGTAACTTCGCCTCTGGATGACCTCGATCGTGTCCGGCACGGCAAGGATGATCGTCCCCCCTCGTTCCGGGTCAGCTTCCTGTCCATCGGAGGGTTTTAGATCCTCCACCGTGGTATCGAACACAAATTTGCCGTATTCATATTTGAATGACAGACCGACCGGCTGGTGGACCTGGATGTTTATAGGACGCAATATCTTCTTTTGGGCCATACTCTCGATACGGAGCCGGTTCCCTTCGAGGCCGGTCATCAGGACCTTTGCAACATGCCATTTTCCCCTGGAACAATAGGACATGATCGCGGGCACGTGGCTATCGATCGCAATCCGAAGGATTTTTTCGGGCTCTACCCCGCGCGGTGTCATGACGTCGTTCATCTTACCTCCCTTGTTCCAGGTGCGTCTCAGGTATCGGCGCCCCAGGGGCCATATCGGAACCCATTTCATGGTAAGGACTCCTTAAATAATATATATACTATTCGGCCATAAACAAAACGGACTCCACAGTAATTTTGCCCGGTTCTCGACGGATAAAGGGGTGCGGCGTCGAAGGCGGGCTTGCTTCAAATACGTTGATGGGTTAGTATGGCCGCCGATATGAGCGATATTCGAGATATCAAAAAACGGGGGGGCGACATCATCGGCCTCCTGGGCCTGTTTATTTTAACGGTCCTCGCGGCCTACGTGACCGTCGCCCTGAAGTCCGCCGTCAAGTTGTCGGAGCCGGTCCCGCTGCCTCACACGGGTCTGTCGGTCTCCATTCCGGTGGGCAACGGCTGGCATAGTGAAAAGCGATGGATGTATCATAATCATGCATTTATTTTGAGCAGCGTTTTTGTGTTACGTCCGGGCAAAGCGACCGCGTGGACGCATTGCCAATATCGTTGGGGAGCGAAAAAAGCCGATCCCCAGGACCGGTTCGCGTGGAAAGCTTCGGAAGTGGACGGCGAGATTGTCGAGACGGGCCGGGCGCAGGCCGAGGGCCTTACGGTCGATTGGGCGCGCATTGAAAGGCCCGACTTTCTTCTCACTACGTTTTGGGGCACCGCCGGGTTGCCCTGTGGCCGGCAGCTCGATATCGAAGTGCACCAGATCATGAGCGATCCCGAACTCTCGAAGCGAATCTTCAATCGTATCTTAGAGAACCTGAGTTTCAAGGAGAATCCGTTGCTCGAGGCCGGCGCCGAAGTTGTCACGATGATGAAAAACGAAGGTCTCGACAGTGACCTGGATCATCGAAATCGACGGACGTTGTATTTGATTAAAGATTCGACGGGCCGGCCCATCGGATTTACGATGGACGTCCTCGGGGATTCCGGGAGAGACCCTCAATGGAACGTGCAGGGTGCGGGCTTTCTCTATCTTGGCGGTCAAAATGATTATGAGCAGGAAACCTTGTTTAAGTGCAGTGAAAATCTTGATGAATTTGTGTATCTCAGAAAATTCGACAGTACTCAGGAGACGAGCAGTACCGAGATCATTCTGGAGGCGTCCGGAGCGCTGACGGTCAGGAAAAGCGGGCGACAAACCGACGTGAGGAAGTACTACCCCGGCGCTGCGGCGTTGCCGGACGTTTTTTTCGATCATATCTTCAGACAGGTGCTGGACAGCGACAAACGGGAAATCGCCGTGGATCTTATCGAAGCCAGTGGAAAAATCGTCCCGACGTACATCTCCAGAGTTGAAGCGGACCCTTCGGAAGCCGCTTATGTCTTCGATCTCGAATTCCTGGACGACCCGGGCGTTTCTCAGCGCGTCTTTCTCAATGACCAAAAGAAAATCTTCAGGAGCCTGATCCAACAGGAGAACCTCTATATTCTCGAAAGAACCAGCGCCGAAGTGATAGCGAGAGAATTTCCCGAATACGCACAGAGGATTTTACCAGGGAGGCAAACGCTGTAGGGGATCGCCTTTTTCTCGAAAGGATTCGTTATGCAGGATGTGCAAAGCAGGACCGGACCATGGACGGGACGTTTCATGGTGACTTGTTTTTACTGTCTCGCGGCTTGTTTCTTTTTCTCGGGCTGCCGGACGAACGTATCAAGCGGAATGGATCGTAATCGCCTCGATGCGGAGAACTGGGACGGGTTGAAATTCTGGTATCGTCAACCCGCTCAGAAATGGACGGAGGCGCTGCCCGTGGGAAACGGACGCCTCGGAGCGATGGTCTTCGGCGCGGTGGATAGCGAGCGATTGCAGCTCAACGAGGACACCGTCTGGGCGGGCCATCCCCTCGAACGGGACCGCGTCGGCGCCCATAAGCACTTGGCCCAAGCCCGACAGCTCATTTTCGAAGGCAAATACACTGAAGCTCAAAAACTCGTGCAAAATCAGTTCATGGGCGAACGGCTTATTCGCAGTTATCAGACGCTCGGAGATTTGACGCTGCGCTTTCCCGAGGGATCGGCCGTCGCCGACTATCGCCGGGAGCTTAACCTCGATACGGCGGTTGCATCGGTCAACTACCGGATGGGCGAGGTGCATTTCACGCGCGAAGTCTTTTCCAGCCCCGTTGACCAGTGTATCGTGGTTCGCCTGTCGTCTGATAAGCCGGGACGGATCACGTTCGAGGCAGGTCTTTCCAGGCCGGAGGATTTTGCTGTTAAAATCATCGCTCCGGACCGTATTGTGATGAGCGGCCGGGCAGCGATGCAGGGCGAGCATAAAGGCGTCACGTTCGAGGCTCAGTTGAAGATCATTCCGGAAGGCGGCAAGCTGTCGGCAACCGATGCAGGTTTGCGGCTGGAGAATGCCGATGCGGCAACCCTATTGATTGTTGCCGCCACCGACTATCGCGGTTATGATCCGAGCGGGGTGTGTGAGCGGCAATTAGCGCCCGCCGCTAAGAAGGATTATCTCACATTACGACGCGCCCACGTGGCCGAGCACAGACGCCTGTTCCGCAGGGTGGCGTTGGATCTTGGTCACTCAGATGCGCCCGGTAAGCCGACGGACGAGCGCCTGGCGGCGATGAAAGCCGGTGCGGATGATCCGGATTTGTGCGCGCTGTATTTCCAGTTCGGCCGCTACCTGCTCATCTGTAGCTCGCGGCCCGGCTGCATGCCCGCCAATCTCCAGGGCTTGTGGAACGACCACATCAAGGCGCCGTGGAATTGCGATTATCACATTAACATCAACATTCAGATGAACTACTGGCCGGCGGAGGTATGCAATCTGTCCGAGTGTCACGAGCCGTTCTTCGACCTCGTGGATAACCTGCGGCCCCGCGGCAGAAAAACGGCGAGGGATGTTTATAACTGTCGCGGTTTCGTTGCTCATCACACCACCGATGCCTGGTTCTGGACCAGCCCTATCGGGAAGGTGGGCTACGGGATGTGGCCCATGGGCGCCGCGTGGAGCTGCCGGCATCTTTGGGAGCACTATGCCTTCACCGGCGACCGGACGTTTCTCGCTAAGCGGGCCTATCCCATCATGAAAGAAGCGGCCGAGTTCGCCCTGGATTATCTCGTCGAAGATCCGAAAACGGGCAAGCTGGTTTCCGGCCCGTCGATCTCGCCGGAAAATCGCTTCCGCACACCGGATGGCAAGAACGCCAATGTAACGATGGGTCCGGCGATGGACCAGCAGATCATTTATGACCTGTTCACCAACTGCCTTGAAGCCGCCGGAATTCTCGGAATTAAAGATCCGTTCGTTGAGGAGGTTGAAGCGGCTTTGCGAAATCTGGCGGGTCCACAGATCGGCTCGGACGGTCGGTTGTTGGAATGGAATGAGCCTTTCGAGGAACCGGCGCCGGGCCATCGACATATTTCCCATCTATTCGCCCTGCACCCCGGCAAACAAATTACCGTTAGCGGCACGCCCGACCTCGCGGCGGCCGCACGCAAGTCGCTCGAATACCGCCTCTCGCACGGCGGCGGCCATACCGGCTGGAGCCGGGCATGGATCATCAACTTCTGGGCCCGCCTCCACGACGGCGAGACGGCTCACGAAAACGTTCTTGCCCTGTTGCGTAAATCCACGCTGCCCAATCTCTTCGACACGCATCCGCCCTTCCAGATCGACGGCAACTTCGGCGGCACGGCGGGCATCGCGGAGATGCTCTTGCAAAGCCACGCCGGCCAAATCCATCTGCTACCCGCCCTGCCGTCGGCCTGGCCCAACGGTCACGTCAAGGGCCTGCGCGCCCGGGGCGGCTTCGAGGTGGACATCGCCTGGGAGAACGGCAAACTCACCACGGCCGCCATTCGTTCACTATGCGGCAATAAATGCAGAATACAAACCGATGAACGCGTCTGCGTGACGTCCGGGAGCAGGGCCATCAAGATAACCGACAACGAACAAAGCTTCATCGTGTTCGCAACGAAAGTCGGCCGAACATATCTCTTGACAGCGGAGGACTAAGCGGCCTCATGGAATACGCCCTGGCGATAATCTGGTATGTCGCACTTATTGTCGCACTGACCTGCCACGAGGCCGCACATGCTTTGGCCGCACTCAAACTTGGCGATCCCACAGCCTATCACGCGGGTCAGGTCACTCTCGATCCCGTCGCCCACATTCGAAGAGAACCGTTCGGCACCGTTATTATGCCCATCCTCTCGTACCTGGTTGCCGGCTGGATGATCGGCTGGGCCAGCGCGCCGTACGATCCCTACTGGGCGCGGTACCATCGGCGAAAGGCCGCCTTAATGGCTCTGGCCGGACCGATGGCTAATTTGGTTCTCGTCGTGATTGCGGGTCTGGCCATTCGGATCGGCATGTTGCTCGGATACTTTCACGCGCCCGAATCCGTCACGTTCGAGCAGGTCACCGCGGCCGCATCGCCGGGCCTGGCGAATTCTATCGCGGTCGTCCTGAGCATTGTCTTTTCACTGAATGTGATTTTGTTTGTCTTTAACCTTATCCCGCTGCCTCCCCTTGACGGCAGCGAGGTGTTATTGCTGTTCCTCAGCGACAGGGATGCGGAGCGCTACACGGAGATGGTGCATAACAGCGGATTTCGAATCATCGGCTTGGTTATTGCGTGGCGCGTGATGGATGTGGTCTTAGATCCGGTGCATACATTGTTTCTCAATATCTTATATCCCGGCGCCGGCTATCACTGAACATAAATTCTGTCCCGGTCCGGCAGGTTGGCCTCCTTCCAGCTATTGCACCTGTGCCGAGGCGTTCGGGTCGAAGGGATTCATCCTGACGGCAAGCGAGAACAGATAGGGATACTCGTTCTTCAAGTGTTCCATGTGAGAGAGCCATTCCCGAACCAGGAACCGGTGGGCCCGCCGGATATCCCCGCTCAAATGTTTGTAGTCGCTTTCCGGTAATCCATCGACCGTTGGTCTGTGCGACAATTCCTCGGCTAAATGAAAAACCGCCCATAGAAGCTCCGTGAATTGTTCATGCTCCAGTAAGTTGGGATTCTCCAGAAGGCGCAGCAGAAACCCTCTTTTGCCGGCGAGGAATGCCTGGAGGCCCTTCAGATCGCCAACACGACTGTCGATTTTATGGTCGTGACGTTGCAGCACAACCTGCATCTGGTCGAAATGCTCCGGGGACCATTCATCAGTCACCATCAGATGTTTGGAAATGCGTTCGGCGTTCGTATCGAAATCCCTGAAGTGCTCCAGCAAGGACGTGCCCACTTCGCTGAAGAAAGCGCCGATCACCATATTAAGCTTCTTCAACATCGCGCGTTTTTCTCTTTCGGCCAACAGATGATGAATGATCAGCGTAACCATTAACACTTCAATGAAGACAAACGCAATATCGCCGACCAGGTAGATGAAGATGTGATGGCTGTCTCTGAATATGGCAAAGTGAACGGCGTAAAAAAAGACCGACAGCATAATCAGCAGCAGGCCGAGAAGAACGCGCTGAGTTAAATTTGTCTTTCGCATAAATGCTCCTGACGGATTCTTAATGAGCCATGATTTTGCATTAAATCTAAAATAGACGAACGGATATAACTACAAAACTATTGATGAATGGTCAACATCTTAGTATGCTGTTGGATGTCTATTGAGATTTGGAGAGAACATTATGCAGATGCGAAAATTAGGTTATACGGATTTGGAGTTGACGACCGTGGGATTGGGCGCCTGGGCGATGGGTGGCCCGTGGCTGTACGGGTGGGGTCCGCAGGACGACGATGCGTCGATTGCCACCCTCCTGCGTGCCATGGACGAAGGCGTTAACTGGATCGATACCGCCGCCATTTACGGTCACGGCCGCTCCGAAACCGTGGTGGGCCGGGCGCTCAAGCAAATGCGTCCAAAACCGCTCATCGCCACAAAGTGCGGCCTGTGCTGGGACGAAAAAAACGAAAGAATCCCCCGCCTGAAGGCTCAAAGCATCCGGACCGAATGTCACGACAGCTTGAGAAGGCTCGATATCGAGTCGATCGATCTTTACCAGATACACTTCAATGAGCCGGACGAGGACATCGAAGAGGGCTGGACGGAAATGACCCGGCTTCTCGAAGAAGGTAAAGTCCGGCATATCGGCGTGTCGAATTTCAACGTCGAGCAACTCCGTCGCATCCAGAAGATTCACCCCGTCGCTTCGCTTCAGCCGCCTTATAGCATGTTGCATCGCGAAGTGGAAGATGAGCTGTTAGGGTATTGCGAACAAAATAATATCGGCGTGATCGTCTATAGCCCAATGCAGAGAGGGTTGCTCACCGGCACCTTCGATGCCGAACGCGTTTCCAACCTTCTGGAAGGCGACCATCGAAAAGCCAATCCGGATTTCCAGCAGCCGCAGTTCGACGCTACGCTGGAGCTTGTCGAGCGTCTCAAGGAGATTGCCGAACGACATGGTCGAAGCTGTTCCCAGTTGGCTATTAGCTGGGTCCTGCGCCGGCCCGAAGTCACCGCCGCGATTGTGGGGGCGCGACGGCCCGATCAGATTGTCGAAACGGCGCGGGCCTCGGATTGGAGCCTGAGCGAAGACGATATCGAGCAAATCGAACAGTGTCTGGCCGAACGCCAAGAAAAGGTGGATGCTAAGTAACTTAGATTGTCATTCCCGCGAAGGCGGGAATCCACGGAACCGTTGTATTACTGGATCCCTGCTTTCGCAGGGATGACAGTGCGAATCGAGAGAGAAATGGCAGCAAACAAGGATGTGTATATAAGCCCTCTTGTTGAGCGGAACGCTTCGAGAGAGATGTCTGAGCTTTTCGGGGCTCGGAAGAAATTCAGCACGTGGCGCCGACTCTGGCTGGAGTTGGCCAAGGCCCAAAAGAAGCTCGGCCTGGGTATTAGGGAGGGCCAGATCCGGCAGATGGCCCGGCGGCTCAACGATATCGATTTCAAAAGGGCGGCCCGCTACGAGAAAAAATTTCGTCATGACGTCATGGCCCATGTTTATACCTTTGGCGACGCGGCGCCCAAGGCGGCGCCGATCATCCATCTCGGCGCCACGAGCTGTTACGTCGGCGACAATGCCGATCTGATCATCATCCGAGAAGCGCTGGAGCTTGTCGCGGGCAAGCTGGCGGCGGTGATCCATCTGCTCGGCTATTTCGCCAAGAAATATCGCTCGATGCCGACGCTGGGCTTTACGCACTATCAGCCGGCCCAGTTGACCACAGTGGGCAAAAGGGCGACGCTCTGGTGCTACGAATTCGTCATGGACCTGCAGGAAATCGAGCATCGGCTCAACACGCTGCCCTTTCGAGGCGTTAAAGGCACTACCGGCACCCAGGCCTCGTTCCTGGCACTTTTCGACGGCAAGCACGGCAAGGTCAAGCAGCTTGATAAGGCCGTCGCGGCGGCGTTCGGATTCAAAAAAATCTGTGCCGTAACCGGCCAGACGTACCAGCGGAAAATTGACGCCCTCGTCGTCAACACGTTGGCGTCGATCGCACAATCGGCCCACAAGATGTGCAACGATATCCGGCTGCTGGCAAACCTCAAGGAGATCGAAGAGCCGTTCGAGGCGTCGCAGATAGGTTCCTCCGCCATGCCCTACAAGAGGAATCCGATGCGCTGCGAGCGGACGACGGCCCTGAGCCGGTTCGTCCTGAGTCTGGCCTCCAGTCCGCAGATGACCGCCTCCGAGCAGTGGCTCGAAAGAACGCTCGATGACTCGGCCAACAGGCGAATCGTCATCCCCGAGGCATTTTTGGCCGTCGATGGGATTCTGCAAATTCTTATCAACATCACGAGCGGCCTGGTCGTCTATCCGAAGGTCATCGCGGCCCGCGTCGCCGCTGAGCTTCCCTTCATGGCCAGCGAGAATATCCTGATGGCGGCGGTCAAGGCCGGCGGCAACCGGCAGGAACTCCACGAGAAAATCCGACTGCATTCACAGGCGGCCGCGGCGCAGGTGAAGAACTTAGGCAAGCCCAACGATCTTGTCGGCCGGCTCAGGGCAGACATGGCCTTCGCCAAGGTTAATCTGGACAAAATCCTCAATCCGGATGCCTACATCGGCCGCGCGCCGCAACAGGTTGATGAATTCATCAGGGATGTTGTGACGCCCATCCGGAAAAAGTATCGCACACAACTCAATCAGGATGTGGAGCTGAACGTCTAAAAAACTCATACTGACCGATTCAAGCTGTCATCCCTGCGAAAGCAGGGATCCAGAAACGTAACGGCTTTAGTGGATTCCCGCTTTCGCGGGAATGATAGATTGTGTCATTTTGTTGCCATTGAAGAACTTGCTATATCATTCGACTCAAAAACGGCAAGTTTGAGTAAAGAATAAGATGGAATTGAAAGACAAGATCGCTTTAGTGACAGGTTCGGCCGGGCAGGGTATGGGACGCAGTATTGCATTGACGCTTGCTCGCGAAGGTGCGAAGGTCGCCGTCAATTACCGTACAAGCGAAGACCAGGCACAAGCCGTCGTCAGCTATATCGAGAATCATTCCGGCGACGCTATTGTCATCAAAGCTGACGTCTTTCAAGCCGAGGACTGCAAAAACCTCGTCGATACGGTCGTCGAACATTTCGGCCGGATCGATATTTGCATCATTAATCCCGGCGCCGGCTGGCATCCGGAACCCATCGACAAGCTCGACGCCACGGCGGCAATGGAGGACGTTCAGCATGAACTGGCGCCTTTCTTCCACCTAATGCCGCTGGTATTACCTCAGATGTACGACCGCCGATGGGGAAGGATCATCGGTATCGCCTTGTTACCGCCTTATGACTCGCCGGCGTACTCTTACAATGTAGGCAAGGCCGCCAGAGTCCATGCCATGCTTAAAGCGCGGGACGAAATGTGGCGTCATGGTGTGACGGTGAATGTCATGGCTCCCGGACCCGTGCCGGCTATCGACAGCCTGGCGGAGGCCATCGAACAAAGTGAGCACGGCCCGGCCTGGCAGAAGCGCGCCAATACCTCGCCGCAGGACATTGCGGAAAGCGTCGCCTTCCTGTGCTCCGATACGGGCAGATTCATTACAGGATGTGTAATCCCCTTTTTATTTCATTCATAGGGAAGATTTGTTATGACCAGAGAAGAATTGATCAAACGCATCAAAGAGACGGCTTACCTGGAAGGCGATTTTGTCCTTCGCAGCGGAAAGCGCAGCAAATACTATCTCGATAAGTATCTCTTCGAGACCTGCCCCGACATCCTTAAAGCCCTCGGCGAGGAATTTACCCGGTATATCACGGACGATGTCACCCTGATCGCGGGCGCCGAATTGGGTGGCGTCGCGTTAGCCGCCGCCACGGCGATGGCCTCCGGCAAGAACTGGGTCATCATTCGCAACAGCAAAAAGGGCTACGGCACCGGCAAGATGGTCGAGGGCGTCCTGAAGGCCGGCGATGTCGTTCTGCTCGTCGAGGATATCGCAACGACGGGCGGCCAGGTCCTCGAAGCCGCCAAGGTCATTACCGAAGCCGGCGCGACGGTCAAAGAAATCGTTTGCGTGATTGACCGCAAACAAGGCGCTGGCGAAAACATCACCCAGGCCGGCTACACCTTCGAGTCCATCCTGACCAAAGACGACCTGGGCATCAAAGACACAGATTAATCCGATGATCGATAGTGAAAACAATGAAACACATTACACGTTATTTCATATTGTGTTTTGTAATTATCATGCCGGGATGTAAATCACCTTCTTCAATGCAGGCAGTCGATGAAGAGGTCTATGAAAAGAATGCCATTCCCATCGGGGGTAAGTTGAGTGCGGCCTCGAAGCGCGCCCTGGAAAGACATTACGAACAGGGCCCCGAGTGGTTTTGCGGCTTTAAGAAGCAGGACCTCAAAGGCGATTTTCGATACGAAGAAGGGGTCATCCGCAGAGATCCGAGTGCGGTTCTTCTTATCGATGGCACCTATTATGTGTGGTACACGAAGGGTGAGGGGAAAACGTACGGATTCGGCACGGGTGATCCTTCGAAAAAGGTGTTTCCGTGGGATTTGACCGAGGTCTGGTACGCCACGTCGAAAGATGGATGGGAATGGAAAGAACAAGGACTCGCGGTCGGACGAGGACCGCAAGGCGCGTATGACGACCGGGCGGTATTTACTCCTGAAGTCCTGGCCCATGAGGGCAAGTTCTATCTTGTGTATCAGGTTGTCGAAGCCCCTTACGTCAACCGGGTTAAGAACAATGTCGGTATGGCCATTGCCGATTCGCCGGATGGTCCCTGGAAAAAACTGGACGCGCCGATTCTCAAGCCCGCCGACGACGGCGAATGGCTGGGCGATGAGGACAATCGATTCAAGGTGAAAAAACAGGGCGATTTTGACAGCCACAAAGTGCACGATCCGACCCTGATGTATTATAAGGGCAAATTCTACCTCTACTACAAAGGCGAGCGGATGGGCGAGCGTATGACGTTTGGAGGGCGGGAAATAAAATGGGGCGTGGCCATCGCCGACAGGCCGGAAGGCCCTTACGTGAAATCGGAGTACAATCCCATTACCAATAGCGGCCACGAATTGTGCATCTGGCCCTATCGGGGCGGCATGGCCGCGATGTTGACGACCGACGGCCCCGAAAGAAACACCATCCAGTTTGCCCCGGACGGTGTTAATTTCGAGATCAAGTCGCACATCAAATCGGGACCGCATGCCTTGGGTTTAGTTCGCTCGCTCGATACGTACAAAAGCCGGCTCGAAGGCCTCCGCTGGGGCCTCTGCCACGAGTATAAAGGCGATTGGCAATACATCCGGCGATTCGAAACATACATGCCTCATGCCTGGTAGCCCGTCGAACGATAAACGACGATTATCCCAAAGAGACCCGGTAACCACAGATAGGGATTGCACTTTTTCGTTGTCCCAGAGCCGAAAGAGAGTATCATTACTTGCTCACGAAAAGTGTTGTATTATGATATTAGACCAGTTATAGAGATTAATCATGATGAAAAAGCCCATTATCTACATCGCATCTCCCTATACTAACGGCGATCCTGCCATAAATGTACGGTTCCAGTGCCGAATTTTCGATCAATTGCTAAGAGAGGGGCGAGTATGGCCCATTGCGCCACTTTGGACCCACTTCCAGCACACGATATTCCCTCGGCCTTATGAAGACTGGCTCGAATATGACAAGGCGTTTTTGCATCTTTATGACGGGTGTCTACGACTGAATGCTGAGGAGCCAGCACTTAACTACATAGAAAAAGAATCGTCTGGTGCTGATGGTGAAGTAGAATCGTTTCAATTAATGGGCAAGCCAGTATTTTATAGTATTGAGAGTCTGTATGAATGGGTTGAATCATCGATATGAATCTCGAGGGAGAAGCATATGTCAAATCAAGATCAATCCAGAACACAACTTCATCTAACATTTGTGGAAATGCTATTCGCATTAGCTATTGGTCAAATTGCAATTGACCTTAGCAAACTCATTGATTATCAATTATTGTCAACTCAAACTTTTTGGGCTGTAGTTCCAGCCTATTCACACCTTATGCTTGCTTTTGTTGTTGTTTCCACAAGTTGGGTTGGGTGGCGTAATTCGCGGTTTTGTGGAACTCAAATTAAAGACGTATTTACTTTGGATTATTTTGAACTTGCTATCGATATTGGCTTAGTTGTTATGTACTTCATTCTTGCGCGGGCGGTAGAAATTCCTGATTCACCTGACAATAGTTTCTCACCTAACGCATCATTTGAAACGAAAACTGTGGCTATAATAATCACGACTTATCTGCTTTGGGATTTGATATCTTGTCGAGCAAAGTTCAAGGAAAAGTTCACACAACGACTGTGGGTCTCGGTCTGTTGTACGGTGATTTCATGGCTCCTTGTATTGTATGGTATCGGAGGGGCTGGAACAGTATCGGCGGTTCTATTCGCTGATCTTTGCCTAATAGCTCTGATTCTCACTTTTCGTGCTATGAAGCGTAATGATTTAAGTAAGCATAACAGAAAAAGTTGGGTCCTTATATTGTTTATGCTTATTTTTGTTCTCATATCATTCATTTGCTCCATTAGGTTGTAGTCGGGTAATACGTACAACATCTATTTTGAACATTTGGGAGAAACAATTATGATGCAAATAGGAGCAAATCGGCATCATTAAAAAGGTGCGAAATATCGCATCTTAGTCCTGCCCGGCACGAGCGTGGAAGGGCTCCTTCGTGATGATTTGGTGGCTTCGGGGGGCCGCGAAAAGACTCATGGAAAATATTTTCAAAAAAAACTTCAGAAAATTGCTATATTGTATTGACAGGTATCTGTTATTACGATATAGTTGTGTGTATGAATGATAAATTTTTCGATAACTGGACGAATCAGCTTCGCAAGGGCGTGCTGGAACTTTGCATCCTGAACGACATTCGGAACAGGAAGATGTACGGCTATGAAATTGTGAGGCGGCTACGCAAGATTGACGGGCTAATTATCAGCGAAGGTGCAATATATCCGATCCTGAGCCGACTAAAACGCCAGGGGTTCGTCGAGACCTCCATCCAGGAATCGGCCGAGGGGCCGCCGCGGAAGTATTACAAGCTGACGCCGGAAGGCGAGCAGATGGTTGCTCAGATGAACGCCTACTGGCAGGCCATGAGCGGCGTAACGAATTCTATCGAAAAGGGGTAGAACATGATGATGACTTTGAGCGAAGGCGCGAGGAGAAGTCTGGAGGATTATCTGCGGCAGGCGAGAATGTACCTGCGCGGCTCCAAATCCGTCGATGCCGATGAAGTCGAGCAAAACGTGACCGAACACATCGAGACCGAGCTCGAAGGCGTGCCCGAGCCCGTCTCTCGCGACGATCTTGTGGCCGTACTCAGGAAGCTCGGCAGCCCGCAACAGTGGGTTCCCGCCGAAGAGCTTGCCTGGTGGCGGCGGTTTATCCTCAGGCTGCGAACCGGCCCGGAAGACTGGCGGCTGGCATACCTGTCCTTCGGCCTGCTGGTTCTCGGCTGCATCCTGCCGTGGACGTTCCCGGTATTAGTGATGACCAGCTTCATCGTTTCGCGAGCGGCATTAACAGAAACAGATGACACTCATGAGTTCAAGGCCCAGAAATGGTTTCTGTATCCGCCTTTGATTGTTGTGTATCTTTTTGTGATTCTGATGTTGCTCATGTGGCCCCTGATCTTGTTTCTTTCAGTGGCGGAGGCTTATGAGCGCCAGTTCAGTCGCCTTCAAGATGATTTCGATTACTGGCTTGTGGCGATGTCGGCCATTGTCGCCGGAATGGGTTTGTGGTGGAGTGTTGTAGCGGTGGTGTTTTTAAAATGTCGCAAAATGGTCCGGTTTCTCTTTAGGCCGTTCGCCGATGGATTCAAGTCAAATTGGGCGCTTCTGATGTTGGTGGTCAGCTCCTGTCTGGTGATACTGTCTCTAAGTTTGGGTATTGTGTACTACAGGCTCTTCACTTAGGTGGGTTCTGATGGAGCTTATCCGCCAAGTAAATGATCTTCTTGGCTATTGTGGTTTTTGTGGCATTTTCAATTTTGATCCATGGCGAATCCGGCGTTTTGATCTGAACGCTTGAGTTGTCGAGTCCAATGGCCATAGGAGAGTTGGCGACGATCATATCGAGCTTCTTGTCCTTCATCTTTTGCTCAGCGCGGGTCCGCAGGGCTTTATCCTCCAGAGCAAAGCCGACGACCCATTGATCCTTCTTTTTGTGATTACCCGTCCATTTAAGAATATCGGGCGTGGGTGTGAGTGTGAGGGTGATGGATTGACCGGTCTTTTTGATCTTGGTTTTGGCGGGGCGGGCGGGCGTGTAATCGGCCACGGCCGCGGCCATAATCAGACCATCGCACCGGTGGAAGTTCTTCTTCACCGCCTCGAACATTTGAGCGGTCGTCTCAACTTTCACCACTATGGCTTCTTTGGGAATTCGCAGAGACGTCGGTGCGGTGATAAGCGTCACCGTATGACATGCCTTAATTGCGGCGCGGGCGAGGGCATAACCCATCCGGCCGCTGCTGGCGTTGGAGATGAAACGCACGGGATCAATGTACTCGCGAGTGCCGCCTGCTGTGATGAGAATTCGCATTTGACTTCACGCTTCTTTGATATTCGAGGCGATTTTTTCGATGGCGTCCATGATCTCCCGGGGCTCGGACATTCTGCCGAGGCCGTGGGAACCGCAGGCGAGCCGCCCTTCTTCGGGGCCGACCAGGTGAACGCCTCGCTCGATTAGTGTCTCGACATTGGCTTGCACCGCCGGATTTTCCCACATGCGAGTGTTCATCGCCGGCGCAAAAATCGTTGGTTTGGCCCAGCAGGCGCATAGCGTCGTGCTCAGCAGATCATCGCAAATACCGTGCGCGACCTTGGCGAAAATATTGGCGGTCGCGGGCGCCACGACAACGACGTCGGCCCAATCGGCCAGGGCGATATGACCGACGTTGCATTCGTCGGGTGTGCTCCACATGGAGGTGTATACGGTTGATTGGGTCACCGCCTCGAGGCTCTTGGGTGCGATAAACCGGCACGCCGCTTCAGTCATCACCGTTTTCACCTCAGCGCCGGCGCCGGTCAGCTTGCCGGCTAAATCCACCGCCTTATAGGCGGCGACGCCGCCGGTCACGCCCAACAGAATGTGCCGATTGTCAAGCATCTGAAATCCCGTCATCCAAGCCGCATCGCACCGGCGGATCGAGCTTGTGGTTCGCTTTTCGCTACTTCTTTGGGGATTCCGAAGACAGGCCATCGTCCAAGGTGATCTTGTCTTGTAGAATCTCCTGAATGACAATTTCGATCATCGACTTGTTTTCGATGTTTTTAATCAGGGGCCGGCTGCCCTGCATGAGCTCGCCGAGCCGCTTTTGAACCAGCGCCGTCAATTTGAATCTGCCGCCTACTTTGTTAATCAATTCCTGGCTTTTCAGTTCGTCGATCATTTTCCGTATCTTCCCCTTACAACCCGCCGGACACAAGCGGACTTCTCGGTTGGGTTTTATTGTGCTTCATTTTTTTTGTCCGTGATAATTTGTACGCATTCTTTGACCGCCTGCTCCAAATCCTCGTTGATAACCATGTGTTGGTAATATTGCCAGGCGGCGGCGATTTCGGTGCTGGCGCCGTTGAGCCGTACTTCCGCCGCATCGGCGGTGTCTCGGCCTCGGTGGTCCAGGCGCTCGGCCAGGGTCTTGGCGCTCGGCGGCAAAATAAAGATCATCAGCGCATCCGGAAAAACGCCTTTGGCTTGTCGGGCGCCTTGAACGTCGATTTCCAGAATGACCGTTTTGCCCTCTTCCAGCGCTTCGGTCACCTTGTCTTTGGGTGTTCCGTAGAAATGACCGAAGACCTTGGCATGTTCCAGCAGCAGACCTTTATCGATTCGCTCTTGAAACTCCTCTTCCGAGATAAACCAATAATCCCGGCCGTCCACCTCGGTTTGGCTCTTGGGCCGGGTCGTCATGGAGACGCTCAGGTAAACGTCGTCCAGTCCTTTAACGATCTCCTTGCAGATCGTACTCTTTCCGACGCCGGACGGGCCGCTCACGATCACTAATTTTCCTTTGTTGTTTGTCTCAGTCATGACAGTCTCAACACCGTTCCTCAATAGGTTTAACGTTCTTCTCCCTTCTTACTCTATATTTTGGACCTGTTCCTTGATCCGGTCAATTTGGCATTTGATATCCACCACGAAGCACGTAATCTCCGTGTCCGAGGCCTTGCTGGCAATGGTGTTCGCTTCTCGGAGCATCTCCTGGCTGATGAAATCCAGCCGGCGCCCCGCCTGGTCGTTGGTCTGACAGCTTTGAGCGAATTGCTTCAGATGGGAATCCAGGCGAGCGACTTCTTCGGAGATGTCCGATCGGTCGGCGAAAATCGCCACTTCCCTGACAAGACTTTCTTCGTCCAGTTTCAATTCCGCGTTCGCGAGCAGCTCATTGACTCTTTTTTTCAGCTTTTCGGTGTACCTTTGGAGCACGATCGCGCTTCGCCTGTTGATCTGTTCGAGGTCGTCTTCTATGGCTTTGCAGCGTTTGGCCAGATCGGCTTCCAAAAATTCGCCTTCGACGGCGCGCATTTGTTTGAGCTTATTGAGGGCTTCCTGGCTGATTCTCAGGATTACTTTTCTGATTTGCTCGATCTGTTCTTCGTCCGGGGAGGCGGGTCGAATGACGCCGGGAAGATTCAGCAGGTTGCCGAGTTCGATCGTCCCTTCGATTCCGGCCGACGCTCCGACGCGATTTAGTTTTTCTACGACGGCCCGCAGGGCCGCCTCATCGATATCAAAGAGCACATCGGCCGGGGCTTCTTTGAGCCGAAGGACGTAGTTCACGGTCCCGCGCGATACATTCTTTCTTAAGAGCTTTTCGATATCTTCTTCCAGGAACGCCGCCAGCTCCGGCAGTTTCACGGCCGCCTTGAGATAACGGTTGTTGACCGTCTTGATCGTCACGGCGTAACTGATGCCGTCACTTTCACCCTGCGCTTCGCCGTATCCGGTCATGCTATTGATCATAAGTTATGCTTCCGGGTCTAAATGGACTCTATCAACAGTCATTCGATCTGAGCCTGAGGGGCACCTTTTCGTCAGCCATCCGGCGAATTCGTATCGGTGCTCACGTTGGCATCGCCGATCGTCCCTTCGAGATCGGCGGGTGGCGTGGACTGATCCGGGATCGCCGCCGGTTCTTGCTGAGTCTGTTGGGGGGCGTCGAAATCGCCGGCGGGAGCGGGGACGTAGAATTTGGCCATTACAATGGCAAGCAACAGAAAAATGCTCACCAGCACGATCGTCACCCAGGTGAGAAAATCGCCGGTCTTGGAGCCCAGGATGCCACCGGCCATGCCGCCGCCGAATGCCGCGCTCAGCCCCCCGCCTCGGCCTTTTTGAATCAGAATAATTAAAACCAGCGCCACGCAGCAAATGACAAAAACGACGGCGATGACGTGCATAATAAAGCTTACAGCCAACAATGGAAAGCTCATCATGTTTGTTCCCTAAAACTAAGCATATAAAATGGAGTTATCTCACCATGAAACACAGATACATTTATACTCTTATGACGAATCCGCATATCGAATTTATCTTTTGCGCTGCGATGTATTGACTTTCGCCTTTCATCTAAACGGCCGCCCGGATGATGGCGAGAAAATCGTCTGCCTTCAAGCTTGCTCCGCCGACAAGCAGGCCGTCCACGTCCTTCTGGCTCATCAGGTCGGCCGCATTGGCCGGCTTGACGGAGCCGCCGTAAAGAATACGAATTTCTTCGGCCAGCGACGCCTCATACATTTGTTCGGTAAGCTTTCGGATCAGCGCGTGCACCTCCTGGGCCTGTTCCGGCGTTGCCGTCAGCCCGGTCCCGATGGCCCAGACCGGCTCGTACGCGATGGTCACCGCGGAGAGCTTCTCGGCGCTCAAGCCCGACAGGCCCGCTTTAAGCTGACGAGTCACCACCGCGTTCGTTTGTGACGCCTCGCGCTCATCGAGCAGCTCGCCCACGCACAATATCGGCAACAGCCCCCCGCCGATCCCGGCGACGACTTTCTTATTGATCAGCTCGTCCGTCTCGCCCATGACGTGCCGGCGTTCCGAATGACCGCACAGACAGTAGATGCAGCCGATGTCCTTGAGCATCGAGACGCTGATCTCGCCCGTGAAGGCGCCGTTCGCCTCGTAGTAGGTGTCCTGGGCGGCGACGGCGATGCTCGAAGCACTCAGGGCCTTGGTTACGGCCTGAAGATAGACAAACGGTGGACACACCGCGACGGTAGCGCTCTGGCCCGCGATCTCCATCGATCCCGAAGCGATGCGCTCGGCCAGATCGACGCTCGTGCGAGCGTCCGTATTCATCTTCCAGTTACCGGCCACAAACGGTTTTCTCATAAGGGTCTCCTATAATAGCTCCGTGGCTCTCGGGAAACTGCCCAGTATCGAGAGCTGCAAACAATGCTTGCGCGATTCTTCCAGTCCTTCCTGAATATGTTTGTCGGTCCTGTGCCCCAGCAAATCGACAAAGAAATAATATTCCCATTGCCTTTTTCGGCTGGGCCGGGATTCGATATTCGTCAAATTAATGCCGTATTGCTTGATCACGTCGAGCACGTCAGCCAGTGCCCCGGCTTTATGAGCGGTGCTAAAAAGGATCGCGGTCTTGTCCTCGCCCGTGGGTTTGGCGTCTTCCCGGCTGATGACCAGGAACCGGGTGACATTATTGGCATTATCCTCAATGTTTTCGCAGATGATTCTCAATCCGTACAATTCGGCGGCAATGCTGGATCCGATGGCGGCGGTTTTGGGTTCGTCGGCCGCTAATTGGGCGGCTTTGGCCGTGGAGGCCACGGGGATGGTCTGCGCCCCCTTGAACGTCGCGCTGAGCCAGTTTCGGCACTGGGCGAAGACTTCCGGCTTGGAGTAAATCTTCTCCACCTCCTCCAGCGAGCATCGGCTCATGAGATTGTGATGGATCGCCATGAGAACCTCGGCGCAGATCTTCACGTTGGAATCGATCAGCGCATCGAGGGTTTCGATCACGCCGCCGCCCATCGTGTTCTCGACCGGAGCGAGGCCCAGATCGCAGTGGTCTTTGCTGACTTCATCGAAGATACTCGCGATATCCGTCAGCGGCTCGTACTCGACGCTCTGGCCGAATTTGAGCATCGCCGCGGTGTGACTGAAACTACCGCCGGGGCCGAGATAGCCGATCCGCAGCGGCCGTTCCAGAACGAAAGAGCCGCTCATCAGCTCGCGCCAGATCGCCACGAGGCAGCGGTTCGGCAAAGGCCCGTCATTGGCCTCAATGATCTTGGCAAAGACGTCCTTCTCCCGGTCCGGAGCATAGACGGGTTTGTCGGTTTTGTTTTTGAACTTTCCGATCTCCACCACAACGCGCGCTCGCTCGTTGAGCAGCTTCACGAGCTGGTGGTCGATCTCATCTATTTTCGTTCTTAGATCATCGAGAGACATAGGCGTAACGTAAAAAAACTCTATCGACAATGCGCTTTGCGCATTGGTCCATTTTCGTAAAAACTAAAGTATTTAACAAAATTTAGTCCTTGCGTCAATGAATTTGGTACGTTGGTAGTGTCCTAATTTAAAAAATTCAGGGTTTTTGGCATGATATTTATGCTTAGAAGATCCAGCTTCTTCCATCGCTAAGTAAAATTAAGTCACAGAAAACCGCTTTCAATGAAACTCTGTATTCGTTAACTCATTCTGAATACATTACTTACAGAAAAAGTGAAATCAAGAATATTTTGCCTTGATTTGGTTCACCTCCCGCTTTATAATCGCTGAAGTATATAAATGAAAGGAATTATAATGGAAAACTCAGAAATTGCAAAAGTTATTGAGCCGTTTAAACCAGGATTGTCTAAAGTCTTTCGTCTCGCATGGAAGGGGGTTATCCGCACAGTTCCACATCTTGGTATACCGACAAAAATTGAGCGCGCAAATTGCATGCATCGCGCGATCAGAAACTATATGAGGCCATTTTGCGAAACACTTTCTCCCATACTTGAATTTGTAGAGGAACCAGACGGCCAAGGGAAGGACTTCGTGATCATTGATTATGGAAAATCTAAGCCGCTTGCCCTTTGCTGGGGAAGATATGGGAATGGAGAAATCAAAAGAAGCCAGACAATCAGAAATCAATTTATACAGAATCAAGGGTATTTGTTCGCGATAGAAGATGGATTGAGCGAAACTCAGATCACTGCGACGATTGGATATGATGTTGCTGATGATTTCACTGAAAGAGGAAAACCTTGTTGGTGGATACAACGTTTAGTATTGTTGCGTGAGCGCTATCGAGAATCTGAGTTTATCAAAAATGTGTGCTATTATAAGAAGCCTAAATTGGAAGAAATTGTTGGCGAAGATGATGATTCTCGACTTCGCAATAAAGAATACAGACAGATCGAACGAGTTGCCGAATTAATCAAAAAGAAGATTGTTTAAGGTTATTTTATGAATTCCATAAACTATAACTTCGCAATGATAGCGCTTGCTCGTGAATCTCGTGGTTGGACGCAAAAACAACTTGCAGAAGCAATTGGGGTCAGCCAAGCAACGGTCAGTAAATATGAACTCGGTTCCGTTCCTCCTACTTCTGACCACATAGAACTGATCGCAAAAGTTCTATCTTTCTCTACAGAGTTTTTTGAACAGCCTGACCAAGTCTATGCGCTTGGGAGCAGTCTGATTTTTCATCGGAAGCGCGTGAAAATTCCTATGCGAACTCAAAGACGAATCCAAGCTGAGGTAAACCTTCGTAATATGCAGATTTCTCGATTATTACGTCCTTTAGATTATGAACACAAATTCACAATGATTCCGCCGGAAGCAAAAGGAGAAAACCCAGAGCGTGTTGCAAGAGAAGTGCGTAGGATTTGGGGTGTATCTTCTGGCCCAATTGTTAATTTGACCAGAGTTGTAGAAAATGCAGGAGGAATAGTTGTTCACGAAGATTTCGGAACACATTTAATTGACGGCGCTCATCTTTGGACAACGGGTATGCCGCCTGTCTTTTTCATGAATAAATCAGTACCAGGAGAAAGATATCGATTCAGTTTGGCACACGAAGTTGGACATGCGATTATGCATCATTCGTCGGCATTAGATGACGTCGAATTAGAGGCGAATTTATTCGCAGGCGAGTTTCTTATGCCACGATCGGAAATTCGCAGTGATCTTCGTTCTCTGAATCTGGAGAGTGCAGCAAGACTGAAAAAGGTTTGGAAGGTAGCTATGCAAGCAATCATCATGCGGGCCGGTACTATGGGAGTTATCAGTGAATCAAAAAAGAAACGGCTTTTCGCAGCAATTGGAGCTAAAGGATATAGAATTAATGAACCGTGGCCGATCCCCTTGGAACAACCAGAAACACTTTCACGGCTTATAGATTATCACTTGAATAATATCGGAATATCGCAAGACGTATTTCACCGTCGCATTATGTTTACAGCAAAACATGGAGATATAGAGCCAGGTCCACGCCTGAAGCTCATAGACAATCGTTAGAGTAATATCCAAGGATTGATTATAATGTGCAGGATGCTTGATAGAACCATAAGAAAACACCCATAGTTGTTATCCGCCAACTATGGGTGTCTTACATTGATCTGATGGGGACAGGGATGGTTCCCGCACTCGGCCTTGGCAGTCCAGTAGCAGGGGTTCGATTCCCCTTGTCTCCATCTCTATAATGGGGGCGGCAGGTGCACCCGGGGGCTTATCATCCAGCCGGGTCGGGGTTCAACTTCCCCGCGCCTCCACGATATTTACTTATCAATTTGATCGGCAAATATTCTATCATAATATGAAATTTTGTCAAGATATAAACGGGATTTTTTTGCCTGCTGACCGCAGTTCCCTTCTTGCTCTTGTTCTCAATCGTTCTCTGGCCCAAGAAGACAAAGATAATCCGGCCAGCTTTGCTGCATCATCAAAAGCCTGTTTTTCTTGCTCTAAAAGCCGAATTTGAAGCACTTGTTTCTTTACGATGTTTTCAGGATTTTGAGGTCATTAAAAAGAAGGTAAAAGAATGACAATTATTTTACCTGTGACCGTTGGAATCTTTCTTTAAGGTAACGATCACGGATTTCTATCGAATACGCAAAGAGAATATCAGCGACCGGTTTACCAATGCTGTAAGCAAAATCTTCGACAAGTTCCATTTTGGGCGTCGTTTTAGTGTCTAAGTAAAGCATCGTGCTTCTTGCAGCGGCTTCCACTTCGGATTCTGTTTTTGGCCTCTCAGCAGCAATATTTTCAAAAAACACATTCTTGTTTGCTGTGAAGAATTCCTCGAACTTTGAGGCCTCCAACATCTTTTTGCCAGCGTCAGTCAATTTGACAGGACTTTGAGCTGACACATATACAGACTCTCCGACCCACTTATGACTCAATAAAAGCTGCGAAATTATGTCTAACGCACGCCTGATTTTTGGGAATTCCGCGCAAATCTCCCGCACTTTCTTCCATTGGATACCTGCCGAGAAAACAAGTGCCAAAACACCAATTGAAAAAATACAATAGAACCAGTTTGGGAAACTGATAGTAATATTTGTTGCTTCTACCACCACACCGATCCTCCTGGGATATTTATCCCAGTTAGAGTATAAACAATTTGACGCTCCAAATCAAGAAAGATATCCTTTTTTCTTGATAAAAGTAAACTCTGTAAAGTCTTTTTTCTTTAGCTTTTTTTTTATTAGGACCTTACAGCCTTAACTTTTTATCGGCCCGATAGTTATATATATGTAGTTTTTTTTGATTTTTTTTACTTTTCTTCTGGTTTTTTATATCACGTGTATTATTTACGTGCATGACTAATTGTGGTGCGACTCAAAAAATTTCTTATAATATGCCAAATTAGGACACAACCGGCTCGTTAGATAATATTTTGAGGAGGTAATAGGCCCAAAAAATGCAAAAACCGGCAAAATATGTGATTTTTAAGACGAAGTGGGGCTTTTTTGGTTTAGCGGGGACGGAATCGGCGCTTAGCCGGACGTGCCTGCCCGAGCCGACCTTGGCAGGCATCAAACGACGGCTTCTGGAAAATCTGCCGGGCGCCGACTCTGATAAAGACTTCTTCAAGACGCTTCAAGAGCAGATCACCGGTTATTTCGAGGGTGCCCGTGTCGATTTCAGCCGCGTGCCGGTTGCCCTGGAGGGCTTCAGCGTTTTTTCCCAAAAGATTTTAACAGCCTGCCGGAAAGTCAAGATCGGTCAAACGATCACGTATTCCGAGTTAGCAAAAAGATCGGGCCGGCCAGCCGCCAGCCGGGCCGTCGGCGGCGTAATGGCCAGGAATCCCCTACCGCTCATTATCCCCTGCCACCGCGTCATCCGCACCGATGGTCAAATGGGCGGCTTCTCCGCCTCCGGCGGTATCCCCCTCAAAAAGAAAATGCTGGAGCTTGAGCAGAAGAGCCTTGTTCCTGGAAAAATGTAAAATTGCGTATGAGCTTACCGGAACTCAGCAAGAAAATAAGACATGTTAGATATAAAAGTCATCAAGCCCAGTATAATTTTCGCTATTACTATACTTCTCTCCTCCTTCACAACAGCTTACTCGATTGACGAAAAAACCTTACAAGACCTTAAGGCCAATTTCCTCAATCCCCCCGTCGATTGTCATCCCCACACGCGCTGGTGGTGGATGGGCAATGCTGGCACAAAGGAGGATATCACCTGGCAGCTTGAGCAAATGCACGAAAAGGGCATCGGCGGCGTAGAACAGATCACCATGGGAGAGGTGTACGAAAAGGGAAACAAACCCTATCTTTCCGACGAATATCTAGGGATGATCAAACACCTCG
>Ga0272441_10002953_pt1 | contig 33475 bp, 27 predicted proteins | sample SSMProp6N_FD_193582 | JGI IMG/M metagenome (GOLD analysis project Ga0272441, IMG submission 193582) | Marine sediment archaeal communities from Little Sippewissett salt marsh, Falmouth, MA, United States - SSM-Prop-6N | ecosystem: Environmental > Aquatic > Marine > Wetlands > Sediment ... | reverse complement strand
AGGCATTCGGCGTTGGGGTACCAATCGCCGATCGACTACATCATCCAGGAGGAAATCCTGCCACAGCCAGTGGTCGACTTAGCACTTCAACGCACCTAAACTGGTACAGGATTCCAACCGCATATCCGATGCCTTTGCTGTTGATTCGAACGAAGACTTCAGCAACTTGCTCCTCATCGATATTTGAGGACAGCACCAACGCGGTGAATGGGAAGCTGGTTAGGCTGTTGAGGCGCCCGATGGCTTTCTTGATCTGTTTCTCCTCCTCGAGCCCTACTTCGCGAGTGGCTCGAAGCTGCTCTAGGTAGCCATCGGTGATATCGAAGATGTCCGTTTCGCCAGCCCACAGATCCGAGATATTCGGAATGAACGCCTTGTCCCTGCGAATGGCAGCATCGGCGACTTCAAACCGTTCTTGAAGGGGGTTGAACGCGATCTGAATGAACTCACGCTTGTAGTTGTCCCGAACGACCTCTCTCTTGTTGAGCACGGCATGCAGGGAGGTGAGTCGCTGTTGCCCGTCGACGACGAGCAACTGAGGAACCATCTGCTTCTCATCAGCGCCGATGACCTTATGCCCATCGGCGAAGCCATTCTGCCAGAAAAGCAGGTAGCCGACTGGATATCCGCGGTACATCGAGTCGAACAGGTCGCGGACCTTGATGTTCTTCCAGATGAATGGCCGTTGAATGTCGGGCAAGCCGATATGGCCCATCTGAACCTGCGACATCAACCCATCCAGCGAGTACTGCACTTGCGTGAACAGCGTTTCAGACATTCTTCGCCTTCCTCCTTCTCACTTCTTCCAGCCGACAAGCGCGGCACACCCTCGACCGTCCGAACGATGCCGTCTTTGCGTGTTCTCTGAACGCCTCGCGCACACGAGAGCTGCTCCTGATAGCATTCTCGCATTCAAGAATAGAGACCAGCCCCCCCACACACACAAAGCGAAAGCTTCTGTCGCGTAATCACGATGCTGCACAAGAACTTCGTCACGACTTGCCACCAAGGCTGAGGAACTGCCCGCGTCTCCTGTCTCCGAGCGACTAGCGTATCTACTCCCATCTCATGTACCAGCGCTTGAGTCGCTTTCTCCTTGGCCACAGATGCTCTTCGCGCGGCAAATCAACCGAATCGATTCACTTGGCTCGCAATCCAGCCAGGCTGCAAGTTGCTCCGGGGAAAGCTTGGCAACCCCCCAAACCCCAGGCACTCCAATTACGGCAAGGCGTCGAGACACGGCATCGGAGAGCCCCAGATGTACATGGATTTCTCGCGCGTATGTCCACTTCTCATGGTAGTTGAGCAATAGACCCGCCCCAGCAAGACCACCCAGTACGAAAAGGAAGACAAGCGGCCACGGGTTGGCACCAATGATAACGCTGGTCACTCCAGCGATTCCAAACAGGACAAGTGTGACTCCCCAGCCCATGCTGCCCAGTTTCGGCCCCTCCTTTGCCCCCTGCGTCTCGGGTTTCCCAGTCTCGCCTGAAGATGGATTCGCTCTTCCCGAATTGGCACTTCGCGACACACGTGGAGAACTCGCACGTACAGAGCGAGGCGCAGGGATCCTGCTCTCATAGAGAAGCCGGACAAGCTCATCCCCATCAATGAGCTTCACATTGTGCTCCTCAGCCGCTTCCGAAGCCTCGCGCGTGAATCCAGATGTTGTCACAACGGCAACTGCATCTACTCCGGAGCGCTGTCTCGACATGGCACACTCCGTGATGGTTTGCACGCCAATCATGTTCTCCGGGTGACGAAGCTTTGCTAGGATAAACACTGTCAGATGATTGTGCGTACGAGTCCTAGCCAGGAGGGAGATGCCTCGGTCGCCTTCTGTGTGAGGACCGCTCACTATCTCGTAGCCCAGAAAAGCCCAGAGCCGCATTACGATTCCCGCAAACTCCTCGGGAGTTTGCGACAACAGTTGCTGCAACGTCCAACTCGCCAAGTTCCTCCTCCATTTCTCAGATTGTGCCGCCTACCCTGTTGGAATCCGTCAGACAGAGCACCGCTCAATCTCTGCATTCTCTCGATGTTCACAGGTCAAGAACGGCTTCCACTTCGTGAGTCTCACGAGGTCACCTGCTCCACAAATGTGTCGAAGTCTTTGGCTACGGTGAAGCCAACATCCTCCCCAAGAGCCTTGAAGTGCTCGCGGCCGCAGTCGATCTTGGCCTTCTCAGCTGGCCGGAGGGCGTCACTGAAGAGGTTGCCCTTGGTTTCGACCACGAAGTAGAGACGCTCTTGTCCGTCGGCCTCCACCAGCACCGCCCAGTCAGGGTTGTAGCCACCCAGCGGCGTGTCGATCTTGAACCAGGGGGGCAGCTTGGCGTAGACCTTGACGTCCTCACTTAGCTCGAACGACTTGGCGAACTCCTCCTCCACGTCGGAGTCATAGACGACGTGGTCGTACACGGACTTCTTGCTCTCGATCATGTTCCTGCTGAGGTATCCGAAGAGCTCGTTCTCCTCGAACAACTCCTGGGCGTAGTACTCCTGATCGCCTATCCTTTGGTACTTGATGCCATCGACGACGAGAAGACGCATCTGGCGCCTGATGATCTCAGAGACCTGCTCGATGTACTTCTGCGGGTTGTTGACGAAGTCGCGAAGGCGGCCGCTGTCAATGAGAATCCGGACCAGCGTTCGGCGTGTGAGGTTGGTGTCGTTCTGCAGGTAGCTCACGATGTCAGGGAGTTGGTAGGCGCGGGAGTCTGTGACGTGCACGCTCTCCTTGACTTCCTGCGCCTGGACGCCACCGCGATCAATCTCCAGCTGGCTCTTCCGATAGATGAACCTGGCCTTTCCGACAACCAGGTTTCTCGAGATTTCATCAACGCACTCGTGAATGAGCTCTTCCGGATCGAACTGGACGCGGAATGTAGTCCGGTACTTGATCCGATCCCAGAGCTGCTTGAACTCGTCTCCGAGGAAGACCGCCTTGTTGAGCTGGACCTGTCGTCTATCGGCCGCGTTCTTGATGTTGAGATCCCCCGCAACCTTGCGCAGAGAAGCTAGGATTAGCTCAGCGTGCTCCTGAACGCTCTCCGGGAGCTGCACCTCCCCGCTCTTGAGATCAATTCGCAGCTTGTCGAGCACATTGCCGTTGTCATCGATGTAGCTCTCTGTCCTCAAGTGCTCCCAGATCTCCCGCGACGCGTCTACGCCAAGATACTCCGTCCGGTGATCCCCCTTGGGAACGGGAATATTGGCGAACAGGTGTGGCTCAACAACACCGAATCGAATCCCCTCCTCCTCCTCAATCTCTCGCTGAAGCTGCCGCGCGAACTCCTCGTAAGACTCGTTCGCCATCACGGTGAGCGTATTGACATCGAATCCGTGGACCCTTTCGCCGTCCTGGTTGACGGCGATTCGGAGGCCCCGGCCGATCTCCTGCCGCTTCTTCATCACTGAGGAGGTCTCGTTCAGCGTGCAGATCTGGAACACGTTGGGATTGTCCCATCCTTCGCGAAGGGCCGAGTGAGAGAAGATGAACTTCAGCTTCGACTCGAAGCTGAGCAGCTTCTCTTTGTCCTTCATGATCAGCTGGTAGGCGGTTTCGTCGGCCTGTGTGTTGCCTGCTCCGCGCGACTCCTTGAAGCGATCAGCGCCCCTCGAGTCCTTCTTGCGATCGATCGCGAAGTATCCGTTGTGTACACCCTCGGCAGCGGTGTCGAGATCGGCACCTTCGAACAGGGAGCTGTACTTCGGCCTTTGGATAGCGCGAGCGTACTCCTCTTCGAAGATCTGCGCGTACTTGCCCTTCAACGGATTTCCTTCACCGTCGTAGTCACGGTAGTTGGAAACCCGGTCGATGAAGAAGAGACTCAGGACCTTCAGCCCGCGAGGCCGGAGCAACATCTCCTTGTCGAGGTGCTCTTCGATCGTCTTTCGGATCTGCAAACGCTTCTGCTCGTCTTCGTTGGCATCGCCAATGCTCTCGTTCAGCCGGACGATGTCCGGCTTGCTGGTGAAGCTGATGTACTCACCACCGGGAGTGCAGTCGATGTCCTCGATGATGTAGCCATCGTAGACATCGCGTCCGCCGGATAGCTCGAGAAGATCGTCGCCACTGCGGACAGTCTTCTTCGTCCGCTTGACCGAGCCACTTCCTTGCCGCACGTCGAACTCGATCTGAGCAGTAATTGGGCTCTTCTTGTTGTCTACGCTGAGAAGACGGATGAACGCGGCGTTGTGGGCATCTTGAGCTTCGACGCTTGCCACCTCGATCTGCTTGACCAGCTTGCGCTCATACGCATCGATGGAGTCGAGCTTGTACATCATGTTGTACTTGTCGACATGGGTGGCAGAATAGCGCAGCGTGCAGAGCGGATTGAGTGACTGGATGGCCGCACGGCTCTTCTCTGTCGTGTCCACACTCTGCGGCTCATCGATGATGACGATCGGATTCGTGGCCTGGATGAACTCCCTGGGCATTCCCATCAATCGGTCGTGAAACCGATGGAAGATGTTTGCCTTCGACTCCTTCTCCGGATCGTCGAAGCTCTTCCGGAAGGCGTCGATGTTGATGACCATGATCTGGATGCAATCACTCGTCGCGAAGCTTCTAACCTGTCCGAGCTTCTGCGAGTCGTAGACGAAGTAGTCGTAGCGCACGTTGTCGTACAGGCTCTTGAAGTGGTCCTCGGTGATTTGGAGTGCCTTGTAAACGCCCTCCTTGATGGCGATCGACGGCACCACGATGATGAACTTCGTGAACCCGTACGCCTGATGGAGCTCGAAGATGGTGCGGAGATAGACGTACGTCTTCCCGGTTCCCGTCTCCATCTCCACAGTGAAGTTCAGGCCATCGAGAGATCCTGAAGGCGCGAGGCCATTCTGCAGCTGTATCTCTCGCACGTTCTTGAATATGTCCTCATCCAGAAGGCGGAGCCGGTTTCCGATCCCGAGATCGGACAGTTCCATGCCGTCGAGCCAGCCCTCTTCCTTCTTGAGAGAAGCGACGGTGAAGTTGGTCCGGCAGACCTCCTGACCCTCGAAAAGGTCTACGATGGAGCTGACGGCTTCACGCTGAAAATCGAGATTCGGATCGAATTGGAGCTTCATGCCTGCCCCCCCGTATCTAGGCCGAGCTTACTGAAGCATTCCTCGAGAGTAGGGATGAGGGGTTGAAGCGCTTGTTGCTTCTGTTCCGAAGCTAGTCCACAAACGTACCTGCTGAATGCCTTCTTCTTCGAGAACTTGACCTTCTTCAGTGCCAGACGGCGATGATGCGCGTCAGGGAGTTTCTTCTCGGCGTGTTCCTTGAAGGTGATGGTTATGAGTTGAAAGCCGTAGAGCGATACAGGATTCCCTCTCTTCTCTAGCCAATCCTCCTTCTCGGCATGCTCCCAAGTGAAGCGGGCGAGCACCTCTTCTATTGCATACGGGACAGAGAAGTTGCCTCTGTAGCACTCCAGCAACTCGGGCCCTGGAGAAAGAGTAACCGCGTAGACCGACTCGGATTTGGCCTGAGATGTCAGCTGCTCTAGCACTTGTGAGCGAGTAGACTTCGCACCCTCATCCTTGTCGAAGAGACCGACAGCCTTTGCTTCCGGACGCAAGTATGCCCACGCCAGCATCCTATCGCCTACCCAAGTATGACCTCCTCCGCCCTCAGAGCAGCACTGAATGGCAAAACGATCTGCCATCTGTGGGAAGAACTCGCCGATTGCCGCTTCCAGAAGCGACTTGTCGCTTGGCCCTTCACAGAAGATCGTAGGTGTCTTTGTGTCGGGTAGTTCGACGACCAGTTGATTCAGGCGGGCTACTTCTGCTTGGACTTTCGCGACGTGGGGACGCAGGAACTCAAGAACCCCCATCGCCGAGTCAAGCTCTGTCAAATCAGCCGCCTTCTCCAACGGCGATATGATCGTGGCAGACGAGTTCGATTCCTTTGAGGCGAGGAGAAGACTCACGTCGTCTCCGCCAGCCTCACGATACACGGAGTAGAAGATGGGGGAATGAGTTGAAACGAAGGCCTGGATCTCTCCTGCCTGCTCTATCAGCTCATGAGCCAAAGCCAGGCATTTGCGAAGCTCCAGGTTGTTCTCGGGTTCCTCAAAGCCCCAGATGCTTGTTGTGCGGGGACGACCTTGTGATGAGAGGAAGTTTCTTTGCTCTGCCAGCCCACCGCAGCACGATCGGGATGTGACGTACCCTGATGCCGTCCCCACGCTGACTGAGACCAACTTCGTGCTCGCCGGCCGTCGAAGTGAATTCAAGCTGACCGAAGAGCTCTCTCAGGTTTGCTGGAAGCTCGATCGTCGATGATAGGCCAAGCTTCTCTTCGATCTCCTGGAGGATTCCTTTGCTGTTCTTGTTGATTGTGTCGGTGAATGATGACGAGGCGTCACGTACGGCGCTCTGCACATTCTGCTGGAGCATGTCGTACAAACAGGCCATTAGGTGCTGGAAGTAGTCTTCACCCTTGATTGCAGGAACGTAGTCGAATTGCATGGCTCGTAGAAAGGAGGCAATCTTCGAGCGTGGCTTGACCTTTGACTTGTCGTAATGGATGAATCCATCGAAATGGATGCCTTCCGCTCGCCACACCTTGGTCCAGACGACGTCCTTCCTTGTGCTGAAGGACTCCGGCAGTGCAATCCGTAATTCGATCTTGATCTCGTCAGCTCGGTTCTTCCTGGTAGGAGCAAGAGTGCTGTAGTCCCGAAGCCAATCCAGATCACGTCCTGTTCTTCGATCGTGATTGAAGAACAGATCCAGCGCTCTCAGGACATTGGATTTCCCAACGTCATTCTCCCCAACCAGGATTGTGAGGTTAGCTACATCCACGTCGAGTGAGGCGATAGATCTGTAGTTTCGGATCTTGATCCTCTTGATGGGCATCCTAGAGGCTCCTCACGTCGTCTATGCCAGCCTGATGAAGGATCTGAACAGCGTTCGTCTTAACGACATCATCGGCGAAGCCGGCGTCCTTGAACACGACGCGGATCGTCTCGGGAGCGAGCTCCTCCTTCAGGGAAGCGATCCCCTCCACAACTTCGATGTCGATCTGATCCGCAAGACAGACAATCAGAGCCCCAGCGCCGATCACGTGCACGGCCCTGCCTGCGATCTCACGCTTTTCCATAGGAACAGCCAGGTCGAGCCCGAACTTGAGGAGCAGCTCGTACAGAACGTCGGCTTCGCTTCGATCAGCCTTCACGTTCTCGACGGACGACAGCAGGGCACCCTCGACTTCCTCTAGCTCCGCATCCCACGCCTTGATGTTGCTCGTAGAAAGCTTCAGGACTCTGAATCCGAGGTTCGAATGTTCCTTGAGGCCATCCGATCCGAGCAAGCTCGTCTCTCGTTTCTGGTCTCTTTCCGCTGATTCAGCTTGCAGTCTGCTAACGACCCTACGAATACGCTCCTTCCCAACTTCCGCAATCGTGGTGAAGCCTGCTGCCAGGGCGTTTCGCCCCGTCTCACTAGCGGCATCAATCAATTCAGGAAGCTGGATCATGGCGAATCGACGTAACCCGCAATCCCTCGCGTTCATCTCCAATACCGCGTGAGCAGACGCACATGAGCCTGCGAAGAAATCCAGTACGATGTCACTGCCCTCCACGATGTACGACATAAGCTGGATTAGAAGTCGTACTGGCTTGGGGTTCGTGAACAGCTTGCTATGCTCCGGGAATAACTCGCGCAGGTCATAGGCCCCAAGACGTCCATCCAGGCCAACCAAACTTGACAGTTTGTCAGAGAACTCTTCGGTATACACTTTCAGCTCGATGATCTTACTCTCATCGTCCCCAAACAGCACCTTCTCCTCGGCAAGAAGCCGATCCATCGTCTCCGGCGGGAATCGATAGCCCATTAGGGGCTGTTTGCAGGGCTTACCTGTATATGGATGGAATACGTCGTATCGATAGCCCTCCCGGCCCGGATTGTGAACACTCTGGCTGCCGGTGTAGATGCCATGCTCATCGATGTACTTGTATCTATCGAGCGGCCACAGGTACGGCTTATTCTCCCTGAACCAGATTGAGTACTGTGCTTGGCGCTCGTCTTGTCCTGGATACTTCTCGATGAACTGACGAGCTATCTCGGCTAGCCGTTCCTTGATGTCCGAGATCTTGGTTCTCCACACCGGCTCCAGGGCCCCTATGTTTCTTGCGTAGACGTGAATATACTCATGCTCAGTTACCACTCTTGACGGATTGTTGTCCGTGGCGTTCTTCCAGACGATTGTCCCAACCCGATTCTCCTCTCCGAACACTTCGTCGCACAGCTTTCGCAAGTTGTGAGCTTCATGGTCATCGATAGAGACGAGTAGCACGCCATCCGCTCTCAGCAGATTCCGTGCCAATCTGAGCCGCGGGTACACCATGTTGAGCCAATCGGTGTGGTAGCGGCCCGAGGTCTCAGGATTGGTGGTAAGCTTCTTGCCTTCTTCATCAGCCTGCCCCGTGATCGCCAAGTAGTTCGCGATGCTGTCCCGGAAGTTGTCCGGATAGATGAAGTCGTTGCCTGTGTTGTACGGCGGATCAATGTAGATCAGCTTGATCTTCCGGTGGTACGACTTCTGGAGAAGCTTGAGCACCTCAAGATTCTCGCCCTCGATGAACAGGTTCTGCGTGGTGTCCCAATTCACTGATTCCTCGGGACACGGGCGCAACGTCCCCGTCGACGGCGTCTGCGCGAGCCGCCGCGCACGGCTCTTCCCGTTCCACGTGAAGCTGTAGCGCTCCTCACGCTCGTCGGTGTAGTCCCCCAGGACTTCCTGAAGAGCATCGAAGTCGACCTTCCCTTCGGTCACGATCTCCGGGAACAGGCGCTTCAGTTCCTCGACATTCTCTTCCACGATGTCAGGCGATGCCCCATCTGTTCTTGGATCCAGCTTCTCCATGCTATGCCCCCTGCGCAGTCAGCGCGTTGATCTCATCTTCCAGATTGCCAAGCGTGCGAAGGATGTGGTCGAACGCCGGGATCTCTCCGTAGATCATGGCTTCCATCGCTGCGTAGTCCCGCTCGATCTCCTTGAGCACAAGCTCCGGCGGAATCAGCTTGAGCGTCCCGGGTCGCGCGAGGTCGTAGCGCGCCCAGGCCTGCGGATAGAACTTGGTCTTGAAGTCGACAACATCCTGCAAAAGCGCAAGGTCAGCTAGAGCCGTCTCTTTGACGGAAGCGCCCGTCATCTGGGCGAGGTCGTAGTAGTGCCGAGAGGTGCGTAGCGGAACGCTATCGCCTGCCTGGCGGTAGGCCTCCCGGTGCAGGATTGTCGCTTTCTCCCAGAAGGTCCGCTCGGCATGCACCGCTTGAACGCGGCAGCGAGGTTCCTCGAACTGCTTGGGGAACGCCTCGGCCGCGTACGGAACGATCTCGTACGAGTCGTTCGGGGTCCATTGAGCAAGCGGGCCGACCTCCAGCAGGACCTCCGTTCGCAAGTACGCATCGGAGAAGCTCGCGGGGTAGACCACGTGAATGACATCCGGCTCGTCCTCGACCGCTGAGACATCGCAGACGTCCCCTAGAAGCGATTCGAGTTCGGGGATCATCCGATCTGCGATGTACGCCCGTGACGCCTCAATGGTCTGCTTGTTGAACTTGTCCTGTTTGGTCTTGGAACGCTTAGCGAACGGGTCCTCGGCGGTGACCTCGGCCCAGTCTAGAATCAGATCGATGTCTTCGGAGAACCGCTCGATCAGCCGGAACACCTTGGAGAGGGATGTGCCCCCCTTGAACATGATCTTCGGCGCCAGTTCATCAGAGGCGAACAGGCGACTGAGAGTCCAGCAGACCCAGAAGTCCTTCTCAACGATCGCTGGAGACATGCCTTTGCGCGCGGCAGTCTCCTGGAAGAGATCGCGTCGATCTCCTTGCTCCCATCGCGCTACTCGTTCCATGCTCCCTCCTGATTGCAGATCCTCCGAATGGCGTCGTAGACCCAGCCGGTGACAGTTCGAGTGTCCTTCAAGACAAGCGAGCGTTTCTCCGGAGCGAGCCACTTGCGGATCTTCGAGACGACCTCGGGCGAGATCCGCTCTTTCCCAAGGGATCTGAGCGCCTGAACGATGATCCCGCTCTCGCGGAGCTTGAGGCTCGACTCCTTCAACGGCGATTTCTTGAACGCAAGTGCTTGCCTCCCGATCTGGTACGTCCGATTCGGACCGTCTGAGAGGTACAGGAACCTCGACGGGACCTGCGTCGATAGCCCCAGCAGGTTGAGCGCTGCGTTGCCGCTCGGCTGGATTCGCCACCCGTACTTGCGCGCGATGGCCCGAGCGACTTGATCGAGATCAGGACTCAATTGTGTCTCAAGTCTGTCGCTGGTTCGCGGGTAGTCGTAGATGCCTCGGGTGACGCGGCGGATGGTTCCTCTCTTCAGGAGGCGGTGCAGCGTGATATCGATGGCCGACCGCCTCCCGAAGGTCGAGAAGTCGATTACAGAGAATGCCCAACCCCGACCCATGCCGTAGATCTTGCGCGTCACTTTGCTGCTCGTCGTTTGCGGCATGTCTCAGCCTCCAGATGTGTAAGAAATAGTGCCATATTTTTCTTACACGGACAACTGTGGTCGCGATCCTCATAGCGCGGCGACATGACGTGCGAGCTCCTCTTCCAGGGTCTTGATCCGTACGTTGTGGTCGACCTGACGGTTGAACTGAGACTCCTTACGAAGTGCTGCTCGCTCCTCCGCGATGCGAGCCTCGAGCTCGCGACATGAGGCCAGGGCCACGCGCCGATCCGCGGACTCTTCGCGCGTGCGTGCCAAACGGAACGCCTCCGTCCGCTGAGCACACTGAAGCGCGACGACTCGATCGATCCACGCCCCGTAGAGCGCACGGAAGTCCGCATGCGGTAGATCGGGCAGAGCCAAGCTTGCGAGAAACGCCTCGTCTATGGGCTGAGGACCCTCAAGATCGAGCCAATCCGTGGCGAAGAACTCATCGGCAACGATGGCATCCTTCTCCGCCTCGCTGAAGCGCTTGGTTGCGAGGCTCATCTGCGCGCCGGGAGCGTCTACGAGAACGAGGACGACGGGATATGGAATCGCACGGTGAATAATCTCGGCGATCCTTGCCGTCCGCTTTGGAGACTTGAGCGTCACCTCGATCACCGCGATCTCGCTGTAGTCGCGCCGCTCATCCACGTATGGAGAGATGGGCACAGTGCCAGCCTTCAGCGTGTGCGTCCACGTGATGGTGTCTACATCCTCAGAGAGAATCCGCTTGTCCCTGGCGCCTAGCTTCGCATTCTCGTGGAACATCCGCTTGTAGATGCGTTTCCCAAGGTGCGTCGATTCCGGAAGGGCGAGGTGTCCCACAAACGATCTACTCATCAGCTCTCGGTCCCATCTCGAATGAGAATGAGATAGGCGACAACCTCGAAGTCATCGATACCCTGGAACGTCGTCCCGTTGATCGTTGTCCCCCCGCGGTGGAAGAGGCTCTCGACTCCGCGCTCTTCCGCCTTGCCCGTGATTGCTCCGACGGCACGCGCAAGAAGAGACTGGTAACGGGACATGTCTATGCCGTCTCGGGTCCTTTCGTTGAAGACATGAACTGCGCGGTCATCGGGCTCGATCCGCCCAAGCGTCAGCTTCTTGAGCAAATCGAGGATTCTCTTTGCCTGCGTGTAATTCAGCAAGATCTCACCCGAATCCGAGACCAGCACAAGGTAGTGTGGATCCAGCGCGTTCGAGGCTCCAGCAGCGTGCTGATCGTTCTCGCTGCGCAAGCAGAAGAGAACGCCAGGCCCGACCTGTACTTCGTCGAATAGCTCGTCCGGCCACATCACCGCAAACGCTCCGAGTTCCATCCTGGCGAGGCGTTCGCTGTTCGTCTTCATGTACTCAGCGAGGTCCATACGGAAGTCGTTCAGCGTCATGTCGGTGATTGAGATGCCGTCGGAGAGGTCCTCCAAGTCGACCACTTCGTTCTGTAGCTGCTGAAGCTGGCGCCGGCGGTACTCGAGGTCGTTCATGGTCTCGGCATCTAAGGATTCAATGATGTTCTCCTCGCCCGTTGCCGAGATGTCCAGGAGCACCATCCGTCCAGAGACGCGGGCCTCCAGATTGATGTACTCGTCGAGCTCCATGTTGGGCCAGAAGTTGACGAGCTGGACGTACTGGTTGCGGGATCCTAGACGGTCGATGCGTCCAAAGCGCTGGATGATTCGCACCGGGTTCCAATGGATGTCGTAGTTGACGAGGTAGTCGCAGTCTTGGAGGTTCTGGCCCTCCGAGATGCAGTCTGTCGCGATAAGGATGCTGATCTCATCGGTGAGCGTCTCGTCGATCTTGTCGCGCTCCTTCGAAATCGGAGAGAAGGAGGTGATGATCGAGCTCATCTCCTTTCGAACGCCCGGCATGGTTGTCTTGCAGCTCCCGGTGACGCCGGTAACGAGAGCTGTGTAGAGCCCATGTTCGCCCTGTGCCCATTCGGCGATCTGCTCGTACAGGTACTCGGCAGTGTCCGCAAACGCCGTGAAAACGATCGCTTTCCGATTCTCGCCGTTGACGGGAGCCGACCACTTTTCTTGCAAGGCAGCTTTGAGACGGCGGAGCTTCTCGTCCCTGTCTGCATCAATCTCTCGTGCCTCACGCAGTAGCTTGACAAGAAGCTGCTCGTCCTCCTTGAGCTCCTGCCTCCAGCGGACGCGGTCGACATCCTGCAAGAGGACCTTGACCTTGCGGCCAACGAGGTGGGGCGTGAAGGCCTCATCCTCGATCTCGATATCCTCGATGCTGAGTTCCTCGTACGCTCCCTCATCGTGCGCGTCAATGCGTTCGACAAGTTCCTGGACGTTCTGCAGCAGCCGCTCAAGAGAAAGGGCGAACGAGTTGATCGAACTCTCCATGCGCTTGAGAAGGTTGACGCGCATCAGGTGGATCAGGTTCTCTTCACGATCGATTTGCTTGAAGACGGAGCCGCCTGCGAGCTGCAGGTCGTACTTCCGGCTGTACTCCGGGAGCTTCTCTGGGAGGACGTACTTCAGAGGGGCCTAGGAGCTCAGGTTGAGGCGCCGTATGTCGCGGTTGATCTCGCTGAGCGCTGGGAAGCGGCCCAGCGTGTCGATGTCTGCCTTGATGTTGGTGGGCTTGCTCCGCTCGGGAAAGTCGCCGACCTCAGAGAGGTCGTAGTACCTCTCGATGTGTTTCCGGGAGCGGGCAATCGTGAGTAGATCCAGCAGCCTGAAGTAGTCCATGTGAAGCGCATCGATGAGCTCATCCACGCTGCGATCTGAGGGGCTCTGTCGAATCCATTGGTTGAATCTGGTCTGGGCTCGCCTGAGAGTATGCTCAATGCTGGCAATGCCTTGAGAGTCGAGTGCATCGTCGGCGCCTTCCGTGATGAATGCGACCTGGTTCTTCAGATCGTTCATCCGGTTGTTGACCGGGGTGGCAGACAGCATGAGGACCTTCGTCTTGACACCCGACTGGATGATCTCGCGCATCAGCCGGGAGTACCTTGTGAGCCCTTCCTTTCTGGATGGTGCATTGCGGAAGTTGTGTGACTCATCGATGACGACGAGATCGTAGTTACCCCAGTTGAGGGTCGCGAGATTGATCTCCCCGGACTTGCCCTGCAAGCGCGTGAGGTCTGTGTGGTTTAGGACGTCGTAGTTGAATCGATCGGCTGCGAACAAGTTCCGACGGTCGTTGATGGTGTAGATCGTCCAGTTCTCCCGGAGCTTCTTCGGACAGAGCACCAGAACGCGGTCATTGCGCAGCTCGTAGTACTTGATGATCGCAAGCGCTTCGAAGGTCTTCCCTAAGCCCACGCTGTCGGCGATAATGCATCCATTGTGCTTCTCGATCTTGTCGATCGCCCCCAGGACCCCGTCACGCTGGAAGCGGTACAGCTTGTCCCATACGAGCGTATCCTTGATGCCCGTTCTGGGCTTGATAATGCTGTCTTCACTGAGATCTTCGAGACCGCTCTCGAAGAGATTCCAGAGGATCCAGTAGTAGATCAGTTCTGGCGGCTTGCCTGCGTAGATCTCGGATAGCCGGTTCAAGAGGGCAAATTTGACGTCACGTACCGCAGAGCTTTCCCAGATGGAGTCGAACCATCTCTGCAGGCTGGCAGTCTCTCGCGTCTCGTCGAAGAGAGTGTTCATGACGTAGTGGGTCGAGGGACAAGTGCCAAGGCCCTCGGAGGTGAGGGCGGAACTGCCAGTGATCGCTAGATTCGCATCATCTCGGTTGCGGACGCTGTAGAGATTCTGATGAAATGGCGCACTCAAGGCTCGTACTTCGAACTTCTTGCTCACCCACTTTGCACAGATGCTAGCTGCGGAAGCCAGCTGTAGATGGTTCCGATGCCGTCGATCCAGCGCACCACCCACAAGCTCGGGAAAACACCCCACCGCATTCGCAACAGCTGATGCTTCAGCTCCGATGTCGGGCAACAGCAATCGAACTCTGTGTGCGGCACTGAGACACTCCGAAATCGATAGGAGACCGTGAACCGATAGGGCCTGCGACATGATGGCTAGCTCGGCACCATTCCGCGTGCACCTTACAAGCGCTTCACGGACTCGTCCGAGGTCTCTGTTATCAAGAAGCCTGGTCATTGATCTCTGCCCCCACAAACCAAAACGCCCCTACGTATTCCGTCAGGGGCGTGCTCAAGGTTCGTTTTGCAGCGCTGTGGCGACACATTCACACCTTGGTGTGTCCTTTCTGCTGCGTGGTTTCCTTATCCTTCAGGGATTGTATGTGGAGCGCCCGCGCTTCTCAATAGATGGAGCGCGGGTTCGTGGGGTAAAACAGTCCATGGTCCATAGTCCGTGGTCTGGCGCCTGATGATCGTATTCGAGCAGGCGCGGGAAATAGCGTGTGGCTTGTGGAAGATGCGGTCCGTGGTCTGGCTGTTCGCCCTCCGGGCTTAGCAGCAAGATCGTTGGCGCGGACGAAGATCAAGAAGGACTTGCTCCGCCTTGTGGATTGCTGATCCTGGACCACGGACTATGGACCGCGGACTGTTTCCCCCAACGAACACGGGCTCGTCGAACGATCCACGGATCTACTCTGGAATCAGCCGCTGACGTTTCTCTCCTTCTTCACTCTCAATCAACGTCCATTCGAGGTGCTCTTCCGACACGGTGAGCTTGAGATGCCCGATCCGTTCGGCAGGTCCGGCTTCTCGAACTTGGTCGGTGGCAACGCGGACGAGCAGGCGCGGCGACGGGGTTCTTGTGCGGATCAACTCGTTGCGGATCGCGGTCTCCATCGTTTCTTCGATCCGATGCATCTCGCCGCCGCTTGCTGCTCTCCCGGCTTCTTCCGGCTGCTCGAACTCACGGGCCGCTAGACTTGCGAGATCGTGAGCGATGCGTTGCGTGTCTACGGCAATCTCCGACGGCTCGGCTCGTAGGGCCTCGATCCGCCGTTCTGCGGTCTTCTGAATCCGACGGATACGGTCGGCCGGGAGGCGCACGCCTTGCCGTTCGAGTTCCACGGTCAACGTCTTCTCGAAGATGGCGTCCAACCGATCCATCGCGATGCCCCCGCGAACCGGTGCTCCTTCTTCGGATTCCTCTACCCGGTCGATGACCACGGGTACGTCAAAATCGACCTGTGGCAGCCGGAAGCGAGGGACGGGCAAGGTACGAAGCAGGGGGTGGCTCGCGTAGTAGTCCGCAATGCGCAATGACTCCAGATCGGCTTGCATGCGAGAGATCGTCAGCTCGGCCAGGATGTGCCCGAGAAAGTCGCCCAGGTACGGCATGGGTTTCTGCCTCCCTTCCTTCGGCTATGCGGACTCAGGCGTCGCGGTGATGGCACCCTCGAGGATGCCGAGGATCTTCTCCATTCCGGCAGGCATCTCGTCTTGCACAGCCTTGATGTGAACGGCCATCGAGTAGTTGCGATTTACCTTGTTCCCTTGCTGCGTCGTGCGTTGATAGGCCGTGGAGACCTTCAGCTTGGCCGACCCGAACAGCCAGCCAGCCTTGGCTTCTACGGACGCGTTGACTTTCAATCGGGTATTGGTCTTCCGGTACTCCACGGCGTTGATCTTGGCATTGAAGTCCACGGTGGTTTCGTCGATTCGGATAAACGGAATCGGCAACATCGTAAGGATGGGCACCTTCAGCTCCTGCGTCTGATAGACCGCGTCGACCGCGGCGGTTGGCGGTATAGGCGGCTCGGCCTCCGGGTTCCCGGGAGAAGCTGGAACGTATGGACTCAGCTCCTTCGGATACTTGAACGAAACGTAGATCGGCTCCTCGGTGGTGGTGTCGCCGCCGGCGTCTTCTTCTTCATCCGGCTTCTTGAATCCGACTTCCTTGATGAAGTTGACCGTGCTCATCGCTGCTTGCGCCTGTGCGTTCACTACAGCGACCAGTGGCCCGCCTAGCATCGACTCGAAGTCAATGCTTGCCAGTTCCTGTCCTGGATTTGGCATGATCGTCCTCCTTCCCTAAGCTTCCGTCTTCCCAGTGTCGGTTGCCGTGAGTCGGAGGTTCAGGAGGTTGGGGGACGTGGTCGTGCATGTTCGAATGCCGCAAACGGCGTCGATTGGCGCGATATAACCTTGATCACTCTATCCCAAGCGTATCGGCGAGGCAAATGGTGAGGTAAGGCGGTCAGTGGTTCATCGGGTGGAGGAGACGGAGTTCGGGGGGGGGGGGGGGAAGCAGTCCAAAGTCCACGGTCCATGGTCCGTAGTCTGGCTGTTCGCCCTTCGGGCTGAACAGCTGGAGTAGGGGTAGTTCGTGACGAGGAAGGGGTATCTCTCGCCTCCGAGTACCCCTTTCCTGAGGAATAGGCAAGTGGCGCGTGTTGCCTGTCTTCGGGCACGCGCCTGGAGTTTCGGTACCCAAGCATTACGGTACCGAAACATCCTAGACCGATTGGTAGCGCGTGTTGCCTGTCTTCGGGCACTGGGAGAAACATCGCGGGTTCTGCACATCGATGATTCTGTGCGGAACCGCAGCTGTTCGGCGCCCAATCACAACAAGCCGAACAGCCAGACTACGGTCTAAGAACTTCATTCCCCGACGAACCTATCGAAAGACTCCATCCCTGGCTCACCGAATGGCGACAGATGCCTGCATTGCCCTCATATTCTCAGTTTCTACTTGGCTCCAATTGACATAGTACATGCTTCGGTGTAATCTGCATTACAGTCATGCGTGAGGGGGCGGTCAAGGACAACCGCAAGCACGTTGGCGACGGGAAGCTGTTCCAGTCAAGAATTGCGTTCGTTGCAGTGGTTATTGCTGCAGCAACGTTTCTGCTCATGATTGTCCAGCTGCTGCTGCAGGTCCAAAGGGCGCATCCTCAGCTCACGGCATTTGTCAATGAGAGCATCGAGCTGACGAAGTTCGAATGCCACCCTGACCTCGTTGGGGCGTTCACATTCCGCGAGGAACCAGTTGACCACCTGTACAGCGTGGACATTACCATCGTGAATACGGGAACCAACACCATCATCGGTGAAGGAATTCACAAGATGATCGTGGGTGATTCGCTGCGCCTAACGTTTCCCGAGTCGTTTACGATACTGGATATCGATACAAGCGATGATTCTCAGTTGAGCGAGGAGATCGACTTCGACGCAAGCGCTGTCTGGATTCGATTCAAGCAGTGGCGCAGGGGCGAAGAGATCGTGCTTCGAGCCTGCATCGCCAGTGAGGAGACCGCTTCGGAGCTTCCGCTTCCCCAAGTCGATGAGCGGGATATCGAAAACGGCACGTTTCCGGTGGTCAACCTGTGTGATCGGCTTCCACACTCTCCCAGTCCTCTCATTCTCAGGCTCCCAAACGCTCTACGCTTCCTAATCCTAGTCGCCGCAGCGATCTCGGCGCTCTACTGGGCAACGGTGGCGATGTGCCAACTCTACTTCCTGGTTGCAGATAGGGGGCAGCGAGATCTCGGTGTGCAGCAGCTTTGGCTCTTCGAAGCAGTCAAGGGAAGCGAACGATCTGCCGGGAACCCCGACCGCCGCGCACCGATGGGCGGCAAGGCGTTTAACTACGTGGTCACCGGAGCAAGCATTCTGGCGGCGAGTTGCCTGCTGCTCTACCTTGCGCTGACTCTTGTTCCCTAGGAGGGCCGATACGATGATGTTGAGACAAGGCAAACATAATGCAGGAGAATGGGTCACTCGTCTCACCACGAGACGGCCCATGGGTTGCGCCGATACCACATCTGTCGACGTGAGCAGAAGGAGAAGTGCGTATTCTGGAGGTATCAAAGGATGAGGGGGAACTACATCTTGGTGTTCCTTGCGGTAGTCTTCTTCGCTGTGACGGCATTCGGCAGCGTCGTTCTAATCGGTGTGCGTGAAGGCGCATCGCCATCTCCCATAACCGTCGCGCTGTTCGCTGCCAGCATTCTCGCGCTCATACTGAACAGAGCCGTACGTAACCACAGAGAAAGACACTCCGCAAGCGGCAAGCATCCTTAGACCTACAGACGATCGCAGATCGCTCGAGATGTCCTCGGCTCACAACCCATCGCCCACAGCGATTGCAGAGAGCACGTACCCGTGACCGAAGCGTGTCGAGGGTTGTTCGGTATTCCACCGCAACGAGCCGAACAGCCAGCGCCTGGAGTGTCGGTACCCACGCATTACGATACCGAAACATCCTGAACCAATGCGTAGCCCGTGGTGTCGTTCGTCGGACGTTCGCGATTCGCGCGTTTCGCACACGGAAGATACTTCGCGAAACCGCAGCTGTTCGCCCCACGGGCGAAAAGCCAGACCACGGACCATGGACTCTGGACCATGGACTCCGGACGCCTTTCTGCAGTTTCCCAACGAACTCGCCTCTCGCTTCTCGCTTCTCGCCTCTCGCCTCTCGCCTCTCGCCTCTCGCCTCTCGCCTCTCGCTTCTCGCTTCTCGCCTCTCGCCTCTCGCTTCTCGCCTCTCGCCTCTCGCCTCTCGCCTCTCGCTTCTCGCCTCTCGCAACTCGCCACGAGTCACATCCCAACCGCTCTTGACTTGCCGAATTGATCTGCCTAGGCTGCTTGAAACGATCATAAGCTGCTCGCTGGGAGGGTGTGATGATGCGTTCTTTCTCTGTTTGCCTGTTGCTTGTCACGGTGCTCTGCGGTCTGGCTGCGCTCACCGGCGCGGCGGCGGATGCGCAGCTGTACTTCTCGTCCGATGTGCGCGGCGCGTCCCGGGTGACGAACGTCCAGGAGGGAGACCAGGTCTTCATTGTCGTGGTCGATTCGGATGAGAACATCGATTGCGATGTTCGCGACAAGTTCTGGACCGACGTCAAGATCATGGATCCGAAGACGGGTGCGCTCCTGGTTTGGAAGAGCTACGTCGACTCCACGGGCAGTCCGACGGGATGGGCCTACGGAGAGTCGTCGTATGTGCCGCACAAGGGACACTGGCCGGGGGCAAGCGCGGGCTGGACGGGCGCGGATTACTTCGAGGAGACCGGCGCCGATACGGGGCTGTTCGTGTCGTCACGACCGTTCCAGATCGGCTCGCGCGAAGATTTAACCCTCGAGTACAAGAACACCCACGTGGTCGGGGTCGCATCCTCCCCTCCGGAGGACTTCAAATGGGGCAACTACCTCTACTCGGACATTAAGCAGGAGGAGGTTCCAACGAAGTCAATCCCCGGCGTGACCGGGGATATGCAGCGTTGGGTGGGCGCCTGGGGCTCGGGTTCTCCTCTGGCTTACCGGGTTGGGATCGTCAACGTTCCATTCGCGCAGTACGAGATGCCGTCGGAACTGGAGACCATCCGCCGCGAGGAGCCGACGGAATGGCTGGTCGGCCGTTTCGAGAACATGGACACCCTGGTCGGAATGGTTCAGGATCAGAACGATCCCGGCGACGTGGCGATCGCGATGATGAAGATCATCGATGTGGAAGCAGAGATCTCGTGGGATCGCGACATCTACGACGATGCCAATGCCGCGGCAACGGTTACGGTGACGGATGCCGATGAAAACCTGGACTGCAATCAGGTCGAGTACGTGCCGGTGTTCATCCTGGTCAACCCAGGCGGGTGGAATCCGGCGGGGACGGATCCCGACGAGACGAAGCAGACCCACGACAGCCCCAACAACTTCTGCATGCTCAAACGCACGGGCGGCGTGGATGGGATCACCGGCGTGGTGGGCCACTACCGGCCGATCCGCTGGTTCAACATCTACAACGCCGAGAAGAACGACTTCGACGTTTCGGGCGCCAAGGACGGCCGCTACTACGTGCAGTACCCAGTACAGGGCGTGGACGATATCGCGGTGCACAAGCAGCTCTTTGACACAGCAAGCGCAAACGGGATCACAGCGGTGTCGTTCTACGCGCAGGAGACGGGCACGAACACCGGTGTCTTCCAGCTCAATCTCAACAGCATCCTCGTGGACCTTGGCTTCGACAGCCTGCGGGTGCGAGACGTGCTGGTGGCGTACTACCTCGACCCGAACGATGAGGACGACTTCAAACTCGCGACGGCCTACATCGAGGAGCACCAACACTCGACGACGTCGTTTACCGATGCCGCGCGCAACGATCAGGATTTGTACTGGATCGGACGGGACGGGGTGTACGTCCAGGTCGTCGACGCCAATGCCAACGTCGATCCCTGCTGCCCCGAGAAGATGATCGTGCATCTGTGCGACCCGCACGAGGAAGACGATGGCGAGTTCTGGGTACTCGATGAGGTCTCGTCGAACGCGTCGGTGTTCTTCTCCCAAGCGGGTATGGAGCTACTTCCCACCTGGGACGCCCTCGGCGTCGGCCTGCCAGGCGCGATCGGTGGGTATCAACTGGTACTGGACAACTGGCGGCTCGAAGTGTTCAACGAGGATGACATATACGTCCGCTACAACGACGTCGCGTACATGGAGGGCGACAACGGGTACGCCGGGCTGGCCGACAGCAGCACGATCACGGCCTACTCGGGACCGCGGATCGATCGTATCCGCGTCGGAAACGACGTCTCCTTCGATCTGGTGTCGATCGGCGACACGCAGGTGTACGACGGCGCCGACACGCAGATGTGGTTCCTCGACCGGCAAGGCAACCGGGTGAGCGGGTACGTGAACTCCGACTGCGTATTCATCGAAGTCTACGATCCGGATCAGGACGAAGACTCGTATCGGCGCGAGCGCGTCGACGCATTCTGGGACGGCGGCCAGAACTTCCCGTTCGGGCCGCTGCCGCTGAACGCATTCGGGTGCGCCTTCGACCCGCAACACACCCACCCGGTGAACGAGCTGCTCGGCGACACGAACATCTTCAACAACTCGCCCGACCCGTACGATTCGATTGAAGACGGTGCCGCGAAGGTCTACGTCCTCAATCCGCGCAACGGCCGCTGGGCGGGTGTCGATCTGCTCGAAACGAGCGTAGCGTCCGGAGATTTCGTCTCCGTGATCTGTGTCGATCTGGTTCACGTGGCTACGTGTGTTCCAACCTTGGGTGTACTGCCGGGTGATACGATCGTCGCGGTGTACCAGGATCCGTCGAACCACTCCGATTCCGCATGGATCGCAATCAAGGTTGGAATCGGCGGCGCCGGAACACCGTCCGGTCAACAGTCCACAACGACGTTTGTGGATGCCGACGGCAGCGAGGCCGATGCCTACACGGACGCCGATTTGGTGTACGTGAAGGTCGTCGATCCCTCCCATGCCGGTGTCTCGCTCCTTGCAGGAGCACTAACGGTCAACGGCGAAGCCGTTGACTTGCATCCGTTGACAAGCACACCCGGCGACACGTTCCGAACCGAGGGTCTCGATCTCGCTCTGTCCGCCGGAGATAGCCTGACGGCAACGTACACCGATCCGAACGATCCTACGGACACCTCGAGTGATACGGTCGCGATCGTATCGAGCGCCTTGTCGGTCGACCGTTTCTATGCCGGGCCGAGTCCGTTTGCGTTCGAGTGCACGTTCGGCTATGTGGGCCAGGGCACCGCAAGCGTCTTGACCGTCGAGATACGTGACCTGCGCGGCAGTCTGCTGTGGAGTTCGCAGAAGACGGATGCCCGAGAGATTGTGTGGGACGGCGCGGCCGGTGCACCGTGCCGCCCGGTCGCCAACGGTGCGTACCTGTACACGATCACCGCAAGCGATGGAACGAACACCTTCGCCGGTCGCGGCATCGTGTTCGTGAATCGCTAGGGCTTCAGCCGCCTGAGTAGAGGCGAGAGGCGAGAGACGAGAGGCGAGTTGCGAGAGGCGAGTTGCGAGAGACGAGAGGCGAGAGGTGAGAGGCGAGAGGTGAGTTGCGAGAGGCGAGAGGTGAGAGGCGAGATACGAGTTCCTAGAGAAACCGCGGCAAAGAGTGTTGACATATTAGCGCAACATACATAAGGTAGAGAAACCTGAGCTACTACGGCGGTGGAACGAGTCGGCAGATGCATGATAACGCGCTGGGAAACTACAAAGAGCTTATCGTATGGCAGCGAGCCATGCAGCTTTGCCGAGCGACCTACGAGGCAACTGAAGCGTGCCCCGAATCCGAGCGATTCGGTCTCGTATCGCAGATGCGTCGAGCGGCGGTTTCGATTCCCAGCAATATCGCCGAAGGACAAGGGCGGCTTGGGCGCAATGAGTTTCGTCAGTTTCTGGGCATCGCACGGGGTTCTTTGAGAGAGCTGGAAACGCAGCTTCTGCTTGGCCGCGATCTTGGGACCATGGATGACGGGGCAGTCAGCAAGTGCCTCGCGCTTGCGGATGAAGTCGGACGCATGCTGACAACGCTGATCGGCACCCTCCACACTCGCAACGCCTAACTCGTCCTCTCGCAACTCGCCTCTCGCTTCTCGCCTCTCCAGTGCGACATCCTCCTTTCTGCTATTCTTGCCACGGAGGTGGGTTCATGCGAGGTCTCAGGCTCTTGGTGTTGGCACTTGTTGCATTGGCGGTGTTCCTGGTCAGCAGCTGCGGACCGGTGAGACCCGAGGTGATCATTTCAGGGTGCGTCGGCAACCCCAATCCAAGAGAGTGGGTCGGCCGGGTGCCGCTTTCGCTCTGTATGTCCGCTCGGATGTCCTCGGGCGGTACGGTGACGCTCTACGAGTGGGATTTCGGCGATGGGGCATCGTCAACCGGCGTGGATGTCAACCACACCTACCCCACGCCCGGCGATTACACGGTGACACTCACCTGCACATACGCCGACGGAGAGCGGGGTAAGCAAACGGCCCTGGTCAGCGCCGCGGGCGAGCCGGTAGCCGCGTTCACGGCGTCGGAGTACAAGCCGTTCAGCATCTCATCGTTCTTCGGCTTCGGACGACAAGAGGAGGAGGATGTCCTCGAGTTCCGCTTTGACGCCCGCGACTCCTACCCCAAGGAGAGCTCGAGGAGCAAGTTCGTCCCGGTGGAGGCGGTTTGGGACTTCGGCGACGGCACCGTGCACACGGTGGTGGTCGACAATGAACTGCCTTGGGTGCCGTTTGGCATCAGTTCCGACTTGGTCATCCGTCATCTGTATGCAGCCGCTGGAATCTACACCGTGACCTTGACCCTCACCGACAGCCTCGGCTACACCGACACGGCAACCCAGACCATCACAGTGGGTACACCCAACGACGATGATGAAGAGGACCTTCAGGATGGGTTCGAACTAACGTCGATCTTCTGGGCACCGGGCGATGAAGAAGAGGGCGAAGGGGGCTGCCTCTCAATCTACGGCACGGTGCAGAACAACAACGCGGTCGCTGCCGGTGTGAAGATCACGGCGACGGCGTACGATGCACAACACACCGCAGTGGGCACGTTCTCCCATTGGCCGGCGGGGGCGACCAACATCGGCGCAGGCATCGACTACGCGTTCGGGTTCTTCCTTTGCGAACTCTCCGTTCCCGTCGAGCAGGTCGTTGATGTCGAAGTCGTCATCACGGACGCGGTCGTCTACTAGACGGCGTGGAAGCCGTTCCGCTCCAGAGACGAGCCGTCTCGCCCTGATCTATCGGCCGATAGGACATTTCGTTTGAGAACACGTTCCGGCATAGGATGGTCGGCGAGTTTCCCGCCACGTGCGATAGAGAGGAGATCACATCATGCGGAGATATCGCAATCTACTGACCTTCACTGCAGTTGTCACCGTATCATCCTTGGTCTGTGCGGTTCTTCCGCTGTCGGCACAGCCGCTCGCACTGGAACTGGTTGCACAGTTGGGCGGCACGTCACTGGCGGTGGCGGTGCAGGGCGATGTTGCTTTCTTGGCTGTCGGTCCACGGCTGGTCACGCTCGACATCTCGGATCCGACCCATCCGGTGGAGATCGGCCGGAGTGAACCGTTGCCGAGCCACATCAACGACCTCAAGATCGTAGGTGACCACGTCCTGGCTTCGGCTGAGCTTCACGGTCTGCGCGTTCTGTCCGTCAAAGACCCGACCAACCCGATCGAAGTTGGATCGATGCCTCCGAAGGACTCCACGGTGCGCATGTTCGTGGTCGGGGATGTCGCCTATGTGGCTGATCGCTACGAGGGGCTCACGATTGTCTCCCTGGCGGACAAGACGTCTCCACAACCGATTGCACAGATCGATACGCCGGGGAAGGCATCCGATGTGGTGGTCGTGGGAGACGTCGCCTATGTGGCCGACAGTTACGAGGGCTTGCAGGTGATCTCAATCGCCGATCCGACCGATCCGGTGGAGATCGGGGTCTATCCCACATTGGCGGGCGCGTCGGCAGTCGATGCAGAGGGTGCGTACGTGTATCTCACGGGAGAATACGAGGATCTTGAAATCGTCTCCATTGCCGATCCATTGGAGCCGATGGGCATCGGCAGTCTGTCGATCGAGTATCCGACCGATGTGATGGTCCTCGGGGATCTGGTGTACGTCGCCACGGCATGGTCAGGCCTGGTGGTTGTCTCGGTTGCCGACAAGAGTCAGCCGGTTGAAATCGCGCGGGTCTCTGCAGCGAACGGCGCTCTCTCCGTGGCCGTGTCGGACGGTTTCCTGTATGCACCCGACGACTCCCACGGGCTGCAGGTGCTTTCCCTAGAAGAGCCGACGGCGCCGACGGTGGTCGGGTCCTTCGATATCGCCAGCTTCGGCAACGATGTCGTGGCATCGGGAAATCTCGCCTTCCTTGTCGATGGTCAACACGGCGTTCACGTCATTTCGGTAGAGCAACCGGAACAGCCAATGGAGATTGGGTTCATCGCCTTGCGAGAGATTGAGAGCCTCGCGGTTGAGGGCTCGCTTGCCTACGTTTGCGGCCGGAGTGGGTTGATCGTGATCGATTTGGGCGATCCAACGATGCCGGTAGAGCTCGGGCGTATCGAATTGCCGGAGCGCGCAGAAGCCGTGGCAGTCGATGGGCAATACGCATATGCGATCTGCCCCTATGCGGGCTTGTACGTGGTATCGGTTGCCGATCCGGCGCAACCGGCTCTCCTTTCCACGTTGCCGCTGGATGGCTACAGCAGAGATCTCATGATCGTCGACGACATGGTCTACATCGCTTCGAAGGGGTTGCGCGTCGTATCGATTGCCAATCCGCTTGAACCCGTTCTCGTGAGCACGATGGCGAGCGATTCGCTGACACGATCCGTGGTCGTGAGAGACGACCTGCTGTTGCTCGGCGAAGAATCGACGCTTCGTGTCATCTCCGTGGCAGACTCCGAAAACCCCGTTGAGCTGGGACGACACATCTTCGGCTTGAAATCGACCATCGGTCTCTACAAGGATTACGCCATCGTTGCCTTGGAGTGGCGCGGCGTGGTGGCAATGAGTCTCGCCGACCCGTCACACCTTGCCCCGGTTGCGAGCCTGGACACCGCCGACCGCGCGCTAGGCATCGACGTAGTCGACGACCTGGCGTACGTCGCCGATCAGCATGGCGGGCTATACATCCTGCGTGTTGTGGAAGGAGACGATGGCACCTAAGACGATCGCTTACCGATTGCTGCGTCTCGGACGGATTCGCCCAAGGCGGCGATACCAGCTTGAATCCGAGGACGTTCAGGTGCTCGATGAAGGCGTTCGCGTCGGCATCATCTACCGTCACTACAAGGCCCCCGGCAAGCGGATTCTCTACCGCCGCGCTGTCGGTAGCGGTGCGGTGGTGGTGACCCACAAGCGCTTGGCCGTCTTCTTCTACGGCCGGCCGGTGATCGATCTTCCGCTCTCCGACGAACGGATCGCCGCGCTTGCGTTTACGGCGGAGAGAAGCCCCAAAGGCCGGCCATCCTTGCGGATTTCCTTTGATGCAGCCGATCTCGACCCGAAGTGCTCAGGCCATGTAGCCCTGTTTATCCGAACGAACCGTGCCGAGGACCTCGTTCGTACGTTGGGAAGAGCGGGTTCGTAAGGGAGTAGGAGTCCGTAGTCTTTGGTCCGTAGTCCTCAGTCCGTGATTCCGGGTACACGCACCCCTGACCGAACCATGACGGGTACATGTCCCCGCACCCCTCTCACGAACTCGGTTCTCTCCTCGCGGTTGCTCGTAGCTTGTGGTATGTAGCATGTAGCCTGTGGGAAGATTCTCGAATCGCTTGAAGGCCGTTCCCACAAGCCACTCGCCACGAGCCACGCGCCACGGACCTTTCCCCCAACGAACCCAACGAACTGCTTCTCCATCCCGGCGGACCATGGACTATGGACTATGGACCATGGACCCCCGGACCGATTTTCCCTATGAACCCCACGAACCCCTTGCTTCTACTTCTTCACCCACCGCGCTCCGGGGCCCTTGCCTCGAAACTCGATACGGCCCTCGTCTCTCATCTCGCGAAGCACACGGCGAACCCACTCATGGCTCACTCCAGGACACTCGGCTTCGATGTCGGCAGCCCGAAACGGCCCGAGCTTGCGTTCGACGGCTTGACGCACTTGATCGCTCTTCGCACCGCGACCACTACGCAGCGTGCCTACGCGTTGCTCGTACTCCTTGTACGCAGCCAGCATGACGCCCCAGAAGTAGCTGATCCACGGAAACACATCATGTGTCTCGTCGTGCCAGCCCTGCGAACATCGCTCCAACGTGTCGTAGTAGCTTCGCTTGGTCTGCTCGAAAATCCGCTCAAGACTGATGTAGCGGCCGACGTTGTAGCCGTGCTGGTACAAGAGTAGCAGTGTGAGCAGCCGGGAGGTGCGCCCGTTTCCATCGTTGAATGGATGGATACAGAGGAAGTCGAGCACTGTCAGCGGGATCACAACGAGCGGCTCGCGGCCGTCACGGTGGATTGCATCGTCGTAGCGTACCACGAGATGGTTCATCGCAGCTTTCGTCTCGACGGCAGGCGTCGGACGGAAACGAACACGGCGAGAGCCGTCCGCGTATCGCTCGATGATGGCGTTGTCCCGAGTCTTCCAGTGTCCGCCGCGCTCGTCGGTATAGCCCAGCATCGCTTCATGAAATCGCAGGATCGTGTCTGTCGTGAACGCCAAGTCGGCATGATTCCCGTGAACGAGATTGAGGACGTCTCGGTAGCCGAGGATCTCCTGTTCCGAACGGTTCTGAGGAGCGGTGTTCTCCTGAGCCAACGCAAGGATGCGCTCTCTCGGCGCGGTGATGCCTTCGAGTCGATTCGAGGATTCACCGGACTCGATCATCGCGACCTGCCGTAGGCTCTCGAGAACCTGGGGACTTTGGCGCGAGAAGAGTTCCTGCTTGCCGCGGTATTCCGCAAGGGCTTGGATCGACTTGAGCTGCGTTGCGGAGAATCGCAGTGCATCAAGATACGTCCGGCTCAGTGAGTGCATGGCGGCCTTTCGAGTAGGGGTAGTTCTTGTCCAAGAAGGGGTAGATTTCGCCCCTAAGTACCCCTATTCGAGACCAGACTACCCCTTTTTCGAGGCATAGGCAACTTGGCGTGTGCTCTCCATCCTTCGGCACACGCCTGGGGTTTCGCACTCCTCCAACTCGTTATGCGAAACGCCCTATCCGATTCAGGACTCAAGCACCCAAACTCCAGCTGTTCGACATCCGAGTACATCGGGCCGAACAGCCAGCGCCTGGAGTTTCGGCATCCACGCATTACGGCACCGAAACATCCTAGACCGATTGGTAGCGCCTGCTCCGCGCACGAACCCCAACCAGGACGTTTGGGTGCCAAGGATCTCAGCACCCAAACTCCAGCTGTTCGGCATCCGACTACATCGAACCGAACAGCCAGAGCCTGGGGTCACGTCCTGTCAAATGGTGTAATGACATCGCACCATCCTCTTGCTGATCAGGCAGCGAGCTGCTCTACCAGCACGGGCTCTTCTTCCGCCTCCAACTCAATGGGGTTGCTGACGCTGTCTGGGGCAGCTTGTGCCTTCTCCAGAACAGCAACCGGCATGTAGCGACGAGTGACCATCCACTCGTCGTTGTACTCCCCGAGCACAGCACCGACCAAACGGATGATCGCCTTCCGGTTGGGGAAGATCCCGACCACGTCGCTGCGTCGTCGGATCTCCCGATTCACTCGTTCTTGTGGGTTGTTCGACCAGATCTGCCGCCAAACGGACTGTGGAAACGTAGTAAACGCCAGGATGTCCTCCGCGGCTTCTTGGAGGATCTCTGCTGCTGTTGGGAAACGCCGTTGTAGCTCTTCACAGACCCGCTCGTACTGTGCCCACACCTCTTTGTCGGTCGGTTGAGCGAAGACCGAGCGGACCAGCGTGGCGACCAATCCCTGAGAGTTTCTGGGCACCTTGCTGAGCAGGTTTCGCATGAAGTGGGTCCGACAGCGTTGCCATGTACATCCGGACAACACTCCGGCAATCGCTGTCTTGAGCCCGCCGTGCGCATCGGAAGTGACCAGCTTGACGCCCTTCAGCCCTCGTGCTACGAGGTCGCGTAGAAACGCTGTCCAACCGGCTTCGTCCTCGCTGGTGAACACATCGATGCCGAGGATCTCGCGATGTCCGTCACCGTTCACAGCGGTAGCGATTGCCGTAACCACGTTTGCTACGCGTCCGCCTTCTCGACAACGTTGACTCATCGCATCAAGCCAAACGAACGTGTACGGCCCGTTGTCCAGCGGGCGATTGCGCAAGCTTTCGACCACGGGATCGAGTTCCTTGGCCAACTCCGACACCTGGCTTTTACTCATCCCTTCCAGGCCCGATGTACGTACCAAACCATCCACACGGCGTGTGGATACCCCTCGTACGTAACACTCGGTGACGACCTGCATCAGTGCTCGTTCACCACGACGTCGGGGTTCCAACAACCACTCTGGGAAGTAGGTTCCCTTGCGCAGCTTCGGGATCGCGAGATCGATCGTACCGACTCGTGTATCCCACCGCCGTTCTCGGTATCCGTTCCGCTGATTCACGCGATCGGCACTCGGCTGCCGATACGGTGCACCGCAGACGGAACTTGCCTCAGTTGCCATCAGTACCTCGGCTACTGCCTTCACCATCTCGCGCAGAAGGTCGGTGTCGGCTTCCTCCAACCGCTTGCGCAACCACGCCAAGCTCCCTACTCTCTCCTTGACCATCGCTTCCTCCTCGGTGCCGATGTTGGTCGGCTTTTCTTGTTGATGAACCGAAGATGGCAGCGATGGTCGCTTCTCTTCAAGACGCTGCTCGCTCAGCAGCCCGCTAGACCACATGCACGGACTCTAACTTTCGGAACCGAGCGGTCAAGGACCGCTGACCCCAAGCTGCTTTGCGCAACCAAGCGGCCAAGACACCCCCCTCGAGGCCACGCGAGATCGAGGTGTGGTTGTCTCCACACGAAATCCAGCTATAGAACCCGAACTGCTTGGGGCCCGAAACCATCTGGAGTGAGCAGGAAGACACGCCGCGCGTTTCCTTTGATCGACCGGTGGAGCCCTGCGTGGTCATTGTCGACTCGGCCTGCGGAAGGGAACTGATTGCAGCCTCAATTCCCGGCGAGGGCGCAATGCGACTTGACTCGCAAGTGCAATGAGAGCAGTATGCGATATCTGAACATGAATGGGGGTAGAGAATGAGGCAGATACTTGGTATCGCGTTGTTTATCAGCATCGCCGTGGTGCTGTCGCCTATCAGTCACAGCGCTGGCTTAGATACCGTCCGTCAAGGTCCTTGGGTTCTCCTGTTCGCTGTTGCTCCAGGCTGTGCCGCGTGCGAGGAGGCAATTGCCTGGATGGGGGAAGCTGCAGACACCCATCGCGGAATCAACGCTCTCCTAGTGGGACCATCGCTCACGGATGAACTTGAGGAGGTGTCCAGGACAGCAGGCCTACGGGTTGTGGCCGACAGGGGTGGGGTCGTGGGGGCGGGTTTGGGTGTGGTGCGGGCACCTACACTGATATCTCTCCTTGACGGCGAGTTGCTGAGCAGACTTGACTGGCCATTCGTTGAGGACACTCTTATCCAAAGGATGGAGGACTTGGCTGCCACACCGCGGGGCGGCCCTTGGCAGTTTCTCGGAGCTACTATCTCCTTAGGTGTTGCGATTGACTTGAACGGAGAACCTGTCGATCTCGATCACAGATCCGGCCCCTTGCTTCTCTTGTTCTTCAGCTCCGAGTGTCCGGCTTGCCGCGAGGACCTTGCGACACTCATCGCTTTGAGCGAGGAGATCAAGACAGTGCTGGTGGTGATGACTCCTAGCGCTCTATCCATGAAGGACAAGCGGATGCTCAGACAAGTCGAACTGAAGGCGCTAGTGGATGATCAAGAATCGCTGGCCCAGGCGCTCGCTATTCGAGTTGCCCCAACGTACGTGCTCCTGAACTCAGAAGGCAGAGTCTGCTGGGTGAAGGAAGGGTCAGTGGAGGCGGACGTGCTGCGGGATTCAATCATTGCCGCGTTACACGGCGAATAGGGGAGAAACGGAAGGAGGTTCGTCATGCGGAGCATAGTGTTGGCTCTGGGGTTTGTCGTATTGCTTGGGCTGATAGGGGCGGCTGGAGACGGGAGTGTGGCATGGCCCGTCACAGATGATAGTAGTGGTGCCTGGCCAAATAGCGACCAGATGGGCTGTGCCGTCACTGTGGAGGCATCTCCCATTACTTGTGCGCTTGCGTGCCTGATTGATGGAGGATGTCAGGTCTATCCCGGTGTTGAGCTGAATTGCACGTGCTTGGGAGGACAGGTCTGCTGTCTATACCTTATTAGATGCCTCCAGAACCCCTGGTGGATGATCTTGAAACCCTGCTATTGCGGTACGGAGATTGAATGCACGGGGATCCCTTGCATACCCGGTCAGCCGCTACCCACGTCAGCGCCGGCGGTGAAGGCATCAAGCACAAGGAAGCCGATCTAATGCCACACAAGATGCGAGGAGGGATCCTGTTTCTGCTGCTGTTTGCTGCCATCGGGGCAGTAGGCTCCGCCGAGCAAGCATGGGAGAAGGTTTCGCTCTGCTCACCCGGAGTGCCATTCACCTTCTGCGAAATCGCAGAGGGAAACTGGAGCTTGGTGAGATTTGATGAGGAATGGAGCCGGTTGTCACTCATGTCCCGTTGGGGGATCGACATTGTGGCCATGGATTCAGGAGAGATGGTCCTATCGTTGGAACCCCCTTCGCCCTGGATGACGTTCACTGGGATACCTGCGTTTAGCCCGGACGGCGGTTCGATCGCGTGTCCCGTCACTGGTGGACCCGTTTGGACGTGGGATGTGGAGACCGGCGAGACGATGGGAGCCTATGACGTAGGATCGAGGGGGACGTGCGTCGCTTTCAGCCACGACGGGACGCTCCTCGCCACGCAAGGTGCTCCTGGAGAAGCCACCGTTTGGAGCACCGAGACCGGGGAACTCTTGCTCAGTCTGTCTGAGCTCACACCTTACGGTAGCCTGTGTGTTCTTGGTTTCGACGTGGAGGACACGCTGCTGTTTGTCTTGGGCTCTGGCGAAAGCGGAGCCAACGCCACGGGAGTCTGGGACTTGACGGTCAAGAGCCTCGTCCGAGTGTTCCCAGGCACCGCTGGATCGATGTCGGACGGAACGATCTACGCTCTTGAGCCCGGTATGGCATCTGGCGGTCCGCTGACCTACGTGACGCTTTGGGACGATGTTCTTGGAGCCCATTCACGAACTTTCTTGGCGTCCGGCCGCATGTTTGCGGCAGCGTTCAGTCGCGATGGCCGGTACATGGCTCTCGCCCTGGCGGGCGGAATCGTGAGTTTCTGGGACTTGAGTACCCAGCGTGAGGTGTACAGGCTCGACGTGCTGAAGATCATATCGCAAGACGATGGCGAGGCGTTCGATGAGGCAACGATCCTGGTGATCTCCATCAGCCCGGATGGGTCTGTGCTTGGCACCGGCACCTGGACGAGCGGGCCGTCAAGGGCCTACGTACACCTTTGGAACGTCTCCGAGTTACTGGAAGAGAGCTCTTAGAGTGCAAAGAAGCTCCGGCGACGTGTTTACTGCTGGGCAGCCATTGGCTCTTCATGAAAACATTGATTGCTAAAGCCCAGGGTTTTGAGTCCGGGCATGTGGTATATTCGGCTGTAGAGTCGGCGGTGTTTGAAGAAGACGACCATCGCTGTGCGAGATGTCGAACTCCTCGAGGATCGAGCCGTCCGGGCGAGCGATGCCGACACGATGCGATTTGCATCCAACGTCGATGCCTACACAGAGGTGGGGATCCATACGTGCCTCCTTGCAGTCTGAGTTCGCCCATCCAGGTGATCTCGTCTTCTGGGATTGGACCATCCAGGAGGAGTTGCCAAGCTGCCGTGCCGGCTTTCTTGGTTGGCAGCCCACCTCCCAAGCTACTTGGCAACGGACACGAAGAAGCGTGTCGCCGCTTCTTCCAAGCAACCGCGCTTAGGCGGTTGCCAGAGTAGCCCACCATCACCCGTTGGACTCTCCTGGATGGCAGAGAAGACGGGGGCGGCATTCGGAATCGAGCGGTCAACGCCCGCGGGCCCAAAGCTGTATGAAACGATCATGAAGAAGCGCTGTGCGCTTCTTCCAAGCAACTCGCTTTTGCGAGTTGCCAAAGCAGCCAAGACACTACTTCCGTCGAGGTCAGGATTACTACGAAGAATCGGGCCAGGAGTTGCCAAGCTGCCGTGCCAGCTTCAGATACGGCAGCCCAACTCCCAAGCTGCCCAGCGTAACTGCGCAGCCCCCGTCCATCGGTACAAAATACAATGGTAGACCCTGAAGTCCGAGGACCTTCCGTTCCTGATGGAGCTGATCGAAGCCGGAGCGGTCACCCCCGTCATCGACAAGACCTACCCGTTCGCAGAAGCCACCGACGCGATGTGGTATCTGGAGGCGGGGGCTGCGGTGGAAAAGCTGAACCACCTGAAGTGTTAAGTCTGAGTGGCTGAGATGGTAGGATCACCTCGGGAGAAGAAGAGGTGATCGTGTTGGGCAGCAAAGGGAAGCGGTACTCACCGCGATTCCAGTTTGAAGTGGTGCTAGAGGTGCTCAAAGGGGATCGAGACGCTGTAGAGATCGCTCGAGCCCACGATCTGCACCCCGTGACGGTGGCCCGCTGGAAGCGAGAGTTTCTCGAGAATGGTCCGGCGGTATTCGGCAAAGACAAGACACTGGCCGATTACGAGAAGCGGATCAAGGAAATGGAGCGGTTGCTGGGGCGCAAGGAGGTCGAGATCGCGCTTCTCCAGAATTTTATGGACGGCAGCTCGTGACAGCGGAGAAGGTCGAGATTGTGGAAGCGAACGC
>Ga0272441_10002951_pt1 | contig 33487 bp, 24 predicted proteins | sample SSMProp6N_FD_193582 | JGI IMG/M metagenome (GOLD analysis project Ga0272441, IMG submission 193582) | Marine sediment archaeal communities from Little Sippewissett salt marsh, Falmouth, MA, United States - SSM-Prop-6N | ecosystem: Environmental > Aquatic > Marine > Wetlands > Sediment ... | reverse complement strand
ATGTTCCAGTTCATCCAGTACAACATCGGGCGCCAGCGCTCCGCGCACTGGCGCCTCGACGACCGCCGCGAACTCGACGAGAAGACCTTCGCCGCGACGAAGGAGCGCTTCGACCGCGCGCGCGCGTTGGACCGCGTCGTCCGGATGCGGGGCGCGACGGGCGGGATCCCCGAATGGGTCGCGGCGCTCCGGAAGCTCGACCGCGAGGGCGAGTTCGCGACGCTCTGCGAGCGTGCGCTGAACTACCACCACTCCGTGGGGCGCGCGCACACCGTGACGCCCGGCCGCTCGAAGCAGGGGCTCGTGCCCGAGGACACCTACTACCACCTCTACGTGCCCGAGGACTACAAGCCCGCGGTGAAGCACAGGCTGCTCGTCGTGCTGCACGGCCACGGCAACGAGCCGGGGGGGTACTTCCGGCACTGGGCCGCGGCCGTGAAGGGCCGGCCCTACATCGTGCTGGCGCCCAAGAGCCGGGGGCTCTCGTGGGACCTCGAGCGCGACATGGGGGCGCTGCGCTCCATGCTCGTGCCGCTCGCCGCGACCTACAGCGTGGACCCGGACCGCTTCTTCCTGCTGGGCCACTCGGCCGGCGCCAAGTTCGCGTACCTCGTCGCGTACGCGTCGGACCTGCCCAACCTGACGCCGCGCGCGATCGTGGCCGTGCAGGGCTCGCTCCCCGGCATCATCCGCCGGATGGCCGAGGAGGCCAAGCGCGACGCGAGCAAGGACCCGGAGCTCCTCCCGCGCATGAAGCGCGTGGCCGTGTACATCCTCGCCGGGCGGAAGGACCCGCAGGTCCTCTGGTCGGTCCTGATGAGGGACGGCGAGTGGCTCCGCACCTTCGAGGTCGATGCGACGACGAAGACCCTCGACGGCCAAGGCCACGCCTACCCGGCCGGGGCGACGCCCGGGATCCTCGAGTGGCTCGAGTCGCTCGACCCGGCACCGGGGCGCTAGGGAGGAGACGCGATGCGAACCGTCGAGATCATGCCCTGCCTCGACATGAAAAACGGCCGGGTCGTGAAGGGCGTCCACTTCGTGGACATCCAGGAGGTCGGCGACCCGGTCGAGAACGCGGCCTTCTACGAGAAGGAGGGCGCCGACCAGCTCGCGATGCTCGACATCGCCGCGACGCTCGAGGATCGCAAGACGCGCCTCGAGTGGGTCCGGAACGTCTCGGCCGCGATCACGATCCCCCTCACGGTGGGCGGGGGAATCTCCTCGCTCGAGGACATCGAGCTCGTGCTCGGGGCCGGGGCGGACCGCGTCTCGATGAACAGCGCCGCGGTCGCGGACCCGGGCCTGGTCGCGCGCGCGTCGGAGAAATTCGGCACCGACAAGGTCACGGTCGCGGTCGACGCACGGCGCAATCCCGAGATGCCCTCCGGGTTCGAGCTCGTCGTCTCCGGCGGCACGAAGCCGGTGGGGCGCGATGCCATCGCCTGGGCGCGGGAGTGCGCGGAGGCGGGCGCGGGGGTCATCCTGCCGACGAGCATGGACGGCGACGGGACGCAGAACGGGTACGACCTGGAGTTCACGCGCGCCATCGCCGACGCGGTGGACGTGCCCGTCGTCGCCTCGGGCGGCGCCGGCACGCTCGAGCACTTCTACGAGGCGGTCGAGCAGGGCGGCGCGGCCGTCCTCCTCGCCGCGTCCGTCTTCCACTACCGCACCTTCCGCATCCGCCAGGTGAAGGAGTACCTGCGCGGAAAGGGGCTCAAGGTCAATCTGTGACGCAGTCCCCGCCGCAGGGGCACACGAGCGCCATGCCCGAAGCCGACGCCAAGAAGCCCATCGACAAGAGCCGCCGCGCGGCCATCCTCGCGACCGTGGGGATTGTGGTTATTCTCGGCCTTGCGGTGTTCGCTGTGGCCGTAGTTGTACCGATGCGCGACTTGCACACTGTCGTGCGCGGATGCCGCGGCAGGATTGCTACGTATCGAAAGAACGCCATTGCGAGCCTCGGCGGGCCGGAGCGTGCCGCTCGCCGCATCAGGACGTATCTTCGGCTGCCGCGCTGGATAAAGGCGGCCCGGCCTGCTGCCGCGGACACGCTCGGCGGATGCGGGCTGCACGGTGTGCCAGTCCTCATGGGAATGCTCCACGACCCGGATGTAGAGGTGCGCTGGCGCGCTGCGCGTGCGCTGGGCCAGATCGGTCGCGACGCTGAACCCGCCGTTCCCGCGCTCGTCCGGATGCTCGGCGATACGCACGAAAAGGTGCGCGCTCGCGCCGCGGGGGCATTGGGGCAAATCGGGCCGGACGCGGAGGGTACGATCTCTGCCCTGATCAATGCGCTCGGACATGGGGATGCCTGGGTGCGTGTGATTGCTGCTACGTCACTGGGCCGTTTCGGTCGAAAGGCGGAGATCGCCGTGCCGGCTCTCGTCAGCGTCTTGAGCGATGCGGATTCCGACATACGGTTGGAGGCTGCTCGCGCGTTGGGCGAGATTGGGCCAGCGGCCAATGCGGCTGTGCCCGTGCTCATCGAAATGCTCAAGGAGGGTATGCTTGGCGATGAATACGATCGTTCCCGCGCAGTCGCCTGCCAGGCCCTGGGCGGGATCGGCCTGGCAACAAAGGAGGTCACATCTTCACTCATTGAGGCACTCCGTGATACGGACGCAGATGTGCGGTTGTTCGCCGCCCAGGCATTGGGTATGGTCGACCCGGATGATGGGACGGTCGTACCCGCGCTTGAAGGACTACTGGATGACTCCGACCCTCATGTCCGTGCCGCTGCCGCGGGCGCGCTGGGCCACATTGGCCGTAATGCAGGGGCGGTCGTGCCTGCGCTCATCGACATGCTCGGTGATACGAATGCGGATGTGCGCGAGAAGGCCGCATGGGCATTGAGTGAGACCGGCCCGAACGCAAAGGGGGTCGTGCAGGCCCTCATTGGGGTGCTCGATGATGTAGATGCGGATGTACGCGAGTACGCCGCATGGTCGCTGGGTAAGACCGGCCCGAAGGCGGCGGATGCCGCGCCTGACCTGGAGAAACTGCTTAGAGATACCAATCCCGGTGTTCGCAGGGCCGCAAGCTGGGCGCTCAAGAAAATCCGTGGTTCGACTCCTCCGCCGGAAGAGTAGGCTACTCTTGTCCACTCCCCCCCCATTCCGAGGGGGGGGGGGCACAACGCATCTCGTTGTGGCGGCCCGGGTTAAGCACCTTTTTTCGTCAAAGCCCCCTATATATGGAGGGTCTTTGTAATTCTCCCGAGCCGAGGAGGGAACTAAAAAGTGTCGAAAAACGTCATTCCGGAGATCTCTTTGCGGGTGGCCCAGGTACTTGTACCTGGGCGCGAAGCGCTGGAAACACTTCCAGTGCCGCGCTTCTCTTCGCCCAAGCGGCCGCCCCAGCCGCGGCTTGCCGAACGCGCTCCATGCCCGCCGGGGCTTCCCGGCGACGACGAGGCCGTCGAGGACGCGCTCTACGAGAGCGCGATGCGCGGATCGATCCGCGCGCAGATTTTCTGGCTCGTGAACCGCGCGCCGCATAAGTGGCGGCCGATCTGGCGCATTCGTATCACGCCGCGGCTGCCGTCGCTGGCTTCGATGCTGCGAGTGTCCGAGTCGCGGCTGCGCGAGTGGGCGCGCCGGGCGCGCGCCGTTCGTCGGGCGCGCGGAGGAGATCGCCTCGACCCGTATCCATCGACCGGCGCGGACGGCCGCCGGTCAGGTGCGCCGGCGGTCCATGAGGAAGACGCTGCCCGCCTCGGCCTTGGCCACGCTCTTGAGTTCGGCCGCGGCCGCGGCGAGCTCCGAGACGTGCGTGAAGCGCCGCTGGCCCGTGTTCACCCCGACCATCGAAAGGCACAGGAGCGGGAAGCGCCGCTCCTGGCGCTGCCGGTCCTTCGTCACGACGTAGCCGCGCTTCCGGTCGGCCGCCGTGTAGAACTCCCCGATGCCCGCGTCGAAGCGGGCGATGATCTCCCCGGCGACCTCTCCCACGCGGTCGGGCTCGAGGATGAAGAGGTAGTCGTCCCCGCCGATGTGGCCGACGAAACCCTTGTCCTCGCGCTCGCGCGCGACGTCGGTCAGGATGTTCGCGGCGAAGCGGATCACGCGGTCGCCGGCCTCGAAGCCGTAGGCATCGTTGTAGGCCTTGAAGTAGTCGAGGTCCGCGTAGACGACCGCGCGCGCCTCCCCCCGCGCGAGGATCGACTCAAGTCGGCGACGGATGGTCGCGTTGCCCGGCAGGCCCGTGAGCGGGTTGGCGTCGAGCGCCGCCTCCTCCATCTCGGCGATGCGGTCGAGCATGTGCCCGAAGCTCTCGGCGAGCTCCTCGATCTCGTCGCCGGTCTCGACGCGAAGCTCCACGTCGAGACGGCCGTCGGAGACCGCACGCGTGGCGCGGTGGATCTCCATGACGGGCCGCAGGTACGCGCGGTTGAGGAACGCGAAGAGCACCACGCCCAGGAGCAGCGTGAGGAGCGTCGCCACGAGGAGCGACCGGTACGTCGCGGCCAGGATCTCGCCGAACGAGACCGCGCGCCGCGCGACCGCGACCGTCAGCCGGCGCCCGGCGCCCGGCTCGCCGCCGATCCAGGCCGCCGTCTTCTCCCAGACGAAGTCCTCGCCCTCGCCGGGCCACGCACCCACCTCGGCGAGGCGCCGCCCCTCCTCGCCCGGGCTCTTCTCCTCGTCGATGAGGAACGCCCGGTCCACGTCGTCGCGCGGCGCGCTGTTTCCCTCGGCGCCCGCCCGCCGGCGCTCGCGCCGGAGGCGCGCGAGCTCCTCCCTCATCAGGTGCGCGGACATCTCGCGGTCCGGTGGGACGCCTCGGGCGGCGGCGGTCTCGAGCACGAGGGCGAGGCGCGCGGCGACCTCGCGGACCGCCCCCTCCTGCGCGACCCGGACCCGCGAGGAAACCGCGCGCACGATGATCACCGACTCGGCGCCCAGGACCGCGATCAGAAGGACGCCCAGCACGACCAGGATCTTGACGCGAAGCCCCATGTGCCTTCGGCCCCTGGCGCCTGCCGGCGCGATACAACCATCGCCCGCGCCGGAAGTCCATCCACTTTATGCGCGAATCCGGAAACCGTCAAGCTCCGGCCCCAAAGGAGGAAGGGGGAGGGCGGCGGGAGGGAAAACATCCCGCCTTCGGGAAGAAAGCGTCCAATTCCGATATTTATGTTAGCGGAGGGGGTGGCCTCCGCGTCCGTACGGGTGGACGCCCTTTCGGGAGGATCGCGAGCGATGAAGCGGGCCGTGCTCGAACACTCCGAGAAGAGCCGCCGGCTGAACATCGTGACGAGCGTGTGCGCGGAGGGCTGCGTAGTCTCCGTCTCCGGCCGGATCGACTCGGCCGGATCGATTCAACTGCGCCGGGGGCTCGGCGCGGTCCTGGGCGGGGCGCCCCGCGTCGTCCTGCTCGACCTGCGCAAGCTCCAGCACATCGCCAGCGCCGGCATCGCGACGCTCGTGGAGTTCCGGCAGGAGCTCGCCGAACGCGGGGGCACGCTGCGCTTCGTCGGGGCGAATTTTCGAATACGCGCGCTCTTCGAGGTGCTCTCGCCGCACCAGCCCTTCGGCTTCTTCCCGGACGAGGCGTCGGCGATCCGGGGCGAGCCGCGCGCCGGGAACCCCTGAGCCGAACCGACCCGGTGGAGTCAGGCCCACCTATGCTCTACCCGGAATCGCGCAGGATGAACCGAACCGGCACCACGACCTCGGATTGCGCGGCCGAGACGCCGTCGCAGGCCGGCTTGAACCGCCAACGCTCTAGCGCCTCGAGCGCGGCCCGGTCCAGGAGCGCGCTGCCCGAACTCCGGACCACCTCCAGGCCGATGACCGCTCCCGTCCGGGAGATACTCAGGCGCACGACGACGGTCCCCTCGGTCCCCCGGCGCCGGGCCGCCAACGGATAGCTCGGCGGCGGGTTGCCCGCCACGGGCACGGGCGGCGCAATCTCCGGCCTCTCGGAGACGGGCAAGGTCTCGGGCGAGGAACTCTCCGCCGACTGTTCCGGCGCCTTGCGCGCGATTCGCTGCGTGTCCGGAAGCATGGCCAAGGGAGCGTCCGGAATCAGCGGACGATCCGCGGGCGCAGGCGCGGGCGGTAGAAGGTTCTCGATCGCCTCCTCGTCCGGCGGCAGGTCGCACTCCATTTCCACGAGCGGTGGAAGGTCCGGCCCCTCCTCCACGAGAAGCGGCGGCGAGACCACGACCGTGTCGCTGGAGAACAGGGGCGGCGCCTCGGCCTGCAAGTCGATGCTGAGGATATAGGACGGCTCGTACCGGGGCCGCGGTGGGGTCTGGAACGGGCCGGCGACCACCAGGCCGGTCACGGCCGCCGTGTGCACCACCGTCGAGATCAGCCAAGGCCAGCGCATTACATCCCTCTGGGGCGGTACCCCTACATCTCTTCGTACGCCCCGGACAAGGCCGGGGGACAGGGAAATCCGGCGGGCCTTTTCATATCACGGATCCCCAGGGACCGCCACTTCTTTTCCGGGCGTGCCCGGACGGACGCGATGCGATCCCTCGCGAACGCTTTCCCCGGAAAGCCCCCCGAAAATTCCTATGAAAGTTGTCCCTCCGGGCGGACCCGCACGTACGCCGGGTAGTAATTAAGGACCGAGGACGGGAGGAGACACTCTCAATCAGGGGAAAGGGGAAATCCATGCACGGGGGTGCTGTGGAGTCCCGGATTCGCGGAGCACTGTGGGGGACGGTCCTGGCCTGCATCGCGATGAGCGGCGCGGCGCGGGCGGGAGAGACGGAGGAAGGGACGGAACCGGCGGCCCCTCCGGCCGCGGAGGAGCGTGCGGAGGCCACGACGCTGGATCCCGTCGTGGTCACGGCGACCCGACGCGAGATGCTGATGAGCGACGTGCCGGACGTGCTTCAGGTCGTCACGCGCGAGGAGATCGAGGCGTTGCGACCGTCCTCCCTCGGCGAGGTGATGGAGTACCTGCCGGGCGTGAACATCGAGACGGGCACCGGCAGCGGACTGCCCAAGCGCAGCGTGGTGAGCCTCAACGGACTGCCGCCGAACTACACGCTCGTCCTGGTCGACGGCGTGCGACTTCTGAGCGAGCACATCCACACGGGCCAGAATATCGAGATGGTCCCGCCCGGGAGCATCGAGCGCATCGAGGTCGTCCGGGGGGCGGCCTCGGCGCAGTACGGCGCCGACGCGATCGGCGGCGTGGTCAACATCATCACGAGGAAGTGCGGCGATAAGCCCGAGACGACCGTAGGCACATCGGCCGGAAGCTATCATACCTACGAGGGCGACGTTACGCTTCTCCGACCGGCGAGCGATGCCGTCCGTGTCTCGCTCTCCCTGCACCGGGAGCAGAGCGATGGCGTTCCGCTTCTCGCGCCCGCGCACCGCCTCAACAACATGGGCTACGAGCGGCACAGCGGAATCGCCCGGATCGATGTGGACTTGGACGAATCGACGAGCCTCTTCGGCTGGATCAACGCCGTGGACAACACGGTCGACTGGCGGGACGCCGATGCCGACAGCGAACTGGTCATGACGGCGCTCGGAGGCACGCGCAAGCTGAGCCCGGAGGTCGATCTCTTCTCGCAGTTTTCCTATTCGAAGTGGCAGGCCGAGACGAGCGGCGAGGAGAACAAGTGGGTCCAGCCCGAGACGCACCTCACGTGGCGCATCGACGAGGCGAACACGCTCACGGGGGGGCTGGAGTACAGGTACAACGAGTTCGCGCGCACCGGCGTGGACGATGTGCCCGACCAGGACGCGGTGGGCGCGTTCGTGCAGCACGAGTGGCACCCGCGTGAGGACCTGACGCTGATGGGGGCCCTGCGCCTCGACGACGTCGAGGACGTGGATACGGCCGTTTCGCCCAAGGTCTCGGCGCTTTACTCGCCCGAGGAGGTGCCGGTCCGCCTGCGCGGCTCCATCGCGCGCGGCTTCCACGCCCCGACGCTTCAGGAGCTCTACGAGGAGGCCTACGGGCACGGCGGAGCCGCGCTTCGCTTCGGCAACCCGGACCTCGATCCGGAGTACAGCATGACCTACGCCATGGGTGCCGAAGTCTTTCCGACCGAGGACTTCCAGGTCATGGTCTACCTCCAGTACAGTGATATCGACGACATGATCGTGCCGGTCTACGAAGGAGCATGGGCCGAGGACCCCACCAAGGACGTCTGGCGGCGCACGAACATCGAGCACGCCTGGGTCTTCAGCGGCGAATTCTCGGCGCGGTACATCTTTAGCCCGAACCTGACGCTGGAGAGCGGCTACACCTACACCAACAACGAGGACGAGGACACCGGGCACCAGCTTCCGTACGACCCCGGCGATTCGATTTTCGCCAAAGCGCTGACCGACTGGGAGCTGGACCGGGACTGGAAGCTCTCCGGCTTCATCGGCCTCCGGGCGGTCTTCGACCGCAGTGCATGGAGCTGGAAGCCGCCGGCCGGCGCGCCCGCGGGCGACCCCTCCGGCCTGACCACGGATCTCGATGACTACGAGAAGCTGGATACCGGGATAACGCTGACGTACCGAAAGGACCTGTCATTCTTCGTCAACGTGTACAACATCCTCGGCCAGGACTTCGAAAACCTGGACGACTCCTATACGATCCTCGACGGCGAGCCGACCTTCAAGGTCGGCCTCAAATGGGATTTCTAGGCCCGCGGAGGAGGGGCCGAATCGACCGCTGATCGCGGGGAGAATGCGCGCGAGCTTTCGGCCCGTTTCGACCCGGTGGAGTCAGGCACGCTCCAGGCGCGCGCCGAGCGCGGCCATGCGTTCGACGAAGTCGGGGAAGGTGACGGCCATGGCCTCGGCGTCCTCGACCGAGACCGCCTCGCGCGCGGCGAGCCCCGCCACGGCGAGCGCCATCACGACGCGGTGGTCGCCGTGCCCCGCCACGCGCCCGCCCGCGACGCCTCCCGCCCCCCGCCCGCGCACGACGAGCCCGTCGGGAAGCTCCTCGCACGCGACGCCGAGCTTTCCGAGCTCGGCGGCCATGACCGCGATGCGGTCGGTCTCTTTAAGCCGCGCCTGCGGCACGTTCGCGAGCTGCGTCTCGCCCTCGGCGAACGCGGCCGCCACGGCCATGGCCGGGAGCGCGTCGGGCGTGGCGTTGAGGTCGAGGTGCGCGCACGCGAGCGCGCCGCCCCGCAAGCGAATGGCCTCACTGGAGCGCTCCACCGTCGCGCCCATCGCCTCGAGGTAGTCGAGTACAGCCTTGTCACCCTGCGCGTCGTCGAGATCGAGGCCCGTGAGTTCGACCTCGCCGCCGGTCACGGCCGCGGCGGCGAGGAAGAAGGTCGCGCTCGACCAGTCCGCCGGCACCCGCCGCGTGAACGCGGGGTAGGACTGGCCGCCCGGCACGCGGAGGCGCGTGAGGTCGGCGTCGCGCTCGTACCGGATGCCGAGCGCGTCGAGCCAGCGGAGCGTCATTTCGACGTAGGGCCGCTCGTTGAGTTCGGTGACGAGTATCTCCGAGTCGCCGGTCGCGAGCGGGCAGGCGATGAGAAGGCTCGTGAGGAACTGGCTCGTGGGGCAGGCGAGCTCCGCCCGGCCGCCCGCGAGCGGACCGGCGACCAGCGCCGGAGGGCAGCCGTTCTTCTCGAGTGACTGCGCGCGCGCGCCCAGGAACGTCAACGCGTCAAGGAGCGGCCCCACCGGCCGCTTCTGCACCTGCGCGTCGCCGGTGAGGCGCGTCGCGCCGCCGCCGAGCGCGGCAACGCCGCAGGCGAGGCGCATCGTGGTGCCGGAGTTCGCGGTGTCGATCTCGCAGGCGCGCGGCCGACCGGCGAGGCCCTTCACGCGCCAGGCCTCGGGCGCGGCCTCGACCTCTGCGCCGAAGGCGCGGACGGCCCCGAGCGCGGCGTCGGCGTCGGCGCTCGCGAGCGGGGCCTCGACCACGCTCTCGCCGTCGGCGAGCGCGGCGAAGAAGGCCGCGCGGATCGTGTGGCTCTTCGAGGCCGGCACGCTCGCGCGTCCTGCCACGCGCGAGGGGTGCGCGATGAGATTCATGACCGCTCCTTCCGGGGCCATTGTGCCGAAGCGAGGCGCGAAATCAAGGCGCTCAGGCGAAGTCGTCGGGCGCGAGGACGAGCACGCGCCGCGCGCCGATATTGGCGATGAGCCCCAGCGCGACGAAGCTCGCGAGCATCGAGCTGCCGCCGTAGCTCACGAAGGGGAGGGTGATCCCCGTCGTGGGGAGGAGCCCTACGGCCACGCTGATATTGATGAGCGACTGCGCGAGGAACATCACCGTCAGCCCCACCGCGACGAGGCGCCCGGCCGGCTCGCGCACGCGCGTGGCGATGCGCACGCCCGCGAATCCCAGGAGCAACACCAGCGCGATCAGCCCCATCGCACCGACGAGGCCCCACTCCTCGGCCACGACCGCGAAGATGAAGTCGGTGTGCGCCTCGGGCAGGAGGTGCAGCTTGTGGATCGTGCCCCAGCCGAGCCCCTTGCCCGCGAACCCGCCCGAGCCGATCGCGATCTGCGAGTGGATGAGCGACCAGGCCTCGCGCATCTTGTACTGTTCCGGGTCCAGCCACGCGTGGATCCGCGCCTGCTGGTAGGGCTTCATGGCCCAGAGCCAGAGGCCCGCGAGGCCCGCGACGCCACCGGCCGAGACGAGCGAGAGGTGCCGCAGGCGGCTGCCGGCTGCATACAGCATCGCGAAGAGGATCGGAACGAAGACCATGGCCGTGCCAAGGTCCGGCTGGCGGAGGATCAGCCCCAGCGGCACGAGCGCGACCAGGAGCGGGATCGTCAATCCCTCCAGCCGCCGGTAGTTGTTCCGGTACATCAGGTACTTCGCGAGCGCGAGGACGAAGGCGAGCTTCATGAACTCGGAGGGCTGGATCGAGATACCGCCCATCTTGAACCACGAACTCGCACCGTTGATCGGCCGCGTGAAGAGCACGGCCACGAGCGTGAACAGCGAGAAGGCGAAGATCGGATACGCGTGCTTGAGAAAGATCCGGTAATCCACGAGGAAGGCCACGAGGAACCCTGTGAGGCCAATCGCGATCCAAAGAAGGTGCTTGTAAAAGTTCTCGCCCGCGCTCGTCACGAAGACCGCGCCGTAGGCCGCGAGCCCCGCCGCGGCGAAGAGCAGCAGCCGGTCCGCGCGCCAGAGAAGGCCGAGGCGCCTCATCGCCCCTCCCCCTCGCCGAAGACCGCCTCAAGCACCTTGCGCGCGACCGGTGCCGCGGCCGCGCCGCCGAGCCGCCCGTGCTCCAGGACGACCGCGAAGGCCACGCTCGGGTCGTCCGCGTCGGCGTAGCCGGCGAACCAGGCGTGGTTGCCCACGCCCCGCCGTCCGATCTCGGCCGTACCGGTCTTTCCGGCCACGTCGATCGTGGTCATGCGCGCGCGCCGGCCCGTGCCGTAGGGGCTCGAGACCACGTGCTTCATGGCCTCGCGCAGGGGCTTGAGCGACTTGTCCGTCAGCTTCACCGCCCCGAGTTTTTTCGGGCCCAGACCCCTGTTCACGTACGGCCGCCAGACCGTGCCGCCGTTGGCAACCGCCGCCATCATGACCGCGACCTGCAGCGGCGTCACGGCCATGATCTGACCGATGGAGACGTGGTAGGTGTTGTCGCGCGTCCACGGCCCCTCGTTCGGCCGTTCGGCCGCCTTCCAGGCCCGGTCGGGCATGATCCCGGCCGCCTCGCCGGGCAGGTCGATGCCGGTCCTTCGGCCGAAGCTGAACCGCCGGCCCCAGTCCGCGATCCGGTCGATGCCGAGCCGGCCGCCGGTCTTGTAGAAGTAGATGTTGCAGGAACGCGTCAGAGCGTCGTCGAACGGGATCGTGCCGTGGTACCCCATGCAACCGAAGCGGGTGTCGCCCTCGATGATGTAGTGCGTGCAGGCGAAACTCGTCTGGGGGGTGATGACGCCCTCCTCGAGCGCGGCCGCGGCGATCAGGACCTTGAAGACCGATCCGAGCGGGTAGACCTCCCGGTACGCGCGGCAGAGGAGGGGCTTGGAGGAGTTCTGGAGGAGCCGCGCCCGCTCGGCCCCGCGCCCCCCCCCCGGCACGAGCACGTTCGGGTCGAACGGCGGCCAGCTCGCCAGGGCCAGAACCTCGCCGCTGTTCGGGTCGAGGAAGACGGCCGCGCCCCGGTAGCCCGACTTGGCCAAGGCACGCTCGGCCGCGCGCTGGTAGCGCAGGTCGATCGTGAGTTCCACGCTGCCGCCGGGCAGCGGACGACTCTCGTTGAGGTAGGCGAGCCCGGCCTCGGCGTGCACGAGCGAGGGCCGCTTGAGCGTGCGCAGGACGACCCGGTAGCCGTGCTTGCCGCGCAGGGTCTGGTTGCAGGCGCGCTCGACGCCCTGCGTGCCCGTGCGCGCGTCCTGGAGGTACCGCTTGGGCCGCGAGAGCCAGAGGCACTCGCCGTCGGCCAGGTCCACGCGCCCGGGCAAGGCCCAAGCGTCGGGCGGGCGCCCGGCGGGGCGCTCGGTGCCGGCCACCTCGCCCGCGCGCTTGCGCAGTGCGTCGAGGTGCTCGGCTTTGTACTGTCCGATGCAGCCGACGACGTGGCAGGCCGTGGTCCCCTGCGGGTAGGAGCGCCGCGCGCTCGTGGTACACGAGACACCGGGCAGGCGCGCGGAGACCCCGCTCTCCGTGGGCGAGGCGAGCGCCGCGCGCAGGCGCAGCCACGTCTCCTGGGGCAGGTCCCGGATCACCGGCTGCGGCGTGCGCGGGTAGGTCCAGTCGCGCGCGACCTTCGTCACGGTCTCGACGAGGCCGCGCGCGATGTCTCCGCGCGAGGCGCCCGTGAAGGCGGCGAGCTCGGCCACCAGCGGCTCGCGCGAGGCGAGCCGCTCCGCCTTGCGATCGATCTCGACCTTGCGTTCGGCGGGCGGGAGCTTGAGCACGCTCTCCATCTTCTGGGCCGAGATCTCCCGCAGCCCGGCGGGGCCCACCGCGATCGAGACATCGAAGCTGGGCCGGTCGCGCGCGAGCACGACCGGGCGCGATCCGGAGCGCGCGAAGATCGTGCCGCGCAACGCCGGTTCGAGGTCCTCGTAGCTGAGCCGGTCCTCCTCGGCGCGGACATAATCGGCGTGGTTCCAGACCTGGAGGCTCCAGAGCCGCCAGGCCACGCGCGTGAAGCCGAGGAAGATGAGAAAGAAGAGAATCTGAACGCGAAGGCGATACATCCGCGTCTCCCGCTCCCGGAGCGCACCCGTCCAACGCTATTGAGCGGGGACGCCTCTCCCTTTCAGTGGCGCCACGCGCCCGGAGCGCCGACCGCGGCCGCCTCGCCGGTCGGCGCGCTTCCCCCGGCCCCCTCCTCGCCCGCGGCCGGCTCTCGCCACTGGAGGCCGAGGAAGGCGCCCACGCAGCGCGTCACGAAGAAGACCGGCGGGCCGAGCACGGCTCCCCAGACCGCCGCGCCCAGCACGATGTCCACGAGGGCGCGCCACCCGAGCGCCGCGACCGCGCCAGAGACGAGCCCGTAGACCGCCTCGGCCGCGAGCGCGCAGGCGAAGCACGCAGCCGCCTGCGCCGCGAGTCCGGGGCGGCTCTTCCGGCCCGAGCGCACGCTCGCGATGGCCACGCCCAGCACGAGCAGCGTCAGCGCGTAGAGCCCCGGCCTCGGCGCGACCACGAGATCGAGCAGCAGGCCCGCGGTCCAGTAGACGACCGGGCTCACGTTCTCGATGTAGAGCGCGGCAAAGAGGACGAAGAGCAGCGTGAAGTTGGGCCCGCCGCGCAGCGGCGCGAGCAGCCCGCCCAGCACGAGATCCAGGGCCAGGAAGACGAGGAGCCCCAGCGCCAGGCCCAGCGTCCTCACCGCCGCCCCTTTCGTTTGCGTTCCCTCCCGGAAGGCGGCGGCAGATCGCCCGTCCGCGGCCGGATCACCAGGACCGGGCCGATCTCGTCGGCCCGCACGGCCGGCTCGATCGCGAGCCGGAAGAAGGGCCGGCCCGTCTCGCGCTTGACACCCTTCTTCCCCACCTGTCCGATGTACAGCCCGGCGGGGAAGACGCCGCCGAGGCCGCTGGTGACCACGCGCTCGCCCGGCGTGGGCTTGCCGCGCGCGGGCACGTAGCGCATCTCGGGCTGGCCGCCCGAGCCCTCGATCATGCCCTGGAGCCGGCTCTTCACCAGGCGCGCGGGCACGAGCACGGACCGCGCGCCCAGGAGCGCCACGCGCGAGAGCCGCGGCCCGATCGCGACCACGACGCCGACGGCGTAAACGGGCGCCGAGACCGGGGCCGCGCCGCTGCCCCCGGCCGGCGCCTTCCCGCGGAGCGCGCCGACCACCACCGCGCTTCCGAGCTGGACGCCCTCGACCTCGCCCGCATCGATGAAGACGACGTCCGGCGACCAGCGCGCCCCGCGCGCGATTACCCGCGCCGCGATCGGGCGGAGCGCTTCTCTCCCCGTGCGTTCGACGAAGCCGGCGAGCTGCCGGGTGCGGGCGAGCTCATCCTCGAGGAGGCGGACGCGGTCCTCGGCGCGGGCGAGGCGCGCATCGAGATCCCGCACGCGGGAACCCGGCGCCTCGGACGCGGGGAGGACGGTGCCCGGACCGCCGAGGACCAGGCGCAGGGCCGAGAGCACGCGCATGCGCACGAGCTCGATCCGCGCCACGGGCACGGCCACGAGCGCCAGCGCCACCGCGGCCAGGAGGATGTACAGGGTGCGCCGCCTTCGGAACGTCATGTGCATTTCCGCCTGGACAATAGAGGCGGCCCGGGAGGAGGCCGCCTGCGTTCACATCGCCGAGGAGTCCGCACGGGACGCGCTACTCCATGTCGTCTTCGCCCTCGAGGACGCCCAGCAGCATGTCGAGCTGTTCGAGCACCTCGCCCGTGCCGCGGGAGACCGCGGTCAGCGGGTCATCGGCGATGCGCACGGGCAGGCCCGTCTCCTTGGCGAGGACCTTGTCGAAGCCGCGCAGGAGCGAGCCGCCGCCGGCCATGATGATGCCGCGATCAATGAGGTCCGCGGCGAGCTCGGGAGGCGTGCGCTCAAGCGTCATCTTCACCGCGCCGAGAATCGCGTCGACCGGCTCCTTGAGGGCCTCGCGGATCTCCTCGCTGCGAACCGTGGCCGAGCGGGGAAGCCCGGCGATGAGGTCCCGCCCCTTGACCTCCATGGTCTTCTCCTCCTCCATGGGGTAGGCGGAACCGATCTCGATCTTGATGCGCTCGGCCGTGGCCTCGCCGATCATGAGGTTGTACGTGCGGCGCATGTGCTGGGCGATGGCCTCGTCCATCTCGTCGCCGCCGATGCGCAGGCTCTCCTTGGTGACCATGCCCGCGAGCGAGATCACCGCGACCTCGGTCGTGCCGCCGCCGATGTCGAGGATCATGGTGCCGGTCGGCTCGGTCACCGGCGCGCCCACGCCGATGGCCGCAGCCATCGGCTCGCCGATGAGGCGCACGTCTCGCGCGCCGGCGCGCTTGGCCGAGTCGATGACCGCGCGCTTCTCGACCGCGGTGATGCCGCTCGGGATCGCGATGACGACGCGCGGGTTGATGCCCCAGGTCCGCTCGTGGACCTTGTGGATGAAGTAGCTGAGCATCGCCTCGGTGATATCGAAGTCCGCAATGACGCCGTCCTTGAGCGGTCGGATCGCCTGGATCGTGCCGGGGGTCTTGCCGATCATGGCCTTGGCGACCTCGCCCACGGCCCGGCCGTTCAGGAGCACGCGGTTCGTGCCCTTCTTCACGGCCACGACCGAGGGCTCGGCCAGCACGATGCCCTGGCCCTTCATGCAGACGAGCGTCGTGGCCGTGCCCAGGTCGATGCCCAGGTCGGTCGAGAACATACCGATGAGGCGGCGCAAAATGTTCAACGCGGACCTCCATCCCGGGCGTCGGCGGTCGGCGCCGGCCCGTTTCCCTTATTATCGGTCGGGGAAAGGCGGAAATTGACCCCAATGCGGGGCCGAATTCGCGCGAGTGCTCGAGGGGGCGTTCAGGCCTCCTTTGTGCCCACGGCGCGGCTGGGCCTCCCCGCCGGCGCGCCCCGGGCCCTGCGTCGAGCCCCCCTCGCCTTCTACTCGGTGCTGCTCACAGACGGACCGCGGTCCTGCTCGTGCCAGAAGTCGTAGAACTCGTCCAGCTCCACGTACGTCAGCGCGATCGCGACGCCCAGCGCCGCAAAGGCCAGCACGAGGAGCACGGTGGCCAAGTCGCTGCGCGGCTTGACCTGGACCGCCTCGCGCTGGGAGCGCGCGCTCAGGCTGCCGCCGCCTCTGGACTGCCGGCTGCTCTTGCCCTTGGCCATCGCGCGTCCTCCTACCGCACCGTCTGCGGGACCGTGCCGATCGTCTCGACCGGCTCGTAGGTTCCGTAGGTCCCGTACGGGGCGCCGCCGAAGCCGCGACAGAGCGCGTCGTCGCCCTCCTTCGGCATGTCCCTGGAGCCCTTCACGAGAACCACGCAGCCACAGTGGTCGCGCATGACGGTCGAGACCTTGACCTTGGCGACGAACTGCGTCGTGCCGGGGCCGCCCGCGGTGCGCGAGATCGTGAACTCGTAGCCCTTCCTCACCCCGTCATCCATGCCGACCGAGAGCGCGACGAAGTGCTGCTCTCCCTTGACCGCGACGACCTTGCCGCGGATCGGCTCGCCCAGCGGTCCCTTGCTCGGCTCACCGAGGATCTCCGCGATGTTGATGTGCTCCTGGAGCTTGTTCAGGATGTAGCGGGCCTGCGCGAGCTCCTCGGCGTCGTGACGGCGCTGGTCCTGGACCGCGTGGAGCTCGGCCTTGAGCCGGTTGACCCGGGCGTCCGCGGCTACCCGCTGGCGCTTGAGCTCCTCGTTGTTCCGCTTGACCTGCTCGACGAACTTCTGCTGGCCCTGGATCGTCTCGAGCGCCTTCTTCAAGTCCTCGGCCTGCCGCTTGTACGCCTCCTGCTGGTCCTGGAGCTGGCCGACCAGGGTGTCGTAGCGGACCTGGAGGCGCTGCTTCTCAAGAAGCTCGTTCTTCCAGCGGTCGATGATATCCTGGTTGTGGCTCTGGGCGTCCAGCTTCGCTTTGTGCTCGTCATCGACGGCTTTCTCGAGCTTGTCGATCTTGTCGTCGCGCTCGGCAATCGTGGCGTCGCGCTCCTTGACATCTTTGTCATGCACGATCACCTCTCGCTGGTACTGGTCCTTCCAGTCGACCCGCTTGGAGTACAGGGTCAGGGTGAAGATCATGAAGGCAACGGCCAGGACCAGGTTCAGGACCACGAAGACTTTTGCGATTGTGCTCACGGTTCCCCCTCCTGCGGACGCTCCCCTGTCAGTGCGTCGCAACCCCCACCGCCCGGCTGCACACCCCCTCGCCGGGAACGGCGGCTGGAACTCATGCGGCTGCTAATTCTGGCCCGGCCCCGAAAAAGTGTCAAGTGCATTTTCGGTTTTTGCCCCGAGCGCCCGTGCGGCCCACCGAACGGCCCCAGGGCGGCCGGGGTGGGCCCTCCCGCAGAGGGGGGGGCGCACGGGGTCGCCGGGCGCGGGGTCCTTGACGGCTGCGCGCGACCTGCTACGCTGGCCCCGCATGAGCGATCTCGTCATCGACGGCGCCCGCGTGCGCCTGCGCGCCATGCGCGCCGGGGAGGTCGAGCGCTTCCGCGCCTGGGCGGCAGCCACGCCCTGGTGGTACGGAACGGGACGCGTGCCGGATGCCGATGCCTTCCTCGCCGAGTGGGGCGCGCACGCGTTCGAGGGGCCGGCCACCGAGCGCGGCCGGGTCTTCGTAATCGAGGAGAAGGGCGAGGCCGCCGGCGCGATCGCGTACAACGACATCCACCCGGTGCACCGGGCCTGCGAGCTTGAGATCGTGCTCAACGAGGCGCACACAGGCAAGGGCTGCGGCCCGGACGCGCTGCGCGCGCTCTCGGACTGGCTCTTCGCGAGCATGGACGTCCACCGCGTCTACGCGATGCCACACGCGGACAACCCCCGCGCGCACCGCGCCTACGAGAAGGCCGGGTTCACGCGCGAGGGACTCCTGCGCGAGGCCGAGCGCTTCGACGGCGCGTTCGTGGACGACGTGCTCTACGCGCGGGTGCGGTCGGGCGGGGAGAGCGAAATACAGCCGAAGCAGTAGGGAAAGAAGCCCAATGCGTCGTGCGCTACTCATAACTCTTGCCGTTCTAGTAGGAGGCTTCGTTCTCGCTCTTATTGTTTCCCTATTCCAACCTGACACCAATTTTGAAAAAATGGGGGAAGGGATCGGAGCCCTGTGTATGCTCGTCTTCTTTGCCAGTCTAGCCACCGGCAGCAAGAACAAGAAGCCCAAAGACTCGAGATGAGAGACTGAACGAAGCTTACCCCCCGCGCCTTGCACGCGCGCGGCGCATCCCTATAATACGCCGAGCCATCTGGGGGAGGGTGTACATGACCGTCGACGCGAAGCTCGCGCAGACCTGCGCGAACACCATCCGCTTCCTCGCCGCGGACGCGGTCGAGAGGGCCAAGAGCGGGCATCCGGGCATGCCCATGGGCATGGCCGACGCCGCCTTCGTCCTCTGGACGCGCTTCCTGCGCTTCGACCCCGTGGCGCCCGAGTGGCCGGACCGCGACCGGTTCGTGCTCTCGGCCGGGCACGGCTCGGCGCTGCTTTATTCACTGCTGCACCTCGCCGGCTACGACGTGACGCTGGAGGATCTCAAGCGCTTCCGCCAGCTCGACTCGCGCACGGCCGGGCATCCCGAGTTCGGCCTCGCGCCGGGCATTGAGGTCACGACGGGCCCCCTGGGCCAGGGATTCGCCAACGGCGTGGGGCTCGCGCTCGCGCGGCGGATGCTCGCCGCGCGCTTCAACGCGCCGGGCCGGGAGCTTTTCACGTATCGCGTCTACGCGATCGTCTCGGACGGCGATCTCATGGAGGGCGTCTCGCAGGAGGCCGCGAGCCTCGCCGGACACCTCGCGCTCGGGGAGATCGTCTACCTCTACGATGACAACCGCATCTCGATCGAGGGCTCGACCGACCTCGCCTTCAGCGAGGACGTGGCCGCGCGGTTCCGCGCGCTCGGCTGGCACACGGCCGAGTGCGACGGCCACGACCACGCCGACGTGGCGCGCGCGATCGAGGAAGCGCGCGGCTGCACAGACCGGCCGAGCCTCGTCGTAACGCGCACGCGCATCGGTTGCGGCGCGCCGAAGAAGGAAGGCACCGCCAAGAGCCACGGCGAGCCCCTCGGCGCCGAGGAGCTCGCCGGCGCCAAGAAGAAACTCGGCTGGCCCGAGGACGCACACTTCCACGTGCCCGAGGAGGCGCGCGCGCCCTTCGCCGCGCGTGCGGCAAGCGGGCGCGCCGAGCGCGAGGCCTGGGAGGCCACCGTCGCGAAGCTCGAGGCGAAGGTCGCGAAGACGCTCGAGGCCATGCTCGCGCGCGCCGTGCCCGAGTCGCTCGAAGCGGAGCTCCTCGCGGCCGGAGCGCAGGAGAAGCCCGCGGCCACGCGCGCGCTCGGCGGCAAGGTGCTCCAGCGGGCCGCGGCGCTCGTGCCGGGCCTCGTGGGCGGCTCGGCCGACCTCGCGCCCAGCACCAAGACGATCGTGGAGGCCTCCGGCCACGTGAACCGCGGCGCCTTCGAGGGCGGGAACCTGCACTTCGGCGTGCGCGAGCACGCGATGGGCGGCGTGCTCAACGGCCTGGCGCGCTCGGGCGCGTTTATTCCTTACGGCGCGACCTTCCTCGTTTTTGCCGACTACATGCGCCCGTCGATACGTCTGGCGAGCCTGATGAAGCAGCAGGTCATCTACATCTTCACGCACGACAGCATCTTCGTGGGCGAGGACGGTCCCACGCACCAGCCGGTCGAGCAGGTCGCGAGCCTGCGCGCGATCCCGGGCCTCTCGGTGATCCGGCCCGCGGACGGATCCGAGTGCGCCTACGCCTGGTGCGCGGTCCTGCGCCGGGCGGACGGGCCGACCGCGCTCGTCCTTACGCGGCAGAACGTGCCGGTTCTCGACCGGACGAAGCTCGCGCCGGCGGAGGGACTCCTGCGCGGCGGGTACGTGCTCGCCGACTGCGACGGCGAGCCGGAGCTTGTCTTGATCGCCTCGGGCAGCGAGGTGGGCCTCGCGCTCGAGGCGGCCGGGGAGATGACGGCGCGCTCGCGGCGCGTGCGCGTCGTGAGCCTGCCCGCGTGGGACCTCTTCGCGGCCCAGGACGCGGCGTACCGCGCGAGCGTGCTCTCGCCCTGCCCGCGGCGCGTCTCGATCGAGGCGGGCAGCACCTTCGGCTGGGAGCGGTGGACCGGCGGCGAGGGCCTCGCGATCGGGCTCGACCGCTTCGGCGAGTCGGCGCCGTACGAGGCGCTGGCCGAGCGGTTCGGATTCACGCGCGAGGGGGTCCTCGCGCGCGTGCGCGGGCGCTGGCCGGAGCTGTTCTAGCGCGCGCGGGAAGGAGAACGAGCGCATGATCGTGATGAAGTTCGGCGGCACCTCGCTCGGCGACGCCGCGCGCGTCCGGCGCGCGTGCGGGATCGTCCAGCACGAGGCCGGGCGCGAGCCCCTGGTGGTCGTGAGCGCCCACTCGGGCGTGACGGACGACCTCATCGCTGCGGCGCACGCCGCGCTCGAGGGCGAGACCGAGGCGCCCTACCGCGCGTTGCGCGAGCGCCACCTCGCGCTCTCGCGCGATCTCGAGGTCGGGGAGGCCATCCTCCGGCCGAACCTCGAACGGCTGCGCGAGCTCCTGCGCGGAATCAGCCTCGTGAAGGAGCTCACCCCGCGCACGCTCGACTTCCTGATGTCCTTCGGCGAGCGCCTGAGTTCGAAGACGATCGCCGCGACCCTCCGCGCGGCGGGCGTCCGAGCCGAGGCGGTGAACGCCTACGACCTGGGCTTGGTGACGAACTCCCTCTTCGGACGCGCGCGCGAGCTGCCCGAGACCTACCAGCGCATCCCCAAGGAGGTCGCCGCGCGGCCGGCGGGCACGACGCTCGTGACGACCGGCTTCGTCGGCAAGGACGCGCGCGGCGATATCACCACGCTCGGCCGCAGCGGCAGCGACTACACCGCCTCGATCTTCGGCGCGGCCCTGCACGCCGAGGAGATCCAGATCTGGACCGACGTGGACGGCATCATGACCGCCGACCCCTCGCTCGTGCCCGGGGCCAAGTCCATCGCGAAGCTCAGTTTCGAGGAGGCCTCGGAGCTCGCCTACTACGGCGCCGAGGTCCTGCACCCGGCGACGATCGTGCCGGCCATGCGCGAGCGCGTGTCGGTGCGCGTGCTCAATACGTTCCAGCCCGACAGCCCCGGCACGGTCATCACGCCCGAGGAGGAGAGCGGTGCCTGCGCCGTCAAGAGCGTTGCCTACAAGGAGAACCTCTTCCTCGTCAACGTCGCGAGCCCGCGCATGCTCATGGACCACGGCTTCATGGCGCGGATCTTCCAGGTCTTCGAGCGGCACAACGTGGTCATCGACATGATCGCCACGAGCGAGGTCTCGCTCTCGATGACGACCGACAGCCGTGAGGGCCTCGACGGTGCGGTGCGGGAGATCAACGAGTTCGCCGAGGTCACGGTCGAGCCGGACCAGACCATCGTCTGCATCGTGGGCGGCGGAATGCGCGGCATGGCGGGCACCGCTGCGCGCGTCTTCCGGGGTGTCGCCGCCAGCGGCGTGAGCATACGCATGATCAGCCAGGGCGCGAGAGAGATCAACATCGCCTTCCTCGTGAACGACCCGGACGTCGAGCCCGTCGTCCGGGCGCTCCACGCCGAGTTCTTCGAGGACGATCAAGGGGAGTGCAAGCTGTAAGGAGAAAACCATGTTCGGAAACACGTTCGGTCGCGTCTTCCGGGTCACCGCCTGCGGCGAGAGCTACGGCGGCGGGCTCCTCACGATCGTCGACGGCGTGCCCGCGGGGCTCACAATCCCGCGCGAGGCCGTGCAGGAGGAGCTCGACAAGCGCCGCCCCGGCCGCACGCCCCTCGACAGCCCGCGCAAGTAGACCGACCAGGTCGAGCTCGTCGCCGGGTTCAACCAGGACGGCACGACCTCGGGCGCGCCCGTGGGGCTTCTCATCCACAACGTCGACCGGCAGGCGATCCACATCGACCAGTACCGCCAGGCCAAGCACCTCATCCGTCCCGGCCACGCCGAGGACACCTTCGAGGTCAAGTACGGGCCGCATCGCGACTGGTGCGGCGCGGGACGCGCCTCCGGCCGCGAGACCGCGAGCCGCGTCGCCGCGGGCGCGGTCGCGAAGATCGTACTCGCCGCGGAGGACATCGAGGTCCTCGCCTACACCGTGCGCGCGGGCGAGGTCGAGGCGAAGCCGGTCGACTGGGAGGCCGCGCGCGCCAACTACCGGGCGAACGACATCAACTGCCCGGACCTCGAGGCCGGACCGCTCATGGAAAAACACATCCTCGAGGTCAAGGACACCGGCGACACCGTGGGCGGCATCGTCGAGATCCGCGCGCACGGCGTGCCGGCGGGGCTCGGACAGCCCGTCTTCGACAAGATCAGCGCGGACCTCGCCAAGGGCCTCTGCTCCATCGGCGCGATCAAGGGCGTCGAGTTCGGCGCGGGCTTCGAGGTCGGCCGCATGAAGGGCAGCGACTTCAACGACGCGCCGTACTACGAGAAGAAGGGCGACCGCATCCGCTTCCGCACGAACCGCGCGGGCGGGATCCACGGCGGCATCTCCTGCGGCGAGGACCTCGTGATGCGCGTCGCGGTCAAGCCCACGCCCACGCTCTCGATCGAGCAGCCCTCGGTGGATCTCGTGAAGCGCAAGGACGCGAAGCTGAACGCGATCACGCGGCGCGACGCGACGCTCCTGAGCCGCATCTACCCGGTGACCGAGGCCATGGTCCGGCTCGTGATCTGCGATCACCTCCTCATGTGGAAGGGCGAACGGGGGATGCAGCACTTCGAGAATCCCTGGCGGCCGAAGGACTGAGCGCAGGCCACGGCCGGGATCGGACTCCTCTACCTCCCCTGCGGGACGCCCGCCGGGGCCGGTCGTAGGCCGGATGAGGTGCCGGCCCTCTCATATAATCCTGTCGCGTTAGAGCTCCCGAGCTTCTCGTAACGCCCGCATCGCGTTGCCCTCGAACGCGTTACAGTCTGACCGCGCAAAGCGTCGGTCTCCGGGAATCTGGGAAATTTGTCGGATTTTCCTGTCAGCCAGAGGGGCTCAAGCGTCCACTATATGGTAGGCGCACATGTGCACCACATGTGCGGCGGTTCAGGCCCACGCGAGTCGACCACGGCGCGAGTCACGAAGGGGGGCTCCATGGGATCGGCACCAAATCGCTCCTTTGGTTTCGTTCGCGCGAAGCTCGGCCGGGGGATTCTCCCGACCCTCGCCGCGACCGCCCTGGTCGCGGCGGTTTTCATCTTCAGCAGCCGGCGCGACGAACCGCAAACGCCGCGCGCGGCGAGCGCCGCCGAGCCGGCCGCGCACGCGGCCGAGGTCTGGCGCCCCGGTAAGAACGCGCCCTCGTCCGAAGAAGAGAAGGGCACGCGACTCGAGTCGCACGGGTGGCGCGGCATCGTGGGGACGATCGAGGTCGCGTCCGAATCGTTGCCCGCTCTCCCGCCGCGCGCCGCGGGCGAGCGACCGGAGGCACTCACGAAAGCGGTCGCGGCCGGCGAGCACCGCGTCGCGATCACGCACGCGTATCCCGCGCTCGAGATGGAGCCGGGCCTCAACCTGAAGGGTTTCTCGCGCTTCGCGCCGACGCGCGGCCTCGAATTCGTGGCCGAGCCCGGCAAGCCGGTCCTGCCGACCGCGCCCGTGCGCCTGCTCCTTCCGCCCGGCGAGGAGGTCGAGGAGATCCTCGTCGTCCCGGCGCGCAAGGTCGAGCTCGCGGGCACGCACCGCATCGAGCCGGGCGCCACGCCCGTCCCGTTCAGCCGTCCCGAGGACGCCCGCCCGCCCGAGGCGGACCCGGAGATTTACGGATCGGACGAGCCGTACCCCGGCCGCCTCGCGACCGTGCTCGGCGTGCAGCGCAAGAAGGGCTACGCGATCCTGATGGTGAACCTCAACCCGGTCGAGTACCGGCCGAAGTCCGGAAGGGTCGCACTCTACGAGGGCCTCTCCGTGCTCGTGCGGACGCGCGCGGCCGCGAAGCGGCCGAAGCTCCGCGCGCGCGCCGACGCCGCCGAGGAGGTCGCCCGCTTCGTGGACAACCCCGACCTCGTCGAGGCCTACAAGGCGATGGCCACCGCGCCGACGGGCGAGGGCGACGCCGGCGGCGACGTCGCCGCGCCGATGGGTGAACCCGTACCCCTGGGCGCGCTTACCGACCCGGCCGACAGCTACCCACACGTGATCGTGACGAGCCGCGCGCTGCTCGACGGCTACTGGGTGGCGGTCTCGGCCGAGGCGCTGCGCATCCCCGAGGGCGGCACGGCCTCGTTCGACGTCTGGCTCACCGGCCCGCCGAGCGCGGACGTGAACGTCACCTTCTCGCGCAGCGGCGACGGGAGCGTCTCGATCTCGAGCGGCGCGAGCCTGACCTTCACGCCCGCGAACTGGAGCGTGCCCCAGACCGTGACGCTCGCCGCGGCCGAGGACGGCGACGCCACCGACGGCACGGCCACGATCAACATGGGCACGCTCTACGGCTGCCCCAACCCGGCCATCTCGGTGGTGGAGATCGACAACGACGGTCAGGCGATCGTCACCTCGGCCTCGCGCCTTCGCATCCGCGAGAACGGCACGACCTCGTTCACGGTCCAGCTTGCCGAGGCGCCGGGGGCGAACGTGGTCGTGGACGTCCTCCGAAGCTCCGGCGACGCGGACGTCACCGTCACCTCGGCGCCGAGCCTGACCTTCACGCCCGCGAACTGGAACGTGCCGCAGACCGTCTCGCTCGCCGCCGCGGACGACGCCGACACGAACAGCAACTACGCGCGCATTCGCGCGACCTCGGGCAGTCTCGCCTACGTCGAGGTCTACGCCTACGAGGCGGACGACGACGTGGACCTGATCTGCGCGAGCCCGTACGCGAGCGTGCGCGTGCCCGAGGGCGGCAGCGTGCCGATCTCCTGCACGCTTTCGCGCGCGCCCGCCTCGGACGTGACGCTGAGCGTGACTCTTCGTTCCGGCGACGCGGATATCAGCATCGACAAGTCCGAGCTCACCTTCACGGCGGCGGACTGGGACACGCCCCAGTTCGTGACCGTCTCGGCCGCCGAGGACGCGGACCTCCAGGCCGGCACGCGAGCGGTCCGCTTCAACCACGCGGACTACGCCTACCGCGACTGCACGGTCGTCGAGGTCGACAACGACCCGTACCAGGGCATTCTCGTCTCGGGGACCGAGATCAACGCGCCCGAGGGCGGCGCGTCGAGCTTCGGCGTGCGCCTCGCAACGCCGCCGCCGGCGAACGTGACGGTGAGCATCGCGAAGACCGGCGGCGACGCGGACCTCGCGACCGGGACGGGCTCGCTCATCTTCACGCCCGCGAATTGGAGTGCCTTCCAGGCGGTGACGGTCTCGGCCGCTGAGGACGCGGACGCGGCGCGCGGCACGGCCACGTTCAGGGCGAGTTCGGCGAACCTCGTCTCGGTGACCGCGACCGCCGCCGAGGTCGAGAACGACTACCGGACGGACGGCTGCCGCCTCTCGGACCTCGTCGCGCAGCGCACGGGCCAGGGCCTCGCGAGCACGATCGTGCTTATCGAGGATGTCTACGCGAGCTACGCCGGCGCGAACAACGCCGAGAGGCTGCGCAACTTCGTCATCGACGCGTACAACGACTGGGAGACCGAGTACCTGCTCCTCGCGGGCGACACAAGCGTGCTGCCCTACCGCAGCATGCGCACGATCTGCGGCTCGTACACCGCGAACGTCGAGGCAGACCTCTACTACGGCTGCCTGGACGGCGACTTCAACTTCAACGCCAACAGCTACTACGGCGAGCCGGACGACGGCGTCGGGGGCGGGCTGCCGGACTTCCTGCACGAGATCTGGGTCGGCCGCGCCTCGGCCGAGGACGCGCTCGAATGCTCGAACTTCGTCTACAAGACGCTGACCTACGAGGGCGTGAGCCTTGCCAACCCCTATCTCTACCGCGCGATCATGGCCGGCGAACAGCTCGACACGAATACGCAGGGCGATTGGTCGATGGAGAACCTGATCAACGGCTACTCCACGAGCGAGGGACTCGCCGCCTACGTCACGCCCTATCGCCTCTACGACGAGGACGGCGACGACGGCCCCGGCGCGTGGAACTCGACGGACATCATCGGCCTGATCCAGTCGAACGACTACGCGGCCATCCACCACCTGGGGCACTCCAGCGTCACGAGCAGCATGCACCTGAACACCACCTCGGCGGACAATCTCGCGAATACGAACTTCTACTTCCTCTACAGCCAGGGCTGCAACCCGGGCCGCTTCACGTCGAACTGCCTCGCCGAGCATCATACCACCTCGACGCGCAGCGGCGCGGTCGCCGTGATCATGAACAGCCGCTACGGCTGGTACAACCCCGGGAGCTCGGACGGCCTGAGCCAGAAGTTCCACCGCGAGTTCGTGGACGCCGTCTACGGCCACGACATCCTCGCGGCCGGCGCGGCGAACGCGCACTCGAAGGAATCCTGGGTTTCGGTAATGTTCAGCTCCTACTACCGGTGGATCGCCTACGAGGAGAACCTCTTCGGCGATCCGGCGCTCCGTGTGCCGGGCTGGCAGGCGAGCGGGCCCAACGACCCGCCCACGATCTCGGACATCTCGAACCAGACGATCGACGAGGACGACACGACCGGCGCGCTCGCGTTCACCATCGGCGACGCCGAGACCGCGGCGGGCAACCTCGCGCTCACCAAGGCATCGAGCAACACGGGGCTCGTGCCGCTCGCGGGCATCGTCTTCGGCGGCGCGGACGAAAACCGAACCGTCACGGTCACGCCGGCGCCCGACGCCAACGGCTCGGTCACGATCACGGTCACCGTCACGGACGAGGGAGCCCTTTCGGCCTCGGATACCTTCGTCGTGGATGTCACCCCGCTCAACGATGCGCCGACCGCCGCGAGCGACGACTACGCGGTCGACGAGGACGACGTGCTCTCGGTGAGCGCGCCGGGCGTGCTCGGGAACGACGGCGATCCCGACGGCGACGCGCTCACGGCCGCGCTCGCAAGCGGCGCCTCGCACGGGGCGCTCACTCTCAGCGCGAACGGGTCGTTCACGTACACGCCGGCGGCGGACTACAACGGACCCGACAGCTTCACGTACCGCGCCTCGGACGGCACGCTCCAGAGCGGCCTCGCCACGGTCTCGATCACGGTGAACGCGGTGAATGACGCGCCCGTGGCGTCGGCCTCTGCGACGCCGACTTCCGGCGAGGCTCCGCTCGAGGTCTCCTTCAATGCGACGGCGTCGGACCCGGACGGCGACGCGCTGACCTACGCGTGGGTCTTCGGCGACGGTGGAACCTCGGCGCTCGAGGACCCGACATATACCTATAACGCCGCCGGGACCTTCACGGCGACGGTGACGGCCAGCGACGGCAACGGCGGCACGGCGTCGGACAGCGTCACCATCACGGTCTCGCCGGCGAACGTGCGGCCGGTGGCGGTGGCGGAGGTGCAGAGCCCCGGCGCGATTGTCGAAGTCGGCACGCTCGTGACGCTGACCGGGTCGAATTCGTACGATCCGGACAATTACCCCAACGGCGGCGTGTTGACCTACAGCTGGGGGCAGATCGCCGGGCCGGGCGTCGCGCTCGACACGGCCGACCCGGCGCACCCGACGTTTACGCCGGTCGCGACGGGTGCGTACACCTTCAAGCTGACGGTGAACGACGGCGCGCTGAATAGTGTTGACGCGACGAGCCCGGAGAACGAGGTCACGGTGACCGTGATCGAGCCGGCGAACAATCCGCCTGCCATCGACGCCTTCTTCCCGGCGACGCCGCACTCGATGGAGGCGGGCACGACGCGCGTCTTCGAGGTGTGGTGCTCGGACGCGGACGGCGACGTATTGAGCTACGCGTGGACGCTCGACGGCGCGGCGCTGGCGGCGGCCGGCAACCAGTACACCTACGGCCCGACGCTCGCGGACCTCGGCGGGCACATGATCGAGGTGACGGTCTCGGACGGCCGCGGCGGCGAGGCGGTGCAGACGTGGAACGTGACGGTGACCGACGGCGGCGCGCCGGCGCCCCCCGAGATCGCGCTGAGCGTCTCGACGCTCGAGGCGGCGACGGAGGAGGGCAGCGACGCGCCGGCGCAGTCGTTCGAGGTGTGGAACTCCGGCGGCGGCGCGCTGGACTACACGATCAGCGATGACGCGTCCTGGCTCGCGTGCAGCACGATGGCGGGCACCTCGACGGGCGAGCACGACGGCGTGACGGTGACGTACGCGACGAGCGGCCTGGCGATCGGTGCCTACACGGCGACGATCACGGTGAGCGATCCGGCGGCGACGAACGACGCGCAGACCATCACGGTCACGCTGACGGTGACGGAGGTGGTCGTTCCGCCGCCCCCACCGCCCCCGCCGCCACCACCGCCTCCGCCCCCGGGCGGAGGGGGAGGGGGAGGAGGCGGCGGCGGCTGCTCGCTCGCCGTCCGTTCGAGCTCACCCGCGGACGCACTCGGCTGGCTCGCGCCGTACCTTGCGCTCGCGCTCGCGTACCTCGCCGCGCATCGCAGGCGACGGAGAACACGAAGCGACAGCTGAGCATCGGCGCAGGCTGGAATGCCGAAAGGAGCCGGGTCATGAGCGGCAAGATCCAGGAGGGCAGCTCGCAAGGGGATGCCCGCGGAAGTGGCCCGGGGCGGAGACCGTCCGCGGAGAGTGGGCGTGGATATCGGCGGGCGGCGCCGGCTGCGAAGGAGCGGTCGAAGTGGTCGCCTCCGCGCGCGCGGCGCGGACCCGCGCATCGCGCTCCCGTAGAGCGCGTCCTCGACGGCTTCGTCGTCGCGGCCGGGAAGCCCCGGCGGGCATGGAGCGCGCTCGGCTAACCGCGGCTGGGGCACCCCTCCGCGCGAAGAGGGCGAGGGATGGCAGGGCGAGGCTCCGGCCGAGCCGGGGCTGGGTTCCCGCCCTTCGGACCTTTTCTTTTCGTAGAGGCGCTTCTCAGACCCGCCTCTACAAACCCCCTGCGCTCCGCGTGTAGATTCAGACACTGAGCCGCCTTGCGCGTTCCGTTTTGCGATGCGTCAGGGAGCGGCTTCTTGTGCCTTCGGCACCCGCCCCGTCGGGGCGGGCCACCCCGCCCCCCGCATCTTCCCCACAGCTACGGTCTCCGGGGCGCGCCTTGGCCCGGCTTCTGGACGTCCTTCGGTATGGGACTCCTTTCGGCCGCCCCGAAGGCGTATCCGGCTCAGCGTTCGTACGGGAAGGTCTCGTCCATTTCGGCGGCAGAGAGTTCGACGAGAAGCGAGGACAGCTCCTCGACGGCTGCGTCGGTGAAGCGGCGTCCCTTCTCGGCGCTGGACAGCGCGGGGTCCCCATGTCCTGAGCACTTGGTGAGGAGATGCCAGGGCCGGGTAATCCAGAGCCGGCCATCGGCCAGGGCCCGGAGACGGGGGGTACGCACCGTGCCGTCGTCGGCCTGCTCCAGCCTGACCGGCAGGGGATGGAGGGCCATGAACACGCTGGTCTCCATCTCGCCGGCGTGCTCCCCCTCCCTCTCAAAGACCTCGCGGGCGCGGTCGGGAGCGCACTTCCACCAGTCGACCACTCCGATGAAGCTGTCGGTCTCGGCGCACATGTCGCGGACCATGGCCTTGAACTCGTTCCCGCCGTGGCCGTTGAGTATGACCAGCTTGCGGATCCCGTGGGCCTCCAGCGACCGCACCACGTCGCGGAGCAGTGCCGCGTGAGTGGTGGACCGGACGTTGATGGTCATCGGGAACTTGATCAGATTCCAGTTGAGACCGTAGGGAACGGTCGGCAGCAGGACGACGCGCGCGCCCTCTTCCCAGGCGCGCCGGCAGCCCTCCTCCCCGATCTTCTCGACGGTCATGAAGTCGGTCCCGTAGGGCAGGTGGTAGTTGTGCGGCTCCGTGGATCCGACGGGCAGCACCGCCACCTCATACCCCGGGTCCATTCCCCGGACGTCCCGGAGGGTAACCTCCGAAAGCTTCCACGGCCTCTGCTTCTCCGCTCGTTCGCTCACTGCTTGGTCTCCTTCACGGCAAGTGGAGCCCATGACCTGCCCCAGTTCTTGGCGCACCTTCAGAACGACTCCTCTTCTGAAAGCAACCCTCCCCGATACCCGCGCCCCGCTCCCGCTCCACACCGCGATGCTACCCCCGTCCGCCCTACCGCGCAAGGCCGGCAGTACGGGGGCTAGCCCGTGGGCAGCAGCTCTTCGGGAACGCAGGGGTAGAAATCGCCGGTCTGATGCATCCATGACTCGAGTCGTGAGCGGAGTTCGCGCTTGACCGCGGCGAGGCCCGGATTCGCAGCCTGGTTGACCAACTCGTGCGGGTCGCGCACGAGGTCGTAGAGTTCCTCCTCGCCCCACGTGTACATGGCGTACTTGTGACTGGGCGTGCGGATCATGCGACCGGCGGCGGCCTCGCGCCCGGGCTTCAGACGGCCGTGGTGCTCGCAGAACACCGCGTCCGCGGCCAGCGGACGCTCGCCGCGAAGGCCCGGCAGCAGGCTGCGGCCCTGCATGTCCGCGGGGGCCTCGAGGTCGAAGAGGTCCAGAAGGGTCGGCGCCACGTCGATCAGGCTCACGAGGCCGGGCTCCACGCGCGCGTCGGTGACGCCCGGCACGCGAAGCATCAGCGGCGTGCGCGTGATGCCCTCGTAGAAGTCGAATCCCTTGCCCTTGGAGTGATGATCTCCGGCCATCTCGCCGTGGTCCGAGAGGAAGAGGACCGCGGTCTCTTCCCACAACCCGAGCGCCTCGAGCCGGTCGAGCAGGCGGCCGAACTGCGCGTCGAGGAACGAGACGTAGCCCCAGTAGTGCGCGATCACGCGGCGCCATTCGTCTTCGGTCAGATGCCGTTCGAGGCCGCGTGCGCGGCGCCGGGTCTGGGTGCGCGTCTTGCCCTCGAGTGCGTCGTGAAAGCTCGGCGGCAGTTCGACGGCGGCCGGATCGTACATCCGGTCCCAGGGCTCGGGCACGCTGAAGGGGCCGTGCGGGCCGTAGAAGGAGCACCAGAGCGCGAAGGGCTCGGAGCCGGCCGCGCACTCCTCGAGCATGTCGAGCGCGTTGTCGGCGACAAAGGCGTCGCGGTTCTCCGCGGCGGGCAGCGGCGAGGCGCCGCAGTGGGGCGCGCCCTCGCGCCACTCGAGGTCCTCGAAGACGGCCATCTCGTCCCAGTCGAGTCCGCGCGCGCGCAGCCCTGCGAGGTACGCCGGGTCACGGTGACTCGTGAAGCGGGCGTACTCGCGTTGGCGCTCGGTCTCGCGGCCGAGGTGCCACTTGCCCGCGTACATGCACGTCACGCCCGCGGGCGCGAGCAGCTCGCTGACGACCGTCTCGTCGGCCTCCAGGCCGGGCAGGCCGGTGGAGGTGCCGCCCTCGGGCTGGATGCAGTTTTCGATGACCCGGTTCGCGTGCGGCCATCGGCCCGTGAGGATCGCCGCGCGCGAGGGCGAGCAGAGCGGCATGGGGCAGTAGGCCTTGCTGAAGACCACGCCCTCGGCGGCCACGCGGTCGAGGTTGGGCGTACGGCAGGGCGTCTCGCCCAGGCACGAGAGCGTGTCCGTGCGCTGCTGGTCGGTCATCAGGACGAGGAGGTTCCTGGGCTGCGCCGATGGCATGTCGGATCCTTTCCGTGCCTTCATGTTACGGAAAGAGCGGCGGAGTGCAAGCGTCAGCGCGCGCGGTAGCGCAGCGCGACCGGCGTGCGGTCGCGGATCCCGGTGATCGCGACGGGCGTGTTCGTGTAGGAGCGTACGTCGTTGATCGTGCCCACGATCCAGCCGTCGTGCTCGGCGCGGACGACCGCCTTGCGGCGGCCCCAGACGTCGCGCAGGATCGCGACGGGCTCCCCCTTGGGTACGACGTCGCCGGACCGGACGACGAAGTCGAGCACGCCTGGACCTGGGGCGTGCGGCGTCTCGGTCGCGACGACCGGGTAGCCCAAGTCCACGAGCGGCACGTTGCTCACGGGCTTGACGCTTCCATCGAACATGCCGGCCCAGACGAGCAGATTTGTCAGGCCCTCGCGCGTGGCCTGAAGGTTGTGCTCCTCGACAAACCCGTAGGTCCCAAGCTCCAGCGCACATGCGGGGATGCCGGCCACGTTCACGCACGCGCCCGCAGGCGTGCCCCAGAACTTCCGCGCGGCGACCTCCTGCGGCGTGCCGCCGCGGACGATCGGGAACCCGATCGCGCGGAGCATGGCGTCCGTCTTGCGCGCGAGCGCCTCGGCCCGCTTGCGCTGGCCCGGTTTCTGGTAGAAGACGCGGCCCTGCATCCCGAACGGGATGGTCCCCATCCACGAGTTGTGCAGGTCCACCAGGAAGTCCGCCGTCCCGCGGATCCACTTGAACAGCTCGGCGTACGCGAGCTCCTGCACGCTGGGAACGTCGCGCTCGTCACGCTCGACGATGCCCCGCTCGAAGCGGAAGTCCGGGAAGGCGCGCGCGGGGTTCTGCCCGGTGTAGGGATCGCAGCCGACGTAGTAGGAGATGCGCGTGCGCGCGCGCAGGTTCGCCGGGCACAAGCACGGCACGGCCACGATCGTGCCGGCGAGCTCCCGCACGAGCCGGGGCGTGAGGAACCGGTGCAGCGCCACGAGGCCCGTGTTCTCGTCGCCGTGGATGTTGGCCGTGAGCCAGAGGCACGGGCCGGACCGCCGGCCCTGCGCGATGACGATCGGCAGGAAGTCCGCGCCGCCCGTGGGCAGGTCCAGAAGCTTGAGCCGGCCGCGGACGATGCGGCCCGGACGGGCCGTGATGTTGCCAACTTTCACCTTTCGCATGGGATGCCTCCTCAACATTCAAGCGCCGGTTGCGGTGGCGGCGGTCACGCGCGCGCCCTTACTTCGGTACTTTCTTCCAGGATTCGAGGAACTCTGCCAGGCCCGAGTCGGTCTGCGGGTGTGCGAAGAGCTTTCGGAAGACCGGCAGGCCCATCGTGGTAACGTGCGCGCCGATGAGCGCGGCCTCCAGCACGTGCGGGACGCCGCGCACGGCCGCGACGATGATCTCGGTCGGGAAGCCGTAGTTGTCGTAGATCGTCTTGATCTGTCGCACGAGCGTCATGCCGTCGCCGGTCGTGTCGTCGCGCCGGCCCACAAAGGGCGAGATGTACGCCGCGCCGGCCTTGGCGGCCGCAAGCGCCTGCAGCGGAGTGAAGCAGAGTGTCGCGTTCGCGCGAATGCCCTCGGCGGCCATCATCTTGATGGCCTTGATCCCCTCGAGGATGACCGGCACCTTGACCACCAGGTTGGGCGCCAGGCGCGCCAGCTCGCGCGCCTCGGCCAGGATCGCGCCGGCCTCGAGGCTGACCGCCTCGGCGCTCACGGGACCGGGCACGAGCGCGCAGATTTCCTCGACCACCTCACGGAAGGGCCGCCCGGCAGCGGCCATGTTCGAGGGATTGGTGGTGACCCCGTCCAGAATGCCCAGCTCGCCCGCCTCGCGGATCTCGTCGATCGTAGCGGTGTCCAG
>Ga0272441_10002950_pt1 | contig 33491 bp, 18 predicted proteins | sample SSMProp6N_FD_193582 | JGI IMG/M metagenome (GOLD analysis project Ga0272441, IMG submission 193582) | Marine sediment archaeal communities from Little Sippewissett salt marsh, Falmouth, MA, United States - SSM-Prop-6N | ecosystem: Environmental > Aquatic > Marine > Wetlands > Sediment ... | reverse complement strand
CGGTTTGCCGTAGCCGAGCGTGGCGTAGACGGTGTCGCCGACGGCGACGAGCCGCCGCATGAGGGCGGCGGGCCCGGTCCGAAAGCCCCTCAGGTGCCCTTCCCACGGGTCGACGACGCGTTTCCAAAGAAGGACGCCGCTGTAGGCGTCGCGGGCCACCAGCCGCCATTTGGCTGGCAGGGCCACCGCTGCCGGGGGGCCTTCGTCGACGATGGCGAACACCCGGCCGCCGCTCGAAACGGCCGCGCTGCAACTTGACAGGTGGTCGTGGCTGCGGGCCCACTCGGGCGCCCCGACCCACTGGAGATGGTGCGGCGGGGCGACGACCGTGTCGTGGGAGACGGCGTTGTTCGTCGGATCGTGCAGGCCGTGCGTCCATTCGTCGAGTTCCGGCGGGACGGGCTTCACGGTCTTCTTCCCGTCGACGTACAGCACGCCACCAGGGCAGAGCGCCCGCATGGCTTCCGCCTTCGCGACCGGACCGAGGGCGTCGGCGACGAGCAGCCGGACGGTGTCGTCCGCGTACGGCAGCCGGCCGCCGCGGAGCCGCGCCGCCGAGACCTGGCCGCCGCACCCGGCCTTACGCCACGCCGCGCGGGCGCCCTCGACGGCGTCGGCGCCTGCGTACAGGCCGTGGACGAGGGTGGCGTCGGAGACGGCGAGGGCAGCCGTCAGGTCCGCCGCGCCGTCCGCGCCGGTCACCAGGTGGACCACCAGGCCGCCGCGGACGCTCGTGGCCTTCAGGATGGCCTCGGCGTCTTCCTTGGCCCCGGCGAGGGCGGCGGGCGGGACGACGGTCACAGACAGAGCGGTCGCGAGCATCGCCACGGCCGCAACGGGCCAAACACGGGGCTGTCGGATGGGCGCTGTCATGAAGGGGTCCTTCCCACACGGGGGTTCATTCACTGAAACAGACGATCCTGCCGTCGGTGGTGGCCATATACAGCCGGCCGCGGGCGGCGATAAGGCCGTCGAAGACGGGCGGGGCCGAGAGGTCGCGCTCGGCGAGCCTCGTGCCGCCGTCCGCCGACACCGCCCACAGCAGGGCGCCCTTCTCGCCGCGGAGGGCGGCGTTCTGGTCGGCGAGGGCCTGCTGGACGGCGGGCTCAGCCAGGCGGGCCATCGCTCGCTGCTCGTCCACGAGGTCCGGCGGACCGGCGACGAAGAGCGTCCGCCCGGCCAGGACCATCCCGCGCGGGATGAGCGGCACGGGGTAGGTCCACTGGCCGGCCGGTCCTTCCTCGGCCGCGGCGTCGGTCCGGCCGGTGAATCGCAGGGCCTTGCCGGCCTTGCCGCCCGCCGCCTCGACGCCGGCGGCCGTCCCGTGGTTTCCTGCGCCGGAGACGTCGCGGGCCGCGCCGCCGTCGAACGACCAGGCGGCGGCGAGGGCGTCGGCGTCGGCGGGCGGCGCGGCGGGGCCGGCGGCATGGTCGGCGAGTTCGGCCGGCGCCAGGGCCCGGTGCCAGATGCGGACCTCGTCGATCCGCCCCGCAAAGGGGCAGGCGTCGGTGTAGGCGCCGACGAGGCTGCCGGCGTCGGCGCCGAGTTCCATGGCCTCGGCCGGATCGGCGACGAGGAGCGTGCCGGCCTTGGCGGCGCCCGCCTGCTTGCCGTCGACGTAGATGCGAAGTTCCTTGTCCGCCGTCAGGACGCCGGCGAGATGGACCCACCCGTCGCTCACCTTCTTCTTGGCGGCGACGGAGTGCGGGGTGCCGCCGGCGCGGATGGCCAGCACCGGCCGGCCGCGGTCCAGGTACAGGGCGTAGCCGTGCTGGCCCCCGCCGCGGGCGAGGATCACGCCGTCTTCGGCCTCGGGCCGGACCCAGGCCTCGACCGTCAGGGCGGTGCCCTTCGGGTTCAGGCTGGGCGACTTGCGAACGCGGACGACGGAGGTGGGTTCGGCCGGTTCCCTGCTGCCCTGGACGGGCGCGGCCTTGGGCGTGGCGAAGAGGTGATGCTCGATCGGCGTGGTCCACCGATAGTACCGCGGCAGCCGCCCGTAGCCGTACACGCGTGCCTCGTCGAAGACGAGGATCTTGCCGGCAGGGGCGGCCTTGCCGGCCAGGAAGTAGCCGCACCATCCGCTGACGAACGTGCTGCCGTACATCCAGTACGTGCGGTGCCAGTATGAATCGTCGAGGAACCCGGTCGGCGAGAAGAGGTGGGCATGCGAGGGGTCCTGCGTGGCGGGCGGGGCGCCCTTGTCGATGTTGGACCCCATCGGCATCTTCTCGAGCGGCAGGCGCGTGCCGTCCGGGTGGAACGGCTGGCCGCGCATGTAAATCAGTCCGCCCGTGCTCGACAGGATGTCGGGCATGGCGGTCGGCATGTTCAGCCAACTGACGAAGTCCTGGAGGTGTTTGCCGGCCTGGTGCGGGGCGCGGGTGTCGAGGACGGTCTCGCCGAGGAGGCGGCCGCTGGCGAGGTCCAGCCGGACCAGCCGCATCCCGCCGTCGAGGAACATCGACCGTCCGGCGACGCACCAGACCTCGGCCCCGCCGCCGTCCCGCTCGCGGACGAGCACGCTGCCGTTGACCGGCCAGACGGACTCCAGTTGCTCGAAAGACATGCACCGTTGGTCGACGGGTGCGGCCCGGAACCGCCAGGCGAGTTTGCCGTCGGAGGCCCGCAGGCAAGTAACGTACCCGTCGCGGGAGCCGAAGACGACGCGGCCGCCGCAAATGGTGGGCGGGGAGTCGATCCGTCCGCCGGCCGTGTAGTCCCATCGGATCTGGCCGGTCTCGGCGTCGAGGGCGTGGACGGTGTGGGCGTCGGTGTCGGCGACGAAGATGGTGCCGCCCGCCGCGACGGGGGCGGAGAGCCGGCCGCCGACGTCGGCCGTCCAGGCTTGGCGGACCTCGGCGCCGACGGCGGCGGGGGTGGCGCCGCTGCGGCCGGCGTCGTGGCGGTAGGTGGGCCAGTCGGTTTCTGACATCTGAAATCTCGAATCTGAGATTTCAGATGTCACATTTCGGATTTCGGATTTCCGATTTCGGATTGGCGCGCCGAAAGCGTCACCTTTCTCCAGGCGGCCTTCGGCTTCAACATCGTCCGGCACCCGCGGGCCGTCGCCGGCGGGGGCGACGGCGTTGAAGCCGTACAACTTCGATTCCAGGTAACACGCGCACGGATGCTGCGGGGCGTACACAAGACCGTTGGCCGGCATCACGCCGTACAGGCACGCCCCGCGGACCCAGTGGTTGGTGTCCCAGTGCTCGCGGTCGGGGTCGATGAACTCGATGCCCGTGCGCGAGGGCATCAGGTAGTTGACGGTCGCCTTGCCGCGGTGGCACCGGTGATGGAACCAGTAGGTCCGAATGTCCGGCTTGAACTGCTTGACGACGGTGCCGGTGCGGAGGTTGCGGCCGGTGAACTGCCCCTCGGCCCGGCCGCTCGTCGTCTCGCCTGCCCAGACCGTTTCGCCCAGGACGAAGAGGTCCTCGGCGGAACGGTACCCGGACGGCGGGTGCGGCGCGGTCCAGAGGACCTTACCGGTGGCGGCGTCGAGGGCCGTGAGCGTGTCGTCGTCGCGATACCAACTGCCGGTCTGCTGGCCGGCCTTCTCGCCGCCCGCGAAGAGGACGATGCCGTCGCGGAAGAGGAGGATCGGGGCGAAGAACGATCGCAGAATCGTCGACCGGGCCACCGGCTCGGAGCGCCACCGCTCCCGGCCGCTCGCGCGGTCCAGGCACACGACCGATTCGCCGTCGTGGAAGAACACGCCCCCGCCGCCGGCCGTCAGCGTGACCGGGAGGATGGGCGTCTCGCGGTCCCACCGGACCGCGCCCGCGGCGGCGTCGACCGCGAGGACGCGCCGCGGCGTCATCTGCCACCAATCCTTGTTGTACGCGTTGCCGACGTTCGCGTAGCCGCTGGGCCATTGCGTCTCGGGGGCCGGGTTGACGACCAGGAGGAGCGTGTCGCCGACGAGCAGGATCTCCTCGGTGGCGGCGGTCCCCTCGTAGGTGCGGAGCGTCTGGCCGGTGGCGGCGTCGAGGGCCGTCAGGGGCCCGTCGATGGCGAGGGTGGCGTAGACCACCTCGCCGCGTGCCACCAGCCGCCGCGGGAGGACGCCCGGCCCGCTCTTCAGCGGCCAGAGGTGCGTGTACCACTTGTCGATATCCCGTTTCCACAGGACGGTGCCGTTGAACGCGTCGCGGGCCACCAGGTGCCAGTCGGGCGGGGCGAGGATCGAGAAACGTGGGGCCTCGTCCACGATGCTGAACACCCGGCCGCCGGCCGAGACGACCGCGCTGACGCTTGAGAGCCGGTCATGGTGCCGGCCGTACCGCGGGCTGCCGCACCATTGCATCCGCCGCGGCGGGGCGACCACCGTGTCGCGGGAGACCGCGTTGTTCGACGGATCGTGCAGGTAGTGGGTCCACTCGTCGATGGACTCCGGGCGCGGCTTGACGGTCCGGGTCCAGCCGCCGCCGTCGCGGACGCAGGCCACGCCGCCGGGCGCGAGGACCCGCCGGACCTCGTCCATCCCCACGCCCGTGCCCGGCTCGACGACGACGAGGTTCACGAAATTGTCGATGTACGGCAACCGGTCGCCCCGCAGGCGGTCGGCGGACACGCGGCCGTACACGCCGCTGGCGCGGATGTGGGCGCGGGCCCGGGCGAGCGACTCGTCGGTTGTGGCGAGACCGTGGAGGAGGAAGGCCTCGCCGGCGCCGAGCGCGGCGGTGAGTCCCGGCGCGCCGGGATCGCCGCACCCGAGGTGGACGATCACCCCGCCGCGGACGCCGGCGGCCTTGAGGATGGCGGCGGCCTCGTCGGCAGCGGTCCTGGCCGCTGCAGAGACCCCGGCGGGAACGCCGGCGAGGACGGCGGCCGCAATCAGGCCGAAGGCGGCGAGGACGACGGCTCGCGGGTGCGGGCGGAATCGGCTGGAACGGGTGGCGCGGTGGTGCATCGTGTGTCTCCCCTGCAAGCGTGCGGCATGGCGCCGCCGGACGTGACGATTATGGCGCAGTGAGGGCAGGTTGGCAACCGTCGGTCGGCCCGCTGCGCCGCCCGTTGAGCCGTCGACCGAAGGTCGACGCGAAGGGCGGACACGCCTCGCCGCGCCGAACGACCGGCGACGTGCCGTCGCCGGCTCAACACGTTGCGTTCGCGCGGTGGGCCGGGAGGCCCACCGCGCTGCAAGCGGGGGTGCCTGGCATCTCTCCGGCTCCGAAACAGTTGACACGCCCGCCGCCAGGCGTAGAGTGCCGGTATCGGCGTGCGGCGGGCCGCACGCACCGTCCGTCCGAACCGTGCGAAGGAGACCGGCATGGCCAGCGACAAACTCAAGGTCGGCGTCATCGGCACCGGGATGGTGGCGGTGGCCGGGCACATCCCCGCCTGGAAGAACGTGTCGGAGGAGGCCGAGATCGTCGCCGTCGCCGACATGCTCGAAGACCGGGCCCGCCTCGTGGCCGAGACCGAGGGCATCCCGAAGGCCTACGGCGATTGGGAGACGATGCTCGCCGAGGAATCGCTCGACGTGGCCATCGTCTGCACGCCGAACGCGTATCACAAGCCCATGTCGATCGCGGCCCTTCAGGCCGGGTGCCACGTCCTGTGCGAGAAGCCGGTGGCCACCTCGCGGGCCGACGCGGAGGCGATGTTCGCCGAGGCCGAGAAGGCCGGCCGGATCCTCTTCGTGGGCCAGAGTTCGCGGTTCGTCCCGCAGTCCTACGCCGCCAAGGAGATCTGCGACGCCGGCCGGCTGGGCGAGATCTACTTCGCCGAGACGTTTTTCCTCCGCCGCCGCGGCGTGCCCACGTGGGGGCGCTTCCATATGAAGGAACATTCGGGCGGCGGCCCGATCTACGACCTCGGCGTCCACGCCCTCGACCTGCTGTACTGGCTCATGGGGAACCCGACCGCCACCGCCGTCAGCGGGGCCACGTACACGAAACTGGCGAACCGCGACGAGGGGCTCGTGACGAGCCTGGCCGATTCCGGCGCCCCGCTCGGCGTGCTGACGCCCCGGCCGTACGACTACCACGAGTTCGACGTGGAGGACATGGCGGCCGGGTTCATCCGCCTCCAGGGCGGGGCGACCGTCGCCTTCAAGATCAGTTGGGCCGCCAACGTCCCCGAGAACCGCGGTGGGACGACCCTCCTGGGCACCGAGGGTGGCCTGACGCTCGACCCGCTCACCCTCGTGACGAACATGGGGCGGTACCAGGTGAACGTCGCGCCGCAGGTGCCGGCGGGGCGCGGCGTGGACTTCGCCGGTCACTGGGACCAGGCCGAGCATTTCGTCCGCGTCATTCGCGGCGAGGTGGACCTGATGGTCAAGCCCGAGGAGGTGCTGAACGTGATGGGCACCCTCGACGCCCTGTACGCCTCGGCCGAGGAGGGGCGGGAGGTGACGCTCGAGTAAGGTCCCACTCGCCGCGCGGTAACCAACGGGGTGAGCGCGGTGGGTCTGGAGTACCCACCGCGCTCCGAGCCGTGCGCGCGGCGGGCACGGAGACCCGCCGCGCACAAGTTCGGGATCACAGGAGACCACCATGAGCACGGCCTATCGCGTCGGCGTCGTCGGGTTCGGACACATGCACATTAATAACGTGCTCGGCCTGTTCGGGCGGCACCCGCAGGTGGAACTCGTCGCGGGGGCCGACACCGTGCCCTCCGTCCCCGAACGCCGCAAGGGACCGTATACGCGGGGGTGGAACCTGGAGCACGCCCTCTCGGACCTCGGCCTGCCCAAAGCCTGGGACGACTGGCGCGAGATGCTCCGGGCCGAGGACCTCGACATCGTCATCGTCACGTGCGAGAACGCCCTCCACCCGGCGGTCGTGGCGGCGTGCGCCGAGGCGGGGGCCGCCGTCTGCGTCGAGAAACCCATGGCCAGGAGCCTCGCCGACGCCCTCGCCATGGTCCGCGCGGTGCGCGACGCCGGCACGACGATGCTCGTCAACTGGCCGATGACGTGGAGCCCGGCGGCCCAGAAGATGAAGGCCCTGGTCGACGCCGGGGCCGTGGGGCGGGTGCTGGAGGTGAAGGCCCGGCTCGGCCACACGGGTCCGCTCGGGGCGGGGGCAAAGCACGAGGGCGTCACGGACGAGGCCGCCCCCCTGACGCCGGCCGAACTCGGGGCCGTCTGGTGGCACTCCATTGCGGCCGGCGGCGGGGCCATGCTCGACTTCTGCTGTTACGGGTCGATGATGGCCCGGTGGCTGGTCGGCGAGCCCGCCGTTGCCGCCGTCGGCATGCGGGCCAACCTCAACTCCCCCTTCGGCGACGCCGACGACAACGGGGCGATGATCGTCCGCTTCCCCCAGGCGATGGGCCTCTTCGAGGGCACCTGGACCACCGCCGACCACGGCGTGGGCGGCGGGCCGATCGTCTACGGCACCGAGGGGACGCTCGTCATGGAGGAACGCGAGGAAGGCGACCGGGTCCGCGAGTGCCGCGGCGGCGAGGAGACCGTCCACGAGCCCGACCCCTTGCCGGAGGCGCGCAGCGATATCGCCCGCGAGTTCGTCCATCACCTGGAGACCGGCGAGCCGGTCCACCCGACGCTGGACATCCCGGTGAACCTGGATGCGATGGCCATCCTCGACGCCGGCCTGCGGTCGGCCGACTCCGGCCGGTGCGAAACGGTCGACAGCGGGGCCTGGTGCATCGGCTGAGCGGCTCTCGGCACATCGGTTTTTAACGCGGAGATCGCAGAGGGCGCAGAGAACGACGGAGAACAGCGAAGACAGAGTAACGGCAGCGACAACGGCAACGGCGGAACTCAAGTAAAAGCAGAAACATTCCATGTCAGAAGCAAAGGCCACGGCCGTACACACGGCGCCTCCGGCGTACTCGGCCTCCCGTCGTTTTCGTTGTTCTCGTTTTTCTCTGCGCCCTCTGCGATCTCCGCGTTAAAAACCGACTTGCCGGAAGCCGCCGGATTCGCGCACATCATTCCGCGATGATGCGGTCGACGACCAGTTGCCGGAACTCCGGCGAGAGCGTCGCGAAGTAGGCCGTGAACCCCGTTACCCGGACGATCAGGTCCGGATACGCCGACGGGTCCTCGTGGGCCGCGAGGATCGTGTCGGCATCGATAATGTTGATATTGAAGAGCGTGCCGCCCAGGCGGAAGTGCGTCCGGATGAGGGCCGCCACCTTCTCGGCCCCGCCTTCCTCCTTCGAGAGGCCCGGGTCCAACTCCAGTTGCATCGGGGCCGTGTTGCCGTAGCCGGGCTGGACGGCGGCGATGGCCTTCGCCATGGCCGTCGGCGCCCCGTCGGTGCGGAAGCCGGGGTCCGGGTTCGCCCCGTGCGAGATGGGGGCCCCGGCCCGCCGACCGTTGGGCGTGGCGCCGACCTCGCGGCCCATCTCGATGGTCGCGGACCAGGAGAACCACCCGGGAATCATGTTCCGCCCGCCGGGCGTCGGGCCCGCCTTCACCAGCCGTGTGAACGCCTCGGAGAGGCGGACGGCCCAGGCGTCGCCGAGGCTGCGCCCGTGGCCGTAGCGGTCGCTCGCGCGCATCATTCGTCGGACCCGCTCGCCGTCGGGCCCGGCCCAGTCGGCGCGGAGGTGGCGGTCGAGTTCGTCCCAGCCGACGGCGCCCTCGCGCTGGATGCGCTGCTCCAGGGCGGCGAACGAGTCGGCCACGGTCGCCAGGGCCGAGCCGTCCACGCACATGTTGTAGAACTCGACGCCGCCCTCGGCGACGTCCAGGCCCTGCTCGATGGGCCCGTGGCAGAGGAGGTTCAGCAGGAGTTCCGGCTGGTTGTGCCGCTGATGGTCCAGATGGAAGTCGATGCCCTCGGCGGTCGTGCGGACGGCCCGGCGCAAATGGTCCTCGAACCGCCGCCAGAGGTCCGCGACGCTCGGGGTCCCGCCCGCCTCGTCCATCATCTCGCGCCACGCCACCTCGAAGACTTTGGCCGTGTTGATCTTGACGCAATCGTTCATGGTGTACTCGCGGCCGGGGATGGCCATCCAGTGGCAGCCGGTGGCGATCCGCTCCCGGGCCAGGTCCGCCGGGTACCCGTTCCGCATGAAGCCCTCGACGAGCCCCTTGTCGCCGCTATAGCGGGGCCATCCGAGGCGGTCCTCGAAGAGGTGCCGCACGGATTTCAGGAACAGGTCCTCGTCGAGCCCGTCGTGGACGCGGACGGTCAGGTTGCACGAGGCGCCCAAGCGGTGGGCGGCTTCCAGGATGATGAAGGAAATGGGGGACGTCAGGTCCCGCCCGTCGGGTCCCGGCCCGCCCAGTTGGTAGTAGTGCGGGTCGCTCAGCAGGAGGCACGCCAGGATGAAGATGGCGTCCTCGTCGTCGATGCGTCCGTCGGCGAGGTCGCGCTCGTAGTACGGGCGGAGGAGTTCGTCGAGTTGCCCGCCCGCCCCGTCGCGGTTGAACGTGCGGCTGGCGAGATTGAACCAGGCGATCCACTGGCACGCCTCGCGGAGGGTGCGCGGCGGGCCGGAGACGAGGTGGGCGTTGACGTCGGCCATCTCGGCGAGGTTCGCGCGGAGGTCGGGGTGGGACTCGCGGCCCTCGGCCTCGCGGATCGCCTCGACGGTCCGGCGGATCCACGACTGGACGCCCAGGATGACCTCCTCCTCGGCCGCCAGCAGGGCCTCCTTCGCCTCGTCGCCGGCGTGGGTGCGGCGGCTCCGGCGGACCTTCTCCAGCAGCCCGCCCCAACCCAACTCCAGGCCGATCCGGTAATCCGGGGCGAAGTGCGAGTCCGACCCGATGCCCGGCGTGATGCCGTACCGCTCCTGGTCGGCGACGAGGTGGCTGTAGTCGAACTCGGGCGGCCAAGTGCCCGGGCGGAGGCGATTCATGAAGAACATCCACCGGCCGGCCAGGGCGTCGGCCGGGTCCACGTACACCGGGTGGACCTCCATCAGGGAGCGGAAGTTCCGGGCCCAGCCGTCCGGCCCGTACCACGAGCCGTCCGGGTGGTTGGGGAGGGGTTCCCAATGAAACTCCTCGGGCGGCGGGACGGTGCCGTAGTCGTCCTCGTCCATCGGGCCGAAGCGCTGGAGTTTCTCGCGGGTCTGGGCGCGCTTGCGCTCGCGCAGCATCGCGAGCCGATTCTCGTACGTGAGGGGCTGGTGGATCATGCGGATGTCCCCTTGGCCACTCCGGCCACGCGGACCTCGATGCCGCGCGCCGCCGCCGCGTGGGCCAAGGCGTCCATCTGCTCCTGCGGCGGGCGCGAGAGGTCCCCCAGGGTGTACGCCATGCCGAGGCTCTCGTACTTGCCGGCGCCCAGCGGATGGTACGGGAGCAGTTCATAGTAGGCGAGGTTCTGGAAGTCCCGCACGAGGTCCGCCACCGCGCCGATTTCCTCCGGCGTATCGTTCACCCCGGGCACGACGGGCGTCCGGACGACGAGCGTCTGCCCCCCCTCGGCCAGGCGGCGGAGGCCCGCGAGGATCGACTCGTTGCCCGCCCCGGTCCAGCGGCGGTGCGCCTCGCTGCCCAAGACTTTGACGTCGACCATGAAGAGGTCTGTGACGGGCAGGAGCGCCGCCACGTCGTCCCACGGGGCGGCGAGGTTCGTCTCGACGGCGGTGTGGAGCCCTTCCTGCCGGCACAGGCGGAGCACCTCGACGGCGAAGTCCCGCTGGAACAGCGGTTCACCGCCCGAGACGGTCACGCCGCCGCCCGACTCCTCGTAAAACGGGCGGTCCTCCAGGACCTCGGCCACGACCTCGTCGGCGGTCATGTCCCGCCCGACGAGCACCAGCGCGCCGGCGTAGCAGACCTCCGCGCACGCCCCGCAGGCGGTGCACCGGTCGCGGTGGAAAAGGCGCCGGCCGTCCGGCCCGACCTCGTGCGCCCCGTTCGGGCACGCTTTCAGGCACGCCCCGCAGCCGATGCACTTGGCGGGCAGGACCTGGAGTTCGGGCTCCGGGCGGAGCGTCTCGGGGTTATGGCACCAGGCGCACCGCAGGTTGCACCCTTTCAGGAAGACCGTGGTGCGGATGCCGGGCCCGTCGTGGACGCTGAAACGCTGGATGTCGGTGACGATGCCGTTCACGCGGGTATTCTAGGGGGGGTGGACGGGAGGATTCAAGGCACGAGCGCCGGCGGCCGCAGAGGTGCCAAGCACCTTTAATGTCCTTACAGGTGCCAGGCACCTTTCGCGCCCGGCGCACGGGTCGGTTATTTTCATTGCCTCCCCCCGCCGCGATATGCTGTTTATACAGAACGCGGGGCGGCACCGTGCCTGCGGCAGCGTGCCCCGCCGTCCGCCTTGGAGACTCGAAACGGGAGGGAAAACCATGACGTGCCGATTCGTTTTGACCGCCGCCGTTCTGTCCCTCGTCCTGCCGCTCGCTGCCGGACCACTTCTGGCCGCCGACGAGAAACCCGACGATGTGGACAAACCCGCTGCCAAGAAGGAAGGGTTCAAGCCGCTCTTCAACGGCAAGAACCTCGACGGCTGGACCACCACGGGCAACTGGTTCGTCGAGGACGGCATCCTGCGCCTGGAGCCCCGGCCCGGCGAGAAGGGCTGGCAGCGGTACGACGCCTACCTGTGGGCCGACAAGAAGTACGGCGACTTCATCCTGGACCTCGAGTTCCGAATCCAGAAGGGCGGCAACTCGGGCGCCTTCATCCGCGTCGGCGACCTCAAGGAGCCCGTCGCCAAGGGCATCGAGGTCCAGATCCTGGACACGCACGACAAGGAGAAGGTGGGTGCGCACGACTGCGGCGGCGTGATCGGAACGGCCGCCCCGTCGAAGAACATGGCCAAGCCCGCCGGCGAGTGGAACCGCTACATCATCACCTGCAAGGGCTCCAACCTGAAGGTGCGGCTGAACGGCGAGCAGATCATCGACATCGACCTCTCCAAGACCGGCCGCAAGCATTGTCCGATGAAAGGCCACCTCGGCTTCCAGGACGAGGCGAAGCCGCTGTGGTACCGCAACATTTACATTAAAACGCTGGACTGAGGCCGGAGGTGTTACAACGTGAGTTCATGCGCGGCGGGGCTTTGCGCCCGCCGGGCAGATGCGAAACGGTGATTCGCACGCGGTGGGCGCTCCAGACCCGCCGCGCAAAGGCATTCTCCCGAAAGGGGCTGATATGCAGCGCACCTCCACACCGCAATCGACTCCGCGGAAGGCGGGAGCCGGCGCCGCGGCGGCGTTCATGACGGCTTCCCTGATCGGCCGGCGCGCCGCCGCCGGCGGCAAGGAGACCGTCAAGGCCCTCGTCAACCAGGTTGGTGAGACGTTCGGCGCCAAGGACGGCGTGCAGGCGAAGTATGCGCTTCACGGCCTGGCCATCTGGGCGGGCCGGCCCCATCGGTCCGTCGACGAGGTGCTGAAGGCGATTCCCCTGACCGACGGCGAGGCGGGCGAGGACGCCGTCGCCGACGTCCTCCACGCTCCCAAGGCCGACCGCCGCCTCGTCGCCGGCGCCCTGGCCGAGGAACTGGCGGCCGAGCACTCGAAGGAACTCAAGGCGTTCCTCTGCCGGCAACTCCAATGGTGCGGCGAGGCGGAGGACGTGCCCGCGCTCGCCCCGCTCCTGGCCGACGACCGGCTGTGCGAGCCGGCGACGCAGGCGCTGCTGGCCATCGGCGGCGAGTCCGCCGCGAAGGCCCTCCGCGACGCCCTCCCCAAGGCCGAGGGTGGCCGCCGGGTCACCATCCTGCAGGCCGTCGGACGGCTCCAGGACGCCGACTCCGCCGCCGAGGCCCGCAAGGACATCGGCGCCGAGGACCGGGACCTGCGCCTGACGGCCCTGTGGTCCCTGGCGAAGATGGGCGACGGGCAGGCGGCAGAGGCGGAACTCGACGCGGCCGCGGCCGACCCGTCCTTCACACAGCGGATGGCCTTCGCCGCCGCCCTGCTCCTGGCCCGCCGGCTCGCCGAGTCCGGCAAGACGGATGCGGCCGAGGCGATCTGCCGCCGCTGCATGGACCAGGCCGAGCAGCGCGAGACCGTCCACGAGCGGCTGGCGGCGCTCGACGCCCTCGGCGACGTCCTCCGCGGGAAGGCGGCCGACGACATGCTCAAGGCCCTGGACTCGAAGGACCTGCGGTACCGCGTGCCCGCGGCGCGGACGGCGCTGCGGCTGGCCAAGGCCATCCGCAAGAAGGACCGCGAGGCCTCCGACCGGCTGCTCAAGAAGATTCCCGAGGCCACCGAAGAGGGGTTTGTGCGGCAGGAGGCGGAGCAGCTCCTGGCCGGCAAGCCCGCCTGAGGCGCCCTAACCGCGGGTCCTCAGCGTGCGCGACCCAACGCAGGCAGTGCAATCACGGAAGGAGACGGCGATGAGGCATCGGACCTGGACCCGACGCCGGTTCCTGGGCGCCGCGGCCGCCGGGGCGGCGGCCGTGACGATCGTCCCCCGCCACGTTGTGGGCGGCCCGGGGCAGGAGGTCCCGAGCGACACGGTCACCTATGCCATCATCGGCAAGGGCGGCCGGGCCGACAAGGGCATCGGGTGCCTCGGCGCTCGCAAGCAAATCGCCGTCTGCGACGTCGACTACACGCACATGGGCGGCCCGGCGGACGGCAAGACGCGGTACCGCGATTACCGCCGGCTGCTGGAGCGGAAGGACCTGGACGTGGTCTGCATCGCCACGCCGCCGCACTGGCACGCCCTGCCGTGCATCCACGCCGCCCAGGCCGGCAAGGACATCTTCTGCGAGAAGCCGATGACGAAGTTCATCGCCGAGGGCCGGGCCGTCGTCGACGCCGTCGAGCGGTACGGCGTGGTTTTCCAGATCGGCACGTTCGGGCGGTTCAAGAACAGCACCAACAAGGGTCACGTCGAGAATCACAAGATCATCAAGTACGGCCTGATAAAGAGCCTGGACGGCACGGTGGCGTTCTGCAACGCCAAGAACCGGACGGGCGACCCGGCGCTGCCGCCCGAGGACGAGGTGCCCGAGAGCCTCGACTACGACCTGTGGCTCGGCCCCGCACCCTACAAGCCGTACAACAAGAACCGCGTCCATTACAAGAACCGGTTCTACTGGGATTACGAGGGCGGCGACCTGACGAACTTCGGGGCTCACAGCATCGATCCGTGGCAGTGGTCGTTCGCGAAGGATTTCACGAGCCCGGTGCAGGCCCGGCCGTGCGCCCCCTGGCCGCAGCATCCCGACGCCGTCGGCCCCTTCGCCTGGGTGGAACTCACCTACGCCGACGGCCTGACGATGGTGCTCGGCGGCGGCAAGATCACACTGCCATACGACCGCGAGGTGAAGCGGCAGATGGTCTCAGCCAAAGACCTGGACGACGCGAGCCGGCAGCAACTGGCGGAGTTGCCCGACCCGCCGCCGCTCGTCGAGTTCGGCCAGGCCGTCCGCACCCGCCAGCGGGCCGGCGGGCACGCCGAGTCCTCCCACCGGGTGTGCGTGGCCATGCATCTGGCGAACATCGCCATCCGACTCGGCCGCACCATCCGCTTCGACCCGGAGACCGAACGCATCGTCGGCGACGAACAGGCCGACCGGCTGGTCGACATCCCGATGCGGGCGCCGTGGCATTTATAACGGCAGGGAGCGAGCCTGCTTCGCCCTGCGTAGCGGGCTACGCAGCCCGCGAAGAAGGGGGAACGAGGGATCAAGGGATCGAGGGAAAGGCAAAGGCACAACGGCAGAGATTGAGGGAAAAGAAGCGGCAAGACCGACCTTACGCATGACGAACCTTCAGATACAGGAGAGCCCAATGTCCAGTCGCACGAGCAGTCTGTCGCGTCGGCAGTTTCTGTCGCGCACCGGTGCCGCCGCCGCGGCAGTGACCGTGGCCCCGAGCGCGATCCTCGGCGGGGCCCGGCGGATCAGCCCCAACGAGAAACTCAACATCGCCTTCATCGGCTGCGGTGGGCGGGGCGGGGCGAACCTCGGCGGCCTCGGCGGAGAGAACGTCGTCGCCCTCTGCGACGTCGACACGCGCCGCGCCGGCAAGGCGTTCCAGCGCCATCCCAAGGCCAAGACGTTCACCGACTTCCGTAAAATGCTCGACGCCGTCGAGAACCAGATCGACGCCGTCGCCGTCTCCACCCCCGACCACACGCACGCGGTGGCGTGTATGGATGCCATCCGCCGCGGCAAGCACACCTATTGCGAGAAGCCGCTCGCCCACAGCGTGTGGGAGGTCCGGTCTCTCATGGCCGCCGCTCGCAAACACAAGGTCGTGACCCAACTCGGGAACCAGGGCCATTCGTCCACCGCGATCCGCATGTTTTGCGAGTGGATCTGGGACGGCGCCATCGGCAACGTCCACACCGTGCACGCCGGCTGCGGCGCCGTCCACTGCCGCATCAACGACCTGCCGAAGCGCGCCGAGACGCACGACGTGCCGGAGCAGCTGGACTGGAACCTCTGGCTCGGCCCGGTCAAGGAAAGGCCGTACCATCCGATGTACCTGCCGGGCGCGTGGCGGGCGTGGGCGCCGTTCGGCACCGGAACGATCGGCGACTGGATCTGCCACGTCGTCGACCCGACGTTCTGGGCGCTGGACCTGGGCTCGCCGAGCTCCGTCCTGACGGAGGCCCAGACGGACTGGGACCCCGTCAAGCATGCCGATACGTTCCCCGCCGGTTGGACCGTGACGTACGAGTTCCCGGCGAAGAAGTCCCGGCCGCCGGTCACACTTATCTTCCACTGCGGCAAGACGCACATCCCGCGGCCGAAGGAACTCGAGGATGGCCGCAAGGTCACCCAGACCGGGGCCGTCGTCTTCGGCGATAAGGGGACCATCATGCACGGCTCCCACGGGGCGGGCGGCGTGCGGATCATCCCGGAAGCCAAAATGCAGGAATACGGCAAGCACCTGCCGGAAAAGAAGATCCCGCGCGTCCCGAACCATCACGCCGACTTCCTCCAGGCGGTGCGGGAGCAGCGGCACGCCGGGTCCGACTTCGCCCTGTACGGCGGCCCGCTCACGGAACTGGCCCTGCTGGGCATCATCGGCCTCCGCGTGCCCGGCAAGAAACTCGCCTGGGACGCCCGGAACATGAAGTTCACGAACTGCCCGGAGGCGAACGCGTACCTCAAGCCCGAATTCCGCCAGGGCTGGACGCTGTAGCGGCCGCAGCGGGCGGTCGGCCACGCCGCTGTCGGCAGCGCTGGCCGAGAACAGGTCATTCTGAGGCTCCGCTTGCGGACCCGAATCCCGGCGCGCCGGGATCGCCGTGCGAACGGCGTCGAGACGGGATTCTCCGTCGCGGCTTCGCCGCTCCTCAGAATGACAACCGTGAGGACTCCCTTGCCTTTTTCCATAATGCACCTGGCCATCGGGGGATCGCTATATGCGGGCTTGGCACAATAACCTTCTCGCTGCGCTCGTCATCCTGGCCGTCGGCGCCGCCGGTTCGGTGGCATACGCCGCCGCGGCGGCGCCCGCGGAACTGACCGTCACGGACCGGGTTCTGCGGCCGGCCGAGAAGGTTTCGCCCCTCGGCGCCAACGGATGGGGCCGGTGCGGCGCCGTCGAATGGGCCGCCAACAACTTCGTCCGCGGCGCCGGCAACGAACCCATCCACTGGCGGAACCTCCACCGCGTGAAAGCGTGCGGCAAGAACTGGTTCGAGATCGACGGCCCCGGCACGAGTTGGTACGACCTGTGGGGCAGCGGGTTCCTGAGCGGGGCGGACCTGCGCCTCTATCGGCTGGTGGACAAGGCCGGCCGGCCCCTCCCGCCCGATCGCGACTACATCGACGTCAGCCGGGCCGACCGCGTCGCCTTCGTCGGCCGGGCGAAAGTTGTCCCGGAAGGCGCCCCCGGCATGCCCGACGGGGGCTGGATCGCCAACACCTATTGCACCCCGTATCCCAACGCCTGGATCCGGCACGGCAACCTCCACGTGACGGACGTCTCGGGTCTGGAGCCCGGCCGGACGTACTGGTACGCCGTCGTCGCGGTGGGGCCGGGCAGCAAGGAGTCGGCCCCGTCGAACGAGGTCCGGGTGACGGTCCCGGCGAAGGGGGACGGTCCGCCCCCGCCGCGCATCCTGATCCCGGGGCAGGACGACAAGACGCCGGCGCTCAGGGCCGGCCGGCGGATCGGGTTCGCGCCCGGCGTCGTCGGCGGCAAGGCGCCGCTGCGATGGGAGGTGGTGGATGCCTCCGGCAAGCCGGCGTCGCTTCCGGACGGCCTGGCGCTGGACCCCGCCACCGGCCGCATCGCTGGCGCGGTGGCGTCCGACATCCCGGAGCAGCGCATCCGCTTGCGCGTGACGGACGCCCGCGGCCGCCGCGACACGCGGTCGTACATCTTCCCCTTCCGCGAGCCGAAGGCCTCCGCGGGCGGGGAGAACGCCCGGCTCAAGCCGCCGACCGACCTGTCGGCCGTCGCGGAGGACGGGCAGGTCACGCTGTCGTGGAAGCCGAGCCCGACGCCGGGCGTGACGGCGTACCGGCTGAAGCGTTCCACCGCCCCGGCCGCCAGGCAGGTGCAGCGCGTCTACGTGGAGCCGGGCGCCCCGGCGCTCCGTCCGTGGGACTACGTCGTCGTCGAGAAGCGGTTCGACCCGTTCGACATGAAGTACGTCAACCCGCGGGTCCGGGGCATCGGCAATCCGATGGACAGCCCCCAGTGGTACTGGCAGGGCGACCTCGCGAACCTGTCGTTCGCCCTCGTGCCGCACCCGGGGCCCGTGCCGGAGGCGATGGTCGATCCCGGCGAGACGTGCCTGAAGGTCACGGCCTCCGAGGGCGAGCAGTCCATCCGGCAGATCGTCTTCATCGGCACGGGCCGGGGCGGCGAGTCGGTCTGGTACGGACTCCTGGAGCCCGGCAAACACTATCGCCTGGAGGTCTGGCTCCGGCAGGAGGGCCTGGCCGACGACGGCGCCGTCACGTTCTCTTACGGCGAGCACTACGCCGGCATCCGCAAGGCGTTTCGGGTGACCGACCGATGGGCCAAGTACACCTACGAATTCACGGGCCCCGACCGGCCGGACAAGACGTGGCACTTCGGGCACACGTTCGCGTTCACCGGTCCGGGGACGCTGTGGATGGACAACGCCCGCATCTTCCGGGTGGACGATCCCGCCGACGCCGAGAAGCCGTACGTCCCCAACGCGACGGTGCTCGCGGAACTGCTGGCCTCCCAGCCGGCTGAGGGGCCGAAGGGTGCCCACCGGATCTGGTTCCTGGCGCGCGACGCGACGCTGTCGTCCATCATGAGTTGGCACGCGACCTCGCAGGTCCGGCCGGACTGGCGGACGGCCGTCAGCGGCACGATGGAGATGACGCTGCCGATGGCGCTGGAGTTCGACCGGCGGACGGGCGACGCCCCCGCCACGCGGATGCGCCCGTGGCTGGTCCTCCAGCACCTCCTCCACGACGAGCAGGACTGGCGGAACCTCGTCGAGTACCTCGCCGCCCCGTACGACCCGAAGACCGACAGCCCGAAGACCAAACCGTGGGCGTACCGCCGATGGAAGCAGCGCGGCACCGGCCGGCCGTGGACCGACGAATTCGATGAAATCCTCGTCGAGTTCGGCAACGAGACTTGGCACAACGGGCACTTCGAGGACTGGCTCGGCTTCAACCGCTATAACGCCATCTGGCAGGGCGGGCCGGAGTACGGCCTGTTCGCCGAGTACCTCATCGGACAGATGAAGAAAAGTCCATGGTGGACGTCGCAGCGCCTGGACGGCAAGATCCGGTTCTGCCTGGGCGGCGGTTACAACGGCCGCGTGGAGAAGGACGGCTCGGTGCGCGGCTACGGGGAAGAGGCGATGCAGACGTGCCCGTCGGCCGGCGCCCTCGGTCACGCCAACTACGTCGGGCCCAAGTGGGAGACGGGCGATGCCTCTTCCGGCCGGTTCGACGATCACGGCGTCCAGGCCACGCTGCTCGCGTTTCTGGCGGGACCCCAGGTCAAGCAGATCCGCATGGGCGAGGCCCGCGACGTTCTGGCCCGCACCCATCACCCGTACGACATCGTGGCCTACGAGGGCGGCCCGAGCGGTTACGCCCTGCCGGGACGCGATTCGCCCGCCCAGAAACTGGCGAACGAGAAGTACGGCAAGTCGCTCGCCATGGCCGTCGCCGCCCTCGACGCCTGGATGCGGAGTTACGAGTACGGATGGACGTATCAAAATTTCCTCGGATATGGGCAGGGCACCTACTGGAACAGCCATACGCCGTTCTGGGACGGCTTCCGCCCGTCCCCCGGATGGCAGGCCCTGGCGCTTCGGAACCGCCACGCCCGGGGCGACCTCGTGGCCGTCGAGGAGAAGAACCTGCCCACCATCGAGTGGAACAAGCACACGTATCCGCTCGTCGGGGCGTACGCCCTCCGCGACGGCCGGCGGTGGTCCGTCTTCGTCGTCTCCCGCAAACTGGACGGCACGCACGACGGCGCCGACTACGGCGACGGGAGCACGCCGGTCACCCTCCGCCTGCCGTTCGCCTCGGCCGAGCGGATCACGCTGCATGCGCTGACGGGCGACCCGCGCGCCTCGAACCGCGAGGCCCTGAAGATCGAGCCGCAGACCCGCCAGGTGCCCGCCGACCGGCTCGCCGGCGGCACGTTCCGCATCGACGCCGGCACCGGCGGCGTGGCCGGCGGGATGCCGGCCGGCTCGATTTTCCTGTACGTCTTCGAGGCCGCGCGGTGACAATACCTTCCGCCCGTTGACGCTGGGCGGTCGACCAGACGCGCGCGTTGAGCCGCCGACGGTACGTCGGCGATCCGTTCGCAGGGTCGGAAACGATGGTTTCGCCCATCGGAGAATCGAAAGGAGACGTCATGCGTGAAGGTGCCACCCGCCGCTCGTTCTTCCGCCGCGTGGCGACGGCCGGCGCGGCCGCCGCGGCCGCCGGCGTGGCCGGGCCGCTCGCGACGCCCGGGGCCCGCGCCGTCGAGCCCATCCAGCGCGAGGGCGACTCCAAGGTCAAGTTCACCCTGGCGGCGTACAGTTACCGGGGCCTCTTGAGCGGCAAGACGGCGAAACTGACGCTCGAGGATTTCCTCCGCGACTGCGCCCGCTTCGGGTGCGAGGGGGCCGAGCCCACCTCCTACTATTTCCCCCAGCCCGTCACGGACGAGTACCTGTGCCGGCTGAAGGGGCTGGCGTTCCGGTTGGGCCTGGCCGTCTCGAGCACGGCCGTGGGGAACGATTTCTGCCACCCGCCCGGCGCGGAGCGCGCGGGGCAGATCGCCCACGTCAAGGCGTGGGTCGACCATGCCACGCTGCTCGGGGCGCTGGTCATCCGCATCTTCTCCGGCCGGCCGCGGAAGGGCCAGACGGAGGAGGAAGCCCGCCGCCTGGCCGTCGAAGCCATCGAGGAATGTTCCGATTACGCGGGCTCCAGGGGCGTCTACCTGGGCCTGGAGAATCACGGCGGCCTGACGCACTCGTCCGAGAGCATGCTGAAGATCGTCCGCGACGTCAAAAGCCCCTGGTTCGGCGCCTGGATGGACACCGGCAACTTCCACGAGAAGGACCCGTACGAGGAACTCACCGCCATCGCCCCCTACACGCTGCACGTGCAGGTCAAGGTCGTGACCCAGGTCAAGGGCGGGCCCCGCCAGCCGATGGACTTTGGGCGCCTCGCGAAGATTTTGCGCGGCGTCGGGTACCGCGGCTGGATCTGCCTGGAGTACGAGGAGAAGGACGACCCGCGGAAGGCCTGCCCGCAGTACCTGGACCAGTTGCGCGCCGCCTTCGCGTGAGGCGGCCGGCGGCACAGCGGTTCAAGCCGTTGCCGTTTTACCCGTCGGCGTACTCGTCGTCCGGGTCGAACGGCGGCATGACGCAGTTGAGGATTTTCATCTGTCCGATGGCCCGGTGCCGGCAGCCGGGGCGGATCATGACGGCCGTCATCGGCCGCACCGGCACCCGCTCGCCGTCGAGTTCCACCGCCCCTTCGCCCTCCAGGACGACGTAGATTTCCGTCATCCGCTTGTGCCAGTGCGGCTGGGTCTGCTCGGCGATCTCCACGAGATGGATCGACGCCGTCTCGTTCTCCCCCGCGGCAAACGCCCGCCGCGACGCCCCGCACGGACACGGGTTCGGCGCAAGTTCGTCCAGTTGAGCGACCATGTAATTGGCCATCGACAAATCCTTTCAGTGCGGGGTTGCGTACGCAGGCGGGTTAGAACAGGCGACCGGCGGCTTCGACCTCCGGCATGTCGTCCCACGTGCGGCCGTCGAGGACGCGCCCGGCCTTCTTCTTGTTCGTGCCGCCCCACTGTTTGAAGAAGAACGGGACGTCCGCGCGCCGGCATTGCTCGCGGAGGTCGCGGGCCCAGTTGGGGTCCATCGGCCGGGCATGGGGTCCCGATTCACCGCCCACGATGACCCAGTCGATGTCCGCCAGGTCCAGCCGCGGCATCGGGCCGAGCAGCGGCTCGAGCGAGAGGAACTTGACCCGGGCCCCCGTCTGCCGCAGGTCGTTGATGCGGCCGACGTAATCGGCGTGCTCCACCGTGACGCCCATCCAGACGTTCGCCGGCCAATCGAGTTTCGGGGCCAGTTCCACCAGCCGCTCGGAGCGTTTCGTGAGGGCCTGGAAAGTGTGATGCGACGCCCGCCGCATCACGTCGAACATCCGCCGGATGAAGTCCAGCGGCACCTGCTCGTGGAACATGTCGCTCATCGAGTTGACGAAGACGATGCGCGGCTGCCGCCACGTCAGCGGCAGGCTGAGCATGTGCTCGTGCAGCGTCACCTCGAACCCGCGGGCGTAATTCGGGTTGCCCATGGCCTGGAGCCGCTTGGCCAGCCGCTCGGCGTAGCAGTTCGTGCACCCGATGCTGACCTTGGTGCAGCCCGTGACGGGGTTCCAGGTGGCTTCGGTCCATTCGATGGCGGATTGGAGTGCCATCACGTGCCTGTTTTCACCTGCGCCTAAAACGGACGATTCGCGCGTTCCCGGAAGGCTTTGTCACATTGTTGCTTAAGGCTCTTCAGCTCACTCAAGGACCTTTGGAACAGCCCTGCCTTGAACGGCGGCCAGTTCTCGCCGAGTCGCTGCAATTCCTCCTCCGTTTCCTGGGCAACGCGGCAGGGTGTTCGCCCTATCCGGTTACGATAGATGAACATCTCGGACAAACCCATCTGCGTCTCGCCTGCAATGTCGCCATAGGCGAGGGCCAAAAGATAACAGAAACGGTCAAACACTTGCCGGAACATTGTGTCATCGGGCACATACTCTCGCAACGGTTCGCGCAGTACTTCTTCAAGCCTCTCGCTCAAGGGCACACGGCGCCTGTTTTTCTCAGGCAATTCCTGCGCCAAGACTTCCCAATGAGAATGTTGAAGGATGAGTTCGTAGAGCAGGGCCTTGTTGCCGTCACTCGCGGCGATTATCGGGGCACATAGCAGGGCCCGCAAGGTAGCGTAGTTCTCTGCCGCGACGGCTGCCATGCCGCCAGCATGCAACAGCAGCACTGTGGGGTAGAGCCGCATCTGAATCCACCACAAGATCCCTGCGCCTTCTCCTCGAAGATTCGCCACGCGATTCAGGCAGTCAACCCAGATTCTCTCGTGCTTTTTATCTCCCCAGTAGCAACCCGTTGCGAGAAGGGCGCACAGGGTTTCCGTAATCGCCTCATACCGCTCCATGCGTTCCTGCAATTGCCCTCTGAGTTCGTCCTTGGTTCCCTTTCGTTGGAACGGGAACCTGTCCTCTCCAATCTCAGAGCAAACACGTTCCGTCTCGGCGCTAATGAGCTCGTGGACTTCTATAATGCGGTTGGGGTCCTGCAGGCACCGCTTCAGGGATGCGACCGCCATTCGCTTCGACAGAGGGTGGGGTCTGGCGATGCGTTCGAGTGCGTCCACTTTCTCCTTGAGGTCGACGAAGAAGGAGTCCGCGTCTTCTATGGTAATGATTTCACAAGGCTCTTGAGAGATCAGCCTTTGGGCCGTTTCGGTAAAGGCGTCCTTCTGCGTCCAATAGGTGGTATAGCGCCGGCTCGTGCAGCGCTCAAGAGCGCTCCGAAGCGCCAAGTCCCAGTCCGCGGACCATCCACACACAATCAGGCCGAACTCGTCGAAGATACGGTCGAGCATCGCTTCAATGGACGGCTCGTACGACGCCAACTCGTCAGGGGTGTTTCGGATGCGTGCGTCAAGGTAGTCCCCGTTGACCTTGAGGATAGTGCACGGAGCATGCGTAAGCGGTGTGGCGCCTGCCGCCTGGTCCGCGGTACTGATGACAACGGGTTCAACGCCCACTTCCTTAAGCGCTGTTTCGAGAAGCCGGTCGAAGTTTGTGGTGATAACCACCCTGATCTTGTCTTGTGCAATCAGGCCAGCGATAGCGCGGTGTGCGGGGCTGGGGAGTTTGCGTCCTTCTTCGCGTTCCTCGTCCGTAGGCTCGAAGTATGCGCGCAGCAATTCCTGGCGTGCCGTGGGCGTCTTGGCCAATTCCTCAAGCAACCTGGAATAGTCAGGCTGTTGGTCGTACTTCTCCGCAAACCACCCTTCAGGGTCTTCGCCGCAATTCTCTTCACTCAAGGCCGCGACCTTGTGAATCAAGTTAAGTGTCACTTCCCAACCCGTAGGGATTCCCGCTGACCGAGATACGCCTGAGCCGAGCAGAAGAGCATAGACCCCCGGCCGAGAGTGCACCGCGAACGCCAGCGATATCATCGGGTCGATCACAGAACCAGACTCCTGCGCTTACGCGTGCCACACAGTGTAGCAGCAGGATGGTCACATTCCAACATCAACTCCTGATGGAGTCTAGGCCACGAAGCTTCTCCTGCCTACGTCACTGTGTTACTACGTTACTTCGTCACTGCCTTACGGCTTCGTCAACCCCAACCCGCACAGCGGCACGACGGATTCCATCTGGGCGCCGCCGTACTGGAAGATCGTAAAGCCCCCCGTCTTGTGTTTGCGCGTGATCAGGACCTGGTCGATCAGGCGGCTCACGTTCGTCGTATTCGGCCACGTCGATAACCCGATGCCGGGGTAGCACGGCACCTTGCCGACCCACCCCACCTGCTGGGCCACTTCCGATTCGAACTGGACGTTCGAGGGCGTGTAATCCATCGGGCAGACGAAGTCCAGGAGCCCGCGGTCGCACCACGCCTTCCAGTCCTGCCCCACCTGGTCGCGGTGGACGGGCCAGTTGCGGAACACGGCCGCGCTGATCTTGCACTCGGGCCGGACCTTCTTCACGCGCCGATGCACTTCCTCCACGACCGCGGTGATCTGGGCCCGGCGGAAGTCGAGCCACTTGGCGCGCAGGGCCGCGTCCTCGCGCACGTCCGCGGGCCAGTTGACCACCTTCCGCCCGATCGTCTCCTCGAACCGCTGCCGGCACCCGTCGCAGAAGCAGTGCTGGCGGTTCGGATACCGGATGTAATCGAAGTGGATGCCGTCCACGTCGTACTTCGTGCCGACCTCCACCATCGATTCGATTTCGAGTTTGCGGTTGGCCGGGTGCGACGGGCACAGCCAGCGGTCGTCCGTTTTGCCGTCGAAACTCGCCTGGAGCCGGCCCTCCTCCCGCATCCGGTCGCGGAACGCCTTGGGTGACCCGCCGCGCATCCGCCAGTTCACCTTCCACACGTGGCACTGGATGCCGTGCTTGCGGCAGGCGGCGGCACACGCGGCCACCTGGTCGCCCTCGTCGGCCACCTCCGGGGCGACCGGGAGCACCTCGCTCTTGTAATACGCGAGGTCCGCCCACAGCATGTTCGGCACGATGGCGGTGAACCCGTTCTCGGCCAGGACGCGCATCTCCTCGTCCCACGATTTCTCCGACGGCCCCAGCGCCGAGTGGCACCACAGGGCCCGGAACTCGCCCTTCTCGGCCGGCTGGGCCAGGCACCGGGCCCGGACGAGCAGGCGGCGGGCGTCGGCGGCGGCGTCCACGGCTTCGGGGAACTTCTCCGCACCGGCCAGCCGACGGGCCTCGGCGTGCCGCGCGGACGCCTCCTTCAGCGTCGCCAGGGCGCGGGGGCGGCCGGAGGCCTCGGCCGTCTTGCGGATGCCGCCTGCCGCGGCGTCGAAGGTGTCGTACGGCCCGGTGCGGCCGGCCTGGGCGACGGCGCCCTCGGCCGCCTCCCGCCACAGGGCGGGCGCCAGGTGCCCCGCCAGGGCGAGCAGCATCCGGCGCTTGCGCTCCGCATCGTCCGCCAGCAGCACGTGCGTCATATAGATGCACCGGTCCGACGCGATGACGGCCGGCAGCCCCGTGTCCGAGCCGTCGGCGCTGAACCAGCGGGCGATGACGCGGGCGCCGCGGCCGACGGGCTTGGCGTCGATCGCGTTCCAGGAGCGCTGCTCGACCCGCGGCGGGACGCCGGCCGGGACGTCGCCCGCGAAACGGATCTCGGCGTAGTACCCGCGATGCTTCTGCGACACGTTCCGCCCCCGGGCGATGCCGGTCGCCTCCACGAGGGACGCGGGCATCGTGTAGAAGGCGAGCAGCCGGCCGCCGCCTTCGAGCCACGCGGCGACGGTCTTGGCCGCCGCCTCCGGCAGGGAGGGGTTGTACGGCAGGACGAGCAGGCGCCGGCCGACGAGGTGCTCCGCATCGAGGTCCAGGTCGCTCATCACGTCGGCGCGCAGGCCGGCCGCCTCGAACATCTCAGCCGTCTCCTGCGTGTAGCGGGTGTACCCGCGGCCGGCGCCGTCGGCGCGGATGCACGACTCGGCCCGGACGACCAGCACGCGGGCGGGCCGGCCGAACGCCTCGACATCCGCCACGTGGAAGACCGTGTTCTCGTCCGTCCCGCGCCAGGCGGAGAGACGGATGGTATCGACCTGGCTCCATCCGGCGGGGTGGCCCTCGATCTTCGTGTCGCGCTTCTCGACCGTCACGGTGTGCCACTGGCCGCGGGCCTCCGGGGCGAACCCCGCCGCGTACCAGCCGTCGCCGCTATGGAAGTACATCGAGAAGTGCCCGATCGGCGACGGGTCGTCGATGAACATCTTGAAGCGCACGCCACGCCGGCCGACGAGGTCGACCGGCCCGTGACGGTCCCACGAGGCCCGCTCGATGTCCGTGCCGGCGAAGCGGCACCCCATCCGCAGGCACCGCCGGCCGGCGACCTCGGCGGTCTCGACGTCCGGCGAGCCCTGCATCGGACGCCAGACCTTCCGCGCCGCCGCGGCGCCGGAGTAGGTGCAGGCGTCGACGGTCTCGGCCTCGGCGGGCTCCTCGGCGCCGGCGGCCCAAGTCGGACCGGCGGCCCACACGGTCAGGGTGGCTGCGAGCGCGATGATTGGAAGCATGGCCAGTCTCATGGTCACTCTCCTTGATTGGCCGCCTGGTCGGCAGGGGGAAGCGGAATACGAATGGCGTGGGCCTCTTTCGGGTCCAGCGGCAGCGGACGCGATGCTTTCGCAGCGGCCCAGCCGGCCCGGTGCACGACGATGCGCTGAAGGTCCTCGCCCGGCAGGGGCTCGACCGTGAGCCGGGCCGACCGCCCGTCGTCGTCCACCGCAAGGGTCATGTGGAGCGGCCCGAACGGCGTGGCCACACCGTCCAGACGCGTGACCATCCCCGGCCGGGTCCACGCGGCCGGCAGGCCCTGGAGCAGGTGCAGCTGGCGGCCGCGGTCGATGGCCAGCAGATGGACCGCCAGGCGGATGAACTCCGCCGAGGCCCAGTTGTGCGGCATGTCGCCGACCTCGCGGAACGGCTCGCCGCGCGGCGGCTGCTCCTCCCGCCACGCCAGCAGCGGGGAGGCGTGGTTGGCCATCGCGTAAAGGCACCGGGCGGCCTTCGGACCGTCGCCCTGCCAAAGCCACACGTGGCCATAGAACGATGCGAAGTAGTTCCAGATGCCTCCCGTCATCCAGCCGGTGCTCATGACCATGCCCTCGCGCTCGGTGCCGCGGAGCATCGCCAGGTTCGTCGCCACGAGCGGATCGTCCTGCCGGAACACCTGGCCCGGATAGACGGCGTGGCAGAACCCCCACTGGGCCTTCTGCGGCAGGGTCTCGGCGCCCGCCTGGCCGATGAAGATCGGCAGGTACGGGTGCCCGCGCGGGTCGGTCCGCATGTTCCGGCCGGCGGCGCGGCGGAAGGCGTCGCGGAAATCGTGATACTCGGTCTGCCACGTCAGGGCGCGGCCGGATTTGCCGAGCCACCGGGCCCCGTCGATCGCCGCCTTCAGCCCCGCCAGGTTCCAGTAGACGTTCGTGAACTCCGCCTTGTCGTGGGCGCCGAGGCCGCCGTCCGGAAAGCCCGGCGGCACGAGGCCGTCGTCGAGCGGCGTGTCGTTGGTGTACGTCTCGCGGCGCAGTCGGCGGAGGTAGTCGACGGTCTTCTCGATCCGCGGCCAGACGGACTCCAGCCACGCCTTGTCCCGCGCCAGCCGCGCGTGCCGGACGCACGCCCACAGCACGATCCCGTTTTCCTTATGATACCGGTTGATGAGTTCGAACCGGCCGTCCGGCTGCTGGTGGCTCAGCATGTAGGTGATGCCGGCCCGGGCGTCGTCGGCCTCGCCGAGGATAGCGGCGGTCTCCAGGAGGAACGCCCCGTCCACGATCCACAGGCCCCGGTAGCACGTCGGCCCGACCTGGAACGCCGGCAGCCCGCCCTTGATCTCGCGGGCCTGCCAGATGTTGCGAATCGATGCGTCGATAAGCGCCTGGACGCCCTCGTCCGGCACCTGGACCCGGCCGTAGGGCAGGGGAGCCTGGCGCCAGTACGCCTCGGTCTTCCCGCGCAGGGCGACGGCCTCGCCGGCCGTCTTCGGGCGGACGACGGGCGGGCTGCCGGCGGCGTGGGTGATCGAGAGGTGGACCGTCTCGCCCGCCGGGATCGTCATCGGCTCCAGGGCCACGCGCCATCCGGCCTTGCCGTCGCGCTGGGCCGCCGTCATCCGGCGGGAGGCGAAGACCGCCTCGCGGTCCGAGACCGCCAACCGCTGGCCGTCCAGGTCGGCCCGCAGCGGCACGTACGCCTCCGCCACGAGGGATGGCGATATCGTGCGCGGCTCTTTGCCCGTGTTCGTCACGTGGACGAGAAGCACGTCGTTGCGCGTGACGTCCGGCACCTCGCCGCAGCACGGGTAGACGGCCGCCAGGGCCTCGCCGTCCTGGCGCCCGGCGAGCAGGGCGGCCTCGTCCGGCTCCGCGCCCGGCGCGAAGACCCACAGCGCGTTCAGGATGGTGTTCTTGTCGGACGCCTTCGCGTCGGCGGCGACCTCGACGGCGATATGCCCGTCGCCGTCGGCGTCGCGGGCGTCGAACCGGAACGCCCCCGCCACGTTCTTGCCGAGGTCGCCGATCGTGTCGACGGTGCGCGGCTCGGCGCCCTCGACGGTCAGGACCTGGACCCGCCGGCCGGGCTGGTCGTGGTACCCTTCGCAGAGGGCGAGGACGACACTCGCCCGGGCGTTCGGCTCCACCTTGGCGAGGTACCGGATGGCCCCGCCCATGTGGACGGCGATGGTGCCGAGCCACGGGTTCGCCCCCTCGGGCGGATGGGCCCAGCGGTCGAGCACCTTGCCGCCGTCCGTCCGGCGGACGGGCACGGCCGGCCGCGGCGCGGGGGCGGCGAGCGGTTCCGTGACGGCGAACGCCTCCTCCACGATCTCCAGGCCCGGTGCCCGCCGCTGGGTCCGGACGATCGGCACGCGCGGCTCAAGGAGCGCCTGGGCGGTCTGCTCGGCGTCCGGAGCGACCTCGACGGCCAGCGTCAGGCCGAACTTCGCGCCCCCGCCGCGCCAGTGGTACCGGAGTCGGCCGCGGTGGTCGACGAGCGTCTTCTGCGGATCGTCCGGCAGGCAGATGGCGGTTTGCCACTCGAGCGGGGCGAAGCGGAAGTCGACGCGCATCGGCCCCTCCGCGTTCCCCGATGGGGCGGCGGCCGGGGCGGCGCCGGCGGCGAGGGCGGCCAAGGCGATCGGGACGAGGACCGCCGTCGCCGCGGCGGGAAACCGGGCGGCAACGATCCGGCGAAACGGACGGCGGGACGGGTGCGGCATGGACCTTCTCCTTCGTCTTGGTGCACCGACGAGTGTACCGGCGGGGCGCGGGAGGTCAATCGCGAAGCGCGGCGGGGATGACGCGGCAGGTCGGGAGACCCCCCGCGCCGCCGCCTTGGTCCTTGCGGGCGTCATCGCGTCGCCAGGGCCGCGATCTCTGGCCGCGACAGCGCCCGCCGATAGATCCGCACGTCGTCCACGGCGCCGACGAACGGCCGGCTACCGGCCTCGGGCGGGTTGTCGCCGATCCACGCCGCGACGGACGGGTCGACGGCAATCGGGCCCGTCTTCGCCCGCCGGCCCACCTCCTTACCGTCCTTGTACAGCCGCATCGTTTGCCCGTCGTAGACGGCGGCGGCGTGGGTCCACGTGCCGGTCCGGACGTCGCCGGCGGCGTCCGCGACGAGGGTGGCCGTCTTACCGCCCGCCTTCAGGCGGAACCGCAGCCGCACCGCCCCGCCCTCGCGCCACGTGCTGAGCATCCAATAGTGGTCCTGCTCGGCCGTCCCGACGGCCTTCGAGACGATCCGCCCATCCTTGCCGGAGCCCGTGAACGCGTCCGCCTTGAAGCGGGCGGCGAGCGTGACGGCCGTGCCCGGCACGTCCATGGGGCCGGCGTCCACGTGGCCGCGGGTCGCATCGAGCGTGGCGACCTTGCCCGGCAGGTCGTCGAACGTCCAGTGGGCGACGAGGCCGTCGGCGGGGTCGCGGGTGCGTTTCGCCTCGGTCGGCTGGCGCGGGGGCGCCGGGGGCGCGGCGTCGGGCGGCGCGGGGGCGTCGGTCGCGACGCTCTCCGGACCGAGGCCGGAGCCGGGACCCGTGGCGTCCGGACGGCGGGCCAGGTTCTCGAGGACCGAGACGTGCATCCGGCCGCCGATGGCATTCTGGTGCGGCTGGTACGGGCGGGTGACGACGTCGATGTCGCCGTCGCCGTCGAGGTCCCCGATGCGTGCCTGGTGCCCGCCGAGACCCTGGACGAGGACGTGCTTTTTCCACTCGCCGCCCTTGCCGTCGCGGTTTTCCCAGACGATCATGCCGATGCGGCCCTGGCGTTTCTTCGGCACGTGGAGATGTTCCATTTCGTCGACATAGACGTCCCAGTCGCCGTCGAGGTCGAAGTCGGCGACGGCGAGGCTGTGAAAGTCGCCGGGCGTGCGGTCGTCGGGGAGCGGGTGCATCCGCCACTCGGAGCCGTCGCCGCGCACGTTCTCGAACCAGGCGACGCGGGCGGTGGGCATGTCGCATTCGGACTGGACGAAATCCATGCGGCCGTCCTTGTCCATGTCGACGACCCAGCAGCGGACGGCCCGTCCCCACTTGCCATCGCGCGCGAAGGGAACGTTCTTGTGTTCCTTCCATCGTCGGGCCCGGCCGTCGAGATTCTCCAGCCAACTGCCGTTGAAGACGATGTCGGCGTCGCCGTCGCCGTCGAGGTCGCCGACGCCGCGCGGCGCGACGGCCGCGTGGACGGGGCCGCGGTTGCCCCCGCGTCTCACGGGCACTGCAAGGGCGCACGTCTCCTCCCACCGCGTGGACGGGTCCGGGCCGGCGCGGTAGACGTAGACGCCCGGCTGGCCGTCCTGGGTGTGGACGACGACCTCGGGCCGGCCGTCGCCGGTGAGGTCGGCGGCCTCGGTGTCGTGGCCGCCGTGGATCTCCCAGCGTTTCTCGAAGCGGGTGGCCTCGGCCGGTCGGCCGGGATTGCGGTACCAGCGCCCGTCGACGAAATCGGGCCACCCGTCGCGGTCGACGTCGAGGACGGCACCGCCGCAGCCGCAGGAAACGTGGTCGACGAGGATCCACGGCCCCCGCCACGCATCGATGCGGCCGGTGTTGCGGTACCAGTAGATGCGTTTGGGTCCCTTGCCCCACTGGGCCCGGCCGACAATGACGTCGGGCCGGCCGTCGCCGTCGAGGTCGCCGAGGGTGAGGTTCGAGAAGATCTCGCCTTCCGGTCCGCCGCGGTCGATGAAGTGATGCTTGAAGCGGATGTCGGCGGGGGCGGCGGCGGAGGCGAGGAGCAGCGCCAGGGCGCAGGCGGCGGCGTGACGCACGGTGTTCTCCTTTGAACCGATCCACCACGTACAAACGCGCCGCAGTTGCCCCGGTGCCGCGCGTTCCCGCCTTCACGTTTTATCGGGTCGGGGGCGGCGCGAAGGGGTTCCAGGAGTCTTTTTCAGCCAGGGGTCTGGCGCGGTGGGTCTCCGCACCCGCCGCGCATCCTGCCTGCCGGGCGCCGCCGAAAAAGACTCCTGGAACCTTTTCGTCCCTGGCGGGCCGCGGCGTACCATGGTACCGTCTTTCGACCGCGGCGGCGACCCCCGCAACGGAAAGGTTCTGCGGATGGGCAACTGGACCACCGACCGCCTGGAGGCGTGCGTCCGCCGGCACCTGCCGGACGCCGACGGGCCCGTCACCTTCGAGCGGATCCGGACGGGCAAATTCAACACCTCGTATTTCGTGCGTGCGGGCGGGGAGGACCTCGTGCTCCGCATCGCCCCGCCCGCCGGCGCCGTCTTCTGCTTTTACGAGCGCGGCATGATGAAGCAGGAGCCGGCCATCCATCGTCTGCTCCGCGACCAGACCACGGTGCCCGTTGCGCGGATCCGGGCCTTCGACGACTCGCGCGAGGTCATCGACCGCGACTTCCTCCTGATGGACCGGCTGCCCGGGACGGCCCTCTCGGACGGGCCGCCGTGCGATCCCGACCGCATCCTGGAAGAGGTCGGCCGATGCCTCGCCCAGGTCCACGGCCTGACGGCCGACGCGTACGGGTACCTCGGGGCGCACCGTCCGATGGAGCCGCAACCGACGTGGGCGGAGGCGTTCCGCGTCATGTGGGGCAAGTTGATTGAGGACATCGCGGCCACGGGCCATTACGACGCGGCCGAGGCCGGGCGGCTCGTCGGGCTGCTGGAGGAGCGCCTCGCCGCGTTCGACCGGCCCGTCACAGCAAGTTTGCTCCATATGGACATCTGGTCGCAGAACCTGCTCGTCGACGGCCGGGGGCGCCTCTCGGGCATCGTCGACTGGGACCGCGTTCTCTGGGGCGACCCGGAGATCGAGTTCGCCGTGCTCGATTACTGCGGCATCTCACGGCCGGCGTTCTGGCGCGGGTACGGGCGCGAGCGCGACACCTCGCCCGAGGCCCGGCTGCGGGGCGTATTCTACTTCCTCTACGAACTCCAGAAGTATATCGTGATCCGCGACGGCCGCAGCCGCGACCCGGCCGCCGCCCGGCGATACAAGCGGGAGGTGATGGGGATCGTCGAGCGGGCGTTCGGGTGATGTCTGAGTTGCCGCGCAGGAATCCAACGGACCGCGGGTGGCATGGTCACCCGATGTTGGGTGGCCATGTGCCTCGAAAGGACATCATGGCCACGACAAGCGTGGCCATGCCACCCGGCGTGTTTATGCGAAAGGAGCATCCGATGACGCGTCTGACTGCTGCTTTGATCGCCATGGCCGCCTGTGCGGCCGCGTGCGCGGCTGCCGCCTCGCCTGGCGCCGGCGCCGAGCCGGGGCCCATCCGCCTGCACCCGGACAACCCGCACTATCTTCTCTGGCGCGGCAAGCCGACCGTGCTCGTCACCTCCGGCGAACATTACGGGGCCGTCCTGAACCTCGACTTCGATTACCGCCCGTACCTGAAGGAACTCGAGCAGCACGGCCTGAACCTGACGCGGACCTTCTCCGGCACGTACCGCGAGATTCCCGGCTCGTTCAAGATCACCGGCAACCCGCTCGGCCCGAAGCCGCACCGGTTCGCCTGCCCGTGGGCGCGGACCAAAACGAAGGGCTACTACGACGGCGGCGGAAAGTTCGACCTGTCGAAATACGATCCCGCCTACTTCGCCCGCCTGAAGGACTTTCTGGCGGAGGCGGCCAAGCGCGGCGTGGTCGTCGAACTCGTCCTCTTCTGCCCGATGTACAACGATGAACTCTGGAAAGCCTGCCCGATGAACGCCCGCAACAACGTAAGCGGCGTGGGCGCGGTCGGCACGAAGCAGCCGCTCACGCTCGACAATGGCGGGCTCCTGAAGCACCAACTCGCCTTCGTCCGCAAGATCGTGACCGAGTGCAACGCGTTCGACAACCTGTACTGGGAAATCTGCAACGAGCCGTACTTCGGCGGCGTGAGCCGGGCGTGGCAGCAGCGCATCGCCGAGGAGATCGTCGCGGCGGAGAAGGACCTGCCCCAAAAGCACCTCATCGCCCGCAACATTGCGAACGGGTCGAAGCGCGTGGGGGACCCGATGCCGCAGGTCGCGATCCTGAACTTCCATTACTGCTCGCCCCCCAAGGCCGTGGCGATGAACTGGCATCTCGGCCGCGCCATCGGCGACGACGAGACGGGCTTTAAGGGGTCGAAGGACGTGCCGTACCGTCCGGACGGGTGGGACTTCCTCCTGGCAGGCGGGGCGGTGTATTCGAATCTCGATTACTCCTTCCGGCCGGGGGCCGAGGACGGCTCCGCCGAGCCGAAGGCGCCGGGCGGCGGGGGCGAGACGCTTCGCCGCGCCCTCGGGGCGCTCCTGGGGTTCATGAACGGTCTGGACTTCGTCCGCATGCAGCCGTCCGCGGACTGGGTCGTCGGCGGCGTGCCGAAGAAGGCGACCGTCCACGGCCTGGCCGAGACGGGC
>Ga0272441_10002949_pt1 | contig 33493 bp, 30 predicted proteins | sample SSMProp6N_FD_193582 | JGI IMG/M metagenome (GOLD analysis project Ga0272441, IMG submission 193582) | Marine sediment archaeal communities from Little Sippewissett salt marsh, Falmouth, MA, United States - SSM-Prop-6N | ecosystem: Environmental > Aquatic > Marine > Wetlands > Sediment ... | reverse complement strand
AAAACAATTTCGAATCCAACCTCATTGGAGTGATCGCTTACTACGCCTACATTATACTAGGCCTGGACGCGGATACGTTTCAGCTGGAGGGAGGGACCGAATACTTTAAGCAGGCCCAGGGGATCGTCACCCAGGCGCAGGGAACGAGTTTTGCCGGCTGGTCACAAACCAGCTCCAACAACCGAAACAGGTTCCAACTCGTAGATGACCTGCTCTCCAACACCTTTAGGGAATACCGGATAGCGCTTTACAACTATCACCGCAAAGGACTTGATGTCATGGCGGACAACAACAGCACTGGAAAACAAATCATTGCTGGTTCCATGCGCCTTTTTGAAACCCTCAATCAACGTCGACCAAACGCGTTTTTGATCCAGACCTTTTTTGATGCCAAATCGGAAGAGATCCAGAACATCTTCTCGGACGGCCCCAAGGTGGATATTGTCCAGTTAAAGGAAACCCTGAACAGTGTAGCTCCCTTCTACGCAAGTACCTGGAACCAAATTACGTACTGACCGCATTTTTTTACAGGCCGATCCTGTATCTTTACGGCACCAAAACATGAGTGTAGGTGCTGACTCGCTTATCTATACAGAATTACGCCTTAATCGATGACCTCAACGTAAGTTTTTCCGGGGGTTTCACCACCATTACCGGGGAGACGGGTGCAGGGAAATCCATTCTGCTGGAAAGTCTCTCCCTGGTCCTGGGCAAACGGGCAGACCGTTCTGCTCTTAGGGATGAGGATCGCAAATGTGTGATTGAGGCGGAATTTTCACTTCAGGGATATCCTACCCTTGAAGAATTCTTTGCCCTGTCCGATCTGGAATACGATCCAATTACCATTTTGAGAAGGGAAGTGCACCCGAGTGGGAAGTCCCGGGCATTTGTAAATGACAGTCCGGTTACCTTGGATGTGCTAACCCGTCTGGGCAGGCGATTGATCGACGTGCATTCCCAACATCAGACCCTGGAACTCACTGAGCACGATTTTCAGTTGCACGTCGTGGATGCCCTGGCGGGTAACCTTCAGGCATTGACGCACTACCGGGAGGAACGGGTCAGGTACATGGGCTTATGCCAACGGCTGGAAACATTAAAACTTCAACGAGAGGAGACCTTCAGGGAACAGGACTATAACGAGTTCCTCCTGGAGGAGCTGGAGGGTTCCCGCCTGGAAGAAGGAATGCAGGAACGGCTGGAAGCACGCTATGCGGCCCTGAGCAATGCCGAACAGATCATCGAAACCCTGGGCAATGCCAGTCAGCTATGTGAAGATGAGCAATATGGACTGCTCAGCCTGCAGGCAAAATTGCGCCAGATCAGCGGGATGCTCTCCCAGTACGGCCCCAAATTTGAACGTTTGCATGAACGGATTCAATCCCTCTATATCGAAACAGATGATATCGCACAGGAACTGCAGGATTTTATGGCCTCTCAGGAAACCGACCCCGGTCAACTGGAAGCTGTAAGCACTCAACTTCAGTTGCTGTATGACCTTCAGAAAAAGCACGGAGCCTCCTCGGTTTCCGAACTTATCCAGATTCGGGAAGAGCTGCGGAAGAAGGTTGACCAGACCGGGGATCTTGACCAGAAAATCCTGTCCCTTGAGGAGGAATTGGCTATTCTCACAAAGAGCCTGGAGCAGCGGTCCGCCGCACTTCATGAGAAACGGATGGAAGCCATTCCGAAATTTGCCAGCGAACTGGAGCAACAGCTCGTATTGCTGGGAATGCCCAACGCTTCTTTTCAACTGAGGTTGATTCCTTCCGAAGGATTTGGTCCGGCGGGCCGGGAATCCCTGGAACTACTCTTTACGGCTAATAAAGGCGGTCGACACGGGTTGCTTAAAAAGACGGCTTCCGGAGGGGAGTTGTCCCGCATCATGCTGACTATCAAGGCTATTCTGGCCTCCTATGAACCCCTCCCAACGATGATGTTCGACGAGATTGACACCGGGGTTTCCGGGGAGATCTCCACGCGCATGGCCGAAATCATGCAGGGCATGTCCGAACACATGCAGATCTTTGCCATAACACATCTCCCTCAGGTCGCTTCCAGGGGGCATCAGCAATTCAAGGTCTATAAAGAAGACATTCAGGGACGTACATACACCCGCATGAAGCTGCTAAATGCCGAGGAACGCCTGGCGGAGCTGACATTTATGCTGGGTGGCGCCGGTGCTTCCGATGCGGCAATCTCTCATGCACGGGAGCTTCTCAATTAAACCCCAAAGTAGGTAAACCAAGGCCACTCCTTTATACATTCTTTTTAAATATCTTTGAGGCGTATAACCTTAACAATCTGCCATGGGTAATAATTTATTAAAGGGAAAGAAGGGAATTATTTTTGGAGCACTGGACGAGCACTCCATCGCCTGGAAGACTGCGGAACGCGTCTTTGAGGAAGGAGGCAGTTTTGTGCTCACCAATGCACCCATTGCCATGCGCATGGGAAAGATCAATGAGCTTGCTGAGAAAACAGGTTCTGAAATCATTCCAGCCGACGCCACAAATTCCGAGGAGCTCAACACCCTGGTAACAAAGTCTATGGAGTTGTTGGGCGGAAAACTGGACTTTGTGCTGCATTCCATTGGAATGTCGGTAAATGTGCGCAAAGGAAGGCATTATACGGATCAGAAATACGATTTTACGACCAAGGGTTGGGATGTGTCTGCCCTTTCTTTTCACAAGGTCATGCAGTCCCTGTACCAGGCGGATGCCATGAATGCTTGGGGAAGTATCGTGGCCCTGACCTATATGGCAGCCCAACGGTCTTTCCCGGACTACAACGATATGGCAGACAATAAAGCTTACCTGGAGTCGGTCGCCCGGAGTTTTGGGTACTTTTTTGGGAAGGAGAAAAAGGTGCGTGTCAATACCATTTCCCAGTCGCCCACGCCCACGACCGCCGGGAAGGGGGTTAAAGGTTTTGACGCCTTTATTAATTATGCCGAAAAAATGTCTCCGCTGGGCAATGCTTCGGCAGCCGAGTGTGCGGACTATACGGTTAGTTTATTTTCCGATCTTACCCGGAAAGTCACCATGCAAAACCTTTTCCACGATGGAGGCTTTTCCTCAACGGGGGTCAGCCAGGAGATCATCGATACATTTGCCGAATAGGCCCCGGGGTATAGTACATGAAAGCCATCCCGGTTGTGGATGGCTTTTTTATAAACAGGTATGGATTTACGTTTTTCGATTGTGGTTCCGGTGTATAATCGCCCCGAAGAAACCCGGGAATTGCTGGAGAGCCTGGCCTCACAAACCTGTCGGGATCCATTTGAGGTGGTCATCGTGGAAGATGGCTCCCAAAAGACTTCGGAGGCCGTGGTGGAAGCCTATCGGGACCGGTTGACCATTTCCTACTATTTCAAGCCCAATACAGGCCCCGGGGATTCCAGGAACTATGGGATGCAACGGGCTACGGGCAACTATTTCATCCTGGTGGATTCCGACTGTATACTACCCCCGGAGTATTTACAGCAAGTATTGGAGGCCCTAAAAAAGGACTACCTGGATTGCTTTGGGGGCCCGGATGATGCCCATCCCTCCTTCAATGCCCTGCAACAGTCCATAAGCTTCACCATGACCTCGGTGCTTACCACGGGCGGGATACGGGGCAGAAAAACCTCGAATTTCCAGCCCAGGAGCTTTAATATGGGCCTCTCCCGAGAGGCCTTTGTCGAAAGCCAGGGATTCGGCAATATTCATCCCGGGGAGGATCCTGACCTGAGCCTCAGACTCCTGAAACTGGGATACCAATTGGGATATATTCCAAATGCAAGGGTCTACCACAAAAGGAGGATTGACTTCCGCTCATTTTTCAGGCAGGTCTATAAATTTGGGATGGCTCGGCCGATCCTTAATCGCTGGCACCCGGGTTCGGCCCGACTGGTTTACTGGTTGCCTTCCCTGTTTTTGGTTTTTTTATTGACCGCGGCAGTTCTGCCCTGGCTTTGGGGTGATAAAATTGCCTGGCTGCTTCCCATCGGGGTTGGGGGTTACCTGCTGGCTGTACTGATCGGTTCAGGGATCAAGTCCGGAAGTATCAAAGCTGCCCTGCTGGCCCCTGTTGCCCTCTTGGTCCAATTCACCGGATACGGACTGGGCTTTCTTAAATCCACCTTCTTACTTACCTTTAGCAATAAAGAACCGGAAAAATTGCTTCCCAAGCTCTTTTTTCATCCTTGAAACTCAACGAATAATTTCAAACTGGAATGCGACAGCGAAAAGTACGGGTCTTTCTGATCTTCCTGGTTTGTTCTTTTGGGATATGGCTGATTAGCCGGCTTTCCCAAACGTATTCTCACACGGTGGATTTCAACCTGGTCTACTCGGAAGCGCCTGAAGGGCTGATCATGATGGAGCCCCCTCCGGAACGAATGGGAGTTCGCCTAAGGGCCAGTGGCTTCCAGCTCCTGGCATATCAGTTAAGCCCCAGGAACGTAAACATAAATATGGGGGATGCCCGCATGAGTGACAAAGGCTATTATATTAGCCCCCAGGCCTACAGGGAGCAGATTGAGGGTCAGCTGGGGCAGGGTGTCGGACTCCTGCAGATCCCGGCTGATACCCTGTTTATGAACTTCCAGCAGCTCCAAAGCAAGACGGTTCCCGTACAGGTGGTATCAGCCCTGGACTTCGCGCAGAACTATATGCTCGATGGACCACTGCAGGTCGAGCCAAGTCAGGTTCACCTTCTGGGACCACCTTCCGAAATTGATACCATTAGTGAAGTTTTTACAGAATCTCTTAGACTTTCGGAATTAAAAGAAAACTTTCAATTGGAGCTGACCCTTACAGCATCCGAACGACTACCCCATACCCAGTTTTCAGAGGACCGCATTCGGGTCTCCGGTTCGGTATTCCGCTTTTCAGAAACCGTAGTGGAGGTGCCCGTGGAGGTCATCAATGTTCCGGAGGGTATTGACATACAAACCTTCCCCGACGTGGTTGGGATCCTCTGCAAGGGTCGTTTGACCGGTCTTAAGGATCTCAAAGCAAGGGATTTTCGATTGGTGGCAGATTACGCCGCGCTGGAGTCCGGGACCGGCCGTTTAATGCTCTCCCTGACGGAAAACCCCACCGGAGTATATGAGGCACAGCTCCTGGAGACTTCCGTGGAATTCATTATCAAGAGGGAGTGATGTACGTCGGCCTTACCGGAGGGATTGGAAGCGGAAAAAGCACCGTGGCTGGCTATTTCGGTGGGCTGGGTGTGCCGGTCTACAATTCAGATCTGAGGGCCCGCGAACTTATGGAACAGGATGCATCCCTGAGGGAAGGAATTGTGGGCTTGCTGGGGATGGAAGCCTACAAAGGCGAGAAGTTGAATCGGCCGTATATCGCAGCTCAGGTATTTGCTCAGAAACACTTACTCAATCAGTTAAACGCCCTGGTGCATCCTGCAGTCCGGGAAGATTTTCGTCAGTGGACGGCCCGGCAACACGCCCCCTATGTGATTCAGGAAGCAGCTATCCTCATTGAAAATGGGGCGTATCGGGAATTGGACCGCCTGATTCTGGTCACAGCTCCAAAAGGGGAACGGATCAAAAGGGTGATCAGGCGCGATTGCATAACAGAACAGGACGTTCTTGCACGGATGAATAATCAATGGGAGGACGAGGAAAAAATCTCCCTGGCCGACTTTGTAATTCACAACACGGACCTTGCGACTACTCAACAACAGGTAAGGGAGATCCACAGGGTGCTCCTTGAAACTGCCACAGGCTAAAGGTGTCTCATTGTTAAGGTTAGGTTAAAGCACCCGGGCCCTAAATGTTAAATTTTTACTTTTACTCTAGAAGATGAATAGGAGGTTGTTCGTGCTGCTGGTCGTTCTTATGAGCCTTTCGCTTGTGGGGATCATTGCAGTCCAGCTTTACTGGATCAAAAGTTCTGTGGAGGATAAGGAAGACCAGTTCTCCAAATCCGTTTCAGAAGTGCTCAGTAGGGTTGCCGACAAGATTGAGGAACGGGAAATGAAGGATTATTCCGAGCGTTTCCTCAATTTAAAAGATAGTATCGGGGACCTGGAAAGCACCCATCTTAGCAATATCTTTTTTATCGACCGCGACCTTAACTCCAACGAAATCCTGTTTTATTCCCATGGGATCCTGGAGGAGGATTACAACATAGCATCCACGTTCTTTGACAACAGCAACCCTTCGGATACCAGTACTATAAAGAATTACACGAGCCGGAGGACCAAAACGATCTTTAGGGAAGAATATGGTCTGGATGGCAAGGCCTACAAATTGAGCCCCGTTGAGAAATGGGAAAAAGTTGGAGGTATTTCGGCCATGGAAAAAGCCATGTTCGACGATGTATACAGGGTGTACGCCAATCGGGTGCCCATTCATGAGCGGGTGACACGCGAAGAGATTGAACTACTCCTTGACCAGGAGCTCGAGACCCGAAATCTGGATATCGATTATGAATACGGAGTATACAGCCGTGGCCTTCCCACCAAGATCAAATCCAGGAAGTTCCGTTTTGACAAGCAGAGTTTCTATCGGGCACCCCTGTTCAGGGATAGCGAAGGCAATACGGATTTTGCCCTCCTGATATCCTTTCCAAGGAAGAAGAATTTCCTGCTGCAGTCCGTCATGGGGATGGCCGTCCTTTCCCTGCTCTTTACGTTGATCATCATGATCGCCTATGCCAGCGCAATCTATCAATTGATCCGTCAGAAGCAGATATCGGAGATCAAGACTGATTTTATCAACAACATGACCCATGAGTTCAAAACGCCTATCGCGACGATCAACCTCGCGGTAGAGGCCATCAAGAACCCCAAGATCATGGGCGATCAGGAAAAAGTAAGCCGTTACCTCGGGATGATCCGGGATGAGAACAAACGGATGCATGCTCAGGTTGAGAATGTCCTCAGGATATCAAAACTGGAGAAGAATCAGCTCGATATCAGTAAGGAAAGGGTGGATGCCCACGACCTAATCAAAAAGGCCATCGACCACGTTGAACTTATTGTGCAGGACCGGGGCGGGTATATCAGGACACATCTGGATGCGGGGCGTTCAGAAGTCCTGGCCAACCAGACCCATTTTGGGAATGTGCTGGTAAATATCCTGGATAACGCGGTCAAGTATTCACCCGAGGCACCCAGGATTGAGGTGTTCACCGAGGTAGCTAAGAACTTTATTGTTATCCGGATTCAGGACCAGGGTGCTGGAATGTCCAAGGCAGTCCTGAAAAGGATCTTTGAAAAATTTTACCGGGAACATACCGGAGATATTCATAATGTTAAAGGGCATGGGCTTGGATTGGCCTATGTCAAAAAAATCGTAGAGGACCACCAGGGAGAGGTCTACGCGGAAAGTGAGAAAGGAAAAGGAAGTACTTTCTATATAAAACTCCCTCTAATTTAAGATGTATGGAAACTGCAAATAAGAAAATATTACTTGTCGAGGATGATCCCAATTTTGGAATCGTTTTGAAGGACTACCTGTCCATGAACGATTTTGACGTAACTCTGGCCAAAAACGGGATGGAGGGTTTTGAAAAATTCAAAAAAGACTCTTACGACGTTTGCATCCTCGATGTCATGATGCCCTATAAGGACGGATTTACCCTTGCCAAGGAAATCCGTGAAAAGAATGAAAGTGTTCCGATCATTTTCCTGACGGCCAAGACCATGAAGGAGGATGTGCTGAAGGGTTATAAAGCTGGAGCAGACGACTACCTGAACAAACCCTTTGATTCTGAAGTGCTGCTTGCAAAACTACAGGCGATTCTCGTTAGAAAGCAGTCCAACAGCCTGGCCGACAGCAAAAAGTTTGAATTTCAGGTTGGAAACTTCCATCTGAATTCAAAATTGCGATTCCTGAAATACAAAGACGAGGAGCCCATTAAACTCTCACCTAAGGAAAACGAGCTGTTAAGACTTCTGGCGCTGCACGAAAATGATCTGATGCCCAGGGAACTGGCACTTACCAAAATCTGGCGGGACGATAATTATTTTACCTCCCGGAGCATGGATGTTTACATTGCCAAGTTGCGCAAGTACCTGAAAAGGGACGACAGCGTCGAAATTCTCAATATCCATGGAGAGGGATTCCGTTTAGTGGTTAAAACAGATTCGGAGAAGACCGATTCCAAATAGCTTACCGGCCAGTTGATGGCGCTCAGGAGCGAGCTTCAAGGCCAATCTTTTCAAGCGCCTCTGCGACCGTAAGCCCCACAGACACCCGTATAGCATCTTGGGGCGGTTCCAGGGCTTCAAACTGAGAACGCAGTAGGGAAGGTGGCATATAATGTCCTTTCCGCTTCTTAAGGCGGTTGAGGATCGCCTCATAACTTCCTTCCAGATATACCCATATTATCTGGTCCAGATCTTTGCTAAGGATTTTTCGGTAGGACTGCTTCAGGGCAGAACAGGCCACGATTGCCCCTGTTCTTCTATGCGCTTGGAGGAGTTCGTTCAGTTGTTCCAGCCATCCTTTTCGGTCCTCGTCGTCCAGGGCAATCTCTGCGGACATTTTTTCAATGTTAGCGGCCGGATGATAATCATCCCCATCGAAAAAAGGAATGCCACGGTCCGCAGCGAGGGCCTTGCCAAGGGTCGTTTTGCCGCAGCCCGAAACCCCCATCACAACAAATAATTTGCCACCTTCATTCATGGGTTGTGGTTTTCATTTTTCCGTTCAGATACCGAAGGGCGGTTTCTGTGGGGGCGTCAAAGGGTATCCAGTGAATATCGGGATTACGGCGAAACCACGTGCCCTGCCTTTTGGCAAATCGCCTCGTATTCTTTTTGATTTCCCCAACAGCCGTTTCCAGGTCCCACCTGCCCTCCATGTAGGCAAAAAGTTCCTGGTATCCAACCGTTTGCAGGGCGGTGCGATCCCGGTGGGGAAAGAGCGCTTCGGCTTCCCGCAGCAAACCCTGTTCCATCATCTGGTCTACACGCAATTCAATGCGCTGATAAACCACCTCGCGAGGAGCCGCAATACCCAGGGGGATATGAACAAAATCAGTTGGGGCCTTGCGTTTCCCCCTGAAGGAACTGTACGCCTTGCCGCTGGCCAGGCATACCCCCAGCGCCCGGATCAACCTGTGGGGATTCTTAAGGTCCACGGTTTTGTAATACGCCGGGTCCAGCTTGGAGAGCAGCTCCTGCAAGCCTTCTAAGCCCTTATCCCGATAGAGCGCATCGAGCTCCTTCCTGACCTGGGATGGCACCTCGGGAAACACATCCAGTCCCCTGGTAACCGCATCCAGGTAGAGCCCGCTTCCCCCCACCATGATTACTATGGAATGCTCCTGGAATAACCGGTCCAGTTGTGCCCGGGCGTCCTTTTCAAAATCCCCCACCGAATAAGGCTCAAAAATGGATCTATGCTGTATGAAGTGATGCTGTACACGTTGAAGTTCCGCTGCTGTGGGAACGGCCGTTCCGACCTGCATTTCCCGATAGAACTGTCTGGAATCTGCTGAAAGGATCTCGGTCTGGTAGTGCAGTGCCAGGCGAATGGCCCAGTCCGTCTTCCCGATCCCGGTTGGCCCGCAAATGCTAATGAGATAGAGGTTCTTCAAAGCTCTGCCCCGCATTTGTAGCAATACCGTGAATCATCCCGGTGTCCTTCGGCGGAGCAGGAAGTACAGGACTGGGTATTGATATGGACATAGTTCGGGTCATCCCGGGAGATCTTCCTTTGGCCCTGCTTGCCGAATTCGACGGTTACGATTCCTGTAGGAACTGCAATGATCCCATACCCGAGGATCATGACCAGGGTGGCAATGAATTGTCCAAGGCTGGTCTGAGGGGCAATATCTCCATACCCCACGGTGGTAAGGGTGACAATGGTCCAGTAAATGCTCCTTGGGATACTGGTAAACCCCGCGGTATCGTCTTCTATCAGGTACATGGCCGTACCCAGTATTACCGACACGATGAGGACTACATAGATAAATACAGCGATCTTGGCGCGGCTTGCCTTAAGTGCGGCACCGAGTTGGGAGGCTTCCCCAATGAATTGTACCAGTTTCAAAATACGAAAGATCCTCAGCAACCGAAATGCCCGGACTGCAAGGAATACCTGTGAGCCTGCGATGAGATAGGACAGGTAGAGCGGGATGGTGGATAGAAAATCAATTATCCCGTAAAAGCTGAAGATGTATTTGGAAGGTTTCCGAATGCTGATAATCCTGGCGATGTATTCGATGGTAAAGAAAATGGTCACGACCCACTCCATGGCCAGGAGCTGGTTGTGGTACTTTGCATCGATTTCCTTCACGCTCTCCAGCATCACCAGTACCACACTAAGCAGGATGATCAGGATGAGGATCAGATCGAACCACTTCCCCATGGGGGTGTCGGCCTCGTAGATGACCTCGTGGAGGATGTCCCTCCAGTTGTCTTTTTTTTGGATCCTTTTTTTCAATTCCGGGTATTAGAACTCAATGGCTTTTGCGATCCGCTTCTCTCGCAGGTACTCTGAGATCACATGCAGGGCACCCTCGTATTGCTCTACAGGGGTTAAGAGTGATTCTAAGATATGAATATTATTTATTTGATGGTTCAGGGAGTAATACCCCATACCCCGAACCTCGGGACCCTGCAGCCAAATTGCAGATTGCTCCCCCTGATTCCTGCCTTTGTCCACTAAAAGGAGGTTTTTTCCGTTCAGGGAGTAGGTGATTCCGTTTACATGGAGCGCTTCAGGGCTGTTTTCCCTTTCCAGTTGGATCGGGGGGTTATAGGCGGGTCGGTTGTCAAAGACTTCTACATGGGCTTTCAGCCTGGCCATTAGTTCTCCTCCCGTCCTTTCAAACTGAACCTCTCTGATTTCCTTCCGGAGCTTGTGCCCGCTGCGGTCCTGACGGGTGAAGTGTTGGTTTACTGCAGCCTGCATATTTCTGCTGCTGTTCAGGTAGATAAGCTCCCTGTCCCGGTTGAACAGATAGTACACCCCCGTATCCAGGGGCACGGATTCCACCAGCCGCAACTGACGGGTAGAGAGCTCTCCGTGCTGTTCTGCTCTGACGGTTTCCCTTAAAATCTCCTTTTCCGTATCCCGGTCCATGAGTACCTGGAATAATTTCAGGGTGGCCAGGGCGTCCCCGTTGGCCCGATGCCTGTTGTTCAAAGGGATTCCCAGGGATCGCACCAGTTTGCCAAGGCTATGCGACTCTGCTTCAGGGATCAGTCGTTGTGAAAGGTCTACCGTGCAGAGGGTCTTCCGCTGATAATCGAAGCCCAGCCGATGAAACTCCGTACGCAGGATTCGATAATCGAACTGGGCGTTGTGGGCCACCAGAATACTGTCCTGGGTAATTTCCAGGATCCTTTTGGCCAGCTGATAGAATTTTGGCGCAGTATGTACCATTTTCTGGCTGATCCCGGTAAGCTTTTGGACATAGGGCTGTATTTCACGCTCGGGATTTACCAGGCTGATAAACGTATCGGTCACACGGTGGCCGTCAAAACGGTGAATGGCGATCTCGGTAATCGCTTCCTCGTTGTACTTTCCTCCCGTAGTTTCTATATCCAGAATGGCATACATGCGAATGGACCTCTCTATGCGGTATTTCTCGGGCCAAAGATACTACTTCCTATACGGACCATGGTACTCCCCTCCTCAATGGCAATCCCGTAATCCCCGCTCATGCCCATGGAGAGCGTATCGGCTGTGTTCACGTGCTCCTGGAGCTTTTCAAAATGAGCCTTCAAGTCGCGGAATTCAAGACGGACCTGCTGTTGATCCTCTGTGAAGGTTGCCATTCCCATCAAGCCTCGTATGCAAACATTGGGAAGCTCTTTGAGCACGCCACTTTCCAGGAGTTCCATGAGCTCTTGCCTGTCAAATCCGAACTTGGTGGACTCTCGGGCGATATGCACCTGAAGCAGACAATCCACCACGCGCTGGTTTTGCAAAGCCCTTTTGTCGATTTCCCGGAGCAACCGTAAGCTGTCCACCCCGTGGATCAAGCTGACAAAGGGTGCCATGTATTTTACTTTGTTTCGCTGGACATGCCCGATCATATGCCATTCGATATCCCGTGGAAGGGCTTCCCATTTGCCCACCATTTCCTGTACCTTGTTCTCGCCGAAAACTCGCTGGCCCGCCTGGTAGGCCTGCATGATCTCCTCCTGGCTCTTGGTTTTGGAGACGGCTACCAGATGCACGTGGGGTGGCAGGGACTGTCGGATATGCTTCAGGTTTTCAGCTATACTCATAGGCAATTGGTTTGGGGATATGGGATCAGCGAAATTGAGGGGCTACCATTTCCGCTTTTCTGGACTGGCTGTAATCGTAGAATCCCTCCCCTGATTTAATGCCCAGCTTGCCCGCTGTGACCATTTTGACCAGGAGCGGGCAGGGTGCATACTTGGGATTCTTGAATCCGTCATACATGACCTCGAGGATGGAAAGACATACGTCCAGGCCGATAAAGTCCGCAAGCTGCAGGGGCCCCATAGGGTGTCCCATCCCCAGCTTCATAACCGTATCGATCTCGCTCACGCCGGCGATGCCGTGAAAGAGGCTTTCGATGGCTTCATTGATCATGGGCATCAGGATACGGTTGGCGATAAACCCTGGATAGTCGTTTACCTCGGTGGGGATCTTACCCAGTTTACGTGATAATTCCAGGACAGTCCCGGTAACCTCATCACTGGTGCTGTAACCCCGGATCACCTCCACCAGTTTCATGATCGGCACCGGATTCATAAAATGCATCCCAATGACCTTTTCCGGGCGTTTGGTTATCGCAGCTATTTCCGTGATGGAGATGGATGAGGTATTGGTGGCGAGAATGGCCTCAGGGGGGCAGTGCGCGTCAAGATCCCTAAATATCTTTTTCTTCAGGCCGGAATCTTCCGTAGCGGCTTCCACGACCAGGTCCACTTGCCCCAGGGCTTCCGCCATTTCGGTAAAGGTGCTGATGTTTGCCAGGGTTTTGGTCACTTCTGCGGATTTAATCACCCCTTTTTTCAACATGCGGTCAAGGTTCTTCTCTATGGTTTCCATTCCCGTCTTCAACCGGTCTTCCGACAGGTCCACCAGATGTACCTGGTATCCGTGTTGTGCAAATACATGGGCAATCCCGTTTCCCATGGTCCCGGCCCCGATAACAGCTATTGATTTTATCATGATCTTCGAATTAATATATGGCTCTTACAATGAATCTGCTTCCCCGAAAGCCTCGATGATGCGCAAAGCGACATCCAGGGCTCTGGCGCCCTGCTCCAGAGGGACCGGGGGCATATGGTCTGATTCTATGGCCTTTGCAAATTCTTCCAGTTCCTCCAGAATAGGATTGTTTTTCTCAATGCTCGGGTTTTCAAAGTAGATTTGCTTCTTGACCCCTTCCGCATTCTGGAGCACCATGTCAAACTCCCCGGGCTGCTTTGGTGCATCTTTCATCCGGACTACCTCTACCTTGCGCTCCAGGAAGTCGACAGAGATGTAGGCATCGCGCTGGAAAAATCGGGATTTGCGCATGTTTTTGAGCGAAATTCGGCTGGCGGTAAGGTTGGCCACACAACCATTCTCAAAGGCAATGCGGGCGTTGGCAATGTCAGGTGAGTTACTGATCACCGATACGCCGCTGGCCTGGATCTCCCGAACCTCGGAGTTTACCACACTCAGGATGATGTCGATATCGTGTATCATCAGGTCCAGGACCACAGGGACATCAGTTCCCCTGGGATTGAATTCGGCAAGGCGATGACTTTCGATAAACATGGGTTGTTCGATCTGCTTCTGAACGGCCTGGAATGCAGGGTTGAAGCGCTCCACATGGCCTACCTGGCCTTTTAATCCCCTTTCCTGCAGGAGCTCCATCAGTTCCTGTGCTTCCGCAAACGTATGGGTAATGGGTTTTTCAATAAAGACGTGCTTTCCGGCTTCAATCGCCTTCTTTGCACAATCGAAATGGGATAGGGTAGGGGTCACTATATCCACCATGTCCACGGCGGATATGAGGTCATTCATATTGTCGAAATACGGGATGCCGAATTCATCAGACACGCTTTTTCCCTGAATGATATCCGGGTCGTAAAACCCGATCAGATCGTATAGGGAAGATTCCTTCAGCAGTCTTAGATGAATTTTGCCCAGATGCCCTGCTCCGAGAACGCCAGCTTTTAACATATGATTTTCCTTGGAATTTTGTCAAAAATAATCATAGTTATCGAGTTAACCCTTTTAGGGGAAAGGAAGTTCAACCCTATTCTTCACCGGGCCAGCGTATTATTGGAGTGCAGAGGAAAACGGTCGCATAAAAGGAGGAGACTGTACCCAAGTTTTTCTAAATTCGTAAAAAAAGCGGATTGAAGGATACATTGAAACACCGGGGCAAACGCAATCAGCTCGTGGAAGTGGTTGCCTCCAAAGGGATACGTGATAAAGCCGTATTGGAGGCCATACGGGCCGTGCCCAGGCACTTGTTTATGGATAGCGGGTTTGAGGACCATGCCTATCAGGACAAGGCCTTTCCCATCGCGGCAGGGCAGACCATTTCCCAACCGTATACCGTGGCGTTTCAAACCGAATTGCTTCAGGTTAAACCCGGGGACAAGATCCTTGAGATCGGGACGGGAAGCGGATACCAGACTGCGGTGTTGCTGAAGCTCAAAGCCCGGGTCTATACCATCGAGCGCCAATCGAGCCTTTTTAAGAAGACGAATCTTTTCTTCAAGAAAATGGGCTATCGCCCTAAGCGGTATGTCTTTGGGGATGGGTACAAAGGACTGCCTGAGGAAGCTCCGTTTGATGGCATCCTGGTAACGGCCGGGGCTCCCGACATCCCGAAAAAGTTACTGTCTCAATTGAAGATAGGCGGGAGGATGGTAATCCCCGTGGGAAGTGATGAACAGGTCATGCTGCTGATCACCCGTACCTCCGAGACGGAATTCGAAAGGCGGGAGTGCGGTTCTTTCAGGTTCGTCCCACTGCTTGAGGATAAAAACTAATCCGCGATTTCTCAGGATTTAAACTGTTTCTTAACCCGATCCAGCTGTCTTTTGGAGTCCCGGTCTTTGATGGTTTCGCGCTTGTCGTAGAGTTTTTTACCCCGCCCGAGGGCAATTTTCATCTTCGCCAGCCCCCGGTCATTGATGAAGAGGTTCAGGGGAATGATGGTATTCCCACTGGTTTTTACGGCTTTCCTGAGTTTCCGCAGCTCCTGCTTCTGAAGCAGCAATTTTCTGGCTGCCTTGGGTTGGTGGTTGTAATGTGATCCATGGCTATAGGGATCCACCTGCATGTTGATGACAAAGAGCTCATCCCGCTCATTGAATTCACAAAAACTTTCGGCAATGGAAGCCTTGCCCTCCCGGATGGATTTGATCTCGGTTCCGGAAAGCACAATGCCCGCCACATAGGTCTCCAATAATTCATAGTCAAAGCGGGCACGCTTGTTTTTTATATCGATTCGTTTTTGCATCCCTGCAAAAGTAGCACAATTTGCAGGGACTGTGGATTAACTGTGGCAGGTGCAATGTCATTTTCAATGAAAATGCCACCTTTGCAAGCAAAAGCAATTGACATGTTAAAGTATCTCTGGATCCTGCTCATAGGGTCCCTCTTGAGTTGCAAGGGGAATAAGCAGGAGGTTGCAGATCCCCAGAAAATCGTCGATCAGGCCATAGAGGCCTCAGGGGGGCATCTGTATGAAAGCAGCGATATCCGATTTGTCTTCAGGGACCGGGAATACATCAGGCGTCGTGAAAATGGACAGCGCGTGCTGGAGCGGATCACGGTGACGGACACGGGCAGGATAGAGGATATAATGATGGGTAATCGCTTCGAACGAAGGGTCGGGGGGGTACGTCAAAACCTTGCCGATACCACGGCACACAAGTTTTCGGAAGCGGTGAACTCCGTACACTATTTTGCCTATCTCCCGTATGGGCTAAATGACCGTGCAGTCAATAAGGAATATCTCGGCAAGGTTAAAATAGGGGATTCCGAATACCATGAAATCCGGGTAACCTTTGATCAGGAAGGAGGAGGAACGGATTTCGAAGACGTGTTTGTATACTGGTTTGACGTTCAGACCTTCCTTCCTCAATACCTGGCCTATGAATATCACACCAATGGAGGGGGCAAACGATTCAGGGTCGCCTATAATACCCGCCGGGTGGGAGGCTTGCGGTTTGTGGATTATGAAAATTACAAATATGCGGGCCCCCTGCCAGTCTCAGACCTGGACAGCCTCTACCAGAAAGGAGCACTCGAGATGCTCTCTCACATAGAAATGGAGGCTATTCAGGTCGCTCCGGGCAATTACAATTAAAATGCAGTTGGCTGATGGTGCTTTGGGAACCCATGGTGGTCAGAATAAATAGACTGCCATTATCCGAATCGTCCATGCTGCCATACCGGTCTTCCCCCATCAGGCGGTTGATCAGGTCTGGAGTGGTATTGCTGTGTCCAACAACCAAAACCTTCTTCCCCGCATTCTCTGCCCTGAAAGCTTCGAGGTCCATGGTTCCCGGGTCATAGTACTGTACGGTAAGGTCCTGTTTGACGGCAGCAGGTGCCGCAGTCATGGAAGTCCGGGCATAATCAGTGGAATAGATGGCATCCAGGGGAATATCATTGAAGATCTCGGCCCAATGCATGGCCCTTCCCAAGCCTTTTTGACTTAGTTCCGGATCGGGGTCCTCAGGGTTGGACCGGTCTTTTTCGGCATGCCTGATGAAATAATAAGTAGTGGCAACCATCACGGAGCTTTCGGCCGCTTGCGAAGCCTGGGGCTCCTCTTTGCAGGAAACAAGAATTAACAGGCAAATTCCGAAGATTGTTGCAGGAAAAATTTTCATAGTTTTGCGGTTTATGTAAATTTAGATAGCCGCTTGCGGGCAAGTCCTAAGGCAAATATAGCATTTCGTCATCATTGTTCTAATTCAGTTCCTAATGGGAAAGAGAGGATTAACTGTTTTATTTCTGTTGTTTTGCCTGTCTGCCTATTCCCAGCTACTCGATTTACCCCCTGATTTCCGACAGCATACCATGCTGGACTACAATGCCAGCTTGTTCAACCCCGCCTTTTCCCTGCGGCAGACTTCTGAGCACCGGGTAGGACTTTGGACCCGATGGCAATGGCAGGGTATTGATTCCGATCCAACGACCCTGTATTTCAATTATTCGAGGAAGCAGGAGCGGATGGCTTACGGGGCTGGTTACTTCCAGCACAATACAGGCTTATTCCAGCAACGGGGCGGGGTGCTCAACTTTGCCTACCGCCTTCCACTGGGAGATAATGTCCAACTCGCACTGGGTGTCAATATGATTGGGTATCAGCAGGAATTGCTTGACGACCGTCTCTTGCCCGGAGAACCCATTCTTCCTATAGACGATGAAGTCCGTGACTTTATCTTTCAGTTGTCTCCCGGCCTGGAATTGCAGGTGGAGGAATTTGCCTTGGGATTCTCGAGCGAAAATTTCCTGGATTACAACTTTACGGAAAGTGAGGCTGTTTCTGAATCAGATGAAAAGATCATCACCCTGATGGGCCGTTATGAATTCTTGGTTTCCGAAAATGCTGCGGGTCGTGCCACCTATTTACAGCCTATCTTATATTACCGCCGCGTTCCCGGATTTGACAATCAGGTCGGTCTGAATGCGCTTTGGTCGGCCCCGGGATACTGGGCGCAGGCAGGTTATAACAGCTTTTATGGATTTTCAATAGGGGCAGGGGCTAAACTCTTTGAAAAGGTTTCCCTGGGCGCCTTGCTGGAGACTGGCTCAAACGACAATCCCGTGGGAGGCAACACCAGTTATGAGATAGTATTGGCCTTTACCTTCGGAGAAAAGGAGCCCCTCCCGCCAGAGGAAGAAGAGATCAAGGAGGACCTGATCGTCGAGCAGGAAGCACAGGATGAGGAAGAGGCCCGTTTGGCAGCGGAAATTGAAGCTCAGCAAAAAGCCATGGAAGAGGCTGCCCGCCGGCAGGAACTGGCCATGGAGCAAAGACAGGATTCGATTCGTCAGGCAGAAGAACTGGCCCTGGTCCTGCAACGCAGGCAGGATTCCATTCGGGAGGCGGAGCAGGCCGCAGTGGCTTTAAGCGAGAAAGTAGTGCCTCAGAAGGGAGAAAAGTACCAGGAAGTCAGCGGGGAAGAAGGGTTGGAGCCCGGGTTCTACCTGATTGCCAATGTATTCGGCACCAAGAAGTACTACACCAGCTTTATGCAGCGTTTATCCGACAGCGGACTGCAGCCAAAATCCTTCTATCGGGATTCCAACAAATTCAACTATGTCTACCTGAAGCGATACAACAGTATCGGAGAGGCTCGCAAAGCTAGGGACAGCAAATTCGACGGGCGCTACGAGGGGGATCTCTGGATCTTCAGGATTCGATAGGAAAAAACAACAGAGATACTTAATGCTTGATTTCCTTCCGGATCAGTACATCCAGGTAGGCAATCGTATTGTGCAGGTATTTGCGATCTCCCATGATCGTGGCCATCGCAACAGCCCCCATGATCATGGTAAAGAATTGTTTGGCAAATTGCAGGGGGGTCACGGGCAGTTTGATCTCCCCCCGGTTTACCCCTTCTTCGAGGACCAGGGCGATCTTCCCCTCTATGATCCGGGCTGTTTCCCGCGTTGCCGCTGCCAGGGTGCGGTGGTTGTACTGGGCATCGACCCCTACGTTAAGCACGGGGCATCCCCCCAGCTTCCGGGTAAAAATATCGTAATTGCGATAGAAGTTCGTCAGGCGGAAGAGCTTGTCAAGGGAAGTACCTTCTTCCTCCAGTACCTGGTCAAGCGCATTTAGCAGGTGGGTGCTGTTGTGCTGAAAAGCCGACAGCGCCAGGGCATCCTTATTCTCGAAATTTCCGTAGAGGGCCCCCTTGGTCAGGCCGGTAGCCTCGGTCAAATCGCTCATGCTGGTACCCACGTAGCCCTGTCGGTTGAAAATGGGGGAAACAGTCTCGATAATGTAGGCGGTGGTTCGTTCGGCTTTGGTACTCATCAGGGGTGAATTTCTACGAATATAAAAAATATCATACTGTGCGGTATAATGATTCAAAAAAAATCCGGGGATCTAATGTCCCCGGATTCCAAAGCACTCCATTTTATTTTCTATTCCACCATTGCATCCTGGTTGCGGAAAACCAGCTGGTCATCAAAACAGTCGATCAGCACCACGCTTTCCGCGTGGATCTTTCCAGCGAGTATTTCTTTGGAGAGGTTGTTGAGAACCTCACGCTGAATCGTGCGTTTGATGGGCCGCGCACCGTACTGCGGATCATATCCCTTATCTGCGAGATAGGAAATCGTTTCCTCGGTCGCATCTATGGTGATGTGCTGATCTGCCAGCATCTTTTTAAGCTGTTCCAGTTGCAGTCGCACCACTTCTTTGATATCTGTGCGGCTCAGGGGAGTGAACATGATGATATCGTCGATGCGGTTCAGGAATTCGGGACGGATGCTTTTTCTGAGCAGCCCCAGTACTTCGACCCTTGCAGCCTCGGCAGCACTGTGTATGTCTTTGACATTCTCGAACATTTCCTGAATGATGTGGCTGCCCAGATTACTGGTCATGATAATGATGGTATTCTTAAAATCTGCCACTCTTCCCTTGTTATCTGTAAGCCGTCCTTCGTCAAGTACCTGCAGCAGGACGTTAAAGGTGTCCGGATGCGCTTTTTCAATCTCATCCAGAAGCACTACAGAGTAAGGTTTCCGACGCACTGCCTCGGTGAGCTGGCCGCCCTCGTCATAGCCGACATATCCGGGAGGGGCGCCTACCAGCCGGCTTACGGCATGGCGCTCCTGGTATTCGCTCATATCGATGCGCGTAATGGCGTTCTCATCGTCAAAAAGATAGGCCGCCAGGGTTTTGGCGAGTTCTGTCTTGCCCACGCCCGTGGTTCCCAAAAACAGAAAGGAACCTATGGGTTTTTTGGGGTCCTGCAGCCCGGCCCGGCTTCTGCGGATCGCATCGGAGACGGCCTCTATGGCTTCGTCCTGTCCTATGACGCGCTTGTGCAACACAGACTCCAGGCTGAGGAGCTTTTCCCGCTCGCTCTGAAGCATTTTGTTGACAGGAATGCCGGTCCATTTGGCAACTACTTCTGCGATGTCCTCAGAGGTTACTTCTTCCTTGATCAGGGTACCAGAAGCCTGCTGATCAGCCAGTTCCCCCTGTAGGTGCTCCAGCCTGGACTGGGCTTCCTTGATCTTGCCGTAGCGCAATTCCGCCACCTTGCCGTAGTCCCCATTGCGTTCCGCCCGTTCGGCTTCCACTTTGAAGTCTTCGATATCCTGTTTGGTCTTCTGGATTGCATCCACCACACCCTTTTCGCCTTCCCATTGTGCAAAGATGGAAGCGCGATCTTCCTTGAGGTTGGCCAGGTCTGCATTCAGGACCTTGAGCTTGGCAGGGTCATCCTCCCGCTTGATCGCTTCGATTTCAATTTCGAGTTGCATGATCTTGCGGTCTAGCACATCCAGTTCCTCGGGCTTGGAGTTTATCTCCATGCGGAGCTTCGAGGCCGCCTCATCCATGAGGTCAATAGCCTTGTCCGGGAGGAACCTGTTGGTGATATATCGTTGTGAAAGCTCAACCGCCGCAATGACGGCTTCATCCTTGATGCGGACTTTGTGATGGGTCTCGTATTTCTCCTTTAGTCCCCTCAGTATGGAGATAGCACTTTCTGTATCGGGCTCGTCCACGGTGATCTTTTGGAACCGACGCTCCAGAGCCTTGTCCTGTTCAAAGTATTTCTGGTATTCATCCAGGGTAGTGGCCCCTATGGCCCTGAGTTCCCCTCTTGCAAGTGCAGGTTTGAGAATATTGGCGGCATCCATGGCCCCCTGTCCGCCTCCTGCACCCACGAGGGTGTGGATTTCATCGATAAACAAAACGATGTTGCCGTCTGAGGTCGTGACTTCCTTGATGACAGACTTAAGCCTTTCCTCAAATTCCCCTTTGTATTTTGCCCCTGCGATCAGGGCTCCCATGTCCAGGGAATAGATCACCTTGTCCTTCAGGTTGTCCGGTACATCCCCCTGGATGATCCGGTGTGCAAGGCCTTCTGCGATGGCGGTTTTGCCGGTTCCGGGTTCACCTACCAGCATTGGGTTGTTCTTTGTTCGCCTGGATAGGATTTGCAGAATCCGGCGTATTTCCTCATCCCTGCCAATAACGGGGTCAAGCTTGCCACTATCAGCAAGATTGTTGAGGTTGCGAGCGTATTTGTCCAGTGCGTTATAGGTGTCCTCAGCGCTTTGAGAGGTTACTTTCCCGCCTTTTCTAAGCGCATCGATGGCAGCTTTCAGGTCTTTTTCTGCAATCCCCTGGTCCTTGAGGATGCGGGCAATTTTACTTTTGGATTTGTATATTGCCAGGAGGAGGTGCTCGATGGATACAAATTCATCTCCCATGTCCTTGGCCAGGATGCTGGCTTCATTCAGGGTCTTTCCCGCCTCGTTGGAGAACATCAGGTTTCCTCCGGATACCTTGGCAAAACTCTGAAGCTCCTTATCGAGGATTTGACCTACCAGCGCCTCGTTTACATTGAGCTTTTTCAATAGAAAAGGCAATACATTTTCGTCGACCATGGAGATGGCCTTGTAGAGGTGTTCATTCTCCACTTGCTGATGTCCCAGCTCCTGCGCCAGCTGCTGAGCCTGTTGGAGGGCTTCCTGGGATTTTATGGTGAAATTATTAATGTTCATGTTCTTTCGTATTTTTAGGTTTCAAATCGCACACAGAAATACGTTGTCAACAACCCTACCAACCCGTTTAAGCAGACATAATGACAGTTAAATGCAAAATAAACAAGTCAAATAGGCAGGGTTAAAAGGAGAATTCCTTACTGAAAAAGGGGTGGCAGACCTTTTGAAATCCCGGTAATAAGCTATCGAGAATGAAATTAAGATCACTGTTTACGGGTTCCGGATCCAATAAGAATACGAATGAAAACAGCATTCCCTGGAGTGCACTGGATACGCAGGAACAACTGGATTTCCTGCAATCCGGGGACGGGGAGGATATGGTCGTCCTTTTTAAGCATTCCACATCCTGCGGATTAAGCAGTATGATGCTCCGGCGGTTTCAGCAATTATGGGGGCATGCTGCAGCGGATACGAGCTTTTATATTTTGGATGTGATTCGATATCGCGACCTTTCCAACACGATCTCCTCCCGCTATCAGGTGATGCACCAGACGCCGCAGGTCCTTATCCTGAAGGGGAACAGGCTGCTTGCACATGCCTCCCACAGCGGCATCAATGAGCTTCGGCCTGAGCAGTTCAAAAAAACCCCGGACTGAGCCGGGGTTCTATATTTACTGAAAGTTTTGTCGCTGCAGGATGTTCTTGAGCCGGGCCTTTAGATCTTCCCCGGCATGATAGACCATTTCCTCATCCGAGGGGAAGGGGACAGCAGCCAGGTTCAGAAGGGAAACCAGATCATTCTCAAGGGCCCTTCGATCGCCATCGTAATTCGCATATACATGCTGGAAGATGAATTCACTTGACAGGGGGTATGAGTTCAGGGACTGTTTGGTGTGCAGGTTCACAAAATTCACATTGCCCACCACCTGAGCCATTTTCTGCTGGGTAAATTCATAGAAATTGCAGCGTACCGTCCGCAATCGGTCTATTTCAATGCGGTTCCCCAGGCTGTCCCTTACCACGTTGCCGTCCGCATCAAAAAGATATTCCGTCCCGTCTTTGACCTGGCGTTCTTTGATGATCTGCCGCTCGGAAACCTGCTCAGGGGAAATTACAATGTCCCTGAAGGCCAGTTGCATTTCATAATCATAGTTTATACCCTCTAAAGGATTTGTATGGTATTCCGTCCAAAGGTCATTCAGGCCATAGGTATTGAAATTCAGAAGGTCTGATTCCAGCCGCTCAGGGATGATCTGCTGGGTATCGTTTATCATCCGCACCTTAACATAGTCCAGACCATTTTGGTATGCCCACTCCATCTGCTGCTTGGTGTCCGCATAGCCCGGATTGATCTCATTGAGGTACTGAAAATCCTCATAGGCTTTTCTGAATTCCCACTTCTGCGTCGCCTGACTGAGCAACTGTGAAGCATTCCCATAAAGGTATTCAGACAGGTCCTCTTTTACAGCGATGATCTCACGGTCAAAATTTTGGAACTGGAATTGTGCAGTGCGATCCTGTTCATAAATGGGTAGCGGCAGCAACGGACGTATGCGGTTCTGCACATCCCGCATTTGGTTGTATTTCTTATAGATGGCTTCCAGGTTGGCCGGATTTCCATCCTTCTGCAGGTAGCTGATTTCACTCTGTTCAAATTCCATGAACTTGGCATAGGCTTCTTCGAGAAGCAAAACATAGGTTTGCTTGTTCTTCCGGGTCTTGTTCTCGGCCAGCTCCCGTACAGATCGGTTGATGGCCTGCATATAGTTCCCGGTATTCAGCGCCTGCTGGGTTCTTTTTACCCCCCCGCATGCGGCTAGCAAAAGCACAAAAAATACAGATAAGTAAATACGTCTCATAATTGTTCTGATTTGGGTTTCGGGATGCATATTCCAAGTTGCATGCCAAAACCGGTCAGAACTAGAACGAAAATCGGTGAGAGTTAGTATACCTCCGTCAAAACACCTATATACTTACTATTCAAGTGTTTCGGTGGAAAGGGCCGGGAGTAGCTGGGTCCGAACTTCGCCAAACCCAATTCTGATACCGTCCCTCTGGCAATACCCTCTGAGGGTCACCGTGTCCAAATCGTGGAGAAACGTCCTTGTTTCACCGTTGGAAAGGGTTAAGGGGCGCGTGCCCATCCACGCCAGCTCCAGCATGGAGCCATAGGAATCCTCGGTTGAACCTGAGATGGTTCCACTGCCCATCATATCACCGCTGTTGACCTTGCACCCGTTTACGGTGTGGTGAGCGAGTTGTTGGGCCATGGTCCAGTACATATGCCTGAAATTGGAACGGCAAATGGTGTTTACACTTCCATCCTCGGGGGTCAATTCGACCTCCAGATGGATGTCAAAGCTGCTATCCCCTTTATGGACCAGGTAGGGGAGAGGTGTTGGCTCCTGTTTCGGGCTGGGAACTCTGAAAGGTTCGAGGGCATCCAGGGTCACGATCCAGGCCGAGATGGAGGAAGCAAAACTCTTAGCCAGGAATGGCCCGAGGGGTACATATTCCCATTTCTGAATGTCGCGGGCACTCCAGTCGTTGAAAAGCACCAGACCGAAAATATAATCTTCTGCCTCCGAAATCGGTATGGGTTCCCCCATCTTATTCGCATCTGTGGTGATAAAGGCTATTTCCAGCTCGAAGTCTACCCGGGCAGAGGGTCCAAAAACCGGACTTTTGGCATCCTTGGGCAGGGTTTGCCCCAAGGGCCTCCTGACAGGAGTGCCGCTTGGCACAATGGTCGAGCTGCGTCCGTGGTAGCCCACCGGAATATGCAACCAGTTGGGAAGCAGTGCGTTTTCAGGATCCCTGAACATTTTCCCCACGTTGGTGGCGTGTTCCCTGCTGGAATAGAAGTCTGTATAGTCCCCTATCTGTACGGGGAGCTGCATCTCAATTTCGTCCAGGTCGAACAAAATGATCTTTTTATGGGCTTCGTTGTATTGCAATTCGGTATTGTCCCGGTCAAAGATTTCTGCGATACGGTTCCGCACAGCACGCCAGGTCTTCTTTCCGTCAGAAATAAAGTCGTTCAGTGAATCCTGAAGAAAGATGTCATCGGTCAGGGGGATTTCGCTGAAGTATCCCATCTGGTGAAGGGCTCCCAGATCGATGGCGGTGTTTCCGATGCGGGTGCCGATTGTAATGACATCATCCCTGGTCAGAAATACGCCGAAGGGGATGTTCTGTATGGGGAAGTCTGAATCTTCGGTTACGGGGAGCCAGGAAACCCGGTTGGGATCATTCGCTTTTATGGACATAGAAAATTGTTAATTGGCGTTTGATAAGTTCCTTTCCAAAGATATTATTTTATCTGGTTTAACTCGCTCCAATTTGTACTTTTGACCGGTAGCAAAATCCCTTGTACACATGGAGAGAGACCACGAAATATTCAACCTGATCGAAGCCGAAAGAGCGCGCCAGATCAACGGGATCGAACTAATTGCCTCAGAGAACTTCGCCAGCCCTCAGGTCATGGAAGCCTCCGGTTCGGTGCTCACGAACAAATATGCGGAAGGATACCCCGGAAAACGCTATTACGGGGGGTGTGAGATCGTGGATCAGGTGGAGCGAGTCGCCATCGATAGGGCCAAAGAACTCTTTGGGGCGGCCTACGCCAATGTACAGCCCCATTCGGGTTCCCAGGCCAATGCAGCGGTATACCAGGCCATCCTGAACCCGGGAGACACCATTCTGGGTTTTGACCTTTCCCATGGCGGGCATCTTACCCATGGTTCCCCGGTAAATTTTTCGGGGAAGCTCTATCGCCCCATATTTTATGGGGTGGACAGGGAGACGGGGAGGTTGGATTATGAGCGCATAGCAGAAACGGCTGAAAAGGAACGTCCCCGGTTGATCATAGCAGGGGCCTCGGCCTACTCCAGGGATATGGATTTCAAAAAATTCCGCGAGATCGCAGACCAGGTAGGGGCTTTCCTGTTGGCTGATATCGCACATCCGGCGGGCCTGATCGCCAAAGGGCTGCTGAATGACCCCGTGCCGCACTGTCATTTTGTGACGACCACAACGCACAAGACCCTCAGAGGGCCCAGGGGTGGTTTGATCATGATGGGGGAGGATTTTGAAAATCCCTTTGACATCCGTTTAAAATCAGGGGCGCTTAAAAGCATGTCTTCCCTGATCGATATGGCCGTTTTTCCGGGGAACCAGGGCGGGCCCCTGGAGCATGTGATCGCCGCCAAGGCGATCGCTTTCGGGCAGGCCCTCACCGATGATTTCCTGCACTATATGGTTCAGGTGCAAAAAAATGCCCAGGCCATGGCCGCGGCTTTTATGGATCGCGGCTATCATATCATTTCCGGGGGTACGGACAATCATATGATGCTCATCGACCTGAGGAACAAGGACATTACGGGTAAAACCGCAGAAAAGGCCCTTGTGGCAGGAGACATCACTGCAAACAAGAATATGGTCCCCTTTGATGACAAATCCCCCTTTGTGACTTCTGGTATCCGTTTTGGGACTGCGGCCATAACCACCAGGGGATTAAAGGAAACGGATATGGAACAGGTTGTGGCATGGATCGACCGGATCATTCAGGATCCGGAATCCGAAGCCACTGCTTCCGCCGTGCGGGCTGAGATCAATGCGTTTATGGGCAAAAGGCCATTATTCGCAGGATAGTCTATCGCTGCTTTTACTGAAAGATTTCTTTCATTTCCCGCGGGATCCTGGCGGGCTTGCCTGTTTGACGATCGAGCAGCACCCAGTCGGTAAGGCATTCTGCCACCAGGCGGTCTTCTGGTGACTTCCGTATCTCCACCTTTCTTTTAGAGGTTGCGCCCGAGGCTTCAGGAACATAGGTCGCCAGGATGAGCTCTTCCCCTAGCAATGCCGGACTGTAATAGGTGATCTGATGACGTTTTACCACCCAAAAGTACTGCTGCTCCCAGGCTTTGTTAGTAAGGACCTCCCAGTGTTCTTTGGAGATCTGCTGCACCCAATCCAGATAGCGGACATTGTTTACATGGTGCAACTCGTCAAGGTCGGAAGCCTTTACGATAAGCGGCTTGTGGTATTTTTTCATGGGTCCCGTTTAACGATCCGGACCTCGAAGAGCTTGTCCCAGTTCTTTCCTGTAACGAAGAAGGTTTGCCGGCCCTTGTGATAGGCTACCCCGTTGAACACATCCAGGTCCCGGTGCTGGGTCACTTCCTTGCTAAGCCCCCCGAAATTCACCACCCCTTCTATAGCCCCGGTTTGCGCATCGATGATCATCATGCTTTCCTTTTGCCATACATTGGCATAGATCTTTCCACCGACATATTCCAGTTCATTGGCTTTGTTGAATACGGAGCGGTCTGTAACGGTTTCAATATAATCTTCTTCTTCGAGCGTAGAGGGGTTCAGCTTCCATATGCGCTGGGTGCCATCGCTTTTGTAGAGTTTCTTTCCGTCGTTGCACAGGCCCCATCCTTCCTTGCTGCGACCGTACTTAAAACTGCCCAGTCGCTGCAGGCTTTCCCGGTCGAAATAAAATCCGGTCCCGGCCTGCCAGGTCAGCATAAAAATGGTGTCATTTAAAACGGTCAGGCCTTCTCCGAAATACTGGTTTTCAAGCTCAGCCATCTTTAGCACTTCCCCGGTGCGAAAATCCACTTTGCGTAAGCTGGAGGCACCCTTTCGCCCCGTACTTTCATACAAGGTGTCACCGACGAACTCCAGGCCCTGGGTGAAAGCCTTGGGGTCGTGCGGGAAAGCATTCACCACCTCATAGGTATAGATCTCGGGCTTCCTTCCAGCCAGCAGCTGTATTTCCTTATCGACGGTAATTTCCTTGCCCTCCACAAAGATATGGGCCTTCAGGACCTTGGTGCCCAGTGCAGGGGCCCGAAGCACAATCTGTTCCTGTCGGACTTCAAGGGGGATTCCTTCAAGGCTGTAGCGTACCGAATCCACTTCCATTCCGGAGGTATTCTTCAGGCCAATCCCGATCTGCTGATTGATTTGAAACTTTTTGCCGCCCTCCTCCAGGAGGATCCCAAAGCCTTTGGAAGGATCCGTATCCCCGCAGGCCAGAAAGACTCCGAGGAAAGCGAAGGAAACATAAATTTTAAAAGGATACATGCGAAGGTTGTTCAATGACGACATAAACACGGTAGTTCCACAAGATTTTTCAGATTTGGCTAAATTACGGATGTATTGTCATTGACCCAAACACAAAAAAGATCGTATATTTGTATTCGGCAAGTCCTACACGACCAGCTCCTGCAGAATCCCCCAGGGCGGGAACGCAGCAAGGGTATGTGGTCGTAGCGGTGCGATGTAGGTAGCTTGCCGTTTTTTTGTGCCCATATGTGAGCCCGGTGGATGCTTCCCACGGGTAATAGTGGTGCTAAATTGTCATTCTTGTTCGCGATGAAAACATCTGCATCGGTAGTCTTGATAACCGGCGGGTCCTCAGGGTTGGGAAAGGCTATGGGCCAGTACCTGAGCACCCGTGGATACCGGGTATATGGGACTGCGAGAAATCCCGAAAACTATAAAGAATTTAACGCTTTTCCATTGCTTCCCATGGACGTGCAGGAGGAAGCATCCGTTCAGTCGGCTCTGCAGGAACTGATCCGAAGGGAAGGACGGATTGACGTACTGATCAATAATGCGGGTGTTGGGATCACAGGACCTCTGGAAGAAACCCCTCAGGCGGAAGCGGTCAATGCCTTCGAAACCAATTTCCATGGCCCGCTTCGGTTGATTCGCATCGTCCTTCCCTACATGCGGGAACAAAAAAGCGGATTTATCCTGAACATTACCTCTATTGCGGGGTATATGGGGCTTCCCTACCGTGGGATCTATTCAGCCACCAAAGGGGCGCTGACCCTGGTCACAGAAGCCTACAGGATGGAGATCCGCAGATTCGGCATTCGGATGTCCTCTCTCGCCCCTGGGGATTACGCCACCAATATTGCCTCCAGAAGATTCCATACCCCGGCCCTGAAGGGCAGCCCCTATGCGGATTCTTATGGAGAAAGCCTCAGGCTGATGGACGAGCATGTAGACCAGGGCAAGGATCCCGCAGAAGTAGCCAGTAAAGTCTACAAAATCCTCCAGAAGAAGAACCCCAAAGTACATTATTCCGTGGGCAGTCCGCTCCAAAGGTTTTCCCTGGTACTTAAGAGAATCCTGCCCGACAAAATCTATGAGCGCCTGTTGTTGAACCATTATAAATTGTAGTTTTGCCCTTGCAGGTCAGCGCCTGCGCAAAACCTAAAAAAAACGTACCATACCCATGAAGTTTTTCATCGATACCGCCAATTTGGATCAAATACGCGAAGCCCAGGAACTCGGCGTCCTCGACGGTGTAACAACCAACCCTTCGCTTATGGCAAAGGAAGGGATTACCGGCAAGAATGCCATCCTGAAGCATTATGTGGATATCTGTAATGTAGTCGACGGGGATGTTTCCGCAGAAGTCATCGGTACTGAGTTTGATCAAATGATCAGGGAAGGGGAGGAACTCGCGGAACTCCACGATCAGATCGTCGTGAAAGTTCCCATGATCAGGGATGGGGTAAAGGCCCTCCGCTATTTTTCAGAGCAGGGGATACGCACGAATTGCACCCTTGTTTTCTCGACGGGTCAGGCTCTTTTGGCTGCCAAGGCCGGAGCTTCCTATGTCTCTCCCTTTATTGGCCGGCTGGACGATATTTCTTCAGACGGGCTGGGTTTAATCTCTGAGATCAGGGAGATTTACGACAATTACGACTTCGACACGGAAATCCTGGCGGCGTCAGTCCGGCATACCATGCACATTATTGAATGTGCGAAACTGGGTGCTGATGTGATGACAGGACCGCTTTCTTCTATTGAAGGGTTGTTGAAACATCCATTGACGGATATCGGACTGGAGAAATTCCTGGCGGACTACCGAAAAGGAAACGCCTGATAGAATCGCTGTAGCATTGAGGGTAATACCCCAGGGCAGAACGCTTTCCGGCACTTCCGGTACATTTCACAGAAAGGTTCAAAAGGAGGTATTCAGGTTGGCAAAACCGTTTACGATCTTTCCATTGCGGGTTAGGATGCTCTTATAGGGGTGATAGACCACCAGGGTATGGGCAAATTCTTCATAGTCAGGAGCCCAGAATTGATCTTCAGCATTCAGGCTGTAGGAGGCCAGCATGGATTTCCACCGTCCCTTGTCCGTTCTCAGGCAGATGCCGATAAACCGATAGGATTGATAGTCCTTGCGTAATTTTTGCACCTTGCGCGTAATGTTGGCCAGATGCTGTTGCTGCGGTCCGGACCAAAAATAAAAGACCACAGGACCTTCAGAGGCAATATCCCGAAGTGCAATAGCCTCTCCTTGGGCATTTTCCACCTTTAGGTTTGGAATTTCCTGCTCAGGACGAAGGCGTTGGATGGACTGACTCAGGCTTTGTATTTCTTCCAGGTGACGGTTGTTGCCCGAGACTTCCAGGAAGTCGTCCATAAAGGCCTCGAAATTTTCCTGAGAATCGTACTTGAGCAGATAGTCAAAAGCAACCGTGCGGAATAGGTTGTCCCGCAATTCCTCCCCGGTGACCAGACTGTCTATCAGATGCAATTGGTGGCGGTTAAAGTGCAACTGGTTCATTACGCGATCATCCTGGATATTACAGGCTTTCTGGCATCCCATAAAGGCCAGGTTGCCAATGTGGTAGATCATAAAGTCGTGGTAGGGCTTAAGGCTTGTTAGGGCCGGATCATCGTAAGAAACATGCTCCCTGTATGCATAGAAATCCTCGGGTAAATCGTGGAGCTTGCGATCCCTGGTGAGCTTCCTGTGCCAGAAGGGATACTTTTCTTTATACTGGTAGTGCTGATAGACAATGGTGGAATGCGCAGTATGGTAAGCCGCTTCAGTAATTGGAAATTCTTTATTCAGCTCCTCAAGGTTCTTCAATTTGTGGGCCTTCAGGGAATCCAGCTTTGCTTCAAAGACCTCGGGTTCCATAGGGATGAAATAATCCCAGATCAGGGCCTCTTCACTTTCAGACTGAAGAAAGAAATCGATGAGAAAATTATTGATATGCTCGCCTTCTCCTGAAAACACGAGGGACTCGTCAAAGGCTACTGTATTGAGCCTGATCTGAACACTATCCCCCTGCTCCAGAAATACGTATTGGAATTCAGGTTGGTGGCGGAAGTTATACAGCCCCGTACCGAGGGAATCCAAATGAAATTCAAAACGATTTTCCCCATCCAGGCGGGCCGAGTCGATGGGTTCTTCTCCTTTTAAGAGGATGACCAGGGAATCTGTTGGATTAACGATCTCTCCGGCAAAATAGACCGACTTGCTTTTATCGCTTTTCTCCTCGCAACCCAGTATCCCCAAAAAAAGAAGTAAAAGTAGAAGTCTTGTCATATATCTTTCCGCGCCTTTGACCAACAAAGCTAAATAAACCCGAATACGACGGATGTTAACAGCGCGTTAAAAAGTGTAAAAGCCCCAGCTCGCAACCCCTTATTTAACATGGCATTTTGATAGTTCAGCAGGTTAATTTTGCGTAGTTTTGCCAAAAATTTAAAACGCGCCCATGTTAGCTGTTTCCAATTTATCGGTTCAATTCGGAAAACGTGTGTTGTTCGACGAAGTAAACGTCACATTTACACCCGGGAATTGTTATGGTGTCATTGGGGCCAACGGAGCCGGGAAATCCACATTTTTACGGATTTTGTCCGGGTCGGCCGAGGCTACCAGTGGAAGGGTACATCTGGAACCTGGTAAACGAATGTCGGTTCTGGAACAGAACCACAATGCCTATGATGCGCATCCGGTACTGGAAACCGTTCTGCGGGGAAATAAACCACTCTTTGAAATCAAAACCGAAATCGATGCGCTCTATGCGGATTACAATGATGCCAATGCGGACCGGATCGGAGAACTGCAGGTGACCTTTGAAGAGATGAATGGCTGGAATGCAGAGAGCGATGCGGCAGCCCTGCTTTCAAACCTCGGGATTCCGGAAGAGTTGCACTACAACCTGATGTCAGATCTGGACAGCAAACTCAAGGTACGGGTGTTGTTGGCGCAGGCACTGTTCGGCAACCCGGATGTACTGGTGATGGATGAACCGACCAACGACCTGGACTACGATACCATCCAATGGCTGGAAAACTTCCTGGCCGATTACGACAACCTGGTGATCGTCGTTTCTCACGACCGTCACTTCCTGGATGCGGTTTGTACGCATATCGCAGACATCGATTTTGGCAAGATCAACCTGTTTAGCGGGAATTATACATTCTGGTACGAAAGCAGCCAACTGGCGGCCCGTCAGCGGGCACAACAAAACAGGAAGGCAGAGGAAAAGGCCAGGGAGCTTCAGGAATTCATTCAACGCTTCAGTGCCAATGTAGCCAAAAGCAAACAGGCTACTTCCCGAAAGAAGATGCTGGAAAAATTGCGGGTGGAGGATATCAAGCCTTCCAGCCGGAGGTATCCTGCGATCATCTTTGATCAGGAGCGGGAGGCGGGCGATCAGATCCTGCATGTAGAGGGGGTTTCTGCAAGGAGTGAAGAGGGTGAATGGTTGTTCCGAAAAGGCGAGCTAAACCTGGCCAAGGGAGATAAGGTCGCCTTGATTTCCAGGGATTCCAGGGCCACCACAGCTTTTTACGAAATCATTGCAGGGAATCGTCAACCTGAGGAAGGGGCGTTTTCCTGGGGGGTGACCACCTCGGTCTCATACCTCCCAGCCGACAACAGTGCCTATTTTACGGAGGACCTGAACCTGGTTGAATGGCTTCGCCAATGGGCGAAGACCCGGGAAGAAAAAGAAGAGGTTTATCTGAGGGGGTTTCTCGGAAAAATGTTATTCAGCGGGGAGGAAGCCCTGAAAAGATGTACGGTCCTCTCCGGGGGCGAGAAAGTCCGTTGCATGCTCAGCCGCATGATGCTGCTGCGGGCCAACGTATTGCTTTTGGATGAACCGACCAATCACCTGGATCTGGAAAGCATTACGGCATTCAACAATTCCCTGAAGAATTTCAAGGGGACGGTGATTTTTACCACGCATGACCACCAGTTCGCCCAGACCGTGGCAAACCGCATTGTGGAGCTTAGCCCAGCACATACGATGGATCGCTATCTCTCCTTTGATGAATACATGACGGATCCTGCCCTGAAGGAGCAAAGGGAGAATTTATATCAGGTAAAGGTGTAGAGGGCTAGCCATCTGCCCTGGACGACACAAAGACCTTCGAATTTCCGAATCCGGAGCCCTCAGGCATTGAAATACTTGCTGTTCCAGATGGCCGGATTAAAGTTCTTGCCCATTGCAAATCCGTAATAGATCACGATAGCCGCCACGGATTTAAACATGAAAAAGAAAATGATCCAGAATTCTGCAGCACTGTTGTTTTTTGAGAACAGCCCTTCGGGTACTACAAGGGTCAGCAGATAACTGATCAGCACTACAAGCAGACTCAGGTTTACGATGTTTTTGAACGGCCAGGCCAGCCATTTCCTCAATGGATGCAGGTCGTTTCCCCATTTGTGCACCAGGTAGAAATAGTTATTCCCCATGGGTACGAACAACAGGGGGTCATCCTTGTCCTCGAGTTTAAAAAGCCGGGATGGAGCCATGATCTTCAGGGATCCCAGTTCGGTGTTGTGGATTTCCTCCATATGATCCATGGCCTCCCTGGCTTCCTGAGGAAGCTCTGGTTTGAAATAACGGAGGTCCAGGAAGCGCAGTCGGTAATCGATGCAGATCTTGCGGATATGATCCAGATGGTAGATCCTGGAGGTTTCCAGAAGATCAAAATCAAATTCGTTTGTGGTTGATGCCTCTGCAGGACGCTCGCTCCCCTCACCTTTTTGAACCAGGATTCTGGCTTCTTTTAGGAGCTGGTGCAAGGCAACTTCCTGCATAG
>Ga0272441_10002948_pt1 | contig 33498 bp, 31 predicted proteins | sample SSMProp6N_FD_193582 | JGI IMG/M metagenome (GOLD analysis project Ga0272441, IMG submission 193582) | Marine sediment archaeal communities from Little Sippewissett salt marsh, Falmouth, MA, United States - SSM-Prop-6N | ecosystem: Environmental > Aquatic > Marine > Wetlands > Sediment ... | reverse complement strand
CGCGGACCGCGGCCAGACAGTCATCTGCCGTGAGCCGCCGGTCGAGCACGTCGCGGTACTCGCGGATGCGCCCGCAGCCGATGCACGCGAGATTGCACGCTTCGAGGGGTTCGACCATCGTGACGAGCGGGAAGCGCTTTCTTCGGCGTGCCTTCTGTGCCATGAGGTAGCGGGCCACGGCGAGGTCGAGTCGGAGTGGCCGGCTCATCGTTGCCTCGTCACAAGGAATGCGGCCAGCTCGGCGAGCCGCGCGCGTGCGTCGTCGGGGAGCGCCAGGGAGCCGATCGCGGTGCCGGCGGCGCGGGCGTGCTGCTGTGCGAGGGTCTCACAGCGCTCGCGGATTCCGCACGCGTCAAGGCGTGAGACCACAGCGCGGACCTGTTCGTCGGCGAGCGATGTGGCCTCGTACACGTTTTGCAGATCTGCCGCGTCTTCGCCGTCGAGCTGCTCGGACAGCAGGACGATCGGCAACGACTTCTTCCGTCGACGGATGTCCGAGCCGATCTCTTTTCCTAGGAGCTGGTCGTCACCCCAGATTCCGAGGATGTCGTCCTGGATCTGGAACGCGCGCCCGACGGCGTGCCCGGCCGCACTCAACGTGGACACCAGCTCCGGATCTGCGCGGCCGGCCAGCGCTCCCAATTCGAACGCACATCGCAGGAGCGAACCGGTCTTCCGGTCGACCATCTGGAGGTAGTCCCCTGCGGTCGGCCAACGGTCCTCGAACTCAAGATCCTGTGCTTGCCCCTGGATCATCTCGATGACGGCATGGGTGAGACGCGTGGCGACGGCTTCGGACGCTCTCAGCGCGGCGAAGACAGCGAGCGCGTACAGGAGGTCGCCGGCGTTGATCGCTTGAGGTACGCCGAATCGCGCCCACACCGAGGGATGTCCACGGCGTGTCCGGTCTTCGTCCTGGATGTCATCGTGGATCAGGGAAAAGGCGTGGGCGAGCTCCAGGCTCACCGCCGCGTGCATCAGGCCCGCCGGTTCCGCGCGGAGCTGCTCCCCGATGAACAGCACAAGGCACGGTCGAAGGAGCTTCCCGGTCGCGGGTGCGGACGGACCGCGCTCGTCCTCGAAGCCCAGATGGAATCGGAGGATCGAGCGAAGCGGCTCCGCGCCGTCGACGGCGCTGCGTAGGGCATCGAGAAGCGCGGGGCGATCCACTCCGAGAATCTCGTGAGGCTGGCGCTGGTCAGAGGCTAGCGCGGCCACTGCAGTAACCTCCGATCCTCGGCGAACTTGAGAAGCTCAGTCGCCGTATGCGCGCCGAGCTTCGCCATCAACCGCGCGCGATGGGCTCGCACGGTGTGCACGCTGCGACTCATCACCTCCGCGATCTCCCGATTCCTCTTCCCTTCGGCGATCAGCTGCAGGACCTCTTGCTCCCGCGGGCTGAGCGGGCCTTCCTCATCCGCGCTGCTTTCGGAAGTGGGCGGCGTTGCCGCGGCGGCATCCGCGATCGCCTGTGCGAGACGCTCCGGGCTCTCATCCTTCACGACGTACTCGAACGCGCCGGCAGCGCGGGCTCTGCGAACGAGTTCTTCATCCGCGTGCATGGTCAGGATGACGACCTGGGTCTGCGGCGACACGCGTCGGACGCGCTTCGTCGCTTCGATGCCATTCAGGAGCGGCATGGAGATGTCAACGACGGCGACGTCGGGGCGATGTCGCCGAACCTCCGTCAGGAGCGCCCGCCCGTCCCGAACCTCGGAAACGACTTCGACGTCTTCGGAGGAAAGGGACGCACGGATGCAGCTTCGGACGAGATCGTGATCGTCTGCCAGTATCACCCGGATGGTCATCGCACCCCGATCGTACCGGCAGCGAGGCGGAAGCGAAATCGGAAACGGTGCTAAGTGGATTCTCCTAGAGATCGAGGCGCTGCGCGTAGCCGACCAGCCCAGCTCGCGTGTGGATGTCGAGCTTGACCATGAGACGCTGAAGATACGTCTCGACCGTGCGCGGCTGCAGGCGAAGGGCAGACGCCATCTCGTCCACCGTGCAACCTCGACGCAGCTGCGCAAGGAGCGCGCGTTCCCGCGGGAGCAACTCCCCCTCGACGGGGAGAGTCGAGCCTCGGGCAACCTGGTGCACGGCGGTCACGAGCTCATCGACGTCGTCCGCCTTGGCGATCAAGCCGCTTGCACCCAGCAACTGAGCTCGCCTCGCGTACTCCGGCTCGGAGTGCATCGACAGCGCAAGAACGTGGGTCGTCTGGTTCAGCTTGCGGATGGGTGCGATGAGATCCAGGCCGTTCTCCTCGCCGAGCGCGATGTCAAGCAGGACGACGTCGGGGCGCTCAGCGGCGACGAGTCGCAGCGCGTCGTCGCCGGTTCCTACCGCGCCGATGACCTCGATACCGCTGATCCCAGCAAGGATCGAGGCCAATGCCTCGCGTACCAACGTGTGATCGTCAACGATCGCTACACGAATGGGCATGGAAGGGAACCTCGGCACGCAGCACAGTCCCACCTTCGGGCAGCGAGGCAATCGAGAAGCGTCCGCCACTCACCTCCACGCGCTGGGCGATGCCTCGTAGGCCGAAGCCCTGGGGGGTGTCGGGCTGGACTCCGATTCCGTCATCGCGGACGCGCAGGCGAAGCAGCCCTTCCTCAGCGGACAGCGTCATGATCACCTTGGCGGGTCGTGCGTGGCGAACGGCGTTTTGCACGGCTTCGTGGGCGACAGCGTAGATGAGGCTCTCCACGCCGATGGGGGGACGTGTCGGGAGGCTCGCGTGGACCGACACATCGATCTGCGACTCCGCCTTCACCGATTCCGCCAAGCGCTGAAGCGATGCCGTCAACCCGAGGTCGTCAAGGAGCGGCGGGCGGACGGAGTACGCGAGCGTCCGAGTCTGCTGGATGGAGCGATCGACGATCCCGCAGACCTCGGCAAAGGACTCCGCTCCCAGTCTCTCGCGGTGGGGGGCGAGGCGAAGCTTGATCGCTGCAAGCGTCTGGATGAGGTCGTCGTGCAGGCTCCGTGCGATGCGTCGGCGTTCCTCGTCTTCGGCGCCCAGCAGCTGTCTGGAGAGTGCGGCGAGCTGCTCCTCGCGATGGGCGAGGACGCGGGTCTTGTGGATGAAGGCGTCGGCGAAGGCTCGAACCGTGAGGGCGACAACGGCGTACAGACCGATGGCCCCAGCGAGGATCGTTGTCACGGTGTAGGTCAGGTTGCGGTGCAGCTCTCCGGCGACGGAGAACAGCGAGCGATGGGGAATCACGCCTGCGTACTCCAGCAGGACCAAGCTACTGAAAGAAAGGACGACAAGCAGGGTGATCAGGGCGCCGTGGAACCGCGTGAGGAAGGTATTCGCGTAGATGACGGTGAACATGTAGAAGGTGACACCGATCCACTCGCTGCCGCCCATGAAGTGCACGAGCACGGTGATCAGCAGCACCTCGATCACGAAGAACCCGGTATGCACGCGATGGATGCCGAGCGTGGTGCACTGGCGGGTCACGAGGAAACCGAACGGGAACGTCAGGAGGAACCACACCAACGGAGAGTAGAACAGGGGATTCAGGTAGCTGATGGGGCTCGTCAGCAGCACGAGGAGCGCCACGGCGGAGAAGACACCCAACGTGATCCTGCGGATGAGGATCGTGCGCAGGATGCCTCGCCTCAGCTCCTCGAGATCCGTTACGTCAAACATCTGCCGCTCCCGGCTTTCTACGGCACGGGATCGAGAGTGAGGGTGCCCGTGCCGTGGCGGCTGTGCCAGGAAGTGAGGTCGTCGCGCCGATTCTGGTAGGCGACCTGCAACTCGTACGATCTCCCGGGCGCGAGCGGTCGATCCCTGGGATCGCCCGAGTCCAGAGGGATGATGAACTCGAGGACGGTACTCCCCTCGGACTCGGTTCCGGCGAAGGCAAGGAGGTTGTCCTCGCCCCCGACATCGACATCCCACTCGTGGAGGTTGCCTCGCGTTCCCACGTGGTCGCGGACCACGGCCTCGCCGTCCTTGACATAGCCGATGATGTAGTTCGCGCCGACCTTGCGATCGGCGGGGTCGAAGCCGACGGCGACATAGCCTTCCGCCGGGGCATCCAACCCCATGCGCAGCGTCTCCGCGTCGTTCACCCAGTGGACCTCTACGCCGGCTACTGTCATCCGATGTGCGTACTCGTCCGGGCCGATGATGCCATCGATGCTGTACACGTCTTCACCGGAGGTGGAATCCGTATCACCGATGGGCGTAGCCTCGGTTGTGGGGGCTGCGCCGGACACAGCGTCCGGCGGAGAGAGGGGATCCGTGGCAGGGGGCACCTCACCGGGGCTTCCCCCGTCTTCCGCCACGGAGGGCACGGACGTGTCAGGCCGTTCCGCCGTCGGCAGGAGCGCTCGCGAAAGGCGATCATCCTCGTCCTCTCCGTCGCATCCTGGGAGGAGCGTGCAGAGAGCGCAGAGGAGCAACAGCATCGCCGTGGCCTTCCCTGTCGACTGCCGACACATGGATGCTCCTCCTGTAGCGGACTGGTGATGATCCCGGCTGCACCCGGGCGATGCTCAAACGCGCAGTGTACCGCATGCTTGTGGAAGCGACAGTGGCCGAGCTTGAAGTATTACGCACGGCGCTGCAGTATTACGCCATGGCGGAAACCGTTCGCTTCACCGTATCGCTGGAACGGGAGCTGTTAGAGGGATTCGACAGGCTTTGCAAGCAACGGGGCTGGACCAATCGCTCCGAGGCGATTCGCGATGCAATCCGGCGCCAGCTGGTCGAACAGGAGTGGGCGGCAGGCGATGAGGTCGCCGGGGTCATCATGCTGCTGTACGACCATCATCAGCCGGGCCTCGCTGAGCGGCTGACGCACGTGCAGCACCATGCGCTCGATGCGGTCATCTCCACGACGCACGTGCACCTCGACGAGCGCAACTGCCTCGAGTTCATCGCGGTGAGAGGCACCGCCGGTGACATCCTATGCTTGAAAAACGACCTGCTGGGCCTCAAGGGGGTGAAGCATGGAGATCTAACGGGAACATCGACAGGCAGAAGAATTCAGTGATAGGAAGGAGAACCATGAGACGTGTCGCTGCCTGTGGCGTGTTGGTCCTTCTTGTGGGCGTGGCGGTGGCTGCGCAGACGGTGGTGACGACACATGCCGTACTCGGTGAATTCGCACGTATCGTTGGCGAGGAGGCGATCACCGTGATCAGCATCATCCCCTCCGGTTTCTGCCCGTCGCACTACGATCTTTCTCCGAGTGACCTCGCGGCGGTGATGGACGCGGCAGTCATCCTCTACTCGGGCATCGAGCCGTGGATGGATACCTTGCTCGATGCTGTCGGTACGGATGCCGTGGCGGTGCAGCTTCCGGGCCCGTGGAACACGCCCGCGGCTGCCAAGCTGAAGGTCTGCGAGATACGCGACGTTCTTGCCGAGCAATTCCCTGCCTCAGCGGACGGCTTCAGGATACGGGCGGATGCGTACATCGAGGAGCTGGACGCGTTAGCGGAGCTCCTGAAGAGCACGGCGGCGGCGGTCGGTGCTGCGGGCATCCCCGTGGTGTGCATGGAGTGGCAGGTGGGATTCGTCACCTGGATGGGATTCGAGGTCGTCGCCAGCTACGGGATTCCCGAGAGCCTTTCGTTGCGCGATCTGGTCGATCTCACGGCCCAAGGTCGAGCCGCAGGCGCGCAGCTGGTGATCGACAACCTGCAGAGCGGTATCGACTTCGGGGCGAAGCTGGCTCGAGAGATCAACGCCGTTCACGTCGTCCTCTCGAACTTCCCTGGCGCCATGCCGGGAACAGCGACGGTGCTTGATCTTCTCGATCGCAACGCTGCGTCGCTGTTCTCCGCCATCGAGCCGATCGACCTTGGGGGATGAATGGAGACACGAAGGATCGACCCGAGAACGGCTGATCTCCCGGCGATGATCGAACGGGGCGTCTTGCTGCACGGCCACCTCGGACCGTATCTCGTCGCGGGGATTCGGATGGGGCTTCTCGCGCTGCGTGAGCTGGGAAGCACGGGCTACTTCGGCCTTCGGGCGGAGTCCAAGGCCGGCCACACGACACCGCTCTCCTGCCTCAACGATGGCGTGCAGATCGGTTCCGGATGCACGACCGGGAAGGGGAATCTGCGGATCGTTGGGTCCGGGGAACCACGTGTGTGCTTCATCGCGGAGGACGGCCGACGGCTGAACATCGCGCTGCGGCCAGCGATCGTCGAATCATTGCGGGGAGCCGATGTGATCGCCAAAGCTAAGGATCTGCAGGACGTTCCGGAGGAGGCGCTGTTCGCGTGGACGATGTCGCCACACTAGTCGACGTCTGTGCCGCGTACGAAGGTGAGCGCGATGCGACGCTGCGCGGGGTGAGCCTGACGGTTGGCGCGCGCGAGCAACTGGCGATCACCGGGCCGAACGGCGCCGGCAAGACGACGATTCTCGAGGTGATGAACGGTCTTCTACCATTTCAGTCGGGAACGGTGCAGGTCTTCGGCGAGAGCGTCGGACTGTCGAGTCACCGCCTGCGGGCGGAGATCGCGTATCTCCCGCAGAACCTCTTCTTCTCCGCGGACACGCCGTTTCTCGTGCGTGACGTCGTCCTCACTGCACGATTCGCCAAGTCGCGCGCGCGCCGGCTCGCGTCGATGGAGGACCGCCGAATCGTCGACCACGCCCTGAGTGCCGTGGGGATCGCCGAGCTGCAGCGCAGGCCCGTGGGGCGCCTATCAGGCGGACAGCAACGCAAGGTCCTGCTCGCCCGAGTCCTTGCCCAGGCAGCGAGGCTCATCCTCCTCGATGAGCCGACGGCGAACTTGGATGTCCAAGCGAAAGCGGAGATCGCAGCGCTTGTGGCCGTCGTCCGCCGAGAGCTCGGAGCCGCGGCCGTGATCGTAAGCCACGAAGCCGGGCCACTTCGCGGCGCCGCGGACCGGACCGTTCGGGTCGAGTCAGGTCGGATCGCCGAGGCGTACGACCGCATGCCGATCCGTTCGGGGTTGAGCTAGGAGCGGATCTTGTTCGGGCTTCCGTGGCACATCGTTCTTCCGACGCTTCTGGGGAGTCTCCTTGTTGGGGCGATGTGCAGTTCGTTGGGTACGTTCATCGTTCGCTTGAAGCTGTCGTCCCTGGGCTTCGCGATGTCGCATGCGGCGTTCGCCGGTGCTGCGCTCGGCTTGATGATCGCTGGCTTCGATCCGATCTGGACGGCGCTGCTGTTTGCGGTGGCGATGGCCGCCGTTCTCGGGCCGCTTGCTGATCTGTCGCGTCTCCAGCTGGACACCATCGTCGGGGCGACGTTCCCGCTGACCATGGCGCTGGGATTGGTGTTCATCCACAAGGCGCCGAGCTCGGGGATCGGCAGCGGCGCACTCTCGTTGCTTTGGGGCAGCGTCCTGGGGATCACGATGGACGAGGTCTACGTGCTGCTTGTGGTCCTCGTTCTGGTCCTGGTTGTGCTTCTCGTTTTCGGCAAAGGCTTCTTCGCGCTTCTTCTTGATCGGAAGCTGGCGCTGGCATCGGGCTTGCATGCGACGCGGTCGTTCTACACCCTGCTGTTTCTCGTGGCTGTGGTCGTGGCTGTCTCGCTGCGGGTCACAGGAGGACTGCTGATCTACGCATTGATGATCCTCCCGGCCTCGGCGGCCTACCAATGGGCGTACGACATCAAGAAGATCCTGCTGCTCGCGCCGCTTCTCGGAATGGTGTCGGCGCTGGCTGGTTTCCTGCTGTCCCTCGGAGCCGACCTTCCCATCGGGGCTTCGATTGCCCTCTGCTGTTCCGTCAGCTTCGTTGCATCGATCGCGTTCTCTCCCAAGCGACGCCGTGCGCGAAGCTAGATCCATCGACCGTAGCGTCGCTCTCGCACTCGGGCCGTTTCCCGTGGACCATGAGCGTGAGGGGGGCAGCATGGGCAGACGTCAAGACCATCATCGTGCCGAAGACAGCAACCGCCGTCTGTGGGATGAGATCGCGCCGGTACACATGGCGGCGTACGAGGAGGTCCGCATCCTTCGCAAGGGCGGGGAGATCCTCGATGCGGACGAATTGAGGGACGTGGGGAACGTAGCCGGCAAGTCGCTGCTTCATCTCCAGTGCCACATCGGAACCGATACGTTGGCGTGGAGACGGCGCGGGGCGGTCGTGACCGGGGTGGATTTCTCTCCCGTGTCGATCGCGTGTGGCCGCAGGCTGGCCGCTGAACTGGGCTTGGAAGCAAGGTTCATCGAGGCGAACCTCTACGACCTGCCGCAGATCCTGTCGGAATCGTTCGACATTGTGTACACGTCGCGCGGCGTGCTCTGCTGGCTGCGGGATCTTGAGGCGTGGGGTCAACTCATCGCGCGCTACCTCAGTCCTGGGGGGATGTTCTACATGATGGAGGCCCACCCGCTCCTCAACGCCCTTGGGGAGACATCGCCAGGGATCCTGTCCGTCGCCCACCGCTACTTCCACCGCGAACAACCGACGGTCTGGGACGACGACGAGGGGGACTACGCCGATCCGACCTATGTGCCGTCGCATCCGTCCTATGAGTGGGAGTGGAGCCTCGCGGATGTGTTCCGCGCCCTGCTGCGTGCAGGTCTCCGGATTGAGCACTTCGACGAGCAGCAGAGGCTGTTCTTCCGACGTTATCCGAGCATGGAGCCGTGTGCGCCGCGCTGGTACCACCTGCCGCGGCACGAGGGGAAGCTTCCCCTGCTGTTCTCGCTGCGGGCGCGGAAGCCCGCCGACGGGGGATGATGCCCGCGGCCGGCGGTTGTAGCGTCTTCGTGGCTTCGGAGGCTTCACCGTTCGGCCCTGTTGCCGCGGTCTGGGGCCCCGCTGACGGAAGACCGCAGGTGCGTCGGGTGTTCGTCACGCGGCCGGGCGTTGCCGCCTCGCGGTCAGCCCGGATGGCCTTTCCAGATGCCGAAGAGCGGTCGTGTGCGACGGTCGATGGGATGCTGGGGCAGATCCGCGCTTTCCTGCTTGGTGAGGACGTCGCGTTCTCACCGGAGATCGTCTCCCTCGGGAGCTGCTCAGCGTTCCAGCGGGCGGTCCTCCTTGCCGAGCGGGAGATCCCACGGGGATACGTGAGCTCCTATGGGGCGATAGCCCGCGCGCTTGGTGTGCCGCGAGCAGCCCGGGCCGTTGGCCGAGCCCTGGCGCGCAATCCGTTTCCCATCATCATCCCATGCCACAGGGCAGTGCGCTCCGATGGGTCGCTCGGCGGCTACCAGGGCGGTCAGGAGATGAAGCGAGCGTTGCTCGCGCTGGAGGGTGTTCCCGTGACGCGGTCAGGGTATCTCGGCGCGGAGGCATTGTGGCACGGGATCTGACGCCGACCTCCGTCTAGCGGACGGCTGCGTCAACGCGAAGCGGCTCCCCACGCGAGGGAGCAAGCCTCAGGGAAAGCGCTTCGTTGGGGCACGCAGCGACGCACACGCCGCAGCCCATGCACGCATCCGTCTCGATGTTCAGCGAACCGTCGACGAGGCGCAGCGCACCGAACGGGCAGGCGTCGACACAGGCAGCGCAACCGACGCAACGCCCGCTTTCCGCGTTGACGACGTAGCCGGAGGAGGCGAGCATCGGCGTTCCGTGCCGCGATGCCTGCATCGCGCCGCAACAGCAGGAGCAGCAGTTGCAGATCGCGTAGAAGCGACGAAGCATCGCGTCCTTGAAGAACGCATGATGGACGTGCCCGCGATCACGCTCCTCGCGAAGGATACGGACCGCCTCTTCCTGGGAGATCCACCGTGCTCGCTGGGGGTTGTGTTCGACGACGAACTGGGCGAACGGCTCGCCGACAATCAAGCAGACATCGAGAGGGAGACAGGGATTCTCGCGCTCGGAGCGGCAGGGACATTCCAGGGCGACGATGTGGTCTGGCTCCTGGAGAACGATGTCCCGCGCGGTGGCGTACGGGATGACCTGCTCCGTGGGATGCAGCGTGATCGGCTGTTTCAGGGTGACCAGCGCCTCCGCTGCGCGGGTTGGCATCACCTTCCCGTGGTAGCGATCGGCGAAGCGCTGCCGCCGCGTCTCCGCGTCCGTCGCCGCCACGGGCAGCAGCAACCTTGAGATGCCCGAGAGCAACGGTCGGAATGGGCGCGGGATGTGGCGCTCTCCCGTGGCAAGCCCGATGTAAAGGTATGGCCAGCGGCCGTACACGTATCCGTGGAGGAAGTCCCGGACTCCGTAGCCCTGCGTCTTCCTTCCCTCGAGCCAAAGGGCTCGGGTTCCGCGTCCGATCATCGATGCCTCCCTCCGCGGATCTCGCTGCAGCCTGTCGGCGTCCCGCCGGCGTCTTGACGAGCCCTCATCATCCGCCCGATGTGGAGGCGGGGCAACGACAGCGGGGCTCCCATCGGTTGTCCGCTGGCGCACGGGCAGTGCCCCAGTGCGAGGCACCTAGGCTGATGCGATCCTATTCGAGATGGTTGCCAGCCACCACCGCTGGGTGCTCCCCTTCGTGCGCGGCTGCCGTTCGAAGTAGATTCTCATCACGGGCCCCTCGCTTGTCGCGATCCGATACCAGTGCTTGCGCACGTAGCGCTCCGAGCTGCCTCCGCGATCGGGACCGGTCGTCTTCCACGCCTCGAGGATCTGTGCGACATGGTATTCGCATCCCCTCCAGTGGAACCGCATCGGGACCGCGGGTTCTCCAGCGGCAACCCCCGCTCTGCCGAACGAGTCCTCCACGGGCACGATCGGCTCGGATACGAAGCGTTCGTACGATGGTCTCAAGGCGTCTCGCATTGCCCCCATAGGGTACTGTGTCTCGCGTCGAAGGATTCGTCCGGGGCCGGATTCCGCCGATGGGCGGAACCGAAGTGGATCCCAATATCGATCTTCCCTCTGGCTGCTGATTCCGTTGTGCTGTACTCTCCGGGGATGGGTGCCACGAGGGGATTCGGGTGAGGCGGGCGTTTGCGAGCCTTTTTCTCGCGACAGCTACCGCGCAGTTGGGTCTGGGCATCATCGCTCCGATCCTTCCTCTGTACGCCAAGACGTTCGCCGCTTCGGGCTTGCAGATTGGCATGGTATTCACGGCGTTCTCGTTCTCCCGGGCGCTCCTTGCCCCGTTCGTCGGACGTCTCTCCGATCGCATCGGCCGGAAGCCGCTGATCGTCGTTGGGCTGATCGGATACGCCGTGGTGTCGGTGCTCTACGCATCGGCTTCGACGCTGTGGCAATTGGCCGCGTTCCGGCTGCTTCAGGGAGTCGCGGCGGTGATGGTGGGCCCGCTCGCTCAGGCCTACGTCGGCGATCTGATTCCCGAAGGACGCGAGGGGCGGTACATGAACGCCTTCTATGCCTCGCTGTTCATCGGGATGGGCGTGGGGCCGTTGCTCGGCGGGGGGATCGGCGCGGCGTGGTCCTACGAGGCGGCGTTCTACGCGATGGCAGCGCTAGCGGTCGTGGCGGTGATCCTGGTGTGGCTGACCGTGCCCATGGACCAAACCGCGAAGCGGCGGAAGCGCAACATCGCCGTCGAACACCCACCGATCCGTCGGGTGATGGCCAACGATGCGGTACGAGCGATGTCCGTCTACGTCGCCACACGCGGCTTCTGGCGGCAGTCGTTCAACACGTTCTACCCGTTGTTCGCGGTCGCCACCCTGGGAGTCAACGAGGCGGCCGTGGGGATCGTCCTGTCGACGTACATGTTCGCCGAGGGGTTGCTTCAGATTCCGTTCGGTCTGCTTGCGGATCGCTACCCACGGTTGCGCCAGATCGTCGTTGGCAGCGTGTTCGCACCGCTGATGCTCATTGCGGTTCCTTTCGTCGGCTCGGTGTGGGCGGTCGCTGTCCTCACCTTCTTCATGGGGGCGTTCTCGGCGCTCGGACGCTCCTCGCTCGTGGCGATTCGCACCGAGCTGGGGCGCACCCACGGTATGGCCACGCTCGCCGGCCTCCAGAGCGGCTCCTTCGCTGCCGGGCAGATGCTGGGGCCGGCCGTCAGCGGCGTCATCGTCGATGCGCTTGGACTGTTGGCCGTCTTCCCATTGGGCTGTGGCGTAGGATTGGCGGGGACGGCCATCGTGGTGAGGTTGATCCGCCGCTGGCTGCGCAATGACCCCTCGGCATCTGCGATGGCACAGCCGTTCCACGCACGGACTGAGGGCGGGTAATCCACGTCTCCGCACGGTGCCGCGCTGCGGCTTGAGGAAGGATCGGCCCCTGCTGCCCTCGCATCTACGCGATGCGTTGCGTGTCGTCGCGGCTTTCGCCGCTTGCTTCCTGGTCAGCGGCCCCGCGCGGAGGCCTGTCTCGAAGGAAGGTTGATGTCGCGGCATCGAGATCGGCATAGACGCCGCGGTACTCAGGCGGCAGGAGCGCGGCGAGTCGGTACATCACCTCGTCAGTGATCTTCTGGCGAACATCGCGCACGATCCGCTGGCCACCAGCGTCGATGTAGAACGGGTTCCCGACAACGACGTGGAACGGGGTGCGGCGAAGCCTGGTGAGGTTCTCCTTCAGCTTCTCGCCGCCGTAGAAGGCGAGGGGGAGCAGCGGAGCGCCGCTTTTCAACGCGATCGTGACCATACCCGACCGGCCGCGCCGAAGCCGCCCGTCGCCGCTGCGCGTGCCCTCTGGCGCGATCGCGAGGATCCGGTCCTGCTTGAGCGTCTCAAGGCAGCGCCGCAGCGCGCCCGTGTCGGACTCGCCGCGGCGGACGGGAATCGCACCCCATTGGTCGAGCATCCAACCGATCAGGCGGTTGTTCCATGCCTCTGCTTTGGCGAGGCCGCTGATCGGTCGGGGCCGGAGTCGCGATCGGAGGACCGGAATCTCCAGCATGCTGACGTGGTTCGTGATCATGATCAGCGGACCGTGCTCCGGCACGCGATCAATCTGGGTGCTGTCGACGCGGCACAGCAGATGGACCACGGCGCTGGTGACGGCATCGAGAACGCGCAGGGAAAGCGTCACCCGCGACCCCCAGATGCGCCGCAGAGGACCTGGATGGCCTGGGGCACGATTTCGATCTCGAGTTGCAGGCCTTCCTCGCAGAGCAGTTCGCCGTCGGCGTGGGCTGGCAGAGCGCCTTGCACTGCGGTGACCACGACGCGCTTCGTCCGATGCATCGTGATCGCCGGATGGCGGGCTTGCGTGCCTCGCATGAAGCGCGCAATCAAGGCGAAGACCTTGAGGCGGCCTACGTGCTGGGCGATGCACAGATCCAACTCGCCGTCGACCATACTCGCGTCGGGGGCCATCATGAATCCGCCGCCGAGGCGACATCCATTCATGATCGACACCATGAGTGCTTGTTGCTCGTACGATGCGCCATCGCTTCGGATGGTGACCCGAGGGGCGTCGAAGTAGAGGAAGATCGTCTTGAGCGCGGCGACGAAGTAGCCCGCGAAGCCGCGAAGCCGTTTCAGCTTCGCCGCCTCCAGTCCGACCACGGTATCGAAACCGATCCCGACGCCGTTGCCGAAGAACCGGGCTTGCGACAGCTGCGGACCGTTCACTCGGCCGATGTCCAACGAGACGTGGTTGCCCTCGAGAAGGGTCCTGCACCCCGCCTGGAGGTCGGCAGGGATCCCCGCTCCGTAGGCGAAATCATTGCCCCTTCCGACGCAGAGGATGCCGAGGGCGGCGTCGCCTTCCCCGGACTCCTTGGCCTGCATCAGGCCGTTGAGGACCTCGTTGGCTGTTCCGTCGCCGCCGACGGCGACAACGGTCCCGTATCCCTCCGCCACGGCCCCCCTCGCCAACTCCACGGCGTGCATGGGATGCTGCGTGCGTACCACGTCGAACGTCGAGCCCTGCTCCGTCAGCCATCGCCGGATGCGTGGAACTGCGCGTGTTGCGTTGCCGCCTCCGGCGGCGGGATTCACAATCAGTCTGATTCCTTTCTCTGCCACATGGCCTCCCTGCAGCACTCCCGAGCCGTATGACGGGCATGGTACCACGTGCCAGGGCCCTCCATCCTTGCGAGCGAGGAGGCTCTCTTGCGATGGGACGCCGCAGTGCTCTGTGGGTTGGCGTTTCGGCGATGATGCGCGTCCTGCCGACGTCGAGACAGTGCAGGGGTTGCGGGCAGGTGGCGGATCCGGGGATGCTTCCCGAGGAGACGCATGAAGACAATCGGACTGCTCGGGGGGATGAGCTGGGAGAGTACCCAGCTCTACTACCGAATCATCAACGAGGCAGTGAGGACGAGACTTGGAGGTCTGCACTCGGCCCCCATCGCCATGGTCAGCGTGGAGTTCGCTGAGATCGAAGCGTATCAAGACGCCGGGGAGTGGGGCCGGGCGGCGGAGGCTCTCGCCGGTGCCGCGCGTAGGATCGAGCGGGCGGGAGCGGAGGTCCTGCTGATCTGCAGCAACACGATGCACAAGGTCGCGGAAGACGTACAGCGAGCCGTGAGGATTCCGCTGCTGCACATTGCAGATGCTGTGGCTGAGGCGATCGCGGGAGCGGGGATGAAGACAGTCGGGCTGCTCGGGACTCGCTTCACCATGGACGAGACGTTCTACTCCGACCGCCTTCGGCTCCGGCACGGCCTGCGTGTGCTCGTGCCGCCGCCACCGGATCGCCGTGTCGTGGATCGGGTGATCTTCGAGGAGCTGTGCCGCGGCGTTGTCGAGGAGGAATCACGAGCGGCGTTCCTGCGCGTCATCGACGCGCTTGCCGACCGTGGCGCGGAGGGACTCATCCTTGGCTGTACGGAGATCGGGATCCTCGTGAGCCAGGAGAACACGCGGATCCGGCTGTTCGATACGACGGCCCTTCATGCCGAGGCCGCAGTGGCGTTCGCCTTGGCTTGATCGGCGTCCCGCCAGAGGCAGCGAGTGGCGCGCGGGCGACTGGGAGAGGCTCTCAGCCGGCGGAGACGATGAGCAGCACGAGGTCCGCGACGTTCGTCCCTGTAGGGCCCGTGATCAGCAGATCCCCGGAGGCGGCGAGCGCATCGTGGGACGCGTTGTCCGCGAGAGCGCGGCCGATGTCGATCCCGGCGTGGCGCAGGCGAGCGGAAGTCCCCCCGTCGACCAGGCCACCGGCGGCGTCGGTGGGGCCATCGCAGCCGTCGGTCCCGACGGCGCCGATGACGACGCCATCGAGGCCGGCGATCCCCTGAGCAGCCGACAACGCGACCTCTTGGTTTCGCCCCCCGCGCCCGTGCCCGGTCACGGTGACCGTGGTTTCGCCGGTGGCGACGAGCCACGCCGGAAGCGGAAGGGGGGGAGCGCTCGACCGCAGTCGCCGCGCGATCGAGGCCAACGCGCCACCGACGATGCGAGCCTCCCCGCGGAGCGTGCAACTCAGCAGCTGGGCGTGGAACCCGTGCTCGCCACCCACGCGCTGCGCTGCCTCACCAGCCACTCTCCCTGAGCCGATCAACACGTTGGCCACCCGCTCCATCGCGAGAGCATCCGGCTTGAGCGTCTCGCGACGATCGCCTCGCCTTCCCGATTCCAGCACATGCCGGACCGACGAAGGAAGCCTCTCCCACACCGATGCGTCGCGGAGGAGCTGTACCGCGTCCGCGAACGTTGACGGGTCCGGGACCGTCGGGCCGGAGGCGACAACGTCGAGCCGATCGCCGGGGACATCGCTGAGGATGAGCGACACCAATCGCGCTGGATAGGCGAGCTCGGCAAGGCGACCACCCTTGAGGAGCGAAAGGTGCTTGCGAACCACGTTCACCGAGTGGATCGGGAGACCGCTTCGAAGCAGCTGCGCGTGGGTCTCCGCGAGATCATCAAGTGTCACCGGCGGCTGCGGCAGGCACAGCAGAGAGGAGCCGCCGCCGGAGATGAGCACGAGCACGAGATCGTCCTCGCGAGCGTCCTGGATGATGTTCGCCAGTTGCTGTGCCGCGGCCAGACCCCGTGCATCCGGGATCGGATGTCTCGCCTCGCGCACCTCGATGCGGTCCGTCGGCACGCGATAGCCGTCGGCGGTGATCACGAGGCCTTCGGTGATCCGTGAACCGAGCATCGCCTCCAGAGCGGCGGCGGTGGTTGCCGAGGCCTTTCCCATGCCAACGACGAGGATGCGGTCGACAGTGGCGAGATCGATCGTCTGTTCCCCTATCGACAGGACGTCACGCTCGAGCGCCACGGATCGATGGAGGCAGCGCGCGGGCTGGACGGCAGCGATCGCCTCGTTCGCCGCGAAGCGTAGGAGCGCTCGGAGCGTTTCCTCCACGGGCATCTCGGACCTCCGACCCTGAGGATACCGGCAAGATCGCCGCCGAGCGCGGTGCGTGGCGCTGCAGAGGCTACGGTGATTCCGGGACATGGTACCGAGGTGCGGGCTGCCGGATCTCGTGTTCAGTACTGTGCCTCCGGATCTCAACTGCGAAGCTCCGCGGTGGAGTCCGGGACGGTGTCCCAGGGAGAGCGGCACTCCGCCGTGCCATCCACCTCCCACACGGGCAACCGAAGCCCCCCCTCTCTCGTCATCGGCGCGTGCTCTGCGGATCTCCGCAAGTACGTCATCATGCGAGCTTGCGCCATCGGGCGCTGTCGGCTAGCCTCGACACGGAGTCCGCAAGGGCGAACTCACGTCGTGGTGTGAATTCGCCGGCGGACAAGGAGGACGAGGTGAATACGCTGGAAGCGATCAACCGTCGTCGGAGCACGCGGGAGTTTACAGACCGGCCGATCGAGCGCCAGACCGTCGAGAAGCTGCTGGAGGCTGCCATGATGGCACCGTCCGCGAAGAACAGTCAGACGTGGCGCTTCACGGTCATCGACGAGGCTCGTCGCAGGGGGTTCCTCGAGATCATCCGCAAGGGCATCGCCCATCGCGAGGCCGAGGGCGAGGAGATCGGCACGATCCAGTGGAGCATCCGATGCATCGAGCAGGCGCCGCTGACGATCCTCGTTCACAACACCGACGGCATTCATCCGTGGAAGGCGCGAAAGGAGCACGAATCCTGGTGGGATGTCGCGACCGTCCAGTCCGTCGGTGCGGCGATTCAGAACATGCTCCTTGCGGCGACCGAGCTTGGCCTTGGGTCTCTTTGGATCGCCGATGTCTGGGAGGCCTACTCCGAGATCAATGCGTGGCTCGAGACCGATACTCAGCTCGTCTCCGCCGTCAGCTTCGGGTACACGGACATCGCCCCACCTGTTCCCGCACGGAAGCCGCCGGAGGATGTCGTTCGCTGGCTGACGTAGTTCGGGGGACACAAACTCCATCTCGTGGCCGTTGGCCCTGGCTTTCGCTTCTTGAGCCTGCGGTCGAGCAGTTCCTCGATATGGCTGAGGAACGACGCATCTCCCAGAGGGCGCCCGGTTCTTGTGTGTTGCTGGATCGCTGTGTGAGCGCCATCTGCGGTCGTGAGAGTTGCTCTCCAATCATCGATCTCGGCGAGCGGTCCAAGGTCACCCACGAGCGGATCGGAGTCTGTTGAGCCGACCCCGACCAGCCAGCGTGCACTCGACCATAGATAGCCCCACGCTTCGTCTGCCAAGCCGGCGCGAACGGGGTTTCGGAGAACGTAGCGGACGACAGCGACCAGTTCAGATGGTCCGATGGGGCAGGAGAAGAACCGCCCCTGGAAGAGATACCCTCTCCATCTCCATCCCTCGCGGAGGTTGACCATTCTCGAGTAGCGCTTATGGGCCTCTCCGATGCCCTTGGCAAGACTGGAGCCGGTCACGGGGATTGCGACCAGATGAACGGGGTTCGTCATAAGGCACCAGGCGAGGTACGTGATCCCGTGGATCTCACTGTGCTCAACCAGGAGGTTCAAGTAGGCAAGGCGATCCTCATCCGAGAAGAAGACGTCCATCCGACGAACGCCTCGCTGGGTGATGTGGTGCGGGCAGCACGGCACCACGACTCGTGCTATGCGGGGCAGGATCCGAGGCGATCATAGAGGGTCAGATACGACAGGGGCGGACGTACGTGCCCCAATGCCTGAGTTATGGTGTGTGTCCCCCGAACTCCGAGGGCGGGCCAAGCCCGACCTGGCGCTACTGGTCGCTTCCACACCCGCGATGGTCAACGCGTTGCGTGGAGCCTCGTCCACGGCGCCGATTCATCGGCCGTTCATCTGCCGGCCCTACCCTCCGACTACCTCGGGCCCGAAGGAGGGTCTATGATGAGCATCATGAAACGGAAGAGAGACTTGACGCTTGTTGCGCCCATCATCGCACTGGCCGTGGTGCTGAGCGGATGCAGCCTGTTGGGTTGGTTCGATGACGGAAGCGTGACTGCGCAGACGTCGGGGCTGACGTATCCGATCGTGGACACAGGGCAGGCGCTGACGTACGACAACACGTCAGAGATCATCGCGCCGGCGAGCGGCGCGAGTTTCTATGGCCAGGATGCGCAGATCGATGGGAATCAGCCGCATTACGTGGACAACGGTGACGGGACGGTGACCGATCTCGTGACCGGGTTGATGTGGCAGCGGGGCTACAGCGGGAAGATGAGCCAGGGGGAAGCTGCGGCGGGTGCGCCGAGCTTCGATCTGGCCGGGTACACCGACTGGCGGCTGCCGACGATCAAGGAGCTGTATTCGCTGATCGATTTCACTGGTGAGGACGTCGATCCGATGAGTTCGGCGGGCGGCATTCCCTTCATCGACACGGTGTACTTCGAGTTCGCCTACGGCGACACGTCGGCCGGCGAGCGGATCATCGACTCTCAATGGGCGACGTCGACGCTGTACGTCGCCGGGGACCTGATGTTCGGCGTCAACTTCGCCGATGGACGCATCAAAGGCTACGGCTTGACCAGTCCGCGCGGCGGCGACATGCAGTTCTACGTCCGCTACGTCCGCGGCAACACGAGCTACGGCGAGAACGACTTCGTGAGCCATGGGGACGGCACGGTCTCCGACCTCGCGACCGGACTCATGTGGGCGCAGGAGGACTCCGGGTACGGCATGAACTGGCAGCAGGCCCTCGCGCATGTGCAATCGCTGAATGCTCAAAGCTACCTCGGCTACTCGGACTGGTACCTGCCGAACGCCAAGGAGCTGCAGTCGATCGTCGACTACACGCGATCGCCGGACACGACGAACTCGGCCGCCATGGACCCGATCTTCCGTGCCACTTCGTTCACGAACGAGGATGGTGCAACGGACTGGGGCTTCTACTGGACGGGCACGACGCACGCCTCCGCCCGCGGCGGCGAGGCGGCCGTCTACGTCGCCTTCGGCCGTGGGCTCGGCTACATGAACGGCCGCTACGTGGACGTGCACGGTGCCGGCTGTCAGCGCTCCGACCCGAAGTCCGGCTCGGCGGAGCCCTATGGCCGGGGTCCGCAGGGGGACGTTGTGCGTGTCAGCAACCTCGTCAGGGTCGTGCGAGACGCGAGCGGTTCGTTGACCACGAACTCGGGGACCTCAGGGGCCCCGAGTTCGGACGCGGCGGGCGAGGGGGGACCGCTGATTGCGACCGGGGATGATGAAGCCTTCGTTCTGTTCGCGCCGCTTAGCGGGACGACCGTCTATCTCATCGACCTGGAGGGACACGTGGTCCACAACTGGACGATTTCGGGCCGACCGGGGAACAGCGTGTATCTGACAGAAGGGGGACATCTGCTGGCAACGTACACGATTCCCGGATCGCTCGGCGCCGGAGGGACCGGCGGGGGCGTGGAGCTGCTGACGTGGGACGGGGAGGAGGCGTGGTCGTTCGCGTTGGCGACCGATCACGCCCATCTCCATCACGACGTCGAGATGCTTCCCAACGGCAACGTCCTGCTGATCGCCTGGGAGGTGAAGGAGCGACAGGAGGCGCTCGCCGCCGGACTGGTGGCGAGTCAGCTTCCCGACTCAGGGCAGGTCTGGAGCGAGATGATCCTCGAGTACGATCCCGACTTGGAGCGGATCGTGTGGGCGTGGCATCTGTGGGACCACCTCCTATCACCTGGAGAGCGCGCGAGCGACCACCCCGAGAAGATCGTTCCCGATGCCTTCGCCAATCGGCGGAGCGAGGATTGGTGGCACATCAACTCGATCGATTGCAACGCCGAGCTCGACCAGATCATCCTCTCCTGCCGGGCGGCGTCCGAGATCTGGATCCTCGATCACGACCTGACCACAGCTGAAGCGTCGGGAGACGCGGGAGACCTCCTCTACCGGTTCGGGCATCCAGCGATGGTTGGAGGTTCCGGCGACCAGATCCTGTACGGCCAGCATGACGCCGAATGGCTGGACGAGGACACGATCCTCCTGTTCGACAACGGGGATCCGCGAGCGCGTCCGTACTCGCGGGTGCTCGAGATCGACCTGCCGGCCTACGCGGATGGCCGCTTCGAGGAGGCAAGGATCACCTGGTCGTACGGGGCCGCTGCGGGCGCGGAGCGCTTCTTCTCCGATCATATCTCGGGCGCCCAACGGCTGGAGAACGGCAACACGCTCATCTGTTCCGGCGTCGAGGGGCGCTTCTTCGAGGTCACGCCAGGCGGCGAGATCGTCTGGGAGTACGTCAACCCGTTCACCGGAATCGGTCCCGGCGGCAAGGCATCGAACGAGGTGTTCCGCTGCGAACGCTACGAGGCGACCTATCCCGGGCTCGCCGAGGGAGATCTCGGCCTGTGATCGTCGCGAAGCTCCGTCTGTCCCTGCGTGGGCCGACAGGATCGCGTACGCAACCGTACGCCCGGCGGCGCTGCTGCCCCTCGTCGCCGTCGTTCGCCACGTCGACCGCGTGGCCTTCCTCCGCCAGTCCGCGCCGTACGCTACCCGCAGGGCGCACGTCGTCGACAACAAGAACGCGCATCCCACTTCCCGCCGGCCAGAGTATCGTGTTCGATGATGAACGGCACGTGAACCCGTTGCGGCCAGGCGCGGTTGAACTGATACCGGTGTAGCGGTAGCCTGTTGCCCCACGCCGCGCAGGAGGGAGAAGCAAGTCTTCGACCGGTCTTTGGCGAGCTTGGAGAGAGGCGGTGTCGCATGGCGGCTCTGGCCGGGTTGCAGGAGCTTGTGTCGAAGGAAGGGGTCGAGTTTGTCGACCTGCGCGTCGTCGATCTCGCCGGGCGCTGGCGCCACGTCACGATACCGGCGGAACGACTGGACGACGCGCTCGTCGCGGACGGCGTCGCGTTCGACGGCTCCAATCTTGGCTATGCCGGCGTTGACGGAAGCGACCTCGTCCTGAAGCCGGATCTGAGCACTGCGACGATGACATCACTCGGTGATGAGCGCCTGCTGGCGATGATCTGTGACATCTACTGCCCCCACGGCGAAGGACCCTTTGTCGATGACCCCAGAGCCGTGGCGCGCCGGGCAGAAGCGTTCGCCCTCTCCGAAACCGCGGCCGATGCGGTCCGCATGAGCCCGGAGTTCGAGTTCTACGTGTTCCGTGATGCGACGTACGGTGGGGGGGTGTGCGATTCCGGCTTCCACATCGAGTCGCTGAACGCTCATGCGGAACGGTCCTTCTACCACGCGTGCCCCCCTGAGGACGCGCTGTTCGACCTGCGAAACGCCATCTGCCGGAAGCTCCGAGAGTGGGGTCTGCCTGTCCGCTACCATCATCATGAGGGGGGTGCCCACGGACAGCAGGAGATCGAGGTGGGGTTCATGGATCTTGTCGCTGCGGCGGATGCCACGATGATCGTGAAGAGCGCCGTGCGCTGTCTGGCTGCGGAGGCTGGCTACAGCGCGACCTTCCTTCCGAAGCCGCTTGCCGGGCAGAACGGGAGCGGCCTCCATGTCCATCAATGGCTGGAACAGGACGGCCGGAGCTTGTTCGATGACGAGGGCGCGCTCTCCGATCGAGCGCTGTGCTACATCGGGGGGATGCTCGTCCACGGGCGTAGCCTGTGCGCGCTCACCAACCCGTCCACGAACTCGTACCGGCGCCTCGTGCCCGGCTACGAGGCACCGGTGTGGTTCGCGTACGGAGAGGCGAATCGTTCGGCGGCGATCCGAGTTCCCCGCTACGCGGCCGCGGCGGAGCGGCGAATCGAGCTGCGCACCGCGGATGCCACGTGCAATCCGTACCTTGCGTACGCGGCGATGGTCATGGCTGGTGTGGATGGGATCCTGCGGCGGCGCCATGCAGTGGATCTGGGATTGGGTCCGTTCAACTGCGATCTGTATGCCCTTCCGGCCGAAGAGGCGGCATCGCTCCAGCCGGCGCCGCGGGACCTCGAAGAAGCGCTCGCGTGTCTGGAGCAGGATCACGACTTCCTGCTGGTCGGGGACGTCTTCTCCCGAGGGCTGATCGCCAGCTGGATCGAATGCAGGCGGCGGGACATCGGGTCTGTCCGGCAGCGCCCCCATCCGCACGAGTTCTCTCTGTACTACGATCTGTAGAAGGGATCGTAGTTTCGGCGATCAACGGACGACTCCAAGTGGAGGGTTGACGGCGCGCGTTCGATCATGTATTGTGCATATGCCAGTTAAGATCCGACCGGCGTCAGGGTGCGCAGCCGTCTGCACATCCCCGGATGGCGCGGCCGGAGAGGGGAGTGACATCATGCCAAGAGGAGACCGGACGGGACCCGTGGGACAGGGACCGATGACGGGGCGTGGCGCGGGGTACTGCGCGGGGTTCGCCGCGCCGGGCTTCGCCAATGGAGGAGGATGGGGCCAAGGCTTGGGACGGGGCTGGAGACGTGGCCCGGGTTGGGGTCGCGGCTACGGCGGTGGGTGGCTTGGCTACACAGTGCCTGCCTATCCGCCGCCAGCGCCAAGCGGCTGGCCGCTGGGCGGGGCTGTCATGGATAGCGATAGCCAATTGCGTGCGCTGCGGAGCCAGGCCGAGCAGATGCGCTCGATGTTGTCGCAGATCGAGGAGCGGATACGCGGGCTTCAGGACGAGGACGATTCGTGACGTAGGCAGCCTGGCCTACGTGCCGATGCAGGAGCTGTTGTGGCGCCCCCGTACGCTTGCGCGTGCGGGGGCGCCACCTGTCTGCGATCGTTTCTCCTTGGGGGGCCGGGCTTGCGCCACGCTCCGGCGCCTTCTACTGTTGCGTGCCGTGCCCTGAGGGCGATGCCGTGCGGGCAGGTCCCGGGAGTGTTGGATCTCCATTCGCCGTGTGGAGGTGCCGCGACAACTTGTGCGGCCCGGTCGGGAGCGCGCAAGCGCGGGAAGGGAGCGGGATGTCGACGAGCCGAACGATCGACGAGAAGAGCGTGAACGCACTGCGGATTCTCTCCGTTGACGCGGTGGAGAAAGCCAACTCCGGACATCCAGGTCTTCCGCTGGGGGCTGCGCCGATGGCCTACGTCTTGTGGGTGCGCCATCTGCGGCACGATCCGCAGGACGCGTCGTGGCCGGATCGTGATCGTTTCGTGCTGTCGGCCGGGCATGGCTCTGCCCTGCTCTACGCCCTGCTCCACCTCTCCGGCTATGACCTGTCGCTGTCGGAGATCGAGTCATTCCGGCAGTGGGGCAGCCGCACGCCGGGGCACCCGGAGAGCCATCTCACCCCCGGCGTGGAGGTAACCACTGGTCCGCTCGGGCAGGGGCTGGCCAATGCGGTGGGGCTGGCCGTGGCCGAGCAGCACCTGGCGTCGGTGTACAACCGCCCTGATCAGTCGGTCGTTGACCATCACACGTATGTCATGGTTGGCGATGGGGACCTGATGGAGGGGCTGAGCTACGAAGCGTGCGCCCTGGCCGGACATCTGCGGCTCGGCAAGCTGATCGTATTGTTCGATGCGAACGACATCTGCCTCGCGGGGAGCACAAGCCTTTCCTCCTCCGAGGACCCGCGGAAGCGGTTCGAGGCGATGGGATGGCAGGTCCTGGAGGTGTCTGACGGCAACGATCTGGAGGCAATCGATGCCGCGATCGCGGCGGCGAAGGCCCGCACGGATCGGCCGTCTGTGATCGTTGTGAGAACGACGATCGGGTACGGTGCCCCGTCCAAGGCGGGTACGTTCAAGGTACACGGATCTCCCTTGGGCGAGGACGAACTCGCTGCCACCAAGCGGGCGCTCGGCTGGCCGGAGAAGGAGCGCTTCCTCGTGCCCGAAGAGATCAAGGAAGGCTTCGCGACGATCGGGCGCCGCGGAGGAGAAGCGCATGCGGAGTGGGAGCAGCGCCTCGCGGCGTACCGGAAAGCCTATCCTGATCTGGCAGATGAATTTCGGAGGCGCATCCGTGGGGCACTTCCCGAAAATTGGGCGAGGGAGCTTCCGAGTTTCCCGGCGGAGGGCACAGGGCTCGCCACGCGCAAGGCGTCGGAGGCGGTTCTCCAATCGCTCGCTGCCGATATCCCCGAGCTGCTGGGCGGATCCGCCGACCTGAACCCATCGACGTACACGTGGCTGAAGGGGTGTGGGGATTTCCAGGCTCCCGAGCCCGGGAACTCCGGCGTCCAAGGGGCGGTCGGCGGGATTTGGGGCTATCAAGGTAGGAACCTGCACTTCGGCGTTCGAGAGCACGCAATGGCGGCGATGGTCAATGGGATGGCGCAGCACGGTGGCATCCTCCCGTACGCGGCGACGTTCCTCGTGTTCTCGGACTACATGCGCCCCGCCATGCGTCTTGCGGCGTTGAGCGGGTACCCCGCAATCTTCGTGTTTACGCACGACAGCATCTGCGTCGGGGAAGACGGTCCGACGCACCAGCCGGTGGAGCAACTCATGAGCCTGCGGCTGATCCCGAATCTCGTGGTGCTGCGGCCGGCAGATGCGAACGAAACGGCACACGCCTGGCGGATTGCCGTGGCGCGACGCGACGGTCCGACGGCACTGGTCTTCACCCGCCAGTCGGTCCCGACCCTGGGCCACATGGACGCTATGGCTGCCGGCGTGCCGCGCGGTGGATACACGCTGTGGGAGTCGGATTCCGCGCCGGAGCTGATCCTCGTCGGGACCGGGTCCGAGGTGTCGCTCTGTATGGACGCAGCGAAGCGTCTTTCGGAGGACGGCATCCGCGTGCGGGTGGTGTCGATGCCCAGCGTGGAACTGTTCGATGATCAGCCGCAACCGTATCGCGACGCGCTTCTGCCCCCGTCCGTCCGTGCCCGAGTCGTGGTGGAAGCAGGGCGATCCTCCGGCTGGGAGCGGATCGCGGGGCCGTCAGGCGAGATCCTTGGTGTGGACCGTTTCGGCGCAAGCGCGCCCGGCGGGCGCGCGTACTCCGAGTTGGGGTTCACGGTGGAGAACGTGTGTGCCCGCGCGCGGCGAGCGATGGACCGACCCGCCGTCACCTGATGCGCTGTTTGCGCCCGGCGGGATGCCCGTTCACGTACCGTGTGCCGCTCGCCTCACGGGGCTTCTCGAGGTTCGCGCCTCGAGACGAAGCATTCGCGCGAGAGAGATCGCGAACAGCAGAGCGAAGTGGCACATGATCGACGGCAAGGCCCCGCGCGCCGGCGGGACGAACTGGGTCACCAGCAGCGACGGGATCACGAACGCCGCGGTCCCTGCCCCCACGTGGAGCGTCATGCGGCGGCGAGCCGCATCGGCGCAGCGCCTGTAGCTTACCGTGGACAGGATCAGCATTCCCAGCAGGCCAGCCCAGTAGAACGCGCCGTAGGCGAGGAACCTCGGCATCGCATGCGAGTAGTGCGCGAAGACGGCGTTGCACACCGATGCTATGGCAAAGCCGGGGTCAAGGAGAATCCACGCAGTGATGCCTGCGGAGGCCGCGAAGAACATGTGGGCCGGCAGGTAGAGAGCGCGCGCACGTGGCCGATGGATCTGTGCGATGAGCAGTAGTCCGAGCGGAGGAAGCCACGTGACGATCAGGAACGCGAGTCGGGGCAGGAAGCCTGCCACTCCCGTGTGTGCGCAGATGGCAACCTCCGCAAGCTGGTAGCCAGCGAGGAGCCACAGGATGCTCGCCGTCGTCCGCAGAACCGGTCGATCCCGAAGCGATGACGCCGGATCTTCGTGGCGCGCCTCTTGGGCACCCGATGCCCTGTCCTCTTGAGCCAATCGGTACAGGTGGCTCATGGCCCACAGGGCGATGATCACCTCGAAGGCGGCCGTTGCGAGAGCCAATGAGGGCGAATAGTGCATCGTGGACCTCCCTGTTCGCGGCGGAGTATACCCGGAGCTGCAGACCGGATGCCGGCCGGCCCGCCGCGCAGCCCCTCTCGGCGTACGATGGCGCTAGCGCTACGCCACTGCGCCGCACGTCGTCGGGGCATGTCGGTCTCCGCCGATCGTGAGCTAAGTGAGCGTATCTGGCCTTTCCGGCACGTCGTAGAAGATGTCGTCCAGCGGATGTCGGTACAGTCCCTGTTCGAGTCGATTCTGGTCGAAGTAGTGGCCCATGAGACCGATGGAGCGGCCGAGGACGAAGAGGGCGTTGAACGTGCCCATGGCAATCATCCGATCGATGTCGTCGTCGGAGAACTGGAGCTCTCTGAGTAAATCGACCAAGAGCACGCCGATGGTGCCGTCGACGTTGAGGATGAGGTTGCTCTTCTTCTGTGTCGTGACGGCCTCTACGGACAGGGCGTAGTCGAGCAGCGGCGTCTCCAGGAAGTGGACCTTGGCGAACGCTTTCATCAGCTCGACGCGCTTGTCGGGGTTCTCCAGGCTCTTCAGCCGGTGGCCGATGCCCTGAATGTTGAGATTCTTCGACTTCATGTGATCGACGAAGTCGCGCGGCGGCATCTGGTTCCGCAGTCCGAGCAGGAAGTGCTGCGCGGCGCCGTTGACCGCCCCGCCGAAGCGGGGGCCGATGGTCAGGATGCCGCTGACCAGCGAGGAGATGAGGTCCTTGCCCGCGCGGGCGGCGACGATGGCGTTGTGTGCGCCGGCGACGGCAGCGCCGTGGTCGGCAATGATCTGGATGACCATCTCGAGGAATTCGCGGGCGTAGGCGGGGATCTCCTTCTTGAACCAGAGGAGGCCGATCACACCGCCGATCCCGAGTTTCCGGTCGATGACCTCGTCAATCGGCACACCGCAGTAGGTGTGTACGTCGCCGGACTCGTCGCAGATGGTCGAGATGAAGTTGGTCGGCTTGCGCACGACCCCCTCGGCGATTGCCTGAGCGTAGTCCATCGGGATCGCCGGAGGATCGAACTCCTCTGCGGGAACGACGCTCCCGTTGGCGACGAGCTTCTTGTAGGTCTCCTCGATCTTGTCGCCGTAGTCGTCAAACGAGTCGGGGACGATGACGCCGGCGTCGCGCAGCGCCTGGTTCTTTGCGTCGGCGGTCTCGTTCGCCGCGCCGGCCTTGGCACCGGCGTGGCCGAACTGGACCTGGCCGGGCAGGACCTTGGCGCACGTCCCTGTTGTCCACATGACGAGCGGTTTGCTGATCCGGCCGTCTTTGACGGCCGCCGCGATCGCGTGCTCGGCCGTTCCCCCGACCTCACCGAGGCAGACGAGGAGCCTGATCTGCGGGTTCTCCTCGTAGCGGAGCAGGTGGTCGAGCAACGTCGAGCCGGGGAAGGCGTCCCCGCCGATCGCGATTCCTTCGTTGAGGCCGTCGGTCGCGCGAGCGATGATATTGTACGCCTCGTTCGACATCCCTCCGGATACCGATACGAAGCCAACCGACCCCGGCCTGTACAGCTTGGCCTCCCTGATGTTCTCCATTGTGCCCGCGGTGTTGCCGATCTTGAAGCAGCCGGCCTTGAGTCCACCGACGGTCGCCGGGCCGATGAGCCACTTTCCCCGTGCCTTCGCGGTCGCGGCGAGGATTCGCGCGTGGCGCTCGGGGACACCCTCGGCGATGACGGCGACGGTGCGGATCGTGTCGGTCGCGAGCGCCTCCATTGTCGAGTCGAACGCCGAACGCTGCGAGGCGAAATTGACCATCACATCAGCGTTCGGCCAGCGCTTCGTCACCTCGGCGAGGCTCTGCAGTCTGGGGATTGTGATCTCTGTCGTCCCCCAGAAAAACTTCTCGTACCCGCTGCGCTCGGGCGTGATCATCGCGACGACGGACGGCGCATCCTTGCGACAGAGGTAGTCGAAGTCGAGCATCCGCTGCACGGCGCGTGTCTGGTTGCCGTACACGAGCGCCTGCGTCTCCCGCGAGAAGAGCTCGTAGCGTTCCATCCTACCTTCCCCCTTCGAGCGCCATCGAGACGACGGCGGTCATGTGGGTCTCCGGGCCGTGAACCTCGATCGGCACGCCGATCCGCTCGCCGGCGCGCCGCATCTTTGCCAGTCCCTCGGCGTAGTTCGGGCCGCCGCGGCGAACGTAGACTTTGACCTTGTTCTTCCGCAGACGGTCCTTGTACTCCTCGAGCGCCTGGATGATTCCTGTGAACGTCTTGGCGACGTCGGTGAAGTTGGCGATGCCGCCGCCGATGATGAGGAACTTCGGCTTCCCGGCCGCAGCGGGCGCCCGCGTCATCAGGTCGAGGACCGTCTTGGTGTACTCGTAGGTCAGCTCGGTCGACGGGTCGCCCGAGTACTCGCCGTAGTTGGCCAGTTCGTTCGCGAACCCGAGGTCGACGACCGTGTCGGTGTAGATCACCGATGCCCCGCCGCCGGCGACGAGGAGCCAGACTCGGCCGTCCGGGTTGAGAACGGTCAGCTTGAGCGAGGCGCCAGTCTTCTCGTCGAGCGACTTCACGTACGCCTCTTCCTTGGTCATCGTCGACCCAAACGGCTTAGGGAACTCGATCTCTCCCCACCTCTCGGCACACTGGTACGCCGCGGTGTCGTCGAGCTTGGCGACGCAATCGAGGGGCACGAGCTCACCTTCCTTGGAGAAGGTGAAGGGGTTGAACTCGAGGTAGACGAAGTGGTAGTCGACATAGAAGCGGTAGACGGCCTCGATGAATGAGACGATCCTTTCCTTCTCCGGGAGCTCGGGCAGCCGCCTCGCGAGCGCCGCCTTGTCCAACGCACCGAGGATCGGGATCTCAGTCTCGATCACCGTATCCCAGACCGCTTCGATGTCTACGCCTCCGTGGGTCGAGAAGTGGATGACGTCTGCGTCGCGATTCGACGTCATCGCGAGGTAGTACTCGACCTCGTGCGGCACGAACGGCTCGATCAGGAAGTGGGTCAGAACGCCCTTTGTCTTGCCGCAAGCGCCTTCGATCGTGACCTCTTGACTCATCCGCTCGCTGATCCAGGCTTCGACTGCGTCGACGCTTGCGTCGACGCACAGCAGATTGCTCTTCCCGCGTTTGCCGAACAGCTGATCAGGCTTCGCCACGAGCTTCGTCGTCCTGAGCCACGGGTGTCCCGCCGACAGCGCGTCGAGCTTCGTCTCCGGGCCGACGAGGACGAGTCGTTTGTCGAGTGCTAGGCCACACGCCACGGTGCCAATCGCTCTCGCCAACATGCGTTTCGCGTCGTACTCGCGTATCCCCCGCTGTGCCATGATGTCCTTCCTAGAGCGCAGAAATGATCCGCTCGCCGAACGCGGAACAGGAGATCTCGGTTGCGCCCTCCATCTGACGAGCCAGGTCGTAGGTGACGTGCTTGGAGAGGATTGCCGCTCTGAGGGCGGCAATGATCCCCTCGGCCGCCTCGGACCAGCCCATGTACCGGAGCATCGCCACGGCCGATAGGATCAGGCTCCCCGGATTCACCTTGTCCAGGCCCGCGTACTTCGGAGCTGTTCCGTGCGTCGGCTCGAAGCAGCCGACGCCGGTCTCGTAGTTGATGTTGGCGCCGGGCGCCACGCCGAGCCCGCCAACTTGGGCCGCCGCGGCGTCGGACATGTAGTCACCGTTCAGGTTCATCGTCGCGACTACGTCGTATTCACCGGGGCGGAGGAGCATCTGCTGGAAGAACTGGTCGGCGATCCGGTCCTTGATCAGGATCTTGTCCTCGGGAACCTTTCCGCCGTGCTCTGCTGTCACCGCTTCCTCGGTGATGAGCTGCGGGAACTCCTTCGCGACTTCGTACCCCCAGTCGCGGAACGCGCCCTCGGTGAATTTCATGATGTTGCCCTTGTGCGCCAGCGTGATCGACCTGCGATTGTTCTGGATGGTGTACTCGATCGCCGCGCGCACAAGCCGCTTCGAGCCCTGCTCGCTGATGGGCTTGACGCCGATGCCGCACATCTTGGTGAATCGGATCCTCTTGCCGACGCCCATCTCGTCGCTCAGCCAACGGATGACCTTGTCCGCCTCGGGCGTCCCGGCCTTCCACTCGATCCCGGCGTAGACGTCCTCGGTGTTCTCGCGGAAGAAGACGATGTCGAGATCCTGAGGATTCTTCACCGGAGCGGGCGTCCCGTACCATTGGACTGGTCGCAGGCAGACGTACAGGTCGAGCAGGATCCGCAACGCCACGTTCAGGCTTCGGATGCCGCCGCCGACTGGCGTCGTCAACGGCCCCTTGATCGAGACAAGGTGCTTCCTGATCGCGGCGACCGTCTCGTCCGGCAGGTAGTAGCGCTGGCGCTCGTCCGGTGGAATGGAGATGAGCTTCTCCTCCGTCATCTCCGGGTGGAAGTGACGGATCGCCTCGTCTCCCGCGTACACCTTCATCCAGTGGATCTTGCGCGCTCCGCCGTAGGCCCTCTCGACCGCCGCGTCGACAACCTTCAGCATAACCGGGGTGATGTCGATTCCGATGAGATCTCCCCGAATGAATGGGATGATGGGGTGGTCGGGGACGTTCAGTCCGTGTTCTGACTTCGCGATTGGCTGCCCGCTCGCGCACTGCGTGACGCTCATGTGGATCTCCTTCCTAGCAAGGGGGTCTGATCGTCTCGTCCCGAGCTGGACCTCCGAGTTCTTGTGTCAATGTGGCCGCTGCGTGGAGCAGGAGCTCGATCATCGCCGCGTGTCGCGGGCCTTCGGCTCGGTGCTCTGGAGCAGAGATCCCGATCGACGCCGCGACGTGACCCGATCGGCCGAAGATCGGTGCGGCGATGCCGATCGTCCCGCTGATGGACTCTCCGCGGCTCTCGGCATAGCCCTGTGCGCGGATGGTTTCCAGCTCCGTGAGCAGTGCTGCCGCGTTGGTGATGGTGGTATCGGTGCGGCGGGGAAGGCCGATGCTGTCGATAACCCGCTTCCGCTCTTCCGCACTGAGATACGCGAAGATAGCCTTCCCCGTGGCCGCGGCGTGCAGTGGGTAGGTGTCACCGAGTTCATACGAGACCCGCAGGGCGTGATGCCCTTCGACCTTCTCTAGACACACGCCGGTGTTCGCTCGCAGCCCGCAGAGAACCACCGTCTCCCCTGTCCGTCTTGAGATGCTCTCCATATGGGGCAGCGCCAGATCGTGGAGCGACTTGCGGTCCATGCTCGCGGCAAGATCAAGGATCCTTGTTCCCAGACGGTAGCCGTCGAGTTCGGGGTCCGACTCGACAAGGCCGTGGCTGCGGAGCGCGGCAATATGGCGGTACGCCGTACTTCGTGGAAGACCGGCATTCGCGACGATTTCGGAGACGTCCAGTGCAGCCGGTGCGTCAGCGAGAACGGTGAGGATCCGTACGCACTTGTCGACCGTGGTCAGCGAGCGACGCTCGCGTGGGACGATCGTAGGACGGTCTTGTTCTTGCGTCTCTGGTGGCAAGGGTTCGCCCCCGTCCTGGTCAGGCGCTGTCGGCTGCTGTTCGCGCGAGGAGGCCGCCAGCGCGGAGCAGTGCCTGCCCGCGGTCGCTCAGCTCAATGACGGCGGGGATGTGGGTCCCCTGCGTCAAGTTCTCGACGACCAGTGGCCCTCGGAGATCCGACATTGCGATGCGCAGCCTGTCGCCCTGCGCCAGCTTCTCCGTGTTGGCGACGAACGGCACGATGCCGACGTTGACGAGGTTGGCCTTGTGGATCCGGGAGTAGCTCTTGGCGAACACCGCACGAATGCCTAGCTGCCATGGCGCCAGTGCTGCATGCTCGCGCGAGGAGCCCTGGCCGTAATTGTCGCCGGCGACGAGGAACCCGCCCCCGGCGTCGAGCGCTCGCTGGGCGAAGCTTTCATCCTCGTAGTGGAAGGTGAACTTCGCGATTTCCGGCAGGTTCGACCTCAGGTGCTGCGTCAGCGGTCCGGCAGGCAGGATCGCGTCGGTGGAGACGCCGTCTCCGACCTTCAGGAGAACGTCGCCCTCGAGCACTGGCGGAAGCGGATGCTGCGGCACCAAAGGGACGATGTTCGGGCTTCGGCGGATGGGGGTGTTCGAACCCCGCGGCTCAACGATCAGGTAGTCGTCCACGGTGAGGTGGTCAATCTCCACAACGGGGGCCGGAAGCGCTCTCGGATCAGCGATCGCGCCCTTGAGCGCGGACGCCGCAGCGACTTGCGGTCCACACAGGGCGAGCTTCCCCAGCTTGTTGCCCCCGCGGCCCTGCCAGTTGCGATTCACCGTGCGCAGCGACAGGTGACCCGTCCCGGGAACGAAGCCGATGCCGATGCACGCGTTGCATCCGGGCTCGATCATCCGTACCCCCGCTTGGGTCAGCTGCAGGAAGCTGCCGTCCTCCATCAGCATCTCCCACGCTTGGCGCGAGCCGGGGGAGACAATGACATCGATGTCTGTTGACACCTTGTGTCCACGCAGCAACTCGGCAACAACCTTCAGGTCTTGATATGAGCCGTTCGTGCACGATCCGATGAACACCTGATCGAGGGGCGTACCCGCCACGTCCTCGATGTTGAATACGTTGTCCGGCATACCGGGCATGGCAACCAGAGGCTCCAACGACGTGAGGTCGATCTCCACGGTCACGTCATAGGCTGCGCCCTCGTCGGGTGCGAGCGGCGACCAATCCTGCTCACGATCCTGCATCCGCAGGAAGGTTCGCGTGACTTCATCGGAGGGGAAGATCGACGATGTCGCTCCGGTCTCGGTGCCCATGTTGGTGATGGTCGCCCGCTCCGGAACGGAGAGCGTCCGCGCGCCGGGCCCGGTGAACTCGAGGATGTACCCGACACCACCCTTGACGGAGATCCGGCGGAGGAGCTCCAGCGCGAGATCCTTCGCACCGACGTTGGGGGGGAGTTTGCCCGTGAGAAAGACGTTCATCGTCTTCGGGACTGTCAGGTAGAAAGGGCCTCCGCCCATCGCCACGGCCACATCCATTCCTCCGGCGCCAATGGCGAGCATTCCGAGCCCGCCACCGGTTGGTGTGTGCGAGTCCGATCCGAGGAGGGTCTTCCCGGGCACGCCGAACCTCTCGTAGTGGAGCTGATGGCACACGCCGTTGCCGTTCTTGGAGAACTTCGCTCCGTAGTAGGAGGCGATCGTCTGTAGGAACATATGATCGTCGGTTGATTCCCCTTTGAAACCAAGCGACGTGTGGTCGGAGTACGATACAGCCAACTGGGCTTGGATGCGGTCCATCCCCAATGCTTCGAACTCGAGCCATGCCATTGTTCCTGTCGAATCCTGAGTCAGGCACTGGTCTATGCGGATGCCTGCTTCCTGCCCTACCTGCAGCGTTCCCTCGCACACATGCGACGCGAGGATCTTCTCCGTCATGGTCTGCGGCACGTTGATCACCTCATTAGGCGGTGGGCATTGTAGCAGCCGCGATGAATCCCGCAAGGTGCGACAGCGAAGGCTTCATGATCCCATCATGTGGGATCATGTGCGAGGGCGTGGCGCGCTCTTCGTGCCGGCCGTCGGCGAGCGGCCGTTTCTATCTGTCCCCGGAGCCGTGGACTCGTGGCGAGCGTAGGAGCATTGACAATGCGTTTGCCTTGGTGTCTGTGAAGGGGATCGGCTCGGCGGCGTTGCACGAGCTGCGGCAGCGCGGGAGGATGGTGCATGATCCTGCAT
>Ga0272441_10002947_pt1 | contig 33519 bp, 27 predicted proteins | sample SSMProp6N_FD_193582 | JGI IMG/M metagenome (GOLD analysis project Ga0272441, IMG submission 193582) | Marine sediment archaeal communities from Little Sippewissett salt marsh, Falmouth, MA, United States - SSM-Prop-6N | ecosystem: Environmental > Aquatic > Marine > Wetlands > Sediment ... | reverse complement strand
AGTTGTTGCTCCAGAGGCTGATGTCCGGCAGATCCCACTGGATCTCAGTGGGCGCGAAGCCGGTACCGGTGTTCAAGAAGACCTTCCAGTAGGGCTGCGCCCCGTTCATCCAGGCGTCGTAGTACTCGTCGGGGTCCTCGGTCCAGACCAGGTCCGGTCTGCCATCTCCGTTCATGTCGAAGGTGGCCCAGTTCCAGTAGCCCGACTCGTTCTCTTTTTGGACCCAGTAGAAGTTGTTGCTCCAGAGGCTGATGTCCGGCAGGTTCCATTGGACCTCGGTGGGCGCGAAGCCGGTGCCGGTGTTCAAGAAGACCTTCCAGTAGGGCTGCGCCCCGTTCATCCAGGCGTCGTAGTACTGATTCGGGTCTTCGGTCCAAACCAGGTCCGGCATGCCGTCGCCGTTCATGTCGATGGTGGCCCAGTTCCAGTAGCCCGACTCGTTCTCCTTTTGGACCCAGTAGAAGTTGTTGCTCCAGGCGGAGATGTCCGGCAGGTTCCACTGGATCTCGGTGGGCGCGAAGCCGGTGCCGGTGCCCAGGAAGACCTTCCAGTAGGGCTGAACCCCGTTCATCCAGGCGTCGTAGTACTGATTCGGGTCTTCGGTCCAAACCAGGTCCGGAATGGAGTCGCCGTTCATGTCGAAGGTGGCCCAGTTCCAGTAGCCGGACTCGTTCTCCTTTTGCACCCAGTAGAAGTTGTTGCTCCAGGCGGAGATGTCCGGCAGATTCCACTGCACCTCGGTCGACTCGAAACCTGTGCCCGAGGGCAGGGGAGGGATGGTGGTGTGGTCACACTCGGCCTGGCAGCCCGTACCCACCACGGTGTCGATGGTGCAGCCGTCGCCGTCGTCGCATGATGTGGGACAGGTCCCCGCCCCGGACGGAATGCCCGTGTCGCAAAGCTCGCCGGGCTCCACCACACCGTTCCCGCACACCGCGGCGCAGTCATTGTCACTCGAGGCGTCGCAGCCAGCCGGGCAGCAGCCGTCCGACGCGATGCACTGCGTGATCGTCGTCGTCACACACTCCGCCGCACAGGTGCCGCCGTTCTGCAGCACGATGGGCTGACACGGGTCGGTGGACGTACAGCTCGTCGGGCAGGCCCCCGGCCCGGAGACGATTCCCGTGTCACACACCTCCCCGCTGTCCAACACGCCGTTTCCACACTGAGGCCCCGCGTCGGGCACCTCGGCGTCGGGCACCTCGGCGTCGGGCACCTCGGCGTCGGGCACCTCGGCGTCGGGCACCTCGGCGTCGGGCACCTCGGCGTCGGGCACCTCGGCGTCGACCACCTCGGCGTCGGGCACCTCGGCGTCGGGAAGCGCGGCGTCGGGCACCTCGGCGTCGGGCACCTCGGCGTCGGGCACCTCGGCGTCGGGCACCTCGGCGTCGGGCACCTCGGCGTCGGGCACCTCGGCGTCGGGCACCTCGGCGTCGGGAAGCGCGGCGTCGGGGAGCGAGCCGTCTGCTGCTGCCGCGTCCTGCGCGGTTGCGTCCGAATTGTCTCCGCCGGTGGGTTTGTCGCGACATCCGGTCGATGTGGCCACCAACGCCGCGACAAACCAACAGATTGCACCGAGTCTCATGGTAGGCTCCGTCTGTCTGCGTGTCTTCTACTACGCATAGGATATCAGGATCTTGCCATTGCTGTGGAGGCGCGCTCCAGTCGAGCGGAACTCGGGCTCCGCTCGGCTTGCGCTTGAGGACGGTTTTGGGCTTTGGATCGCGCTCCAGCTTGCAGCGAGATTGAGCGCGCGGGTGATGCCTCCGACCTTGCCACCGGCTTTGGCAGGCTCGGCCTGCATCTCTTCGCGCATCACCCGCAGCCTACGGCCTGCCGGACGATCCCCGCACGTACTCGTAGTTGACCGTCCCGGGCGCGATCTGCTCTTCGTAGACCTTGCCGCGTTCGTCCGAGAGGGTCCAGCGGATCGTGCCGTCGGGCAGGTGCAGGATGATGGGCAGGCCTCGCTTCTGGTGGCCCTGGTCATCGAGGATGTCGATGCCTACCCAGGTGCGCTTTCCCTTGGGTCTGGGCTTGGCCAGCTTGTGCGCTGTTCGGACGAGGTCCTCGTCCCCGCGGCTCTCCACGTGACGCAAGACCTTGCTGAGGCCCCAGCCCATCGCGACCAGGGTTCGGATGATGTTGGTATCGAGGGCGCGATTGGTCAGGTCCAGCTTGAGCAGGCCGGCGATGGCGGAGGCCGAGGCTCGATCCTTCAACCGCCCCAGGGCGAGGACCGCCGCGGCGCGGAGGTTCGGGTCGGTTTCTCCCGAGCGCAGCAGCCTGCGCAGGGGATTGATGGCCGCCTTGTGTCCCAGCAGCGCCAGGGCGCTGACGGCGTTTGTCCGCACACCGACGTGGGCGTCCTGGAGGGCCTTGACCAGCGCCCCGCGATCCGCGTGCCGGCCCTGGCGCCCCATTGCCCAGGCCGCCATCATCCGCTTCCGCCAGCTCTTGTCCACGAGGGTCTTCCCCAGGGCTGAGGCCACGGCGGGGCTCGGGAAGTTGCCCAGCACATCGATCACCTTGAGCCGGACGCGTTTGGGGGCCTTGGGGAGCAGCTTGAGCAGGGGCCCGGTGAAGGCCGGGCTTGCGATGGCACCCATGGCGGTCAGCGCGGCGGTGGCCACGGTCTGGTTCATGTCCGTGGCCAACCGGATGATTGTCCGGTGATGACCCTTTGAGCGGCTGCCACGCAGCACCGCCCCGACCGCGTCCAGGGCGATGGCGCGGTGAGCCGTGTCCTCCTCGGCGTTGCCGGCGATCTTGAGCAGGCTCGCGACGACCGCCGTGGGCCGTAGGGTGGCCAAGGCGTTGAAGGCGGCACGCCGCAGGGTCTTCTCCTTGGCGGAGAGCAGCGGCACGAGCTTGGCGCCGACCTTCTTGTCGCCGATCCGGCCGAGGGCGTACGCGGTGGCGACGCGTAGGGGCGCCGAGTCCTTGTCGAGCATCTTCAGCAGCGACGGCACCGCGCGGTTGGCCCGGAGCTTGCCCATGATCCGCACGGTGAGCAGCCGGGTGGCGGAGTCCTTGGACTTGAGCATCGGCAGCAGCGGAACGATGGCCCGCCGATCCGCGATGTGCAGCAGGGCGCCGAGGGCGAGGCGTCGCTGGTCCCTGTCCTCGCCCGCAACCACCACGAGCAGAGGCACCAGGGCCGACGCGTCACCGCAGGTGGCCAGCGCCTCCACGACGGTCTTGCGGGGGACCCGGCCCAGGTGAAACTCCCGCACCAAAGCCGCGGACGCTTGGCGATCGCCGATGTCTCGCATGATCTGCACGATGAGCGTGGCCGAGTAGACGCGGATTCGCGGCGAGCGGAGGGTCTTCGACAGGAGCGGGACGGCCCTGGGGCCGGCGAGCACGAGGGCGTCCCTCACGGCGCGGCCGAGGCCGGGATCGAAGAGCGCCTTGACGAGGGTGCGCCGGGCTTTGTGGGTGCCGAGGCGGCCGAGGGCCTTCACCACGGCCTGCCGCTCGGCGATGGCGCTCGAGCGGTTGAACAGGTCGATCAGGGCCGCCGCGGCCGTGGGGCTTCGCAGGCTGCCCAGGGCGGCGATGGCCGCCACGCGCACCTGGACCGTGGGGTCCTTGAGCAGCCGAAGCAGCGGCGGTACGGCGCGGGGATCGGCTATCTTGGCCAGGGTCTTGACGGCGGCCTCTCGGATCTCTCTCGAGGGGTCGGTGAGCTTGCCGAGCAGTGGGATTACGGCTCGGGGATCGGTGAGCTCGGACAGCACCTTGATCGCCGCCTTGCGCACCTTCACGTTGGGATCGTTCAGGCGACCCAGGATGCCCGTGATGGCTTTTCGGGAGCCGATGCGTCCGAGCGCGAGCACGGCGGCCATGCGCACCTTGTGCTCGAAGTCGCCGAAGGTGCGGAGCAGGGGGCCCACGGTGCTGTAGCTTCCCATCTCCCCAAGGAGGCGCGCAGCCTCCACCCGGACCGCCAGCTCGAAGTCGGAGAGCCACTCCACCAGCACGGGGACGACCGCCTTGACCCGATGCTCCACGAGCATTCGCGCCGCGGTCACCCGATAGGTGTCGTTGTCGAGATCCTGGGTGGCCCGCAGCAGGTGGTGCTTGACCTTTTTCATGGGGAACTGCCCCAGCTCCCGCAGGGCTTCGAGACGGACCTTCAGCTTGGAGTGCCCGAGCTTGGATACGGTCACCCGCAGCTTGCCCGCCCATTCGAAGGCGCGCGCAGGCCGGGGAAGGGCCATCAGGCCGATCACGAGCGCGCACAGGACCACCGGGATTCGCAAGCGTCGCATGGTGGTTTTTATAGCACGCCCCATCGGGCGGGTCGGCAAGAAACCGGATCTACGGGTGGCGTCGGCGGGTCCGGAATGTCGAGGGGGCGGTTGAACCTGCGATCTCAGTGGTTATCATCTCCCCATGTGGCTGCTGTTGCTGTTCGTCGTGCTGCCGGCGGTGGAGCTCTATCTGCTCATCGTCATCGGGAGGGTCGTGGGGCCGCTGACCACGGTGGGCGTGATCGTGGTCACGGGGATGGTGGGCTGGTCCATGGTCAAGGTCCAGGGCCTGTCGACGCTGAGGCGCATCCGCGCCGAGACCGCCCAGGGGCGGCTGCCGGCGGAGGAGATGGTCGCGGGGCTGTGTCTGCTCGGCTCGGGGCTGCTGCTGGTGACCCCCGGGTTCCTCACCGACACGGTGGGCTTCCTCGTCTTGATACCACCCCTCCGACGTGCCCTGGCTCGGCAGCTCATGGAGCGGTTCAAGATGAGGATCGTGTCGTCGGACCCCCTGTCGGGCGCCGGAGGTTTTGGCCCTTCAGATGGGCCGAATGGGCCGCCTCATGTGGACCTCGGAGACGGAGAGGTCATTGACATTCCTGCAGAGAACGTCAATACCTACAATCCAGGGGATCGTGAGGACGAAGGCCGCGATGGCCGCCCGCGGTCCAACAAGTAATGAGCACGACGCGGAAGAAGAAGCCGGCGACCAGCCGCGGTCGACCGAAGGAGAAGGTCGCCCAGGACACCGACGCCATCACGCCCGAGGTGGTGGACGCCGTGCCTTCCGACGACGTCGAGGTCAGCTCCACCTCCCTGGAGCCGGCACCCATGCTCATACCGGCCAAGGTCTCCGCCTCCACCCGTTCCCTGGCCATGTACGACCCGCTCACGGCGTACATCCAGGAGACCCGCCGCTATCCCCTCATCAGCCGGGAGGAGGAGATCGAGCTCGCCAAGGCGTACCAGGAGGACGGCGATCCCGCCGCCGCCCGGCAGCTCGTTACCGCCAACCTGCGGCTGGTGGTGAAGATCGCCCACGAGTACCGCAAGGCGCATCAGAACCTGCTGGACCTGATCCAGGAGGGCAACGTGGGCCTCGTCCAGGCGGTGCAGAAGTTCGATCCCTACCGTGGCGTGAAGCTGTCCACCTATGCGGCGTGGTGGATCCGTGCCTACATCCTGAAGTCCATCCTGAACAACTGGCGGATGGTGAAGATCGGGACCACGCAGGCTCAGCGCAAGCTCTTTTTCAACCTGCGCAAGCAGAAGGAGGAGCTGGAGAAGCGAGGGATCAAGCCCACGGCGGACAAGATCGCCAAGGCACTGGACGTGTCCGAGACCGAGGTGGTGGAGATGGAGCGCCGTCTCGCTGCGCCCGACCTCTCGCTGTCGGCGCCGCTGGGCAAGGACGACAGCGGCAACCGAACTTTTTACGACGTCTTGCCCGAGGACGCCTCCCCGCCCGACGAACAGGTCGCGAGCAAGGAGTTCCGCGGGATCCTCGCCGACAAGCTAGAGCGCTTCTCCCGGGATCTGCATGGGCGGGACGCGGTCATCTATCGTGAGCGGCTGATGAGCGACGCGCCCCTGACCCTCAAGCAGATCGGAGATCGCTACGGCGTGAGCCGGGAGCGGGCGCGGCAGCTCGAGAAGCGTCTGCTCGGCAAGCTCCGTGACTACCTCCGAGAAGAGATGGGAGACGCCGTGGAGATAGCCATGGGGTGGGATTGACCGTCAGGCCTACCTTAGACCTAGGTCTAGCTTACCCCTGGCCTAGCCCTAGGCCTACCCTTGGCCTCACGCGCGCGCTCGTAGAATATAATGATGGACGCCAAGACCCAGCGACGTGATCAGGCAGGGAGCCTCTACGTCGTGGGGACCCCCATCGGCAACATGGAGGATCTCACCGACCGCGCGCGACGGGTGCTCGCCGAGGTGGACCTGGTGGCCGCGGAGGACACGCGCACGGCGGGGCTGCTGCTGCAGCGTCTCGGCATCAAGGGGCGGTTGGTGTCACTTTTCGAAGGCAACGAGCACGCACGGGCGCCGAACCTGGTGGAGCAGCTGTCCGGAGGCGTCAGCGTCGCGTTGATCAGCGAGTGCGGCACGCCTGCCATCTCCGATCCCGGGGGGATCCTGGTGGCGGCGTGTGTGGCGGCAGGGATCGACGTGGTGCCGGTGCCCGGTCCGTCGGCGGTCACGACGGTGCTGTCGGTCTCGGGGCTGGCGGTGGATCGATTCCGCTTCGAGGGTTTCTTGCCGCGGCGGGGCGTGGCGCGGAGTCGCCGGATTGACGTGCTGAAGCGCGACGAAGCGGCGGCCGTAATCTACGAGTCGCCGCATCGCCTCGCCCAGACCCTGATGGACCTGGCCGAGGGGTTGGGGGGGCGGCGGGCCCTCGTCGCGCGCGAGGTGACCAAGATGCACGAGGAGCTCGTCCGGGGGACCCTGCCCGACCTGGCCGCGCGGTACGGCGGGCAGTCTGTGAAGGGAGAGGTGGTGGTGGTGATCGAGGGACGCCCCGAAGGCGAGGGGACGACCCTGAGCGACGACGAGCTCGAGGAGCTGATGCGGGAGAGGTTGGCCGCCGGGGAGTCCGCGCGCGACGTGGCGCGGGACCTCGCGGACCAGACGGGGCGTTCCCGCCGGGAGCTGTATGCCCTGGCTCATCGCCTACGTGGGTAGGGCGCGACCGCGTTCGCCCATTGACGGCGGCCGAAAAACCTCCTAGAAAGCACTTGGCGTGGACGCCTCGCCTCGGGCGCGTGGCAGACCGCAGACAGAGCTCACTATGCCCTTGATTCGTAACTTCAGCATCATCGCGCACATCGACCATGGGAAGTCGACTCTGGCCGACCGGATGATCCAGCACGCCGGCCTGGTGGAGGACCGGCAGTTCCGTGACCAGCTGCTCGACACCATGGACATCGAGCGCGAGCGTGGCATCACGATCAAGAGCAACACGGTGACGCTGCCCTACACCGCCGCGGACGGACAGGTGTACTCGCTCAATCTGATCGACACACCCGGCCACGTGGACTTCTCCTACGAGGTGTCGCGCGCGCTGGCTTCCTGTGAGGGCGTGCTGCTGCTGGTGGACGCCTCGCAGGGCGTGGAGGCGCAGACCCTTGCGAACCTCTATGCCGCCATGGAGCACGACCTGGAGATCATCCCGGTCATCAACAAGATCGACCTGCCCGCCGCGGACATCGACCTGGCGCGCGAGGCCATTGATACCGAGCTCGGGCTCGACGGGGACGACGCGATCCTCTGCTCCGCCAAGCTCGGCACGGGGATCGACGACGTTCTGGCCGCCATTGTGGAACGGATTCCGCCGCCCAAAGGCGACCCAGACGCCCCCTTGGCGGCGCTGATCTTCGACGCCCACTACGATCCCTTTCGCGGGACCATCGTGGCCATGCGCGTGATGGATGGCACGGTGCGGCCCGGTGACATCATCCGGACCATGTCGAACCAGGCCACCTACAAGGTGGAGGAGACGGGGTACTTTCGGCTCACCCGCGAGGCCCGGAAGCAGCTGAGCGCGGGGGAGGTAGGCTACCTCATCGCTGGCATCAAGACCGTGGGCGACACGCGCGTGGGTGACACAATCACCCTGGACAGGGCGCCCGCCGAGAGCCTGCTCGAGGGGTTTCAGGTATCCAAGCCGGTGGTCTTCTCATCTATCTATCCGGTGGCCAACGATGACTACCCGTCTCTAATGGACGCGTTGGAGAAGTACTCCCTCAACGACGCCTCCTTGGAGTATGTGAAGGACTCCTCGGTGGCCCTGGGCCAGGGGTTTCGTTGCGGCTTTCTCGGGCTGCTTCATCTGGAGATCGTCCAGGAGCGGCTGGAGCGCGAGTACGACCAGTCGTTGATCATGACCGTGCCCAGCGTGGAGTATCGACTCACGCTCAACGACGGCAGCGAGGTCACCGTGGACAACCCGGCCTACTACCCCGACCCTGTCGCCATCCAAAAGACGGAGGAGCCGTACATCCGAGCCGCCATCCTCATGCCCGAGCGGTACATGGGCGTGGTGATGAAGCTCTGCATGGAGCGGCGTGCCGACAACACGCGGTTCACCTATCCCTCGCCGGGCCGCATGGAGTTCGTGGCAGAGATGCCCCTGGCTGAGGTGATCTTCGATTTCTACGACCGTCTCAAGAGCGTCACCCAGGGTTACGGCTCCTTCGACTACGAGCTCATCGGCTATCGACTCGGGGACGTGGTCAAGGTCGACATCCTGGTCAACAGCGAGCCGGTGGACGCGCTCTCTCTCATCGTTCACCGGGAGAATGCTCGCGCACGGGCGCTGCATGCCTGCGAGGGCCTGCGGGAGGAGATCCCTCGTCAACAGTTTCGGGTGGCCATCCAGGGTGCCATCGGTGGAAAGATCATCGCCCGCAAGACCATCAACGCCTATCGCAAGGACGTCACCGCCAAGTGCTATGGTGGAGACATCAGCCGCAAGCGCAAGCTCCTCGAGAAGCAGAAGAAGGGCAAGAAGCGCATGAAGATGGTGGGCAACGTGGAGATCCCCCAGAAGGCCTTCATCGCCGTCCTCAAGACCAACAATGAGTGACGGTCCCGGTACGGGCGCGCCCGCCGGGCTGTACGTGCACGTCCCTTTTTGTCGTACAAAGTGTCCGTACTGCGATTTCACATCAGAGGTGGACAGCGCGCTGCAGGACAGGTTCGTTGAGGCGGCGCTGCGGGAGGCGGACCACTACGCCCCGGGCCGCGGCTCCTTCGACACTTTGTATTTGGGTGGGGGTACGCCGAGTGTGCTGTCGCCTGACGAGCTGGCCTCCCTGATGGACGGGCTGAGACGAATTTTTTTCTTCGTACCCGACGCAGAGATCACCATTGAGGTGAACCCCGACGACGTGACTCCGTCCGCCGTGAAGCTCTGGCTCGAGCTCGGCATCAACCGCGTCAGCGTCGGCGCGCAGTCCTTTGACGACGACGAGTTGCGGTTTCTCGGACGGCGGCACTCGGCCCGCGGTGCGCTGCAGGCACTGGAAATCGTGCGCGAGCACGGCCCGCAAAACCTCTCTATCGACCTGATCTACGGCTTCTACGAGCAGAGTAGGCGAAGTCTGCTGGCGAGCATCGACACAGCGTTCTCATTCGATCCGGATCATCTTTCCTGCTACCAGCTCACGATCGAGCGTCGTACTCCCTTCGGCCGACGACACGCTCGGGGTGAGATGAAAAGACTCGACGAGGAGGAGGAGCGGTCGCTCTTTCTGCTCGTGGCTGAAGCGATCCGATCGCGTGATTTTGATCACTACGAGATCTCTAACTTCGCGCGGACGGCTTCGAGGAGATCTCGTCACAACCAAAAATACTGGCGACACGCAGAGACGATCGGGCTCGGTCCGGCGGCGCACTCGTATCGGAATGGTCGCCGCCGATGGAACGTCGACAGCGTGGCTGGCTACGTCGAGCGGGTGAGTGACGACGGCAGCGCGACGGTCGGCACAGAGACTTTGACGTCAATTCAGATTCGGCTCGAAACGCTGTTTCTGGGGCTTCGTACGGCAAATGGCATATCATTGGAGTTCGTGCGAACCTTGGAACGCGGGCAAGAAATGGTGGACGTGCTTGTGGGCGAAGGGTTGGTGACGATCGGTGATGATCGAGTCACGCCGACGCTCGCTGGGTTTCTGCTCGCGGACGGTTTGCCCCTCCGATTCGAGCTCGATTGAGCGCCCAACAGCACCTCTTCTGCGACTCTTCGTTCTTTTTTTTTGGTCGCTTTTTTCAACGAGGAAAATTGAAACATGCTGAGGTGTGTGTAAAAATGTCTTTCTAGTAACTGCTTAGATGAACGTTGGCTGATGGGAACTGCTATGCGCGACGACAAACTCACAGCTCAACTCGAAATGCCTGGATGCGGCAGGGCCGGGCTTGAATCGTGCGGGGTGATCCAAATGGGTGACTTCGTGAACTGCAACCGCGAATGGTCGAAACAGCTTGCATGAACCGTTAACAACGGGAGGGACAAAAAACATGGCTACGAAGACCAAGAAACCGGCCGCTAAGAAAAAGGCGGCCCCCAAGAAGAAGGCCGCCAAAAAGAAGGCGGCTCCCAAGAAGAAGGCCGCCAAGAAGAAGGTCGCCAAGAAGAAGGTGGTGAAGAAGAAGGCCGCCAAGAAGAAGGTCGCCAAGAAGAAGGTCGCCAAGAAGAAGGTCGCCAAGAAGAAGGTCGCCAAGAAGAAGGTCGCCAAGAAGAAGGTCGCCAAGAAGAAGGTGGCCAAGAAGAAGGTCGCCAAGAAGAAGGTGGCCAAGAAGAAGGTGGCCAAGAAGAAGGTCGCCAAGAAGAAGGTCGCCAAGAAGAAGGTCGCCAAGAAGAAGGTCGCCAAGAAGAAGGCCGCTCCCAAGCGTAAGGTGGCCAAGAAGAAGGTGGCCAGGAAGAAGGTCGCCAAGAAGAAGGCTGCCCCCAGGCGGGCTGTCCGGAAGGCTCCGGCGAAGAAGAAGACCACTACCGCGAAGCTGGTCACCAAGCGCGGAAAGCGCTGATAGCCGGATCGACTTTCTTCGAAGACGGGGTTTGACTCAATCCTGCCCACGAGTCGACCCGGTCGAGGCCCCACCACCGAACCTCTCCAACACCGCCTGACCCCTCCTCCAAATGTGCTCGACGCCGCGCCCCGCGCTGGGCGCGATTCCCCGTATCGGCGGGGCTGTCGATTTCAGTTTTCCGGTGGTCGGTCGTCGAATCGTGATTATGCTTGTCTGAATCGTGCCCCGATCCACCCATCGTGGAACGGAAAAGGAAGGTACCCCATGAGTCTGATCGGTATGCAAGCCCCCAGCTGGACCGGCGTGGCCCACGTGGATGGCGAGCAAAAATCCATCTCTCATAGCGATTTCGAGGGTCGATGGTATGTGCTCTACTTCTATCCCCTGGATTTCACCTTTGTCTGTCCGACCGAGATCAAGGGATTCGAAGAGCTCAAGGCAGAATTCGAAGACGATGACGTGGCGATCATCGGTGTGAGCACCGACTCGTTCTACAGTCACAAGGCCTGGTTCGCCGATCGCGAGATCTTCGAAGCGCCCATCACCCACCCGGTGCTGGCAGACACCAACCACGAGGTGAGCCGTGCCTTCGACGTGCTCAAGGAGGACGCGGGTATCGCGTTCCGGGCCACGGTTGTCGTCGACGACAGCGGTGTGGTTCGAGCCGTCGCGGTGAACGACACCGAGGTGGGCCGCAGCCCGGCCGAGGTGCTGCGCTCGGTACAGGCTTTCCAGAGCGGCGGCCTCTGTGGCGCGGATTGGCGAAAAGGTGACGACTTTGTCGGTTGAGGGAGCGGGCGGAGCCGGCGCCACCCCCCGCCTGGAGCCCATCGTGGACGACACTTGGGAGGAGTTCACCGGGGCGCCCTTCTCGGTGCTCATGCTTGCCACCACGACCTGCCCCATCTGCAAAAAGTGGACGAAGGAGCTGACCGAGTGGTTGTCGACGGACGAGCGGTGGCGCCACGTACGTTTCGGCAAGCTGAGTCTCAACTCGGGCGACGTGTCGGCGTTCAAGCAGGCGAATCGGGAGTGGCTCTCCGAGGTGCCGGGCGTGCCCTACAGTGTTTTCTTCGTTGGGGGTGAGCGCCGCGCCTCCCTGTCTGGCGGCCGTGTGAAGCGACTGGTGCGTCGACTCGAGCGCTTGCAGTCCGAATCTGGGTAGCCTTGGGGGCCGCGAATCGACAGGTCGACTGAGCCGGGATGCATCGGCGTTCTGGGCGATCTAGTTGTTTTGCGGCGGACGCTTAGCGGGGTTGGGCTCGCGCGTACAGGTACCGCGGCGGGTGGTGCACCGTGGCTTGCCACGGACGATCTCCCGTCCGTCGCTCCTTGCGCTGCAGGGAGTCCCGGTAGGTGGTGAGGTAGCCCAGCATCAGCTCCCAGGCGTCGGTCATGTCGGGGATGGAGACCACGTTCTCACCGGGCACGTGCACAAAGCCACCGATTGTGTTGGAGCTCGCTGGTTCCAGCTCGATGTGGCGCATGAGAAGATAGAACAGGTAGTTGCACAGGTAGGTGCCGGCGTTGTCGCTGATGGCCACCGGATAGCCCTGGCCGTCGAGCAGCTCGAGCAGGTCCGCCAGAGGGAGCCGGGTGTCCCGCCACACGCCCACGGCCTCGATTGGCTCGTCCTTCACGACGCCATCCACGTCCTCACCCTCGGCGTAGTTGGCGGCCCGTGACTCCAAGCGGATCACCGTCTCGCCCATGGCCACCCCGGCGGCGATGGCGATGGCTGGTTGGAGCCGCTCGTACTCCAGCTCATACGCCGCCCAGGCGCCGTCCCAGGTCACCGTGAGCTCGATGGTGCGCACGTCGTAGCCGCCGATTAGCTCTTCGTGCAGGGGGGCCACGCCCGCCCAGGAGGGGTTCTCGGGCACGCCGGCGAAGGGGCCGTACCCCGACAGGAGGATCACCGGGAGCACCTTGATGGTCAGGTGCATCACCAACCTGCAGCTGCTGTCCCCGCAGGCGCCGTCCCCCCAGACCTCGATCTCGTTGACACCGGAGCCGGTCGGGGTGCCCGACACTGTGCCGTCCGGGGCCAGGGCGAGCCCCGCCGGCAGTGCCCCCAGGGCCACAGAGTAGGTACGGACCTGACCCGTGGGATCCTGATCGGCGAGGGACAAGTGATACGTGAAGTCGATCCGCCCCTCGGGGCCTGTCACGTCGATGGGCTGCGGCGGCGCGGCCGCGTCGGCGTTGTGGCTGCTGCCCTCCCCCGTGTCACCACAGCCGGCCGGGCCCCCCAGGGCGACGCCGAGCAGTAGCAGCGAGGGAAAAAGGAGGGTGCAGCAAAGGCGTGCCATGTGGGGACCTCCGGGCAGGGTGGAGCCGTTGATCTTCGACGCTTCATTATACACCGTCGAGCAATGGGTTGTGGACACGCTTCCCATGGCATAGGCTTTGGAGGTCGCCGAAAGTGAGCGGTGGAGAGGTCGGGGGTCCCTTGGACCCGGCCAAGGAGTAGCCCCATGAGACGATGCTGGCCCCTGGTATGTATGGCCCTGATGGCGCTGATCCCCGGCTGTCCTCACGGCACCGCGGTGCAGGTCCCCGGATCGGGCCCCTCCTCGCGGTCTCCACGACGTCCCTCCGGTCGACCGGATGCGCCCCTGCACGAGATCCACCAGGTCTACAGGATGGCTCGGCAGGTCCGCGCCCAGAAGGTGGGCGAGCCCGACGAGGTGAAGCTGACCGGCGGCGTACGGGCGGGGACCGTGCTGCTCCAGCGGACGCGCTGGGTGATGAAGGTCGTGGGCCAGTCCATGGTTCTCGGCCTCCAGCGCCGCTCCCGCTACATGAAGCTCCCCGACGCCGAGCGCAAGAAGCACATGACCCGCTACGACGATTTCGTTCAGGTCTGGTGGGTGCGACGTGCTGATCTGGTGGGGAAGCCAGCCGCGCTCAAAAAGCTCCTCAAGCCCACCCGGCGGCCACATCGCTGGCATCGGGAGGTGGTCTTCCTGGGACTCGATAGCCGATTCGCCTGGTACATCTACGCGTCCATCCACGACTGGGTGCGGATCCAGAAGGCGCTCTCCCTCGGTGGCGGAGACGATGCCATCGCCGCTTTGATCCGTGGCCTCGGCATCAAAGACAGGCACGACGCCACGCAGGTCGGTTGCTTCTACCTGCTCAGCGACCGGGGAGCCGAGGCCATCGGCGCCTTGGAGACTGCCATTGCCAACAAGCACCCGCATCGCGGTCAGGCCATTCGAGCCGTGGGCCGGGACCGGGGCAAGGTGGTGACCTCCTGGCTCGTGCGGCTGGTGGGCTCGGGGGATGCGGTGGTGGACAAGGCCGCCCGCTCCGCCGTGCTGTACCCGCCGCGCAAGGCCGCCGCGCCCCTCTACGTCAAGTGGCTGGCCGCGGGCGCGGGCAAGCGTTGGGTGGGGCGGGAGCTCAGCGCCTGCGCCGCGGTGAAGGCCCAGGGAGCCGCTCGGATCATTCCGCGCATCCTGGCCAGCCCGCACCGGGTGTCTGAGTATCGCCAGGCCTTCACGCTGCGTCGGACGCTGACGAACAGGCCCGTGGCCCAGGCGCTGTTCGACGCCGAGCAACGGGTCATCCGTGCGGGCCTCGCCATGGGTACGCGCCAGCCCGATGGCGCGGCTCTGGCGGCGGGGGTCAAGGCCATCCTGGGGTCCCCCGACAGCGAGGCCGCGGCGGTCATCGGCCTCTCCCTGGCGCTGTTTGTTTCCAAGGGCAACTACGAAGCTGCCAACAAGGCCGGCGTGGAGATCCTCAAGAAGGTCGCCGGCGACCAGGGGCTCATGCTGGTCATCCATCTGTCCAAGGCCTTGCGGGATCTCGGCGATCAGGGCGCGGTCCAGCGCATCGCCTCAGCCCTGGGAAAGAGGTGATCGGGGAGAGTCAGGGGAACCGCTGCCCAGACATGCAGTGGTAGAGGCTCATGAAGATCGAGTACGTCTTTCCTGGACAGGGGACCTTGTAGAGGTCGACGACCTTGCCGCAGCGGCCACCCGAGCCCACATTGCCGGCTCGGCTGCCGTGGGCCGTGCGGCCGTCGGTGAAGGGGGCGGTGCCTCCCGGGCAACGGGCGCGTAGGAGCCAGGCGACCTGGCCTCGAGCGCCGCAGACCTCCACGGGGGTGGCCTTGGTCGTGATGACCTTGTCCAGTCTGGTCTCGTTGATGAAACGGCGAAGGTGAGCCGTCGCGGTCGGCCAGATCACGGGCGATAGACCTATGCCTCCGGGGGGCGGGCATTGGACGCCGGTCGGCCTCGCGCGGGCCGTGGGCGGCGTTCGGCGGGCCGTCTTTGGCGGTGGCGCTGTGCGTGGATCCGCGTCGCCGGGGCGAACCGAGGGATCCTCGCCACCGGCGCGACGCGGAGGCGTGGTGCCGCGTCCGTCGTTCTTGGGGCCACAGGCCGCGAGACCCAGCCAGAGGCTCGCCAATCCCAGTGCCATCATTGTCGTCCGTGTCATTGCGTCTCCTCCTGAGGGGGGATCCCCGTGTCAAGATGGGGTTCATCATAGTCCGCGATCCTCTCGGCTGCCAGTCTGCAAATCCATCCCGTCCCCGTGTTGGGGCCGCGATGCGAAGCGAACGGAACAACGCAGGGTTCGAGCACATCGGGGCGGAATGGGCGCCACGCGGGCTTCACGCCTCGAACCTGGAGGTCCGAGTTGAAAAACAGTTTTAGTTTTCAATGGTTGCGTAGGGTTGGTCCGACCACCCGGTGGAACCTGCCGTACGCGGCTGGTTGGCGTCGCGCAGGGGGGGACAGGCATTTCGCGGTGGTCGTGCATACCTGTCAGCCCCTGGGGAAGGGGATTGGGGTGACGGGTTTTTTTGCTGTTATTTCAGTTCGTTGATATGATCGAAGGAGGTCGCGACCAGGGTCTCGAGGGAGGCGCGACCAGTGGCAGCCGCCTGGCGGTTCGTGGTGGCACGGACATTGCTTTTTGGGTATTGGGTGCAGGCACCTCGAGGTGCCCGGGAAAGCTCGCATGATTCACGCCGGAGACATGGCCGGAACCTGGTGGTCCTCGAAGACCGGGGGGACCGCTGGGGATCTGCGGGGCAAGTCTCCGGTGGAGTCAGTGCGCCCCAGACACCCCGGGCGCGTGAAGGACTTCGGCTTGCCGCAGTATCGGGACCGGGATGGAAACAGCACGGTTTTTTTCGACGCGGGCCAGGGCGACGCCATCGTGTTTCTCCATGGTCTGGGCGGGAACCTCACCCAGTGGGCGCTCGTGGCTCCCGACCTGGCCAGGAGCCATCGGGTCCTCGGCCTGGATCTGCCCGGCTTCGGCGGCACCCACCGTCTGCGGGGACGGTTGACCTACGATCGCCTGGCCGATGAGGTGTTCGGTCTGTTGGACCGCCGCGGGGTGAGTCGCGCCTACCTGGTCGGCCACTCCTTTGGCGGCGCCGTGGCCACGAACATGGCGCTTGCGGCACCGGAGCGGCTGCGGGGGTTGGTGCTGGTGAGCCCGGCCGGCTACTTCCGCTACCCTGGCTGGATGAGGCTCGGCTCCCGGGTGCTGTTCAATCGGGCGGTGTTCGCGTCGAGCGTCTGTTTGAGCGCGCCCTTCATCAAGGAGCTGGTCTGCGGCGGGGACTACGGCCCCGGTGTGGAGGTGTTCGACGAGGCGACGTGGCAGACGCGCCACAGCGTTCGCTTTCTGATGAACTTCGTGCACGCGGTGCACGCTCTCCGGCCCGAGCTGGTGCAAGTGACCTACCTCGAGCGGTTGCGCGAGATCGCCGCGCCCATGCACATGGTCTGGGGAGAGGACGACCTGGTCCTGCCGTCGGCCCAGGGTCTGGCGGCCATGCGGCTGGCACCCAGGGGCGCCATCTCCCGGCTGCCCGGCGTGGGCCACATGCCCATCTTCGAGCGACCCGAGGCGGTGATCGCCGCCATTCGGGACGTCGTCGTCCGTGCCCAGCCGCCTCGGGAGGCTCCGGAGGTGCCCGAGCGTGCCTGGCCTGGGCTCGAGCGCGACCTGGCGCCGGCTCTGGAGTCTGATGCTCCATCCGTGCCCTGTGGCGCTGGTGATGACTCCCAGGGCGAGGCGAGCTTCTCCGCCGCCGCCCTGCGCGGTGCCCGGTAGCCGCGGCGCGGGTCAGTCTGTCGGGGCCCGGCGGCGACGACGGCGGCGCCTGGGGCGGGATGTGGCCTGCGTGGGTGTGGCGTTTCCAGCAGTGGGGGTCGGCGCAGCGGTCCCCTCGGCTCCAGGCCTCCGCGGGCGCTGTTGCCTGCGGGCCCTCGGGGGGCGTCGGGTTTGCGGCGATGGTTTCGCCGCCGGCAAAGGGCGCCGGCGAGGCGAAGGTCCTCGACGGCGCAGCTGGATGGGCGGCGGCTCGGCCTGGCGGCACTCGTAGGCGTGGTCCCGAACCACGGCGATGGGCTCGCCGGTCAGCCGCTCGATGTCTCGCAGGTATTCGCCCTCGGTCTCATCACAAAAGGAGATGGCGACGCCGCTCAGGCCGGCCCGTCCCGTACGGCCGATGCGGTGCACGTAGGTCTCCGGTTCGTTGGGCAAGTCGAAGTTGAAGACGTGACTGATGCCCTCCACGTCAATGCCCCGGGCCGCCAGGTCCGTGGCCACCAGGATGGGGTTGTCGCCGCGGCGGAACCCTTCGAGTGCCTTTCTCCGCGCGGTCTGAGACTTGTTGCCGTGAATTGCCGCGCCCCGGATCCCCGCCCGATCCAGCTGTTTCACCAGACGGTTCGCGCCGTGCTTGGTGCGCGTGAAGACCAGCACCCGCTGCACATCCGGGGATCGGAGCAGCTCCGCCAGCAGCCGTCGCTTGTCGGCCCGGGCCACGAACATCACGCGCTGCTCGATCTGGTCCACCGTCTTGATGTGGGGCGTCACCTCCACCCAGGCCGGATTGTGCAGGAAGGACGCCCCCAGGTCCGCGATGGAATGGGGCATGGTGGCCGAGAAAAGCAGGTTCTGGCGCCTGGGGGGCAGGAGTCGAAGCACGCGGCGGATGTCGTGGATGAAGCCCATGTCGAGCATGCGGTCGGCCTCGTCGAGCACGAACAGCTCGACCTGGCCCAGGTCGATGAGCCCCTGACCCACGAGATCCAGCAACCGCCCCGGGGTGGCCACGAGCACCTCCACGCCTCGGCGTAGGATCTTGACCTGGCCCGATTGATTCACGCCGCCGAAGATGACGGTGTGCGGAACGTCCACGTACCGTCCATAGGCCCCGAAGCTCTCGTCGATCTGGGCGGCGAGCTCCCGGGTGGGCGATAGAACCAGGGCCCGGATGGGCCGCTTGCCCCGGGGCGCCCGGTGGGCGACGAGGTGCTGCAGCATGGGCAGGGCAAAGGCGGCGGTCTTGCCGGTGCCGGTCTGGGCGCAGCCCAGCACGTCCCGGCCCGCGAGCAGCAGCGGGATGGACTGGGCCTGGATGGGCGTCGGTCGATCGTAGCCCTCGTGCGCCACGGCGCGCAGGAGGGGCTCGATGAGATCCAAGTTGGCGAAGGTCGTCAAACAGTGTCCTTGGTCTATGAAGGGCCGAGGTGACGGAGCTCAGGCTCCGCAGCGGGGCGACGTGGAGGTAGGTCTATAGTACGCGCGACGGCACTTGTCTAGGGTTGCTTCTGTTGAGGCTTCTACTCGTCCCAGCTTTCGTAGGTGCGGATCTCGGACGAGAGGGGCAGCACCGCGATGCGGTGCTTGTACTTGTCCTTGGTGTCGTGCTGCAGATAGACCGTGAAGCCGTCGAGATCGGCGTTGGTCAGGTCGGAGTCCATGGTGCCGTCGGGTAGGAAGTAGATGATCACCTTGGCCAACGCCGTCCGCGGAGGCATGGCGGAGGCGCCGATGTCGGCCTCTTTGGCGGAGGAGACCGCTTGGGCGCCGTTGAGCCCGAGGCGGGTCCGCCCGATCTCGATGCCAGGGGTGTTGGGCTGGTTCGGGGGGCAGTCTATCTGGCAGAAACGGGCCGTGGTGGGGGTGATCTCCACCGCGTAGCGCTGGCCGCTGGCGGTGGCGCGGCTGCGGGCTTCGCGCATGACCGCGGCGATGTCGGAGGTCCACTCCTGCATCGCCCGTTGGCTTCGGCTCGCCGCGATGGAGAAGACGGCCACCGTGGCGAGGATCGCGACGATGGCGATGACCACGAGCAGCTCCATGAGGGTGAAGCCGCGGGAGGTGTTCGTCGGTCGGTTCATCGATTGTCTCCTGGTGCTCCGTCTAGGGCGACGCGGGCCGCGGCTCGGGCCGGTTCCGCAGCTTGATCACAGTGGTCATGACCCGTCGGATGTAGCCGTCGGTGACGGTGGCCGCTGGGCGGTCCTCCAGCTCGGGGCGGCGACCCGCGCGCCATCCCACCACCTCGTTGTTCGAGCGGAACACCAGGTTGATCCTCACGGCGCGCACGTTCATGAGCTCGGCCACGGTCAGGTCCCGGCTGTTGACCCAGATCTCCCCCATGCCGTCCGGGGGATCGCTGGTATCCAGGTGCAGGGCGATCTGCATGTCCTCCACGTTCACCGCCACGGGCTTCCATTGGTAGAGGGTCGGATCGCCTCCGGCCACGCCGGTGGCCATCATCAGCACCGGCCGAGCGGGCTGGGTGTCGTCGATGCGCAGGGCGAAGGATCCGGTGGACAGATCGATGATCTGATCCCCCGCCTCCAGGAACTTGTCCATCATCACGTTCTCTTCGCAGTCCTTGCGGTCGGCGATCTGGTTGTAGCAGGACTGCAGAGCACCCAAGGAGCCGCCGTGCCCCGGACTGTACTGGATCCGGCCGGCGCTCGGCATGATCTTGCTTATCATGAAGACGCAGATGCCGTTGCCGTTCCGTAGCCCGATGAGCCCGCCCACTTTGAACTTGGTGGGGTCGTCGACGGGCTTGGTGATTCCGCGAATTGGCGATTGGCCGGTCAGGTAGCCCGAGTTGGTCATGTCGGCCGACATCACCTCGAACCAGTCGGGGTCATTGTCCGTGCCCCCGAGGGTTGTGTCGTTGGTGCCGATGACGTTGCTGTTGTGGAACGTGAAGGGCCCCACCTGGTGGGTGCCGCCGCAGTCGGAGGACACCACGCCCACCATGCCGGCGCCTGCCGGGCGGATCTTCCGCTCGAGCATGGCCCGGGCGATCTTCATCGTGCCCTGGATCCGGGTGATCTCGTCCTGCCGGTGCAGGGACGCCTGGAAGGTGGCGTGGATGTGGAAGGCGCCGATGGCGATGACGGTGGACAGGACCATGGTCACCACGAGCTCGGTCAGTGAGAACCCCCGGGACGCTCGGTGGGCGGCACGCAGGCGGCGCCAGGTCCGCCCCCACCAACCGCGACAGGGGACTGCGTCAGGAGGTGTTCGGGTGTGAATCATGGTGTCGCTCCCTGCCGGAAGACCGCCGTTCGGAAGATCGACCGCACGACCCGGGGCGGGTCCACCGAGTCGTCCTGAAAGCTCGCCAGCACCAGGATGTCGTAGACGTTGGGCTGGGGCTGCTGCACCAGGAACCCGTAGGTGTACTGGGTGCCCGTGGAGTCGCGGCCGCTGTCGGCGTCCAGGGCCAGGGCGATGTTGCAGGCGTCCGCCTCGCCCCCCGCGGCGACGCAGCCACCGAGACAGGAGCTCGGGGCGCTACCGGCCGCCAGGCAGTCCAGGGTGGCCGTGGGCACGTTGCGCAGGGCCTCGAGGCGGGTCTGAGCCCTGGTGGTGGCCTGCTCGATGCGGTGGCCGCGCTGGTTGGAGTACACCGCCACGGACGCCGCCTTGAACATGCCGAGCATGGCGATGGCGAGGACCAGGACCGAGAGCATGATCTCCACCATGGAGATCCCCAGCTGCGCCTGGAGTCGCCTTTGCGCGGCGGTGGTCTGTCGCGCGGGTTGGCTAGGGTGTCGCATTGTTGTTGACCACCTCGTTCCAGTACAAGTCCTTCAAGTCAGTGTTGTCGGTCAAGCCCGAGAGGTTGTTCCAGGTCGAGCCGCCGATGACCACCGTCTTGCCGCCAACGGTGTTGGCGATTACGTGCTGGTCGTAGACCACCAGGCCGGAGATGACGTTGCCGCCGGCAGCCACGGGGCTTGCCACCTCGGGCGCTACGCCCGGCGTGGTGGGGTCGAGGTAGAAGCTGTAGATGTGCCCCGGGTTGTTGACGTCCTCGTCGCAGAGGTCAGCCTTGTTGCCCGTGGCGCTGCCCACGTAGATGCGGTCGGCGGCGATGGCCGCGTCACCCCAGATCTTCTCGTCGGGCGGCAGTTGGTAGCTGTACAGGAGCTCCGACAGGGTGCACGCGCCCGGGTCGTCATTGTCCACGAACCCGTAGAAGAAGTACGGTGCGTCCATGGTGTCGTTCTCCTCGGGCGAGTCCCCCGTGCCGAAGTAGAAGGTCACCCGGGCGATGTTATTGCTCGTGCGCCGGACATCGATCGACGGCGTGACGTAGATGGGCTGCCCCACCTCGGCCACCAGACAGACCTTGTGGCCGGCCGCCTGGGGAATGTACCGCCACACGCGCCCGTTGGTGTCGGCCACGTAGATGCGGTCGGTAACGCCGTCCTCGTCGCTGTCTACCATCACCGGCCGGCCGGCCACGCCGAAGGTCTGCGCGCTCTTGGTACCGCTGCCGATGTTGAGCTGGATCTTGCCGTCGGAGGCCAGCGTGTTGCCCGTGGTCACGTCCACCAGGAACAGGTACAGATCCCCCGGCGTTTTGGACAGCCCGGAGGTCGTGGTCATCACCCAGGACGGATCCGTGGCGGAGGGGAACCAGGCAACGGTGGGTGCCGAGTAGCTGCCCTGGAAGTCCACGTCCGTCCAATCCGACGACCACATGGCCTTCGGGGAGTTGGGGCTGGTGACGTCCACCGCTGACACGTAGGGGTGCTGCGTCCCGTGGTGGAAGAAGATCGCAGTCTTCCACTCGTCTGCGCCGCCGCCGCTGGTCATCACGTCCGTCACCGTGATGGCGCCGTCCACCATGGCCGGTGGGTTCTGCTCCGGATAGTAGGTCTTCATCCGGTTGTTCTTCAGGGAGTTGAGCAGGCTCGGCGGCACGTAGGCCCACTCCTCCTTGCCGTTGCCATAGTCGGGAACGCCGTTGTCCCACTTGAAGTAGCCCCGATACTCCACCACGCCCGTGTCGGGGTTGTCTCCCCAGCGGAAGGCCCCCGCGTTGAAGGCGTGCAGCATGCCGCTCTGGGAGCCCACGTAGGCCATGGTCTTTCGCTCCGCCACAGAGACCTGCTCTGCCCAGGAGCGATAGGCCGTACGCCAGGCCAGGGGCACACCGCCGGTCTCGAGCCAGTAGGGCTCGCCGGGTGGGTGCACGACGGCTGCGGTGGCCCTGTTGACGGCGCCCAGCTTCCAGGCCCGCTGGAGGGTCGTCGGGGTCTCCCAGCCGCGCGTCCACTGGATGAGCCAGCGGGCATCGTCGTCGTCGGAGTCGCTGTCGCCGTCGAAGTCGTACACGGGCTTGGCGTTGAGCTTCTCGGCCCGGTTGGCCGCGGTCAGGATCTGTCCGAGCAGCCAGGCGCCACCGGTGGTGACGAGGGGCACCGGGGGGCCGGTGCCGTTGCTCGTCCAGATGGTTCGCGTGTCCGGGTGTCGCGCTGCGAGCGCCGAGCCAGCGTCCCACTTCAGGGTGTTGGCGTCGTGGTTCGGGTCGTTGGGCTCGTACACCTCGTACATGCGGAAGTGGCCGCGGTTCGTGTAGTCGTTGCCCGTCACGGTCCAGCCGCTGTCGCGGGTCTCCGAGGCGCCGCGGTACATGGCGTTGGCCAGCATCAGCGGGCTCGTGAAGAGGTACTCGCCGTGGCGCAGGGCCTCGTAGCCGACGTCCACGTCGGTGATCTTGGGCTTGCAGTCGTGGTCGTTGGAGATGATGACCGCCTTCCACAGCAGCTCGGAGCCGGCCAGGCCGTATTCGGCGAGGTCGATGTTCACCTCGTTGGGGCTCGAGGGCGGGAACTCCAACAGCAGCCAGATGGGGTCGCCGTTTGCGTCATTGCTCACCGAGATGTAGTACTCGATGCGCGCCTCGTCCGGATCCCCGGTGCAGGGGGGCGGGAACTCGTCGGCCTTTGTGAAGTGCACGCGCGTGATGGTTGTGTCGGACTTGTCACCGGCGGGGATCTCGGTGGCCACGTCGCCCGACACGGTCTCGCCGCCGTTGGTACGGAAGACCAGGAACACCAGGTCGTTGAAGTCCCGGTCGCCATGGTCGTACAGGTCCTCGAAGCCCAGGATCCACCAGTGAGGGTCGCTCGATGGCGCGCCCACGAAGATGTGATCGGACTGCCCGTCGATGCGCTGGTGGATGCGCTTGATCTCGTGTTGCATGTTGAGGCCGTACAGATTCGTCAGCCGGTCCAGGGCGCCCGAGTCCACCCAGCCGCCGTAGCCGTTACACGTGGTGCCATAGGGGCAGCCGATGTCCCGATCGATGTACGCGTCTCCAGAGGCCAGGTAGTCCGGGTTCAGCACGCGCTTGGAGAAGTACGGGATGATCTGGGAGTTGATCGTGCCCGTGTTCGAGGTTCCACCCGTGCAGACCGTGTCGTAGTAGGGCTTGCACAACCTGCAATTGACGATGGAGTCGCACGAGGAATTCCAGTTCGACGGGTTGCAGTTGAGCTTGCACCAGCTGCAGCTGCGTAGCCATGACCAGCAAAAGCTGGGGCACCGCAGGTCGGTGGTGCAGGAGGGCGCCACCGCGCCGATGCCCGCCCCGGTCTTGCGCATGGGCTGCTGGTAGTAGACCAGCAGGAAGAAGACCAGCTCCGTGCCGGCATCGAAGGTGCCCATCTCCACCGAACGGTCATCGTCGTTCACCGCGCCGTCGCCGTTGACGTCGTAGTCGGGCACGCCGTTTGTGGTGCTCGAGATGTCGTTCACCGGGGCGAGGCCGTTGTAGACTCCCGTTCCCCAGTCATCGTCGGCCAGCAGGAAGATCCAGCCGCCCTGGGTGGAGACGAGCTGCTCGAGCAGGTTCGGCACGTGCGGGTAGGTGCCGCCATCGGACTGGCTGCCTGTCATCAGTAGCGGAGTGCAGGTGCTGCAGCTCTTGAGATATATCGCTTCGAACCAGTCGTAGGCCATGTTGTTGGCCCAGCCGCCGGCCGTGCCGTCGTCTCGCAGGGTGTACTTGGAGTAGGCGCAGTACTTGGTCCCTCCGTTGAGCACACAGGACTGCCCCGGGTCGCACTCGCTGGCGGTCGTGCAGGTGGTGGTGGTGAAGTTCCAGCCCGAGGCGGTCATGTACTTGGTGACGTTGTTGTCCCAGACGAAGTACCCGAAGGTGTGGCTTGCGCCCGCGCTCTCGTAGACATAGTGCGCGGTGAGCTTCTGCCGGGTGCGCACCGTGATGTTGTTGGCATCGCCGAGCTCGCGCTCGTCGGTGTTCAGCTGCAGGGCACCGCCGACGATGTCGACGTCAGCGGAGGACTGGAAGTCGGACGCGTTGAAGCCGCTGTCGTAGGTCGTGCGGTCGAGGTTGTTGAAGCAGATGCTGGGGGTGCCGCCACCGGGAGCTGCCCGTGCTGCCTCCGACCCGATCAGCATCACCGAGGCGATCACCACGGCCAGGACGATCTTGTGCGTTACCTGCATCGCCATCACCTCCTGGACCGCCGGCTGGGGGCCTTGTGGGTCTTGCTCCGCTTGCGTCTCCAGTTGCCCTTGCGGCCATGCCGACGACGCGACTTGCGCAGGGCCTCCATCTGCTGCCGCTGTCGGAGCGCCGCCCTCCGGCGGGCCTGCGCCCGCCTACGGAACCTGGGTCCGCTGTACACCTTGGGCTTGCGCTTGCGGAGCACGGGCTTGCGGATGGCTCCCTGGGCGCGTCGCTTCACGTAGTACAGCGCGTTGAGCTTCTCGCGGTAGGTCATCTTGGATGGGTGGCAGAGCGGACCCTTCCGGGTTTTGGCGTTCCTGCGCATCCAGGTGCACACCCTGGCGGTGGACCAGCGCCGCGCCTGGTTCCGCAGGCTCACCTTGCGCCAGTTGCTGACGTGCTTCGGCGCCCACTTCCAGCCGATGGAGACGCACGGCGCGCACTTCCGCTGATAGACGGTGCGTCCCTTCAGGTACCGTCCGCGGGCGGTGGCCTCGGGCACGAAAAGGGCCAGCCCACAGGCGAAGCTCAGGAAAATGGCGGTCCTCATGAAGCACCCTCCGGTGTCTTTTGCGTGATGTCTCTGGTAGCGCATCTCAGAACGTCCTCGTCGAAGTCATGTCCACGCCTGCGGTGTCGGTGCTCTTGGACACGCCCGACGCGGACTGGTTCTGCTGGGTCTGGTAGTCGCCCTTGAGGAACTGGACCGCCGACCACTCCACTTCCACCTGGAGGGTCACCTGCGCCAGCACCTTCGTCCCCGAGCGGTCGAGCGCCTGGCCCACCGAGGTGATGACGATCCGACCGTCCGTGTCGACGGTAGGGCCGCCCGTGTCGTCGGGGTTGTTCGAGAAAGAGTAGGTGTACCGGGAGTTCATCAAGGGCAGCTTGTCGCCCGGGGCGATGTCGAAGCCACCCACATGGTAGGTGACCGCATTGGGTGGGTCGTCGAGCACGCTCGTCCAGAAGCCGGCCGGCGCCCACTGCGTGGTCAAAAATGCCTTGCCGTAGGCGATGCCCGCCTCGGCGGAAAAGAAGGCCAGGGTCGTCTCCCGGTGGCGACCGGAGACCCGGGTGTCGGTGCGCGTGGCGAGGAGCACCGCCGTGGCCGCCGCGGCCATCAGCGCCAGCAGCAGGAAGATGACGATGAGCGAGAACCCCCTCTGGATCCGCTTCCGAGCTCGTTTGTAGCGACTCATGGCGTAGCTTCCTCTCGGATGTGGCGAGGTCGCCGGCAGCCGACAGCGACCCGGGGTATTGGGTTGAGCCCTAGCCGTGACTTGCGACCCGGGGTATTGGGTTGAGCCCTGGCCGTTACTATCATCGACCGTGCCATAGTATCGCAGTTGTCTATGGTTGAGAAATGGTTGAAAAGATAATTTGTTGTCGGCCTTACGCGTATTTTCTGCGAAAAGACTCTATCTTATTGAAAACACAGCATTCGCCGCGGCGATTTTCGAGACATGGAGGTGAGTCGGGTGGAGGAGGCAGCAATGGCAGATCCCCTCCGCGGGACCAACGTCGGCCCTCACGTTGGCCCAAGCCATGGGGGTTACGGCACGTAGGGCGCGCAGATTCCGTTCTCGCACAGGTGGGTCGGGTCGCAGCAGTCCTCGGCGACGACGCAGACGCCGCCCAGGGGCACGCAGGGGTCCTCGTCCGGTCCGCAGATGCCGTCGGCGTTGCAGTGGCCAGAGCAGCAGTCCGCGTCGGCGGTGCACTGGTCGCCCTCGGGGATGCAGGTGGGGTTGCACACGAGGATGCCGGTCTGGGGATCTGGTGCGCACACACCGACGCAGCATTCGTCGCTGAAGGAGCACTCGCCGCCGGTGGGGATGCACTCGGTGTCCGAGAAGAAGCAGCGGCTCACGCCGATGGAGGTGGGCATGCAGTGGGACTGCCCACCGCTGCAGCAGTTGTTGGAGGCGGCGTAGTCACACAGCTCGCCGTCGTCCAGGCAGGCGGGGGGATCCGCGCAGCGCAGGGCGCTCCCGTCCAGGGTGCAGGCCGGGCCGGGAAGGTTTGGGTTGCCAAAGGAGCAGCAGTCCTCGTCGACCTGGCAGATCTCGCCAATGGGCGTGCAGCCGCCGATGTAGAGGCACACCGGGTAGCCGGTCCCGGGGTCGGCGCAGATGCCCGAGCAGCACTCGCCACCACCGGAGCAGGGCTCGTACACCGTGGTACACCCGCCGAGGGACTCGCAGAGCCCGTTAACGCAGCTCTGGTTGCAGCATTCGGAGTTGTCGTTGCAGACCTCGTCGGCCGAGGCGCAGGGGCCGATGGGCAGGCAGCGCAGGTCCCCGGGGGCCACCTCCCCGCAGCGGCCGGAGCAGCAGTTGCCGTCATTGCTGCAGGTGTCTCCCAGGGGCTGGCAGGGCGCTCCCGAGTCCAAGCAGAGGGACTGCCCGATGTCGCAGTCGTTGCCGCAGCAGTCCGAGGCTTCGTCACAGGTGCCGCCCGCGGGCTCACAGATCCCGCCCTCGGCGCAGAAGCCCCCGTCACAGAACAGGGTGCAGCACTGGGCCGCGATGTCGCAGGCCTCGTCGGTGCCCCTGCACCCATCTCCCGGCTGGCAGACTGTCTCTCCGAGGCTGTCCATCTCGCAGCGGCCCGAGCAGCACTCCACCGGATCCGTGCAGGGCTCGCCTAGCCCCAGACAGTCCATGGGGCTGGCATCGCTGGTGACCGACCCGTCCAGATCCGCATCCGGGTCGACGGTCCCGGAGTCGGAGTTGGTGGCGTCCCCGGTGTCCACGCTCCCGTCCAGGTTGTCATTTCCACCGTTGGAGTCGTCACCGCAGGCTGCGGCCAAGGCGGTGACGGCCAGCACGGCCAGGGCCCAGAAGATATTGCTGCCGGTTCTCATTGTATTCTCCCTGTTGAATGTGGTCACGGATTTCTATTCTTACATAGTAGTGTGGGCTCGAGCAATTTCCTGGTAGGTTAGTTTCTTCCGGGGTCTCCGGGTAGCTATGTTCTAGTGACGCGTGGGTCAATAACACCGAGGGCGTTTGCGCCGCTGATTGTCTTGGCTTTGGGCGTCTTGCTCGGCAGCGCCTGGGCGGCGACCGCCGCGGCGAGCCCGACCCTGGTGATGTTGGCGCCGCGGGACCGGCCGAAAGTCACCCGAACCCTGCGCGAGGCCGTCAAGGCGCAACTCTCGGATGTGAAGCTGCACCTCCGGCTCCAGCCGGTGGAGTCGCTTCCCACCGGACGCGATTGTCGGTGGGCCGGTGCGCGCGACCTCGCGGGGCAGCAGGGCGTGGCGGCGGTCTTCTGGTTCGATTCGCGGGCCAATCGGGTGTGCCTGGTCTTTGCTCCGGGCCGCGGTGGCCGGCTCGTGAATCGGCGGGTCAATGGCTCCGGAGAGGAGGGGCGCTACGAGGCGGTGGCCGTCCTGGTGCGCACAGCCTTGCGCCGGATTGGGTCGTCCCAGGAGCGGCACAAGGCCGTCAGGCCACCTCCAAAAAGTCCACGTGGCCTCTGGGAGGCGCGCTCCCTGCGACGACCGGGGCAGGCACGCCTTGAGCTGGAGCTCGCCTATGCGCTGGAGCTCATCGCCCCGACTGCGGCGCCCCTGGCCCAAGGGCTACGCCTGGCCGTCGGGGTGAGCCTGCACCGCCACTGGACCGTATTTCTCGGCTATCGGCTGGAGGCCCGCGTGACGCTGGATTGTGAGGACAGCGCGGTGGAGCTGCAGCGCTACCCCGTCGACGTGGGGGTCCGCTTCCGCTGGTGGCTCGGGGCCCTGGAGCTGGGCGCGCGACTGGGGGTGGGCTTTGCGAATACGCGGCTGATCCAGCAGCTGCCGTCTACGTCCAGCAACGCGGTGAGGACCACCTCGGAATGGCTCGTGTTCCTGGGCGCCCACGCTTACGTTGGGGTGCGCCCCGTCGCCCGGCTGCTGGTCTTCGCCGCCGTTGGCGCCCGCCTATATGTATTGAACGCGCGGTACCAGGTGGACGATGACCAGGTCCTCCTGTCGCCCTGGACCGTCCAGCCCTCCTTCCTGGCGGGGCTCAGTGTGGATCTTTTCTAGCGATCCCTGAGGGTTCTGAAATAGCGAACCAGGATCCAGGCCTGCGCTACACTGTTGGGTAGGAGCGCAGGATGCCAAGATCGGCCCGGGACACAGAAAAAGACGCCGAGACTCGACGCCGGGATCTCCGTCTGGCGCGCGCGGCCGCGACCGGGGATGAGGGCGCGCGGCGGGAGGTCGCCCGGCGGCTCTATGATCGCGTGGTCTGCACGGTGCGCTATCTGCGCGGTGATCGCCCGGACACGCCGGATCTGGTCCAGTCCTGTCTGGTGGAGCTGCTCCGTGCCATGGGCAGCTTTCGTGGAGAGAGCCGCTTGGAGACCTGGGCGGATCGCGTCGCCGTGCGCACGACCATGCGGGAGCTGCGGCGGGACCAGAGGCAGCGGGAGGTGGTGGCCGATGGGGCGGCGGATCGTGCCGACACGGCGCCGCGGGAGGATCCGGAGCGGATCCTGGAGCAGCAGCAGCTGGCGAGTCACATGGGCCGGATGCTGCAGAAGCTCTCCGTGGAGCGGCGCCTGGTGGTGGTGTTACGGGCGGTCTACGGCTACACCATGCCCGAGATCGCCGAGCTCACGGACGCACGGCTGTTCAACGTACAGAACGACTACCGGGCCGCGCGCAAGCAGCTGAGGCGCCTGGTGGAGACGGATGCGCTCCTGAGGGAGTGGGCGCGCGGGAGAAGGTCATGAGCAGGGACGACCAGGCAGCGGCGTGTCGGCGGTTCGAGGAGCTGGAGCTGAAGGCAGCGAACGGGACGCCCTTGACCACCGATGAGCAGGACTTTGCGCGTCGGCACGAGGGCGAATGCGAGGTGTGCGGCGCTCTCATCGCGGGGCTTGTCGCCCTCCAGTACGGTGGGGCCGATGGCGTCGCTCCGAGCGCGGACGAGGTCACGGCGCGGCGCGTGATCAACGGGGCCCTCGAGGCTGTGGGGCGCGCAGGGCCGAGCCGGGCAGGGGAGGAGCTCGCCGCGAAGGCCACGCCGGATCGCGCGACGGGTGGCAGGCCGCGTGGAGCCCTGCGCAGGGCCGGGCTGTCCGCCGCGGTGGCGGCCGTGACGGCGCTGGTGGTGGCGGCCGTCGTGGTGCAACTGCGGGGCGACGATCCGACGCTGCTGCTGTCCGGGCCGCCGCCGCCACCCAAGGGTGCGGCGGGCTCCGACAGCGTCGTACCCGTGCTGGTGGCCGGCGTGGTGCGCGCCGGGCGCGGGGTGGTGTCGGTGGGCGAGCCGCTGCGCCCCTCGGCGGAGCTGAGCGTGGGCGCCGGCCGGGCCGCGATCCGTGTGGGCGCCGACGTCACGGTGCTGTTGTCGGCCGACACGACGGTTCGCCTCTCCGCCAAGAGCGCGGGTGTCCAGTCCCTGCGGCTCGTCGTCGGCGACATCGCCGTGGCGGTGAAGCCTCGCCCCGGCGCCCCCAGGTTCGCGGTGCGCGTGGCCGATGCCCGGGTGACCGTGACCGGCACCATCTTCTCGGTGCGCAACGACGCTCGGGGAGCGGAGGTGGCCGTGCTGCGCGGGGCCTTGCTGATCACCGCGGCGCACCGGGCGCCCGAGGTCGTGACCCGGACGCGCCGGTACGTGATCGGCACGCAGCGCGCCGAGCTGCTCGATCCCGAACGAGAGCGGGTGCTCCGGCAGAGGGCTCGGGTGCTGGACCTGCTCCAAACGGACCGCCCGGCCCGCCTGTCCCTGCGCACCGACCCTGCGGGCGCCACCGTGCGGGTGGACGGCACGGTGCTCGGGGCCACTCCCCTGGATGCCTCCATCGGTGAGGGCCAGCGCGACCTGGAGTTGCAGCTTTCGAACCACACGCCGGTGCGCGAGCGCGTCCTTCTACGCTCCGCGATCTCCTATGATCGGGACTTCCAGCTCGCGCGTATGCCCCCACGGCCCGCCGCGGTGCCCGACGACGGCTGGCGTGCGTTGGTGCGCGCGGCCCGAAGCAAGCGCACGGCCCGGGACTGGCGGGGTGCGGCCCGGGCCTACCGGGAGCTCATCCGTCGCTATCCCCGGCGCGGGGCAGCCCGCACTGCCCACGTCTCTCTCGGCTTCATCCAGCTCGAGCACCTGCGCCGGCCAGGGTTCGCCCTGGCCAGCTTCCAGCGCTACCTGGCTGGCGGTCGCGGGGGCGCCCTGGCGAGGGAGGCAGCCTGGGGACGCATCCTCGCCCTGGGGGCCCTGGGGCGCCGCAAGGCGGAGAAGAGGGCGCTGCGGCGCTTTCTCGCTCGGTATCCGCGGTCCGTGTATCGGCGTCGCGCCGCTGGGCGGCTCCGAAAACTGACACCCGATTCCATGGGGCGTCGCACCAAATAGAGTGGGCGTCGGGAAAAATGACCGCGTGGTCACATTTGAAAGGAGTACCTCATGCAGCCGAAACCCAGACCCGAGCGTTACGCGAGCCCGTTTTTTTCGCGGCTCGCGTGTCTCCTGCCCGTGGTGTGCCTGGCGCTATTCACAGGCTGCGGCGATGACGACGGCGCGGCCGACGGCTGCGACCTGGCGGCCCCGGACTGCCCCGAGGGGCAGGTGTGCCTGCCGCAGGCCGAGGGGGATCCCATCTGTCAGGACGTGTGCGACCCGACGGCGCCCGACGCCTGCGGCGATGGCCTGGCCTGCGAGCGCCTGGACACGGGCGACCACGCCTGTTTCGAGCCGGTGTACCTCGAGGGTCGCGTCTTCGATCTCACCGACGACCTGGGAGTCGTCGACGCCTTGGTCATCGCCGCCGACGACACCGGCGCCGCGGTGACCAACGTGGTGGTCTCGGGCGCCGATGGCTACTACGAGCTCCGGATCCCCGTCACGCGGGACGCCTCAGGCGTGCCTCAGGGCGGCATCTTCACCTTGCGGGTGGCGGCCCAGGACTATGTGCCCTACCCAGCGGGCCTCCGTCCGGCCATCCCCATCGACGCCTCGGGCGCGGGGTACTCGGACGGCGCCTACCGGCTCTCGAATCCGACCACGGACGTGGGGCTGATCCCGCTGCCCGGTGACGAACAGGGCCTGGGCAGCATCTCCGGCGCGGTGGGCGGCGACCTGTCCGGCGGGGCGTTGGTGGTCGCCGAGTGCGGAGATCCCCCTTGTCCCTTGGCCTATGCCGATCTCGGCGGGGACTACACGATCTACAATGTTCCCGACGGGACCTACACCGTGCGCGGCTACAAGGCCGGGCTGCAGCTCGAGCCCGCCGACGTGGACCTGGCGAACAACGACCACCTGACGGGCGTGGATCTGGCGGTGTCGGACCTGCCCCTGTCCACCATCTCTGGCTCCATCAACGTGGTGAACCCGGGGGACGGCGACGTCAGCTCCGTGGTGCTGGTGCCCGAGTCCTCCTTCATGCAGCTCAGCGATTCGTTCGTGCGCGGCGAGGTGGCCCCCGGCCTGCGCGATCCTGCACCCGGCCTCCCCCCGGACGTGACCGGGGCGTTCACCATCGAGGGAGTGCCCGACGGCAACTACGTGGTCCTGGCGGCCTTTGAGAACGACTTCCTGGTGCGGGACCCGGATCCCGGCATCGCGGGCACCCAGATCGTGCACCAGGAGGTGCCCGACCCGACCGATGGCAACGAGATCACCATCGACACCTCCTTCAAGGTCACCGGGGCGCTCACCATGTTCGGCCCGGGGGCCGAGGGCCCCGAGGCCGTAGCCGACGCCAGCGCCCTCGTTTTTTCCTGGAAGGACGATTCCAGTGAGGACTTCTACGCAGTGGTGGTATACGATGCCTTTGGCAACGAGGTGTGGGACTACCCCGATGCACCGCGGGTGACGGGCGGCGAGGTGGTGGAGGTGGACTACGCGGGGCCAGCGCTCACGCCGGGAATGTACTATCAATGGCGGGCCACGTCTCACCGCGTCGCGGGGCCCATTTCGACAACGGAGGACTTGCTCGGCGTGTTCTACATTCCGGGCACGGTGCAATGACCATGAAGCGCTCTATTCTCGCATTGATCACGGTAGCTGTCATCGGCGCGGGCGCCCCCGGCCTGGCAGAGGCGTCAGACGTGGCCCATGGCCGTAAGTTTGGCCTGGGCATCATGCTCGGCCAGCCCACGGCCCTCACCATCAAGTACCACTTCACGCCCAACCACGCCCTCACCGCCGCCGTGGGGGTTGGCTGGTGGGGCGGCCACAACTTTCACATACACTGTGACTATGGCTATCACTTCGATCTGACCAAGCAGTCGGGCTTCGACCTGCGCATGTACGTGGGCGGCGGGGTGAAGTTCTTCTACTACTACTGGGACTACTACAATTACTACGACCGGCATTGGGACCATCACGGGCGCGCCGGCATCGGCATTCGAGTCCCGGTGGGCATCTCCTTCAACATCAACAAGGTCCCCTTGGAGGTCTTCCTGGAGATCGTCCCGGGAATGGCCTTCCTGCCGTGGATCGGTTTCTTTGTCGACGGCGCCATCGGCGTCCGCTACTACTTCTGACCTTCATTGTTCTTTTACAAACAGTGTGGAGGGGAACATGTGACGAGTGTTCGCAATGTCTTTGTATTATGCGATAATTTGATTGCGACAGGTTAACTCGGACTAGATGTTTGTCATAGGGGTTACTTTTTTTGTTGCCACGGGACCACTGGTTATTTGGTATCCTATGGCGTAGGTCACGCCTCGCGCGCGAGCCATGGGGTAACTAGCTAACCCACAGGTTCAGGAGCAAGGGTCATGAGTCGCTATTTGAAAAGGGTACGTGGATGGGCGCGCTTCGGTGCGCCGACGGCAGCCTCGGTGATGACAGCGCTCATCACCGCGCTTGTGGCCACGCCGGCTCGGGGAGCCGACGGGGTGGCGCCGATCATGACGAACAAGTCCATCTCTGCGGCCACCGTGTCGGTGATCGATCCCGAGACCGGGAGCTCCTCGGGCGGCGGCACCACGGACGTGAACGTGGGCCCCGGCGACATCATCCTGTTCCGCATGACGGTGACCGCGGTGCCGGAGAACTCCCTCCACGGCATCCAGACGTACATTGTCGATTCCCGCGGTCATGACTCATCCGTTCTCACGGTCATGACTCAGCCACCCCGAAGCCGGGGTTGTGAATATCACGAAACTGGATTCTGTTGCTAGCGTCGTTTGCTCCTGGTCCTCTT